>OUMR01000014.1_pt1 | contig 4019 bp, 1 predicted proteins | sample 1691061 | NCBI WGS metagenome assembly OUMR01 (sample SAMEA3914864, study PRJEB12502) | metagenome | biome: forest; material: soil | place: USA | collected 2012-03-12 | depth 0.3 m | reverse complement strand
GTTTCAGGATCAGTGACGCCCGCAGATGGAGACACTATGAGCATGTCCGCGAGGACCGACACGCAGTCGGCTGCGCTGCACGTTGCGGACAGCCACGACCTGATCCGCGTGCGGGGCGCGCGGGTCAACAACCTCAAGGACCTCAGCGTCGAGATCCCGAAGCGCCGCCTGACGGTGTTCACCGGCGTCTCCGGCTCGGGCAAGAGCTCGCTGGTGTTCGGCACGATCGCCGCCGAGTCGCAGCGGCTGATCAACGAGACCTACAGCGCCTTCGTCCAGGGCTTCATGCCGACGATGGCGCGGCCCGAGGTCGACCTGCTCGAGGGGCTGACGACGGCGATCATCGTCGACCAGGAGCGGATGGGCTCCAACCCGCGCTCCACCGTCGGCACCGTCACCGACGCCAACGCGATGCTGCGGATCGTCTTCAGCCGGCTCGGCGAGCCGCATGTCGGTCCGCCCAACGCCTTCTCCTTCAACACCGCGACGATCAGCGGCGTCGGTGCGGTCAGCTTCGAGAAGGACGGCAAGAAGACGAGGGAGAAGCGCTCGTTCAAGCGGACGGGCGGCATGTGCTCGCGCTGCGAGGGCGCGGGTTCCGTCACCGATTTCGACCTGGCGGCGCTCTACGACGACAGCAAGTCGCTCAACGAGGGTGCGCTGACGATCCCCGGCTACAGCATGGATGGCTGGTTCGGGCGCATCTTCCGCGGCTGCGGCTTCTTCGACCCGGACAAGCCGATCCGCAAGTTCAACAAGAAAGAGCTCCACGATCTGCTCCACAAGGAGCCGACCAAGATCAAGGTCGACGACGTCAACCTGACCTACGAGGGCCTGATCCCGAAGATCCAGAAGTCGATGCTCGCCAAAGACAAGGAGGCGATGCAGCCGCACATCCGCGCCTTCGTCGAGCGGGCGATCACCTTCACCACCTGCCCCGAGTGCGGCGGCACCCGGCTCAACGAGGCGGCCCGTTCCTCGAAGATCGAGGGGATCGGCATCGCCGACGCCTGCGCGATGCAGATCAGCGACCTGGCCGAGTGGGTCGGCGGCGTCGAGGAGCCGTCACTGGCGCCGTTGCTCGAGGCGCTGCGGCAGAACCTCGATTCGTTCGTCGAGATCGGGCTGGGCTACCTCTCACTCGAGCGGTCCTCGGGAACGCTCTCGGGCGGCGAGGCGCAGCGCACCAAGCTGATCCGCCAGCTCGGCTCCTCGCTGACCGACGTCACCTACGTCTTCGACGAGCCGACGGTCGGGCTGCACCCGCACGACATCCAGCGGATGAACGAGTTGCTGCTGCGGCTGCGCGACAAGGGCAACACGGTGCTGGTCGTCGAGCACAAGCCGGAGGTGATCGAGATCGCCGACCGGGTCGTCGACCTCGGCCCCGGCGCCGGCAGCGATGGCGGCGAGGTGGTGTTCGAGGGCAGCGTCGATGGGCTGCGGGGCAGCGGCACCGTGACCGGGCGGCACCTGGGCGATCGCGCCTCCCTGAAGCCGTCGGTGCGGGCGTCGTCGGGGGCGCTGGAGGTGCGCGGCGCCGGCATCCACAACCTGCGGGACGTCGACGTCGACATCCCGCTCGGGGTGCTGGTCGTGGTGACCGGCGTCGCCGGGTCGGGGAAGAGCTCGCTGATCGACGGCTCGGTGGCGGGACGGGACGGGGTGGTCGCGGTCGACCAGGCGGCGATCAAGGGCTCGCGACGCAGCAACCCGGCGACCTACACCAAGCTGCTCGACCCGATCCGCAAGGCGTTCGCGAAAGCCAACGGCGTCAAACCGGCGCTGTTCAGCGCCAACTCCGAGGGCGCCTGCCCCAACTGCAGCGGCGCCGGCGTGATCTACACCGACCTGGCGATGATGGCCGGCGTCGCCACCACCTGCGAGGAGTGCGAGGGGAAGCGGTTCCAGGCCGAGGTGCTCGAGTACAAGCTCGGCGGCAGGGATATCAGCGAGGTGCTCGCGATGTCGGTCGCCGAGGCGGAGGGGTTCTTCGCCGACGGCGAGGCGAAGACGCCGGCAGCCGACAAGATTCTCACCCGGCTCGCCGACGTCGGCCTCGGCTACCTCGGCATCGGCCAGCCCCTCCCGACCCTCTCCGGGGGTGAGCGCCAGCGGCTCAAGCTGGCCACCCAGATGGCCGGGAAGGGAGACGTCTACGTCCTCGACGAGCCGACCTCCGGCCTCCACCTCGCCGACGTCGACCAGCTGCTCGGTTTGCTTGACCGGCTGGTCGACTCCGGCAAGTCGGTGATCGTCGTCGAGCACCATCAGGCGGTGATGGCGCACGCCGACTGGATCGTCGACCTCGGCCCCGGCGCCGGCCACGACGGCGGCCGGATCGTCTTCGAGGGCACGCCCGCCGACCTCGTCGCCGCTCGCTCGACCCTTACCGGCGAGCACCTCGCTGCCTACGTCGGCGGCTGACCGCGGGCGTCGCGGTCAGCCGTGAGCCCCGTCCTCAGTCAGCCGGCCCGAAGACCGACGCGTCCCAGAGGGAGATTCCCCAGGGGGTGGCGCGGGTGACGCCGAGGACCCTGACGTAGCGCGCTTCGCGGGCGGTGAAGGTGGTCGTTTTGACCCCCGGCGCCGCGATCGTGACTTCGGCGGCCTGGGTGAACGTTTTGTTGTCCGTCGAGGTCTGGATTTTGTAGCGGCTCGCGTAGGCGGCCTCCCAGTTGAGGGTCACCGTGTCGACTTTGCGGGTTTTGCCGAGGTCGACCTGCCACCACTGGTTGTTCGTTTCGGTCGAGCTCCAGCGGGTGGTTGCGCTGCCGTCGTTGGCTTTGGCCGCCTCGAACCCCGCTCCCTCGATGCTGGAGGCCGTCGCGGTTTTGTTCAGGGCCTTGTCGACCGCGCCGGCCGGCGCGTTGTAGGTCGCCGTCGCCGTCATGTTCTGATCGACGGTGATGTTGTGGCTGGCGGCGCCGCCGTCGAACCAGGAGCCGAAGGTGTAGCTCAGCCCGCCGAGAGTCTGCGGCGTCGGCGCGATCAGGGTGTTGCGGGAGCCCTGGATCACGGCCTTGGTCCAGGGGGCGGTTGCCGCGCCGGTGTTCAGGCCCACCTGGAGTCCGGTCGGCACTGAGTTGAGCGTCAGGTCGACGGTTTTCGGGTTGATCGTCACCGCCTTGGTGTCGGTCAGCCCGCCGGAGTCGGTCACGATCAGCCTGAGTTCCAGCGACGACGGATATTCGTGATCGGGGGCGGCGAAGGATTCGCCGGTCGTGTCGGCGAAATGCTGCGCGAGGTGCTGGTGGCAGTTGCTCGGGCAGTGGTTGATGATCAGGTCCCAGTCATAGGCACTGGCCGGGAGCGTCTCCTGTCCGTCCGTGGCGGTGCCCGCGAATTTGACCACTTCGCCGACTTTCCAGGTGAGGCTGGGGAGGGGGGAGGTGATCGTCGCGACCGGCGGCGTGTTGCCGGCCTGGATCGGGACGGAGGCCGTGCTGGATGCCCCGTGGGGATCGCTGACTTTCACCGTCGCGGTGTAGTTGCCGGCCGGGTAGGTGAAGCTGACGGCGGCCAGGTTGCCGTCGTCGAAGGCGCCGTCCCCGTCGGCGTCCCAGGCATAGGTCAGGGTGCCGGCGGCGTCGTCAGGGTCGGTCGACCCGGCGGCGCTGAGCTGCACTTTGAGCGGCGCGGCGCCGTTGCCCGGGGTCGCGATCACCGCCGCTTTCGGCGGCTGGTTGGTGGGGGTGCCGGCCGGTCCGTAGACCTCGGCGCCCCAGAACGAGAAGCCGTAAGGGGTGCCGCGGGTCAGGCCCATGACCCTGACGTAGCGGGCGCTGCGGGCGGTGAAGGTGGTCGTTTTGACCCCGGGGCCGGCGTTGATGACGTCGGCGGCCTGGGTGAAATTCGTGCCGTCGAGGGAGGTCTGGATCGTGTAATGCGATCCGTAGGCCGCCTCCCAGTCGAGTTTCACGGTTTCGACCTGCTGGGCGCTGCCGAGGTCGACCTGCCACCACTGGTTGTCGGTTTCTTTCGAGCTCCAGCGGGTGGCGACGTTGCCGTCGTTGGCC
>OUMR01000003.1_pt1 | contig 6914 bp, 6 predicted proteins | sample 1691061 | NCBI WGS metagenome assembly OUMR01 (sample SAMEA3914864, study PRJEB12502) | metagenome | biome: forest; material: soil | place: USA | collected 2012-03-12 | depth 0.3 m | reverse complement strand
GACCTGCTCGGACTTGGGCAGCAGCGCCTCGACCCGCTCACGCAGCTGGACCAGCGTGTAGCGCTTGTCGGACTGCTGGATGATTCCGGTGATCAGCTCACCGACCCGGTCCTGATACTCGTCGTACATCATCTGCCGCTCGGCCTCGCGGATCCTTTGCAGGATCACCTGCTTGGCGGTCTGAGCGGCGATCCGGCCGAAGTCTTCGGGGGTGACGTCGCGAGTCGTGATCTGGTCCTCGTACGGAGCGATCATCTCCGGGTCCAGCTCGGGGTCCTCGGGCTCGCGCATTTCGCCCGTCTCGGGATCGACCTCGGGCTCCTCCTGCAGCTCGGCGGCCTCGGCCAGCAGCTTCTCCTCCAGCTCTGGCGGCAGGATCAGTTCGAAGACGCGGAAGTCACCGGTTTCGTGGTCGAGGTCGACCCGGGCGTACTTGGCGGCGCCCGGGGTCTTCTTGTAGGCCGAGAGGAGGGCGTCCTCGAGGGCGTCCATCAGCGTGTCGGCGGAAATTCCCTTCTCTGCCTCGAGCGCTTTGACTGCGTCGACGATCTCCTTACTCACTGGGCGACTCCTTGGTCTCGGAAGGGGTGCTGGGGCGACGGTACTTGGGACCCGGCGAGGAGACCTCGATCGAGTAGTCGGCCAGCAGGTGGCTGAGGTGCTTGGTGACCTGTTCACAGCGGGCCAGGTCGATGCCCTCGGGGTGGTCGATGAAAATCCGCAGCGACTCGCCGCCGGGGCGCTCCACGGCGACGACGTCGAGTTCCGAATCGAGGTCGGACAACTGCTGCTGAATGTTCTGCTGGAGGTCGGTCATGCCTGTTTCGGGCCGTAAAAAAAGTGGGCCAGGCCCACTTCGCGGTACTGCCAGTACTGGATTAGGACTGAAAGCTTACGGCCAGTATAGCCCGCTCACCCAGCCGGCCGGGCAGCCTGGGCACGAAGCTGCGCGACTTTGGCCAGGATCGCCTCCGCGATCTCCTCCTTGGCGGCGATCGGAACCTCGATCTCGCCGCCGGGATCGATCAGGGTGACGGCGTTGTCGGCGCTCTCGAAGCCGATTTTCGGATTGGAGACGTCGTTGAGGACGATCAGATCGGCGTTCTTGCGGCTCAGCTTGCCGCGGGCGCGGCCGACCGCGTCCCCCCCGTGCTCGGCGGCGAAGCCGACCACGGTCTGGGTCTCGGCCTTGGCGGCGGCGAGCGCCGCGAGGATGTCCTCGGTCGGCTCCAGCCGCAGCTCGAGCCCGTCCTGGCGGGCCAGCTTGCCGTCGCTGACCGCGGCGGCGCGGAAGTCGGCGGGGGCGGCGGCCATCAGCAGCACGTGGGTGCCCTGGAACTCGGCCTCCGCGGCGGCGGCCAACTGGGCGGCGGTCTCGACGTCGATGCGGCGGACGCCGGCCGGCTCCGGCAGGGAGACGTTGGCGGCGATCAGGGTCACCTCGGCGCCGCGGCGGACCGCGGCGGCGGCGAGGGCGATCCCCATGCGGCCACTGGAGCGGTTGCCGATGAAGCGCACCGGATCGATCGGCTCGCGGGTGCCGCCGGCGGTGACCAGGACCCGCATCCCGTCCCAGGGCTTCTCGCCGGAGGGCAGCGCCGCCTCGATCCGGGCCAGCAGTCGCTCGGGGTCGGGCAGGCGGCCGCGGCCGAACTCGCCGCGGGAGGCGAGCTTGCCCTCGTCGGGATCGATCACCCCTACCCCACGCCGGCGCAGCGTCGCGAGGTTGTCCTGGGTTGCCGCGTCGGCGTACATGCGGTCGTTCATCGCCGGGGCGACGAGCCGCGGCGCGACGCAGGCGAGAAAGGACGTGGTCAGCATCGAGTCGGCAGCGCCGGCGGCGAGCTTGGAGATCGTGTTCGCCGAAGCGGGCGCGACCAGGAAGGCGTCGCAGTTGGCGGCGAGCTCGAGGTGGCCGATCGGGTCGTGGCCGGGCGGCTCCTCACCGGGGAAGCCGCCGCGCATCGGGTCGCGCTCGAACTCTGAGATCAGCACCGGGGCGCCGACGATGCCCTCGAAGGAGGCGGCGCCGACGAAGCGGGTCGCCGTCTCCGTCATCACCACCCGGACGCCGTGCCCCGCGAGGGTCGCGAGGCGGGCCAGCTCCAACGCCTTGTAGGCGGCAATCCCACCGCTGACGCCAAGCAGGACTCGGGCCATCTGTCTACTCCTCGGGATCGCGCCCGGGAAGGGGCGCTAGGTGCGGTACTCGTATTTGAGCTTGCCCTCGGCGAGCTCTTCGAGCGCCATCGTGAGGTAGTTCCTCTCGGCGTTCGTCTCGACCATCGGCGGCGGGTACTCGCCGAAACCGCCCTCGCCGAGATTGTGGAAGTAGCTGTTGATCTGCCGCGCGCGCTTCGCCGAGACGACGACAGCGGCGTAGTGAGAATCAGCATGCACCAGAAGCTTGTCTACGCGGGGTTTAATCATTGGGGCGGAGTGTAGGGGATGCCTCAGGCGGCCGACAGGCCGAGCTCGCCCCGCACGATCTGCTCGAGGTCGTCGGCTGCCTGGTCGAGGTCGTCGTTGACGATCTGGTGGTCGAAGTCCTCTTTCACCGCCAGCTCCTGGGCGGCGACCTCGAGGCGGGAGTCGATCGCCTCGTCGGAGTCGGTTCCCCGCGACCGCAGGCGCTCGCGCAGGACCGAGGGGTCGGGGGGCGAGATGAAGATCTGGACCGAGTCGCTTTTCGCCGCCCGGACCTGCTGGGCCCCCTGGACCTCGATCTCGAGAACCACAGAGTGGCCGGCGTCGAGGCGGCGCTCGACCTCGCTGCGCAGGGTGCCGTAGCGGTTGCCGCTGTAGGTGGCGAACTCGAGGAAATCACCGGCCGCGACCCGCTCGTCGAATTTCTCGCGGCTGAGGAAGTGGTAATGACCGCCGTCGACCTCGCCCTCGCGCGGGCTGCGGGTCGTCGCCGAGACCGAGAGCTCGAGCTCCGGCACACGCAACAGCAGCTCCCTGATCAGGGTTCCCTTGCCGACTCCCGACGGCCCAGTGATGACGAAGACCTTTGACATGAAGATTGGAACGGCCGCGAAAACCAAGCAGGTCGGCGGACGCAGGGAGGGCGTCGCCGCGAGCGTACGCTAGTACGTGAGCAAGACGCCCGACCGAGGACTCCGAGATGCGCCGGTTTGCAGCGGCCGCGCTAGCGGCGTAACTGACTAACGAGCTCAGTGCGCTGGCGCTCGGACAGGCCGCCGATCGTCTTCGAGGGAGAGATCCGGCACTGGTTGAGTATTCGATTGGTCTTCACCCGTCCGTACTTGGGAACGGCGAGGAGCATGTCGAAGACCTTCGCGGTGAGGACGTACTCCGGCGGATCGAGCAGGATCGCGTTGATCGAGGCCCGGCTGGCCTTGAGGTCCTTCTTCAGCTTGGCGCGGGCGGTGCGGATGTCGTTCGCACGCCTGAGGGCCTCCATTCGCTGATCGAGGGACCTTTCTGGCGCCGCGAGTGAAGTCTTGACTGAAGGGGCAGGCATGTGGGCGGCGAGTATAGCCGCGGGTCGGGTACGTGCAAGTGGATGAAGGCCTTTTGCGCGTAAATTCATCTCAACCTCAACTCGAGGTCTAGGGCAGAGGACCTCGAGGCGGTGGCGGGCGCGCCGATTCGAGTGCTCAGGCCCGCGGTGCGGCGGTGCGCGCGGCGTCGCGGTGGATCTCCTGGATGCTGCGCACCTCCGCCTCGTCTTGGTTGCCGGCGGCGATCGCCCGGGCGGCCGCGGTGGCGCCGGTCATCGTCGTGATGCAGGGAATCCCGTGGCGCACGGCGGCGCTGCGGATCTCGTAGCCGTCGGCGCGAGCGCCGGACCCGGTCGGGGTATTGATGACGAGGTCGCAACGGCGCTTGCGGATCAGGTCGAGGACGTGCGGGGACCCCTCCCCCAGCTTGTTGATCCTGGTCACCGGGACCCCCATCCGCTCGATCGCCTGGGCGGTGCCGCCGGTCGCGATCACCTCGAAGCCGAGGTCGTGGAAGCGGGCCGCCAGTTGCGTCGCGGCGGCCTTGTCGGTGTCGGTGACGGTGATGAAGACCGAGCCCTCCTCCGGCAGCCTCACCCCCGCCGCCGCCTGGGCCTTGCCGAAGGCGGTCGGGAAATCGGCGGCGATCCCCATCACCTCGCCGGTGCTCTTCATCTCCGGGCCGAGGACCGAGTCGGCGCCGGCGAAGCGGGCGAAGGGCAGCACCGCCTCCTTGACGCTGACGTGCTCGGGCGGGCCGTCGGGGATCTCCTGGTCGGCGATCTTCTCGCCCAGCATCAGCCGCGCGGCCATCTTCGCCAGCGGCACGCCGATCGCCTTGGAGACGAAAGGCACGGTGCGTGACGCGCGCGGGTTGGCCTCGATCACATAGAGCTCGCCGCCGGCGACCCCGTACTGGATGTTGATCAGGCCGATCACGCCGAGCTCGAGGGCGATCCGCTCGGTCGTCGCCCGGATCTCCTCCAGCATCTCCTCGCCGAGGCTGAGGGGCGGGATCACGCAGGCGGAGTCGCCGGAGTGGATGCCGGCCTCCTCGACGTGCTGCATGATCCCGGCGACCCAGACCTGCTCGCCGTCGCCGAGCGCGTCGACGTCGACCTCGATCGCGTTCTCGAGGAAGCGGTCGAGCAGCAGCGGGTGCTCCTGGTCGGCCTTGACATGGGCCTCGAGGTAGGCGCGCAGGTCGTCGGTGGAGTAACAGATCTCCATCGCCCGGCCGCCGAGCACGTAGGAGGGCCGGACCAGCAGTGGGAAGCCGACCTCGGCGGCGATCACCTCGGCCTCTGCGGCCGAGAGCGCGGTGCCGTAGGGCGGGTGTTTGACCCCGAGCCGGCGCAGCAGGGCGCCGAAGCGGCCGCGGTCCTCGGCCAGGTCGATCGCGTCGACCGGGGTCCCGAGCAGCGGCACGCCGGCCTCTTCCAGCGTGCGGGCGAGCTTCAGCGGCGTCTGGCCGCCGAACTGGACGATCACCCCCTCGGGGTTCTCCTGAGCGCAGACGGCGAGCACGTCCTCGGCCGTCAGCGGCTCGAAGTAGAGGCGGTCGGAGGTGTCGTAGTCGGTCGAGACCGTCTCCGGGTTGCAGTTGACCATCACCGCGTCGCGGCCGAGCTCCCGGGCGGTCATCGCCGCGTGCACGCAGCAGTAGTCGAACTCGATCCCCTGGCCGATCCGGTTCGGGCCGGCGCCGAGGATGACGACCGAGTCGCGCTCGCCGCGACGTATCTCCGAGGCCGGAGGCGAGCCGTCGGCACGCGGCCGCTCGTGGGCGGAGTAGTAGTAGGGCGTCGCCGCCTCGAACTCGGCGGCGCAGGTGTCGACCGCCTTATAGGTGCGGACCAGGCCCTCGGTGCCGTCCCCCTCGGTCGCCAGCGCCTGCAGCTCGCGCAGGAACCAGCGGTCGACGAGGCTGGCCTCGTGCACGGCCTCGACCCCGATGCCGCGGCGGAAGGCCTCGAGGATCAGGTCGAAGCGCTCGGCACAGGGCTTCTCGATCGCGACCAGCAGATCCGCTTCGGCCGCGGGCGGTTCGGCCGGCGAGTCGAGCTCACGCGAGCGCATCGCCTTGGCGAAGGACTCGCGGAAGGTGCGACCGATCGCCATCACCTCGCCGACGCTCTGCATGTAGGTCGAGAGCCGGCCGTCGGCGCCGGGGAACTTCTCGAAGGCGAAGCGCGGGATCTTGGTGACGACGTAGTCGATCGTCGGCTCGAACGAGGCCGGCGTCGCCTGGGTGATGTCGTTGGGAATCTCCTCGAGGGCGTAGCCGACGGCCAGTTTCGCCGCCATCTTCGCGATCGGGAAGCCGGTCGCCTTCGAGGCCAGCGCCGAGGAGCGGGAGACCCGCGGGTTCATCTCGATCACGGCGATCTCGCCGTCCTCGGGGTTGACCGCGAACTGGACGTTGGAGCCGCCGGTCTCGACCCCGATCGCGCGGATCACCTTGATCGCGACGTCGCGCAGGTCCTGGTAGAGCGGGTCGGTCAGGGTCTGGGCGGGCGCGACCGTGACCGAGTCGCCGGTGTGGACGCCCATCGGGTCGACGTTCTCGATCGAGCAGATGATCACGACGTTGTCGTTGCGGTCGCGCATCACCTCGAGCTCGAACTCGCCCCAGCCGATCACCGACTCCTCGACCAGGACCTGGTTGATCGGGCTGGCGGCGAGGCCCTCGGAGACGACCTGGCGCAGCTCGGTCTCGCTGCGGGCGATGCCGCCGCCCTGGCCCCCCATCGTGAAGGCCGGGCGGATGATCGCCGGCAGCGAGATCTCGCCCTTGCCGAGCGCCTCCTCGACCTCGCCGAGCGCCTCGACGGTGATCGACCAGGGGATCCGGATGCCGGCGTCGTTCATCGTCGTGCGGAACTTCTCGCGGTCCTCGGCGCGGCTGATCGCGTCGGCATCGGCGCCGATCAGCTCGACCCCGAGCCGCTCCAGAGTGCCGTCCTCGTGCAGGCTCATCGCCAGGTTCAGCGCCGTCTGGCCGCCGAGCGTCGGCAGCAGCGCATCGGGGCGCTCCTTTTCGATGATCTTCGTCACCGGGCCGGGCAGCAGCGGCTCGATGTAGGTCGCGTCCGCGAAATCCGGGTCGGTCATGATGGTCGCCGGGTTCGAGTTGATGACGATCGTGCGGTAGCCGTCTTCGCGCAGCACCTTCAGGGCCTGGCAGCCCGCGTAGTCGAACTCGGCCGCCTGGCCGATCACGATCGGCCCCGAGCCGATCAGGCAGATCGATTCGATGTCGGTGCGCCTAGGCAACGGCCTTCAGCTCCTCGACGAAGCCGCTGATGATCGACGCCGCGTCGTGCGGGCCGGGCGAGGCCTCGGGATGGAACTGCGCGGAACGTGCGCGCAGCTCGGGATAGTCGAGCCCTTCGACCGTGCCGTCGTAGAGCGAGCTGTGCGTGACGCCGGTCTCGTCGCCGGTTG
>OUMR01000005.1_pt1 | contig 7208 bp, 6 predicted proteins | sample 1691061 | NCBI WGS metagenome assembly OUMR01 (sample SAMEA3914864, study PRJEB12502) | metagenome | biome: forest; material: soil | place: USA | collected 2012-03-12 | depth 0.3 m | reverse complement strand
GGCCGACAAGGCGCGCACGATCCGCATCCCGGTCCACGTGGTCGAGAAGCTCAACAAGATCGGCCGCGCCGAGCGCAAGCTCGTCACCGAGCTGGGCCGCGAGCCCACCGCCGACGAGATCGCCGAGGTCACCGGCATCGACCCGGAGGAGGTCGACTCGATCAAGCGCTCCGCCCAGGCCCCGGTCTCGCTGGAGAAGCCGGTCGGCGACGAGGAGGAGTCCGAGTTCGGCCAGTTCATCGCCGACGAGAAGGCCGAGTCCCCGTTCGACCGGGCCGCGGACCTGCTGACCAAAGAGGCGCTGAAGGAAGCGCTGGAGAACCTCTCCTACCGCGAGCGCCGCGTTCTCGAGCTGCGCTACGGCCTCGGCGGCGAGCACCCGCGCACCCTCGACGAGGTTGGCCGCACCTTCAACGTCACCCGCGAGCGGATCCGCCAGATCGAGAACCAGAGCCTTAAAAAGCTCCAGAGTCTCGGCGAGGCGCAGAAACTCCGCGAGGTCGCTTAAAGCATCGTTTGCCCGGAGGGGTCTGGTCACCCTCCGGGCGAATTCAGTAGCGCGCGCTGAAGCGCGCTGCTACGGATGATGGAGCCCGCCTATGGCGGGCAGATACCGGATTGCATTTGGGGCCTTCGGCAACATTCGCCCGGAGGGTGACCAGACCCCTCCCCACAATCGCGCCCCGGAAGCTCGGGAGAACTCGTGGGCCAGGATCATCTGTGTCTCCCACTCGCGCTGCGGGGGGAGTAGCGAGGGGAGCCGGTAGCCCTTTTCGGGAATGTTGCCGAAGGCGCGATATGCAATCTGATTCCCGCGCGCCATAGGCGCGCAGCATCATCGGGAGCTGCGGGCTTTAGCCCGCGCGACTGAATTCCCGAAAAGGGCTACCGGCTCCCTGGTTCCCCCGTTGCACGAGGGTTTAAGCCCCAGATGATCCTGGCCGATAGAGGTCGGGAATGTTTGACATCGATTCAGCACTGCGCACGCTCGTTGAGCGTGAGGGGTCCGATCTTCATGTGAAGGTCGATTCGCCGCCGGTCGCCCGTATGCACGGCGAGCTGATTCCCCTGGAGGGATTCGGGACGCTGACCGCGGAGGACACCGAGGCGGCCTTCCGCTCGATTGCCGAGGCCCGTTCGGTGGCCGAATTCGAGGAGGACGGCGAGGCCGACTTCTCCTACTCGCTGTCGGGCGTCTCGCGCTTCCGCGTCAACTGCTTCCGCCAGCGTGGCTCGATCTCGATCGTCTGCCGTGCGATCCCCTTCCAAATCCGCTCGATCGAGGATCTCGGCCTGCCTGATGTGGTTCGCACCCTGGCCGAGGAGCAGCGCGGGATCGTGCTCGTCACCGGCACCACCGGCTCGGGCAAGAGCACGACCCTGGCGGCGATGATCGACCACATCAACAGCACCCGTCCTCACCACATCGTCACGCTCGAGGACCCGATCGAGTACCTGCACGCCGACAAACGCTCGATCGTCAACCAGCGCGAAGTCGGCTCTGACACCAAGAGCTTCAGCCGGGCGATGAAACGTGTCCTGCGCCAGGACCCCGATGTGATCCTGATCGGCGAGATGCGCGACGAGGAGACCGTGCGCACGGCCCTCTCCGCCGCCGAGACCGGCCACCTGGTCCTCTCCACCGTTCACACCCTGGACGCGACCGAGACGATCAACCGGATCATCGACTTCTTCCCGCCCCACCTGCAGCAGCAGGCGCGGGTGATGCTGGCGGCGACCCTGAAGGGGGCGATCGCCCAGCGACTGGTTCCGGACATCACCGGCGAGGGACGGGTGCCGGCCTCCGAGATCCTCGTCGTCACCGGCCGGGTCGAGGACCTGATCCTCAACCCGGAGGAAACCGGCAAGATCACCGAGGTCATCTCCGAAGGCGAGTACTACGGGATGAGGACCTTCGATCAGGCGTTGCTCACCTACGCGATGGAGGGCCGGATCTCCGAGGAGACGGCGATGGACTACGCCTCCAGCCCGCACGACTTCAAGCTGATGCTCGCCGCCGGTGGCCAGCGCGCCAGCGGCATCGAGCAGCTCAAGACCGACCCCGACCCCGAGCCGGTGGCGCAATGAGAGAGAAACTCAACAACGACCCGAAATACCAGATCGGCGCGGTCGTCGTCTTGATTCTGCTCGCCGTTGTGCTGCTGCTGAAAGCCAGCGGTGGCGGCGAAGAAAGCGAAGAAGCGGCGGGCACCGAAGCGACCGTCTCGGTCGCCGGGACCGGCGCCTCCGCCACGGCCACCGGCGCGACTCCGGGCGAGGCCGTCGAAGCCGCGGCCGAAGGTGCGGTGGAAGCCGCCGTGGCCGAAGCCTCGTCGACTTCGGTCGCTGCCCAGCTGCCGACCCCGCCGCTGCCGGCGCCGGTCGCAGCCGCCTACGACTCGGGCGAGACCGTTGTCCTGCTGATCGTCCACGACGGCGGGATCGACGACGACCTGGTCAAGGCCTCGACCGAGAGGCTGGCCGGGTTCCCCGACGTCACGACCTTCATCGTCCCCGCCAAGCAGATTGCCCGCTACGGGGCGATCACCCTCGGCGTCGACGTCTCCCAGGTCCCGGCGCTCGTCGTGATGCGGCCGAAGCGGCTCAGCGAAGGCATCCCGCAGGCCACCGTCAGCTACGGGTTCGAGACCCAGCAGGGGATCGAACAGGCGCTGCGCGACGCCTCCTACAACGGTCCCGACGCCACCTATCACCCGGGGTGAGTCGGCCATGAACTACGACCCTCGCCCCGACTACCTCCGTCCGGTCCTCGATTCGGGGGCCGCGGCGGCGTTGGCGCTGCCCGAGCCGGTGGAGGATCCCGTCGGCACCCCCGGCCTGACCCCACCGCTGCACCGCACCCACTCGCGGGGCTTCACCACGGACGTGCTGATCGAGCTCGGCTACGCGACGCGGGAGCAGGTGCAGAAGGCAACCGAAGACGCCAGAAGCGCCGGTGGAACGCCGGAGTCGCATTTGGTCGAGGACGGGACGATCAGCGCCGACCAGCTTTCGCGGGCGGTGGCGGAGCGCTACGGCCTCGACCACGTCGACCTCTCCGTCTACCAGGTGGACCTCGGTGCCTCGGCCCTGTTCCCGGTCGCGATGGCCCGCCGGTACAAAGCGGTGCCGGTCGGCTTCGTCAACCAGGAGACCCTGCTTGTCGCCGCCACCGACCCCGCCAACGTCCTTGCCGTCGACGACATCCAGATCGCCACCGGCCTCGACTGCCGGATCGCGGTGGCCGCGGAGGAGGACGTCGAAGCGCTGCTCTCGCGGCTGGGCACGCTGCAGAGCGCGGCCGCCGACGCGATCATCGAAGACAATGACGAAAACGAAAGCGCCAGCGACGAGGACCTCGGCATCGGCGCGGTCGCCGAGATGCAGGTCAACGCTGAGGACGCGCCGGTGATCAAGCTCGTCTACAGCATCCTCGCCCAGGCGGTGGGGGAGGGGGCCTCCGACATCCACCTCGAGCCCGAAGAGGGCGAGCTGCGGATCCGCTTCCGGATCGACGGCGTTCTCAAGGAGACCGCCCACGTCCCGAAGCGGATGATCGGCGCCGTGATCTCGCGGCTGAAGATCATGAGCGAGCTCGACATCGCCGAGAAACGCGTTCCCCAGGACGGCCGCGTCGGCGTCACCGTCGAGGGACGCCGGATCGATCTGCGAGTGACGACGCTGCCGACCCAGCGCGGCGAGGGGTCGACGATCCGGATCCTCGACGAGGGCAACTCCCAGCGCACGCTCGACGACCTCGGCATGGACGGTTCCGCCAGGGCCCGCTTCGAGCACTCCTTCAACCGCGCCTATGGCGCCGTCCTCGTCACCGGGCCGACCGGCTCGGGCAAGTCGACGACGCTCTACGCGGCGCTGCAGGCGCTGAACCAGATTGAGAAGAAGATCATCACGATCGAGGACCCGGTCGAGTACCGGATCGCCGGCATCAACCAACTCAACGTCAACCGCAAGGCCGGCCTCGACTTCGCCACCGGCCTGCGCTCGATCCTCCGCGCCGACCCCGACATCGTGATGGTCGGTGAGATCCGCGACGCCGAGACGGCGCGGATCGCGATCGAGGCGGCGCTGACCGGGCACATGATGCTCAGCACGCTGCACACCAACGACGCCCCGGGCGCGATCGCGCGCCTCAACGAGATGGGCATCGAGTCCTTCCTCACCGCCTCCTCGGTTGACTGTGTTGTCGCCCAGCGGCTCGCGCGCAAGCTCTGCCCGCACTGCAAGCGGCCGACCGTGATTCCGACCTCGGCGCTCTCGGAGGCCGGGATCGGCGCCTACGCCGAGGTCGAGGCCTTCGAACCGACCGGCTGCCCGCGCTGCAACAACAGCGGCTACAAAGGCCGCGTCGGCGTCTACTCGGTGATGAGCCTCAGCGAGAAGCTGAAGGAACTGACCGTTGCCCATGCCCCCGAGCCCGAAATCGCCGCCGTCGCCCAGGAAGAGGGAATGCTGACCCTCCGTGAGGACGGGGTGGCAAAGGTTCGCGCCGGATCGACCAGCCTCGAGGAGGTTCTCCGTGTCACGACCTGATTTCGACTTCTCCGACGTCCTGCACCAGATGGTCGAGGCGAAGGCCTCGGACGTCCACATCACGGCCGGGTTTCCGCCCGCGGTCCGCGACAAGGGACGGATCCTGCCGATGGCCGGCTTCCCGAAGCTGAACGGGCAGCAGACCCGAGAGGTCGTCTACAGCATCCTCAACGACGACCAGCGCAAACGCTTCGAGAACGCCAAGCAGCTGGATTTCGCCTACGCGATCCCCGGCGTCGCCCGCTTCCGCGTCAACTGCTATTTCCAGCGCGGCTCGGTCAGCGCCGCCTTCCGCCTCGTGCCGCAGGAGATCCCGACCCTCGACTCGCTGCGGGTGCCGCAGGTGCTGCGCGAACTGACGACGAAACCGCGTGGCTTCGTCCTCGTCACCGGGCCGACCGGCTCGGGGAAGAGCACGACCCTGGCGGCGATGATCGACGTGATCAACCGCGAACGCGAAGATCACATTCTCACGATCGAGGACCCGATCGAGTTCCTCCACCAGCACAAAAAATCGATCGTCAACCAGCGCGAGGTCGGCGCCGATGCGACTGACTTCTCACTCGGTTTGCGGGCCGCGTTGCGGCAGGATCCCGACGTCATCCTGGTCGGCGAGATGCGCGACCTGGAGACGGTCTCCACGGCGCTGACGGCGGCGGAGACCGGCCACCTCGTCTTCGCCACCCTGCACACCCAGTCGACGGCGCAGACCGTCGACCGGATCATCGACGTCTTCCCGCCCGAGCAGCAGGGCCAGGTCCGGACCCAGCTCTCGATCGCCCTGCAGGGCATCGTCACCCAGCAGCTGCTGCCGACCGCCGACGGACGCGGCCGGGTGGTCGCCTGCGAGGTGCTGATCCCGACCCCGGCGATCCGCAACCTGATCCGTGAGGGCAAGACGCACCAGATCTACGCCGCCCTGCAGACCTCCGGCGCGGTCGGGATGCAGACGATGGACGCCGACCTGGCGCGCCTGGTCCGCGGCGGCTCGATCAGTCGTCAGCTGGCCGAACAGCGCGCCTCTGTCCCGGAGGAGCTCAAGCGCCTGCTCACCGGCGCCGGCGCGGTGATGCCCGGCAACGGGATCTCCGGCGACGGCACCATTCCGGCTTACGCCGGGGGAGGCTAGGCAGCGATGGCCGGCGCGACCACCTTTGCTTTCAAAGCCATGGACCCGTCGGGCGCCGCCTCGACGGGCGAGCTCGACGCCGAGTCCAAGGCTCACGTCTCCGAGCAGCTGCGCCAGCGCGGCCTGATCGTCCTCGACGTCGCCGAGAAATCGGAGCCGTTCAGGATCGAGGAGTTGATCACCCGCTGGCAGAGCGTCGACATGCGGGCCCTGGCCGTCTTCTCCCGTCAGTTCGCGACCCTGGTCGCCTCCGGGATGCCGATGCTGCGGACCCTGCACACGCTCGAGGAGCAGACGCAGGAAGAGAAGATCAAAAAAGCGGTCGCCGCGGTCCGCGCCGACGTCGAGGCCGGCAGCTCGCTGGAGCAGGCGATGGAGCGCCACCCCAAGGTCTTCGACCGCCTCTTCCGGGCGATGGTCCGCTCCGGTGAGCAGTCGGGACGGCTTGAGGATGCGCTCGACCGGATCGCCTTCCAGGTCGAGAAAACCGACGCCCTGCGCCGTCAGGTCAAATCGGCGCTGATGTACCCGGCGCTGGTCTTCGGCGTCGCGGTTGTCGTCCTGCTGGGGATCGTCGCCTTCGTGATCCCGGTCTTCGTCGGCATCTTCGAAGAACTCGCCGCCGAACATCCGGAGGAAGCGTCGGGCCTGCCGATCCCGACCCAGATCTGCGTCAGCGCCTCGAACGCGATCACCGGCTACTGGTTCGTGATCGTGCCCGTTCTCGTGATCTCCGTCATCGGATTGCTGAAGGCCAGGAAAACCGAACGGGGCAAAGATCTCTGGGACCGGGCGGTCCTGCGGATCCCCTTCAAGATCGGCGACGTGATCCAGAAGGTCGCCCTGGCTCGCTGGTCGCGTACCTTCGCGGGTTCGGTCTCGGCCGGTGTGCCGATGCTGCAGGCGATCAAACTGACCGGTGAGACCGCCGGCAACGTCGTCGTCGAGCAGGCGATGGAAGACGTGTACGCCTCGGTCAAGCGCGGCGGTTCCCTGGCCGGCCCGATCGAGGCCAACGCGATCTTCCCCTCGATGGTCGGTCACATGATCGCCGTCGGCGAGGAAACCGGCCAGCTGGAAAGCATGCTCAGCAAAGTCGCGGACTTCTACGAGGCCGAGGTCGATGCGAACGTGAAGGCGCTGACGGCGCTGATCGAGCCGGTGATGATCGTCTTCGTCGGCGGCATCGTCGGCTTCATCGTGGTCGCGATGTACCTGCCGATGTTCAGCATCTACGAAAAGATTCGCTGAGCATCCGCTCGCGGTTTCGCGGCGGTTAGTCGCTAGACGTTCGTACGGTTCAGCGGCTCGAATTCTCGGGATGGAATGGCATTTCTTACCTTCTTTTGCAGGCCATCTCCCCAATATTTGGAACCGCCGCACCGAAAAGTAGAGCCGCGCGAAATCCACGGTGCAAGGGCTAAAGGTGGTGACTCCGGCGCCCGATGAGGTGTGAGTAATTGCCAGTGTCTCGGAGCCCCAAGCCCGGACGGTGGCGCAAACGATAGGTCCACTAGGAGGTACCCTG
>OUMR01000017.1_pt1 | contig 8417 bp, 5 predicted proteins | sample 1691061 | NCBI WGS metagenome assembly OUMR01 (sample SAMEA3914864, study PRJEB12502) | metagenome | biome: forest; material: soil | place: USA | collected 2012-03-12 | depth 0.3 m | reverse complement strand
CTGATCTGCACCGGCGACGGCATCGCGATGGCCTACCGGGTCGGCGCCAAGCTGATGGACATGGAGATGATCCAGTACCACCCGACGACGCTGGCGGGCAAGGGCTTCCTGATCACCGAGGGGGCCCGCGGCGAGGGTGCCCACCTGCTGAACAAGAACGGCGAACGCTTCATGGAGAAGTACGCGCCGAACAAGATGGAGCTCGCCTCGCGCGACGTCGTCTCCCGCGCCGAGCAGACCGAGATCAACGAGGGCCGCGGCTTCCCCGACGGGACCGTCGCGCTCGACATCACGGTGGTGCCGAAAAAGCGCGTCCACGAGGCGCTGCGCGAGATCGTCCTCGTCGGCCGTGACTTCGCCGGCGTCGACATCACCCGCGAACCGATCCACATCAAGCCCGGCAACCACTACACGATGGGCGGCGTCAAGACCGACGTCGACGGCCGCACCGACATCCCCGGCCTCTACTCCGCCGGCGAGACCGCCTGCGTCTCCGTCCACGGCGGCAACCGCCTCGGCGCCAACTCTCTGCTCGACACGCTGATCTTCGGCCGCCGCTCCGGCGTCCACGCGGCCACCCGCGCCAAGCACACCGCGGGCTCCAAGCCCTCGCCGAAGGTGCTCGAGGACGAGGACGCGATGATCGCCGACATCAACTCGCGCGAGAAGGGCTCCGGCCGCCGCGTCTCCGAGATCAAGCTCGAGCTGGGCCAGACGATGGATGCCAAAGTCGCCGTCTTCCGCGACGAGGCCGGGATCAAAGAGGCGATCGAGATCGTCGCCCGCCTCAAGGAGGAGGCGAAGACCGCTTACATCGACGACCACGGCAGCGTCTTCAACCAGGACCTGCTGGGGGCGATCGAGCTCGGCTACATGCTCGACAACGCCGAGTGCACCTGCCTCGCCGCCCTGGAGCGCAAAGAGAGCCGCGGTGCCCAGTACCGCACCGACTACCCCGAGCGCAACGACGAGGAGTGGCTCAAACACATCGACCTCGAGAAAACCGATGGCGGTCCCGAGATCTCCTACTCCGACGTGACCATCACCCAGTGGCAACCGGAAGCGAGGACCTACTGATGGCCGACTACACGATCAAAGTCCGCAGGTTCCAGCCCGAGAGCGGCCAGGGCCCGTACTGGGAGCAGTTCGACGTCGACCTTGAGCCCTCGCTCTCGGTCCTCGACAGCCTGCTGCAGGTGAAGGACCGCGAGGACGGCTCGCTCGCCGTCCGCTGCTCCTGCCGCGCCGCGATCTGCGGCTCCTGCGGGATGAAGATCAACGGCCAGTCCGGCCTCGGTTGCAAGACCCAGATCGGTGAGGCGCAGGAGCTGGCCGACAAGAAGGCAAGCGCCGTCGGCGGCGAGACCAGCGGCAACACGATCGTGATCGAGCCGATGGGCAACATGCCCGTGATCAAGGACCTGATCACCGACATGGAGTCGACCCACTGGACCAAGATCCGCCGCGTCACCCCCTGGCTCCTCCCGCACGGCGCCCCGCCCGAGCGCGAGTACATCGTCGAGCCGGAATCGATGATCGACATCACCCAGTCGATGGCCTGCATCCAGTGCGGCGCCTGCGTCTCCTCCTGTCTCTCGATGGAAGCCGACCCCGGCTTCATCGGCCCCGCCGCCCTCGCCAAGGCCTACCGCTTCGTCGGCGATCCGCGCGACGCCGAGACGGTCGAGCGCCTGCACGATCTGGCCGCGGACCCGCAGGGGATCTACGACTGCACCCACTGCTTCAGCTGCGTCGACGCCTGCCCCAAGGACGTGGCGCCGATGGACCAGATCATGCGCCTGCGCCGCAAGGCCGGCGAAGAGGGGATCGAAGACCCCAACAGCGGTCACGACCACGAGATCGCCTTCGTCAAAATCATCGAGAAGAAGGGGACGCTCGACGAGGCCCTGCTGCTGCAGGAGTCCTTCGCGCCCGGCCTCAAAGGCAAGCTCAAACCGAGCAAACGGGCGATCAAGGAAATGCTCGGCTCGATCCCGACGGCGATCCGCGGGATCAAAACCGGCAAGATGCGCTCGCTCCCGAAGCTGATCCCCGGCGTCCACCACAAGCTGCCTGGCGACTCCCAGGATCACGTCAAGGCGATCTACAAGCACGCCGAGGAGCACAACGAGGAATTCAACCTGTACATCAAGGGCGACGAGGGCGAGCTGGCCGAGATCGAGGCCGAGGACAACCTCGAGACCGCTGCTGCCGCCCCCGCCGGCGAGGAGGCTTCATCGTGAGCGATCAGATCAAAGTTGCCTACTGGCCCGGCTGCGTCTCGCGCGGCTTCACCCCCGAGCTGCACGGCTCGATGGCGATCGTCGCCGAGAAGCTCGGCATCGAGCTGGTCACCCTCGACCGCGCCAACTGCTGCGGCGCCGGCGTCATCGCCGAGCACAACCAGGAGCTGGCCGACACGCTCAACGCCCGCACCTTCGCCCTCGCCCAGGAGACCGGGCTCTCGATGATGAACATCTGCTCGACCTGCCAGGGCGCGCAGTCGGAGTGCCAGCAGCGACTCGACGCCGACTCGACCTACCGGGCCCACGTCAACGAGGCGCTCTCGGGCCAGGGCCTGTCCTACGAGAAGGACAAGAACGGCTTCACCAACAAGAACTTCCTCTGGCTGCTGGTCGAGGACTACGGCCTCGACCGCCTCGCCGCGCAGGTCAAACGGCCGCTCAACGGCCTCAAGGTCGGCCCCTTCTACGGCTGCTACATCGTCCGCCCGAAGGAGCGCCTCGGCTACGGCGAGCACCCCGACCGCGACATCTACCTGGAGCAAGTCATCGTCGCCCTCGGCGGCGAGGTCGTCGAGTACGACGGCGCCCGCAAATGCTGCGGCTTCCCGGTTATCGCGATGAACCGCGAGACCTCGCTGAAACAGGCCGGCACCCACGTCGGCGACGCGATCGACGCCGGCGCCGACTGCCTGGTCACCCCCTGCCCGCTCTGCCACCTCAACCTCGACATGCAGCAGCCGGAGGCGGCCAAGGTCGTCAATCGCGACCTCGGCCTCGCCGTCCTGCATCTCCCCCAGTTGGTCGGCCTGGCGCTCGGCGCCGAGCCGAAGGAGCTGGGCATGAGCAAGCACATCGCCTCGACCGGTTGGGTCGAGGAGCGCTTGAGCGCAGTCCCCGCCTGAGCAGCGCATAGCCTGGGGGTAGTCGTGCCCTTCCCCCTTCCCCTTGCCACCAGCGATGCCGCCGGGATCCTCACCGATCTCTTCATCGTCCTGCTCGCCGCCAAGCTCGGCGACGAGGTCTTCAAGCGGATCGGGCAGCCGGCGATCGTCGGCGAGATCCTCGGGGGCGTCCTCGTCGGCCCCTCGGTCTTGGGCCTGGTCGACACCAGCGAGGTGCTGCGGGTCTTCTCCGAGCTAGGCATCGTCTTCCTGCTCTTCTGGGTCGGCCTGGAGACGAAGCTCTCGGAGATGCGCGCCGTCGGGCGGATCGCGGTCACGGTCGGCAGCGCCGGCGTCGTGCTGCCCTTCCTGGTCGGGATCGGCTTCGGCCTGGCGCTCGGCGAAAGCAGCGAAACCAGCGTCTTCCTCGGCGCCGCCCTGGCTGCGACCAGCGCCGGCATCACCTCAGCCACCTTCCTGCAGCTGGGCATCGGCCGCAGCCGCGCCGCCCGCACCGTGCTGGGGGCGGCGGTGGTCGACGACATCCTCGCCCTGATCCTGCTCTCGGTCGCGGTCGGGATGGCCGCCGACGGCGGCGTCGACGCCGGCAAGATCGCCCTCGCCCTGGCGATCGCCGTCGCCTTCGTCGCCTTCGTCGCGCTCGGCGGAACCCAACTGCTGCAGCGCCGGCCGCAGCTATTGCAGGCGCCGCGCTTCGCCGACTCGCCGCTGCTGCCGGCGGTGATCCTCTGCCTCGGCCTCGCCGCCGTCTCCGCCCAGATCGGCCTGGCGGCGCTGATCGGCGCCTTCCTCGCCGGGATGATCGTCGCCGAGACCAAAGACCACACCTCGATCGAGGAGGAAGTGCGGCCGCTCTACGCCTTCTTCCCGCCCTTCTTCTTCGCCTTCATCGGCATCGAGCTAGACCTCGGCTCGCTGCTGACCGGCCACGCCCTCTGGCTGCTCGCCGCGATCACCGTCCTGGCGGCGCTGAGCAAGCTGATCCCCGCCTACCTGACGGCGAGGGGACTGGGCAAGCGCGAAGCGGCGATCGTCGGCGTCGGCATGATCCCCCGCGGCGAGGTCGGCATCGTCGTCGCCTCGATCGGCGCCGCCGAGGGAGTCGTCGACGCCGAGCTCTTCGCCGTCGTCGTCGGGATGTCGGTCCTGACGACGCTGATCGCGCCTTTCGTGCTGCGGCGGATCAGCAGCGGTGAGAAGCTCGAGCCGGCCTGACGATTCGAGTCGACGGATGCGCCGGGGCAGCTCCACGAAGCCGACTCGTTGCCGCTGCCAACCTCATGGCATTTGATCACACTCGGCAGGTGCGAACGGTGATGAGGTCATAGAGACCGAGCAGAACGCTCGGTCTCTATGACGCGATGACCGAGTGGTCGAGTTAGTCCACCCAGAAATCAAGCTGCGCACCCTCCGGGGGTCCGTCTTTGTAGGCTTTATATGTATCTTTGCCGTCTGTGGTTACCGTTTGCACTCCGGTGGTCAGCGGGCACAGGAACACGTTTGTCACGTTGGCTTCGAGTTGAATTGATGTATCAACTGTGACGTCTTTCCTAGTACCTTCTGTTTTGTTTGTGAGTATGACCCCGCCAAGACCTTTCTGCGGTTTGATGTGAATCGTGCAGAGGCCGAGTGTGATTGTCACTTCTTTTTCCACTGGGCACACCAAATCGAGCGTTGCGCTGAAGACGTCAGGGGTCACTTCCGCACCTGAGTGAAGCAGGTAGTCGCAGCCGTTGTTGTCCACCGTCGCTTCGGTTCCAAAGCTCGTTTCGCAGCCTGTGATGTCAATGGTTGTTGTGAGTGTGGAACTGGCTTCGGTCATTGTGCCGTGATAGTTCCCGGTTCCGCACTGAAAGTAGTTCGATCCGATTGTCAGTCGGTTGATCTGCCCCGCCTCCTGTTCGCCTGTGATTGTCGCCGGATATTCACTCGCTGTGAATTTCGAGGCCTGGGCCGCCGAGGCCATCACCACACCCAGCGCCACCACGGCTACCAGCGCCACTCCGAGAGTTCTGAGCTTGCGCATCGCTTCGTTCCTTTCGTCGGGTTCGCCCCTGGAACGGGACACCCAACGATTGCCGCCTGGAGATCGAGGCTCAAGGACGCCGTGGTTCGCCGAGGGCTACTCGAGCCGCTCCCCCACTTCTCCCTGCAAGCACCGCCCGCCATCACCCCCCGCGCGCCTCTCCGGCGCACCCGCCCTAACGTCGCCGAGAGTGCTTGCGCTTCGCCGCTGCACCCTTCTTCTTGCAACTGGCGATCTTGACCACCGGTTCGGTGCGGTAGTGGCGCCCGTTTTGGCCGCTGAGGTCGAGGGCCGCGCGCTGCTTGTGCAGGCAGAGGTTTTCGTTGTTTTCCAAAAGGCCCTTCTTGCCGCCGGCGAGGCTGAGGGTGACTTTGGAGGCGGGGACGTCGGGGGCGTTTAGGACCTTGGTCGTGATCCGGGCGTTTCGGGACTTGAGGATCCCGATCACGAGGGTGAAGCGGAACTGGCCGTGCAGGTCGGCGACGACGTCTGGGAGCAGCCTTTCGCCGCCGTTTGAGCGGAAGTAGACGGGGCCTTCCAGGGGCTGGTCTAGCAATGGGGTGTAGGCCTTGGCGGTGCCGAGGACCGAGCTCGGCGGGCAGGCGTCGGCATTGAACTGAACCCGGGTGCAGGGGTTGGCTATATGGGCGTTGGCGATAAAGAGGCTCGGCGGCATCGTCACCACGGCGCCGGCGACGTTGGCATCGCCGGGGCGGGCGGTGAGTTCGGCATTCAGGGCCGGGAAGGCCGAGCGGCGGGTGCCGCCTTTGAGCGTGAGTGAGAGCTTGGGCTTGAACTGCAGCGAGGCGCAACTGGCGGCCTGGTAGCGGTCGGTGAGGGAGACCGGGACGTCATCGGCGGGATTGAAGACGTCGAGGTAGTCGCCGAAGAGGGTCGCTTTGGCCTGCTCCTTGGCGCAGCTGGTCGGGTTGATCGTGAACTGCGGCCGGTCGGTGGAGACGCGCAGGTCACGCAGCTTCAGCGGGATGCCGGCGAGGATGTGGGGGATCGGGTCTGAGGCGGCGCCGTCGACCTGCACTTCACCGGTATTGGGGTCGAGGGTCAGCGCCTCCCTGACGACGACGGTGCCGACGTCAAAGGGCCCGGCCACCGCCGGGGTGATCGAGACGACCGAGAGCGGGTCCCCCCCGAAGGGGCCGCCGAGGTAAAGGTGCCCGGGGACGTAGGTGAGGGCACCGCCGACGCCCGCACCGGCGAGCGTGTGGCCGATTTCTGAAGCCGCCGGGCAACTGGGGGAGGCGATCTCGGCCTTGCCGCTCTTTGCCTTGGCGGCGGCGATCGCCGCCTCTGAGCAGGTCGGGATGCCGGCGATCTTGCCGCTCACCCCGGGCGGCAGGATGGCCGAGAAGCGGGTCATGTCCTGTTCACCGTCAGAGCGGGTGAGGCGCATCGTGAAGGGCGAGTAGGCGCCGGCTGAGTTGTTCAGCGAGCCGGCTTCAAAGCCCGGTTTGAAGGGCGGAGCCCCGGCGGGCGGGCAGGGACCGCCGCCGGGGCCGGCAGTGATTTCGAATTCTGAGTCGGAGTGGAAGGGCACCGAGGGGTTGGCCCAGGGGTAGAAGGTCGCCTGGGTGGTGTAGGTGCCGCAGTGGGGCGGGGTGACGAGCGGGCTGCGGGCGCCCTCGCGGAAGTGGAAGTGGAAGTCGGTGACCGGCTGCTGGGGCAGGTTGTCGAAGGTGGCAATGAGCTGCCCGGTTTTGGGGTCGGGTTCGACCTTGGCGGTGAGTCCGAGGCTGATCCCGCGCTCGGGGTCCTTGATCGTGGTGTAGAGGGCCAGGAGGGTGCCGAAGGGGTTTTCATAGGGGGTGGCGAGGAAGACCGACCCTTTCAGCAACTCGCCTTCGAGGATCGGGGTGGTGGCTTCCACGGTGCCGATCTTCGAAGCCGCCGGGCAGCCGGCGCCGAAGTCCGAGTCGACCTTCTCAGCGGCAAAGCCCGCTTCGCTGCAGACCGCCAGGCCTTCGGCCTGAGAGGGGTTGGCGGTCATCCCCTGCGGCAGGGCGACGACGGCTTTCTTGATGTCTGAAGAGCTGACCCCGGCGGGGTTTTCCAGGCCGGGGTTGTCGATGTGGAGGTTGACGTCAAAGCCGGTCGGGCTCTCGGCCGAGGCGCTGGTCGGCTGGGCTTGGAAGTGAGGGCCGAATTCGACTTTGCCGCAGCCCAGGGTGGAGAGCGGGTTGCCCTGGGAGTCTTCGGTTTTGGTCGTCAGGCCGGCTTTGTCGCCGCTGTTCCAGGCAACGGCGTCAAAGACCGTGGAGAGCGCGCCTTCGCAGCGGCGCGGCAGGGTGATGAAGGCCTTCGGCGGCGCCTGGGAGGGGCAGTTGCCTTTGGAGACCGGTTCGTCGATTTCGCTGCCGGCGAGGACATCGAGGCAGTGGCCGCGGAGGGGGTTGTGGGCGGCGGCGGTGGGGTCGCCCCAGATCGTCAGCGCCGAGCCGTAGAAGTAGGCGGCCTGGGCGGTGTTGGTGAGGTGGGCTTCGACGTTGTAGGGGGGGGAGGGGTTGACGGTGAGGTCGACGGTGACCGGCACGTTCAAGACCGCGAAACCGAGCTTGGCGGCCACCCCCGGCGGCGGCACGAGGTTGTAGACGGCGACGTGCAGGTAGCGGGTTTCCCCCACCGGCAGCGGTTTGAAGTCGATCTTCACGGCGCTGATGCCGACCGCGGTGGAATCAGGGCACGAAGGGGCTGAGTTTTCGCGGTGGATGAATTCCGCGGTCGTGCAGCGCGGCACCGCGAAGGGGTTGCCGGTGAAGCCCGCCGGCATGGTGACGGTGAGGTTGCGCAGTTCCCCTTCGGCCAGTTCGCAGAATTCTTTGATGCAACTGCCGCCTTCGGGGATCACCGTGGTGTTCATCGCCAGCCTCGTCGTCATCGCGAAGGGATGGGAGCCCGCCGCCATCGCCGGCAGGCCTTCGGGGCCGGTGAAGGTGACGCCGGTGATCGGCGGCGGCTTAAAGCCGAAGGCGCCGAGCGCCGGGGAGGCGCTGAGGGTGAGCAGAGCCGCGGTGGCGAGGGTGAGGGCGAGTGCTCGTCTCATCGGTCCGCCCTCCGCTGCTGGCTGGATTTGGCTTTCTTGGACTTCTTATTTGCCTTCTTCTTGACGCAGCGCACCTTGCCGTTCTGCTTGACCTTGCGCTTTGACTTCGGGCAGGTCTTCTTCGGCTTGGGTTCGACGACGTTTTCGGGGCCGTTGTAGGTGGAGCTGGAGGGGGTCTGTATCGG
>OUMR01000023.1_pt1 | contig 9113 bp, 4 predicted proteins | sample 1691061 | NCBI WGS metagenome assembly OUMR01 (sample SAMEA3914864, study PRJEB12502) | metagenome | biome: forest; material: soil | place: USA | collected 2012-03-12 | depth 0.3 m | reverse complement strand
GACCTGCAGGGCGGTCTTGAGCTCGTCTACCAGGGACAGCCGACCGGTACTGCCAACTCGGTCAGCGGCCAGGACATCGAAGACTCGATCGGGATCATCGAACGCCGGATCAACAAGCTCGGCGTCTCCGAGCCCGAAGTCGCCCGCCTCGGCACCGACGAGATCACCGTCAGCCTGCCCGGCATCACCGACGCCGCCCGGGCGGCCGAACAGGTCGGCACCACCGCCCAGCTCTACTTCTTCGACTGGGAGACGAACCTGATCGGCCCCGAGCGCGTGATCGGCGGCCGGCCTGGGCTCCAGCCGCCGGAAGGGCCGCTGAAAGCCTCCGAAGAACGCTGGAAGGAAGCCGGGCGCAACGTCAAAAGCCCGGAGAACCAGCGGCTGATCTTCTCCGGGGCCTACCCGAGCGCCTACGAAGCGGCGCAGCTCGCCTCCGAACAGCCACCGAACAGCAAATGCGAGACCTGCACCGTCGCGAAGCCGCGCTACTACCTGTTCGAAAAAGACCCGCCGCACAAAATGCTGGCCGGCCCCGAGATCAAGAAAGCCGACCTCTACGTCAGCCCGACCGGGAAAGAAATCCCCAAAGACGGGATCGTCGTCGAAATTCCCGAGGGGACGCTGCTGGTCTCCGAATACCCCACTGACGAAGAAGGGAAGCTCGATGAATCCGCGCAGCCCGGCTGGTTCGCGCTGAAAGACAACCCGGCGCTCTCGGGCACCGACATCACCAACCCCGAACAGACCTACGGGCCGAACAACGAACCGGTCGTCAGCTTCGGTTTCACCGATCACGGTCGCGACGCCTTCCACGAAGTCACGCGCCAGATCGCCCAGCGCGGCCAGGCGGCGGCGATCGGGCCTGTCAGCGCCGAAGAAGCCTCCGCCATCTCCGGCCATTTCGCCGTCGTCCTTGACAACGAAGTCCAGTCGCGGCCGATCATCAACTTCAACGAAAACCCGGACGGGATCGATGGTCGCCAGGGCGCCCAGATCTCGGGTGGCTTCAACAACGTCAGCGAGGCCCAGGAACTGGCGACGACGCTGCAGATCGGCGCCCTGCCGATCAGCCTCAAACTGATCAGCGAGACCCAGGTCTCGGCGACGCTCGGCTCGCAGGCGCTGCACGACGGCATCAAGGCCGGGATCATCGGCCTCGCCCTCGTCGTCATCTTCCTGCTCGCCTACTACCGCTTCCTCGGCCTGATCGCGTCGGTCGCGCTCGGCGCCTACGGGGTGATCTTCTTCGCCCTGGTCAAACTGATCCCGATCACCCTGACCCTGCCGGGGATCGCCGGATTGGTGCTGACGATCGGTGTCGCCGCCGACTCGAACATCGTCATCTTCGAGCGAATAAAGGAGGAGGTGCGGGCGGGACGCTCGATGTCGAGCGCGATCTCCGCTGGCTACAAACGCGGGATCGCGACGATCATCGACGCCAACGTCGTCACCCTGCTAACCGCCTTCATCCTTTTCGTGCTGGCGACGGCGGGCGTCAAAGGCTTCGCCTTCACCCTCGGCGTCGGCACGATCGTCTCGCTGCTGACCGCGGTCGTCTTCACCCAGGCGCTGCTCGGCAGCATGAGCCGCACCCGCTTCCTCAGCTCACCAAGCGTCCTCGGCGCCACCGGCCAAGGTGTGCGCTGGCACTTCGACTTCATGGGGGCCAGTCGCTGGTTCTTCTCGATCTCGGGCGTGATCCTGCTCGTCGGCGCGATCGCGCTGTCGACCAAGCAGCTCAACTTCGGAATCGACTTCGAGTCGGGCACGAGGATCACCGTCGCGCTGGAAAAACCGACCGACGAGGAAGGGGTCCGGGACACCCTCGACTCGGTCGGGATCAACGGCGAGGAGGTGCAGCAGGTCACCGACCCCACCTTCGGCGACAACGTCTTCCAGATTCAGTCGCACCAACTGCGCCCGGGTGAGGTCAAGGAGGCCCAGGCCGCTCTGAACGATCAGTACGGCGTCGTCGCCGACGGCTTCGACAGCACCAGTGTCGGCCCGACCTTCGGCCAGCAGGTGGCCAACAGCGCCCTCAAGGCCCTGATCTTCTCCCTCTTGGTGATCTGCGGCTACGTCGCGCTGCGCTTCGACCCGAAGTTCGCGGTGCCGGTCTTGATCGCGATCCTGCACGACATCCTGATCACCGCCGGCGTCTACTCGTTGACCGGGAAAGAGGTGAGCAGCGGGACGGTCGCCGCCTTCCTCACCATTTTGGGTTACTCCATCTACGACACGATCATCGTCTTCGACCGAATACGAGAGAACGTCCCGCGGATGCCGCGGGCGGCCTTCTCGCAGATCGTCAACCGCTCGATGAGCGAGGTCCTGACCCGTTCTCTGGCGACCAGCTTCTGCACCTTGCTGGCGGTCACCTCGCTGCTGGTCTTCGGCGGCCCGACGCTGCAGGACTTCGCCTTCGCGATGATCGTCGGCATCGTCTCCGGTACCTACTCGTCGATCTTCATCGCCTCGCCGGTGCTGACCGCCTGGAAGGAACGTGAGCCGGGCTTCATCCGCCGGCGCCTGCGGATCGCCGAGGTCGAGGGGGGCACCGTCCCGGCCTTCGCCGACGACGTCCAGACCGCGCTGCTCGGAGCCGACGACGAAGCCGAAGCGAAGCCGGTCGTCGACATCGAGGCAGACCAGGCGGTTGCCGAGCCCGAGTCTGGCGCCGTCGCCACCGCGGAGCGGACCGGTGGCGAGGGCAACGGCGCCGAACCGGCTGCCAGCGATGGCGACGCCGAGTCGGCCGAGCGGCGTGCCCGCAACGCCGAGCGCCGCGCCCGCCGTGAGAAACGTCGTAAGCACGGGAGGAATCGCTGATGGCGCTGCTGGTCTACTTCACGATGGGCATCGCCCTCTGGCATTTCACCGTCTTCCTGCCCGACCACTTCTGGCAGGGGATCGTCGGCGCCTTCATCGGTTCGGTCCTCGGTGCCGTGATCTTCGGCCTGATCGTCCAGGAGATCAGCGGCCGTGACCTCGGCGACACCGACCTGCTCACCGCCCTGATCGCGATCCCCGGCGTCGCCATCGGCCTCGGCATCGTCTACTTCATCGGCACACGCTCCGAGCAGCTCGATTAGCCGCCCGGCTCGTCTCCGCGCGCAGCGCCCTTGAATCGCCTGCAATTTCCGGCGCCCTGAGCGCCGCTTGCCGCCGCACCGCTTCCTAGCCTGGGAGCGTGCCGGAATCCGTGAAGGCGTTTGCAGCCGAGACCTATGACTACGCCGACGTTCGGGCGGTCGCTGACGGGCTGGAGCTGAGTGGGCCGGTGGCGGTGACGCTGGTCCGCCGCGGCTACCGCACCCCGGAGCTGGCCCGCGCCTTCCTCGCCGCCGATGAGTCGCATCCGGCTTCGGCCTTCGACTCGATGGCGGCGGTCGTCGCCCGGGTCGAGAAGGCGATCGCGGCGGGTGAGCGGATCACCGTCCACGGCGACTTCGACGTCGACGGCGTCTGCGCGACGACGGTGATGATCTCGACTCTGCGTCAGCTCGGCGCCGAGTGCGACTGGCTGATCCCGGACAGGATCGCCGACGGCTACGGCCTCAGCGCCGCCAATATCGAGCGCCTGGCGCAGCGCGGCACCGCGCTGCTGCTGACCGTCGACTGCGGCATCACCGCGGTCGCGGAGGTGAAGCTGGCGCGTGAGCTGGGCATGGAGGTGATCGTCACCGACCACCACCAGGCCGCCGAGGAGCTGCCGGACTGCCTCATCCTGCACCCCGAAATCAGCAACTACCCCTTCGCCTCGCTCTGCGGCACGGCCGTTGCCTGGAAGCTCGCCTCGTCCCTGCGGGGAAGCGCCGACGCCGATCTCGACCTCGTCGCTCTGGCCACGGTCGCCGACGTGGTGCCGCTGGTCGGTGAGAACCGCTCGCTGGTCAAGCGCGGCCTGGTCGAGATGCGCCGCGCCCACCGGCCCGGGCTACGGGCGCTGATCGAGTCGGCGCGCTGCGAGCCCACCCGGCTCGACGAGACCGACCTCGCCTTCCGCCTGGCGCCGCGGATCAACGCCGCCGGGCGGCTCTACCGTGCCGATGCCGGGGTCGAGCTGCTGCTGACCGACGACGAAGCGAGGGCGGAGGAGATCGCCGCCGAGCTGAGCCGCGCCAACTCCGAGCGGCGGGCGACCGAGCGCGAGGTCGACACCGCCGCCGAGGCCGCCCGGCGCGAGCTGCCCGAGCAACTGCGTGAAGCGCCTGGCCTGGTCCTCGCCGGCGAGGACTGGCATCCCGGCGTGATCGGGATCGTCGCCTCGCGGCTGGTTGAGCGCCACCACCGGCCGGTGATCGTCATCTCGCTCGACGGCGAGGGCGGCGGCCGCGGCTCGGGCCGCGGCATCCCCGGCTTCGACCTGCTGGGCGCGCTCGAAGCCTGCGCCGAGCACCTCGACAGCTTCGGTGGGCACCGTGCCGCGGCCGGGCTCTCGCTGCGGGCGGAGAACCTCGGCGCCTTCCGCGAAGCCTTCGCCGCCCATGCCGGCGCCGTCCTCGGGCCCGAGGAGCTGCGCCGCACCGAGCGGATCGACGCGATGGTCGGCGGCGTCGGCCTCGGCCTCGACCTGGCCGAGGAGCTGGGCCGGCTGGCGCCGTTCGGGATGGGCAATCCCGGCGTCCGCCTGATGGTCCCCTCGGCCCGGGTCAGCGACGTGCGGACGATGGGGGAAGGCAAGCACGCCCGCTTCAACCTCCACAGCGGCGCCCACCGGGCCCTCGGGGTCGCCTTCGGGCGCTCCAGCCTCGGCGTCGAGGACGACGACCCGGTCGACGCCGCGGTGCGGCTCGAGGTCAACCACTGGAACGGCTCGGTCGAGCCCCGCGTGGTGCTGCGCGAGCTATACCCGCTCGAGCAGGAGGGCGACGCCCCCACTCATCCCTGCGACTGCGAGGAAGTGGAGTGGTGGGCCCGGTTCGAAGCCGAGCTCGAGAGCGGGGCCGTGGCGCATTCCCCTCGCCTGCCGGGAGAGATGCGCCATGAAGACGATCGGGTCACTGTCAGCGCCGGCGGTTCGTTGACGGTCGCGATCGCCGAGTTGGTTTCCAGCGGCGCCGGGGTGCTGGCGATCTGCGCCGACGCCTCGCGCCGCGCCGCGCTGGCCAGCGGTGCCAGCGGCCTGGCCCGCTTCAACGGTGGCGCCGCCCTGATCGCCTGCCAGCGATGCGGCCGCGATCGGGTCCGTGGCCTCCGCGCCCGTGGCCCGGCGGGGCTGGCGCTGACCGACTACGCCGCGCTCGAGTCTGAACCGGATCTCGCGGTTGCTTTCGAACACGTCGTGCTGGTCGATCCGCCCCGCGGCGAGGGAGATGAGTTGCGGGCCCAGGCGGGGCACGACGGCAGCTCCGCCGGTTTCCTGCACCCGCTCTGGACCGTGGCGGAGGTGCCGTTCTCGCTCTCGGTTCTGGAGGAGCAGACCGCCTCGCGTGGAACCGTCGCCAGGGCCTTCAAGGCGCTGCGCGAGGCCGGCGAGGTGAGCGGGCCAGGGCTGCGGGCGGCGCTGGCCGGAGGTGGGGCGCACCCGCTCTCCCCGGAGTCCGCGGCCCGCTGCTTCCGGGTGCTGCGGGATGTCGGCCTCGTCGCAGGGGAGCCGGATTCAGGCGTCGGCAGCGTCGGGGTCGTATCCTCAGAGGGGACCGATCTGGAGCACTCAGCCGCGTTCCGCGCCTACAGCGAAGAATTCTCGGAGGCACAGCAATACCTCGAAAGACGCAAACTGCCGTAGAGCACTCAGAGCTCCTCGCCGATCTGTTCGCGGTGATCGAGGAGTTCGACTCCTCGCCGCCGCAAAACGGCAACGGCAGCAGCGTCAACGGCACCGCCACCGTGGTGGCGGTGGAGACGATCGACCGGGCCGCGATCGAGCGCGCCTTCGACTTCGCCTGCGAGCGCCACGCTGACCAGTTGCGTTACTCCGGCGACGAGTTCATCACCCACCCGGTGGGGGTGGCCCAGGTCTGCGCCGGGATGCGGCTGGACACGGAGACGCTCTGCGCGGCGCTGCTGCACGACACCGTCGAGGACACCAGCGCCAGCCTCGACGACGTCCGCGAGGAGTTCGGCGAGGAGATCGCCGCGCTCGTCGACGGCGTCACCAAGCTGACCGGGATGTCGTTCGAGAGCCGTGACGAGCGTCAGGCCGAGAACTACCGCAAGATGATGGTGGCGATGGCCACCGACATCAGGGTGATCCTGATCAAGTTGGCCGACCGGCTCCACAACATGCGCACGCTCGGCGCCCTGCCGAAGCAAAAACAGACGCTGAAGTCGCACGAGACGCTGGAGATCTACGCCCCGCTGGCCCACCGGCTGGGAATCCACGCGATCAAGTGGGAGCTGGAGGATCTCTCTTTCGCCACCCTGCACCCGCGCAAGTACGCCGAAATCAAGCAGCTGGTCGCCCAGCAGCGCGACGAGCGCGAGAGCTACGTCACCGACGCCGGCCAGTTCCTCTCCGAGGAGCTGGAGCAGGTCGGGATCGAGGCGGAGATCTCCGGCCGCGCCAAGCACTTCTACTCGATCTACACGAAGATGGCGAAGAAGGGCCGCGAGTTCAACGAGATCTTCGACCTCACGGCGATGCGGGTGATCGTCGGCTCGGTCAAGGACTGCTACGGCGCGATCGGGGTAATCCACTCGATCTGGAAGCCGCTGCCCGGGCGCTTCAAGGACTTCGTCGCGATGCCGAAGGCGAACATGTACCAGGCGCTGCACACGACGGTGATCGGGCCCGAGGGCAAACCGCTGGAGATCCAGATCCGGACCGAGGAGATGCACAAGCTCGCCGAGTACGGGATCGCCGCCCACGTCGCCTACAAAGAGGGCGGTGGCAGCGACCCCAACCGGGAGAAGATGACCTGGCTGCGGCAGCTGGTCGAGGCCGAGGGCGAACAGGACCCGGCCGAGTTCCTCGAGTCGCTCAAGGTCGACCTCTTCGAGGACGAGGTTTTCGTCTTCACCCCGAAGGGCGAAGTCAAGAACCTCTCGGCCGGCTCGACCCCGCTCGACTTCGCCTACGCGGTTCACACCGACGTCGGCCACAGCTGCGTCGGCGCCAAGGTCAACGGCTCGATCGTGCCGCTGCACTACCAGCTGCGCTCGGGCGACATCGTCGAGATCCTCACCGCCAAGCAGAAACGCGGCCCCTCGCTGGACTCGCTGAAGCTGGTGCGGACCAGCCGCGCCCGCAACAAGATCCGCGCCTGGTTCAAAGAGGAGCGCCGCGAGGACGCCGAGCGCGACGGCCGCGAGGGGCTCGAGGAGGCGCTGCGCAAGCGCGGGCTGCCGATGCAGAAGGTGGCCGGCTCGCCGCTGCTTACCGACGTGATCCGCGAGATGGGCTTCCGCAAGGGGACCGACTTCTACATCGCCCTCGGCCAGGGCAAGATCTCGACCAAGACCGCCGCCAACAAGGTGATGCAGCGGCTCAAGGCCGGCGAGGCGGTCGAGGAGCACCCGCGCGACCTCAGCGACGGCCGTGAGGACCACGCGCGGCGGACCAAGGACGCCGCCAACTACGGGATCGCCGTCAAGGGCGTCGACAGCGTCGCCGTGCGGCTCGCCAAGTGCTGCCGGCCGGTGCCCGGCGACGAGATCGCCGGCTACGTCTCGCTCGGCCGCGGGATCACCATCCACCGCACCGACTGCAAGAACGTCAAGGCGCTGAAAAAGGCGCCCGAGCGCTTCGTCGACGTCGGCTGGGAAGGCGAAAACGAGGCCTCCTACCGGGTCGAGCTGCAGATCGACGCCTACGATCGCACCCGCCTGCTGGAGGACCTCTCGCGGACCTTCTCGGAGGCCGGGATCAACATCATCGGCGCCTCCTGCACGACCAACCACCCGATGGTCAAGAACCGGTTCGTGATCGAGGTCGGAGACACCGAGCACCTCAAGCACTGCATCTCTCGCCTTCGCAATGTGGAGAGCGTCTTCGACGCGTACCGCATAACCCCGGCCGCCTGATCGACGGCGAGACGGACGGGGGAGACCAGTGCCTCTGACCGTCGCCATCACCGGACCGACCGGCGAGATCGGCCTGCCGCTGCTGGAGGGGCTGGAGGGCGACGAGCGCGTCGGCCGGGTCCTCGGCATGGCGCGCCGGCCTTTCGACCCCGGCGCCGAAGGCTGGGAGAAGGTCGCCTACCGCCGCGGCGACATCCTCGACCGCGGCTCGCTGGCGGCGCTGTTCGACGGCGTCGACGTCGCCGTCCACCTCGCCTTCGCGATCTTCGGCTCGCATGAGCAGACCCGCAGGGTCAACCTCGAGGGCTCGCGCAACGTCTTCGAGGCGGCGGTCGCGGCCGGGGTGAAGCGCCTCGTCTACGCCTCCTCGGTCGCCGCCTATGGCTTCTTCCCCGACAATCCGCAGCCGCTGACCGAGGCGGTTCCGGCCCGCGGCAGCGAGGGCTTCTACTACTCGGCCCAGAAGGCCGAGCTGGAGGCGGCGCTGAGCGAGATCGTCGCCGGCAGCGAGGTCGAGGTCTACGTCGTCCGGCCCTGCGTCGTCGCCGGGCCGCGGGCGACGATGCTGATCGAGCAGGTGGTCAAGAGCGCCCGCCTCGGCGACCCGCTGCCGGCGCTCCGCCGTGGCCTCGGCCGGCTGCCGCTGGTGCGGCCGATCCTGCCCGACGTCGGCATCCCGATCCAGCTCGTCCACCACGACGACGTCGCCCAGGCGCTCGCCGCCGCGATCGCCGGCGCCGGGGCGCCCGGCGCGTACAACCTCGCCGGCAAGGGCGAGATCAGCGTTGCCGAGATCGCGGCGTCGATCGGCTGGCGATCGGTCCTGGTCCCAGGCCCGGCGGTCGGCCTCGGCGCCGGCCTGGCCAAGCGCCTGAGCTTCGTCTCGCCGCAGCTGGAGTGGGCCGCCGCCTTCGCCACGCCGGTCCTGATGGACGCCGGCAAGGCACGTCGCGAGCTCGGCTGGAACCCTCGCTTCGACGCCGCCGAGACGCTGCTGCAGACCGCGATCTCGGCCCGCGAAACAGGCCTCCTCGACTGACCGCGGTTCCTTTGGCACGCATAGCGTCCATAAGGAACCGCGGAACGGTCAGGCGATGATGGTGAGTGCGGCGGGGACGGCGCGCAGCTGCACGGTCGTGCGG
>OUMR01000001.1_pt1 | contig 9277 bp, 14 predicted proteins | sample 1691061 | NCBI WGS metagenome assembly OUMR01 (sample SAMEA3914864, study PRJEB12502) | metagenome | biome: forest; material: soil | place: USA | collected 2012-03-12 | depth 0.3 m | reverse complement strand
TCGACCGCATGCTGCGCGAGTTCAAAGTCGACGCCAACGTCGGCAAGCCGCAGGTCGCCTACCGCGAGACGATCCGCAAGCGGGTCGAGAAGGTCGTCGCCCGATTCGTCCGCCAGACCGGCGGCCGCGGCCAGTTCGGCCACGTCGTCATCAACGTCGAGCCGGCTCCCGGCGAGGGCTTCGAGTTCGTCAACAAAATCAAGGGTGGCGTCATCCCCGGCGAATTCATCGGCCCGGCCGAACAGGGGATGCGGGAGGCGCTGCAGAACGGCGTCAAGGCCGGCTACCCGATGGTCGATGTCAAAGTCGAACTCGTCGATGGTTCCTACCACGATGTCGACTCTTCCGAGATGGCTTTCAAAATCGCCGGTTCGATGGCGATCCAAGAGGGTGCTCGCAAGGCCAACCCGGTCCTGCTCGAGCCCGTGATGTCGGTCGAGGTCGTCACCCCCGAGGACTTCCTCGGCGACGTCATCGGCGACCTCTCGCGGCGCCGTGGCAAGGTTCAGGGCCAGGAGCAGCGCGGCAACGCGCTGGCGGTCCAGGCCTACGTCCCGCTGGGCGAAATGTTCGGCTATGCGACCGACCTTCGATCTTCGACCCAGGGTCGTGCCAGCTACACGATGCAGTTCGAGCGCTACGAGGAGGTCCCCGGGAACATCGCCGAGGAGATCGTCGAACACCGCTCTGGAGAGCCAGTGGGAGCCAGTTCCTAGACCCAACCGCGACAGCGGGCTGCATCTGGCTATATTTCCCAGGTTCGCCCGCAGGCAGGACAAAGCCTCCTGCCGAGCAGTGCCCCAAGAACTCAAGCACTCAGATCAGACAGAACACGACTTTCGAAAGGTAGAACGGAGAGAGATGTCAAAGGAGAAGTTCGAGCGCGATAAGCCGCATGTGAACGTCGGGACGATTGGTCATATCGACCACGGAAAGACGACGCTAACGGCCGCGATCACCCAGACGCTCTCAACCGTGGGCGGGGCAGAGGCACAGAGCTTCGCCGAGATCGACAACGCTCCGGAGGAGAAGGAGCGTGGGATCACGATCGCGACCTCGCACGTCGAGTACGAAACCGAGAACCGGCACTACGCCCACGTCGACTGCCCGGGCCACGCCGACTACGTCAAGAACATGATCACCGGCGCGGCGCAGATGGACGGCGCGATCCTGGTCGTCTCCGCGGCCGACGGCGTCATGCCGCAGACCCGCGAGCACATCCTTCTCGCCCGTCAGGTCAACGTCCCGCACGTGGTCGTATTCCTCAACAAGGTCGACCAGGTCGACGACGACGAACTGATCGAGCTCGTCGAGGAGGAGGTCAAGGAACTTCTTGACGAGTACGACTTCCCGGGCGACGAGACGCCGATCATCAAGGGCTCGGCCCTGAAGGCGCTGGAAGGCGACGAGGAGGCCCAGAAAGCCGTCTTCGAGCTGGCCGCTGCGCTCGACTCCTACATTCCGGAGCCGGTCCGCGAGCTGGACAAGCCCTTCCTGATGCCGGTCGAGGACATCTTCTCGATCACCGGCCGCGGCACCGTCGCGACCGGTCGCGTCGAGCAGGGGATCGTCAACACCGGCGACGAGGTCGAGATCGTCGGCATCCACGACACCACCAAAACCGTCGTCACCGGGGTCGAGATGTTCCGCAAGCTGCTCGATCAGGGCCAGGCGGGAGACAACATCGGCGCCCTTCTCCGCGGCACCAAGCGCGAGGAGATCGAGCGCGGCCAGGTTCTCTGCAAGCCCGGCTCGATTACGCCGCACACCAAGTTCAAAGCCGAGGTCTACTGCCTCAAGAAGGAGGAGGGTGGTCGCCACACTCCGTTCTTCTCGGGCTACCGGCCTCAGTTCTATTTCCGCACCACCGACGTGACCGGGATCGCCAACCTCCCCGAGGGGACGGAGATGGTGATGCCGGGTGACAACGTCGAGATGACGATCGAGCTGATCCAGCCGATCGCCATGGATCAGGGTCTGCGGTTCGCCATCCGCGAGGGTGGTCGCACCGTCGGCTCGGGGGTAGTCGCCGAGATCGTCGAGTAACCACCCCGAAGGGGCGGGCAACCTTGCCCGCCCGACTCGCCGCCCGCCGGGCAGCGAGAAAACTGCAAGGACATACGACCGGGGCGGCGCCCCACCTACAGGGGCCCCGCCCTTATTGCGCCCTAAGAGCGCGCGAGCCAGGATAAGTAACAGCAAACAGCAACAAAACAAGTAACAGGATCTAAAAGGACAGCAGGCAAAAAGTGGCAGCTATAGCGGCGCAGAAAATTCGAATCAGGCTCAAGGCGTACGACCATGACGCCATAGATCGGGCTGCCCGCGAGATCGTCGAGACCGCGGAGCGCACCGGCGCCACCGTCTCCGGCCCGGTGCCGTTGCCGACCGAGAAAAACGTCTACTGCGTGATCCGCTCGCCGTTCAAGGACAAGGACTCGCGTGAGCACTTCGAGATCCGCACCCACAAGCGCCTGATCGACATCCTTCAGCCTTCGCCGAAAACCGTCGACTCGCTGCAGCGCCTGGACTCGCTCCCGGCTGGCGTCGACATCGAGATTCGCCTCTAGCGATGGCTGCGATCCTCGGCAAGAAGTTGGGTATGACCCAGGTGTTCCGCGAGGACGGCAGCGTCGTCCCCGTGACTGTGATCGAAGCCGGTCCCTGCAAGGTGACCGGGGTCCGCGACAGTGAGCGCGACGGCTACGCCGCCGTCCAGCTTGCCTTCGGCGAGGTCAAGCAGGGCAAGCTCAGCAAGGGCGAGGAAGGCCACCTGAAGAAGGCCGGCGCCCCGCCGATGCGCCACCTGGTCGAGTTCCGCAACGAGGACCTTGGCGCTGAGGACGGGCCCAAGATCGGTGATGACGTCACCGTCGCCGGCTTCGAGGCCGGCCAGAAGGTCAAGGTCGCCGGAATCTCGATCGGCAAGGGCTTCCAGGGCGGGATCAAGCGCCACAACTTCAGCCGCGGACCCGTCAGCCACGGCTCGCACAACGTCCGCGCTCCCGGCTCGATCGGCGCCAGCGCCTTCCCCGCCCGCGTCTTCAAAGGGATGCGGATGCCCGGCCAGATGGGCAACAAGCGCAGGACCCAGAAGGGCCTGGAGATCGCCGACATCGACGCCGAGCGCAACCTTCTCCTGATCAAGGGCTCCGTACCCGGCTCGCGCAACTCGATCGTCGAGGTGCGAAGCGATGTCTAAAGCAGCCGTGATCGGCAAATCGGCCAACGCCGACCTGCCCAAAGAGCTCTTCGCCGAGCCCTTCCATCACTCGCTGGTCTACGAGGCCGCCCGTGCCGACCTGGCCTCGCGCCGGCGCGGAACCGCCTCGACCCTGACCCGCGGTGAGGTCTCCTTCACGACCGCCAAGGCCTGGCGCCAGAAGGGCACCGGCCGCGCTCGCGTCGGCGCCCTCGGCGTCTCCAGCCGCTTCGGCGGTGGCGTCACCTTCGGCCCCAAGCCGCGTCACTACACGGTCAAGGTCAACCGCAAAGCCCGCCGCAAGGCGATGCGCTCGGCCCTCTCGGTCCACGCCGAGCGAGGCTCGGTCGCGGTCATCGACGTCTCCACCTTCGAGACGCCTTCGACCAAGACGGCCGCCGCGGAGCTGGCCAAATGGGGCGCCAAGAACCCGACTCTGGTGGTTCTCACCGCCGATGAGACGGGGGCGATGAAGAGCTTCCGCAACATCCCACGGACGACCGTGCTCGAGGTCGGCGCGACCGGCGTTGCCGACGTGATCGGCGCCGCGGCGCTGGTTGTCTCCGAGTCGGCGCTTGCCGTGCTCAAGGAGAGGCTCGTCTGATGGACGCCCGCAACATCCTCATCCGCCCGGTGATCTCGGAGAAGAGCTACGCCCTGATCGCCGAAGGCAAGTACACCTTCCGGGTCAACGACCGCGCCCACAAGACCCAGATCGCCCAGGCGGTCCACGAGGTCTTCGGCGTCGAGGTCGCGCAGGTGCGCACCTCGAAGGTCCGTCCCAAGCCCAAGCGCCGCGGCCTGACCCAAGGCCGGACCCGCGGCTGGAAGAAGGCAATCGTCCAACTCGCCCCCGGCGAACGGATCGAGCTGTTCGAAGGCGCGGAGACCGCGTAGGAGCCACTGAGATGCCGAACCGCAAAACCAAACCGACCAGCCCCGGGCGCCGCTTCGCGACCTACCCGCTGCGCGAGCAGCTGACCGCGACCGAGCCCGAGCGCAAGCTGACCGAGGGACTGCGCAAGTCCGGCGGCCGCAACGTCAACGGCCGCGTCACCGCTCGCCATCGCGGCGGCGGTGCCAAGCGGCGCTACCGGAAAATCGACTTCAAGCGCCTGCGGGACGGCGTCGCCGCGAAGGTCGCGACGATCGAGTACGACCCCAATCGCAGCTGCTACATCGCCCTGATCCATTACGTGGACGGCCACAAGGCCTACATCCTCGCCCCGTCGGTTCTCAAGGTCGGCGACGAGGTCAGGTCGGGCGCCGAGGCCGACATCAAACCTGGCCACGCAATGGCGCTGGGCGAAATGCCGACCGGCACGATCGTCCATAACGTCGAGCTGATCCCGGGTCAGGGTGGCAAGCTCGGGCGCGCCGCCGGCACGGCGATCCAACTCGTCGCCAAGGAGGGTGAGATGGTCACCCTGCGCCTGCCTTCCTCGGAGATGCGCATGGTCCGCGCCGAGTGCCGCGCGACCGTCGGGACCCTTTCCAACGCCGAGCACCAGAACCTCAAGGTCGGCAAGGCCGGTCGCAGCCGCCACAAGGGCAAGCGCCCGCAGAGCCGTGGCGTCGCGATGAACCCGGTCGACCATCCGCACGGCGGCGGCGAGGCCCACCACACGCCCGGTGGGCACCCGGTCACCCCGTGGGGCAAGCCTACGCTCGGTTACCGGACCCGCAAGAAGGGCAAGCAGTCCGACCGTTACATCGTGCGCGGCCGGCGCCGCGGCAAGAAGAAGGGTGGCCGCTGATGGGACGTTCGACGAAAAAGGGCCCGTGGGTCGAAGAGCGGCTGATGGGCCGGATCTCCGCCATGAACGAGGCCGGCAAAAAACAGATGGTGAAAACTTGGTCGCGGACCTCGACGATCTTCCCCGAGATGGTCGGTCACACGATCGCCGTCCACGACGGCAAGAAACACGTCCCCGTCTTCATCTCGGAGTCGATGGTCGGGCACAAGCTCGGCGAGTTCGCCCCGACCCGCACCTTCCGCTCGCACACCGGCACCGGCAGGGGTGAATAGCGATGGCGGATGAGAAAAAAGACGCCGTGAAAAAAGAGCCGGCGAAAAAATCGCCGAAAGCCGCAGCGAAAAAAGCCGCCAAAGCGGTGGCAAAAAAAGCGCCGAAAAAATCTTCGAAACCGAACAAGGCGAAAGCGGACAGCGGTGCCAAGGTGGCCGAGAAAAAAGTCGCCCCGGAGCTCGTCTCCGCCCCGGTCGTGCGCGCCAGCGCCCGCTACGTGCGGATCGCGCCGCGCAAGGCGCGCCTGATCGCCGACCAGGTTCGCGGCATGCACATCGAAAAGGCCCGCGCGCTGCTGCAGTTCTCGCCGCGCAGCGCCGCCCAGGACATCCACAAGCTGATCGACTCGGCCGCCTCCAATGCGGAAAACAACCACGACCTGATCGGCGATGAGATGAAGATCTCCTCGATCACGGTCGACGAGGGCCCGACGCTGAAGCGGTTCCGGCCCCGTGCGCAGGGACGGGCGACCCCGATCCACAAGCGAACCAGCCACATCGCCGTGGCGCTAACCCCGGTAGAGGACTAGGCAATGGGACAGAAGATCCACCCCGAGGGTTTCCGCGTCGGATACATCCATGACTGGAAGTCGACCTGGTTCGAGGAGAAGAACTTTGCCGACGTCCTTCAGGAAGACCTGCAGATTCGCGACCACATCGTCAACAAGCTCTCCCACGCGGGGCTCTCGAACATCACGATCGAGCGCCGCGGCGAGGTAGCCGTCGACATCCACACCGCTCGCCCCGGCATCGTCATCGGTAAGTCGGGGAGCGAAGTCGACGCGCTGCGCAAAGAGCTGCACAAGCTGACCGGCTCGCCGGTGAAAGTGAACATCCGCGAGGTCAAGCGCCCCGAGCTCGACGCCAAGCTGGTCGCCCAGTCGATCGCCGAGCAGCTGCAGAACCGGGTCGCCTTCCGCCGCGCGATGAAACGCGCCTTGACCTCGGCGATGCGCTCCGGCGCCAAGGGCGTCAAGGTCCAGGTCTCCGGCCGCCTCGGCGGTGCCGAGATGGCACGGACCGAAAGCTACTCCGACGGTCGCGTGCCGCTGCACACGCTGCGCGCCGACATCGACTACGGCTTCTTCGAGGCGCGGACGACGACCGGTCGGATCGGCGTCAAATGTTGGATCAACAAGGGCGAAGTGATGCCCGAGGGCTTCCGCTCCGATCTCGCTTCGACCGATGGCGAGCCGCAGGGCAACCAGCGTGGCGGCGGTCGTGATCGCGGCGGCGATCGTGGCGGCGGCCGCGGCCCCGGCGGCGGCGGACGTGGGCCCGGTGGCCCGGGCGGCGGACGTGGACCCGGTGGTCCCGGTGGGGGCCGTGGTCCCGGTGGCGGCGGTGGACGTGGTGGCGACCGCGGCGGTCAGCGTGGCGGCGGAGGTGGTCGCTGATGCTGAGCCCGAAACGCGTCAAGCACCGCAAACAGTTCCGTGGCCGGATGCGCGGCAACACCAAGGGCGGCAGCACCGTCGCCTTCGGCGAGTACGGGCTGAAGTCGCTCGACCGCGGCTGGATCACCAACCGTCAGATCGAGGCTGCCCGTATCGCGATGACCCGCAAGATCAAACGTGGCGGCAAGGTCTGGATCAACGTCTTCCCCGATAAGCCCTACACGAAGAAGCCCGCCGAGACGCGGATGGGTTCCGGTAAGGGCAACCCGGAGGGTTGGGTCGCCGTGGTCAAGCCCGGCAAGGTGATGTTCGAGCTCGCCGGCGTCCCCGAGGAGCTCGCCCGCGAAGCGCTGCGGCTGGCGGGGCACAAGCTTCCGGTCAAGACGAAATTCGTCGTCCGCGAGGGGGCTGAGAGCTGATGAAAGCGTCCGAGGCCCATAATCTGAAAGACGACGAGCTGGTGGCGAAGCTGATCGACGCCAAGCAGGAGGCATTCAACCTGCGCTTCCGGCACGCGACTGGCGAGCTTGAGAACACCGCCCGGCTCGGCGCGGCGAAGCGCGACATCGCGCGGCTGCTGACCGTTGCACGCGGCCGAGGTATTGACGTAGAGAAAGAGACGAAGCGGATATGAGCGACGACGAGACGAAAAAAGACGAGACCACCGAGGAGCCCCAGGCCGAGGAGTCGGTCGAGGAGGCACCCGTGGCTGAGGAGACCCCCGCGGAGGAGGTCCCTGCCGCCGAGGAGGCCGCGTCCGACGATGCTCCCGCCGAGGCGGCAGCAGCCCCTGCCGCCGAGGCCGCTCCCGCCGCCGAGCCCGACCCTGAGGACGACCTTCCCTGGAAGGAGCGCCGCCGCCTGCAGCGCTCCCGCCGTCCGAACGAGCCGAAGCCGACTCTCTCGGTCGAGGACCGTGCCGCGCAGCGTCGCGAGGAGCGCAAGCTCAAGGCTTCCCAGCGCCGCACCGAGCGCGCCGCCGAGAAGGCCAAGAAGGGCCCGGCCAAGACCGGGACGGCGCCCGCCGAGCACGAGGCCAATGCCGCCAAGGTCCGCCAGGGCATCGTCGTCTCCAACAAAGGCAACAAATCGATCACCGTCCGGATCGACATCGCCCGCCGTCACCCGACTTACGAGAAGATCGTCCGCCGCTCGCGCACGTTGCACGCGCACGACGAGCGCAACGAGGCCGGCGAGGGCGACGTCGTGCGAGTGATCGAGACTCGCCCCCTTTCCAAGACCAAGCGCTGGCGCCTGGTCGACGTGGTCGAGAAGGCGAGGTAGTCCGGTGATCCAGCAAGAGTCCAGACTGAAGGTCGCCGACAACTCGGGCGCCCGCGAGATCCTCTGCATCCGCGTCAAAGGCGGTTCGCACCGCCGCTACGCGAGCGTTGGAGACGTGATCACGGCAACGGTCAAATCGGCCAGCCCGCAGGGCAGCGTCCGCAAGGGCGAGGTCGTCCAGGCCGTGGTCGTCCGCACCCGCAAGCCGCTCGGCCGCCCCGACGGCACCTACATCTCCTTCGACGAGAACGCCGCGGTCCTGATCGACCCGGCAAACAACAACCCGCGCGGGACCCGCATCTTCGGCCCCGTCGCCCGCGAACTTCGCGATCGCAACTTCATGAAAATCATCTCGCTCGCACCCGAGGTCCTCTGATGGCGAAGTCGATGCGCATCAGGACCGACGACCAGGTGGTCGTCACCAGCGGCAAGGACGCCGGCAAGACCGGTCGCGTGATGCGGACCGATCCGCAGAAGCGGCGCGTCTTCGTCGAGGGCCTGAACATGATCAAGCGCCACGAACGTCCGCGCTCGGGCAGCGACATGACCAAAAGCCAGGCCGGCGGCATCGTCGAAAAGGAGGGCCCGATCCACGCCTCCAACGTGATGCTGCTCGACCCGAAATCGAACAAAGGCACCCGGGTCGGCGTGCGCCGCGACGACGGTGGCAAGCGGATCCGCTACGCGAAGAGCAGTGGGGCGGCGATCGACTGATGGAGGCCACCGTGACCCCGACCTCACAGGCCGCTCCGCCGGCCCGCCTGCGCGAACGCTACGAGCAGGAGATCCTGCCCGAGCTGACCAAGAAATTTGGCTACAAGACGCCGATGGAGGCCCCGCGCCTGCTGAAGATCACCCTCAACATGGGCCTCGGCACCGAGAAACAGGACAAAAAGTCCTTCGAATCGGCCCAGAACCAGTTGGCGCTGATCGCCGGCCAGCACCCGAACGTGCGCCGCGCCCGCAAGTCGATCGCCTCCTTCAAGCTGCGCGAGGGGATGCCGGTCGGCGTCTCGGTGACGCTGCGCCGGGCACGGATGTGGGAGTTCCTCGATCGCCTCACCTCGATCGCGGTGCCGCGGATCCGTGACTTCCGCGGGCTCAACCCACGCTCTTTCGACGGCCGGGGCAACTACTCGATGGGCGTCAAAGAGCAGCTGATCTTCCCGGAAATCGACTACGACACGGTCGATGTCGTCCGCGGTCTGGACATCACGATCACGACCTCGGCGAAATCCGACGTCGAAGCCTTCGAGTTGCTGCTGGCTCTGGGAATGCCGTTCGCCCAGGAGGGCCGACCGGGGCAGGCCGCTCGCGAAGAAGCTGAAGCGGAGGCCGACGAGGAGCAGCGCAAAGAGGAGGCCC
>OUMR01000012.1_pt1 | contig 17506 bp, 20 predicted proteins | sample 1691061 | NCBI WGS metagenome assembly OUMR01 (sample SAMEA3914864, study PRJEB12502) | metagenome | biome: forest; material: soil | place: USA | collected 2012-03-12 | depth 0.3 m | reverse complement strand
GCTCGGCGCTATATCGGTGTTGTCATCCAGGAGCTCTGCTGAGTCCACTGCAACCACCAAGCCACGGAGGTTCTCGGTAGCACCGAGCTGCAGAACTGCCTCTATGTCTTGCTGCAAAACCGGAGTGGGCACATCTTCCACCACCTTTCCGGTCATCCTTGCTGCTACCAGCAGTCCAGTTGATAAATAAGTGTTGGGATCTGCAGGTAGCTCGGTAGCTCCCAGCAAAGTATGTTTAGTCCAATTGTGGACTACGGGGTGAGTTGTATCAATCGCACCGAGATCGAGGAGGGCTTTCAACGTCGCGTCGAACATCGCGGCGTAAAAAGCCAGGGGACTCTCCACGCTGGTCTCACGAAGGTCGAACTTCGCGGGAAGAAGTTGGCGGCGCCGGGCTATTTGAACGACACTATTTAGGAGACTTGACTTTCCCATCCCCGGAGGTCCAGTAAGAGCAAAATGACTAGGGCTGCCAGTGGCTGCACCCCGTAAAAACTCATCTATCTGCGAGACCTCATCCTCTCGACCGGCGAGAAGCCCCATAGTTCGAACAGGGCTTCTGAAGTCGTAGGGATTTCTAGTCGAGCTTTCCGGCATTAGTCCATCGGTGGATCGAAGTCTTCGCGTTGCAGAAGGACGCTTGACGCGTGCCACACCAGCTTCTTCTGAAGCTGGGTCGCTGCATGGTACGTTAGTTGAGTAACCCTAAGATCCTCAATCATTTTATGGTGCAGAGTAACTGGCATGTAGAGGAGGGCGAAGCTCTCATCAATTCCCAACTCCGTGGAGCCGGGGACGTACATGTAGTTGATGAGCGAGTCCCGCTTCTCCGCCAGTCGGAGCTTTGCCGAGTCGATGATCTGCAAGTCCCGTAATTCTTCAACGGGCCGTAAAGGAACGAGCGTTCGGACGGGGTGGGCATAGCCTGGCGACCCCCCTTGCGCTCGCATCGAGCAGGTGGGCGTAACGAGCATGGCCGATCCAATGCTCAAAGGACCGCTGATAAAGCGGCGGTCCCCCACTCCCGACTCGCTCTCCTCAATAATCAGCTCGTCTGCCGGAAGTGGGTACGCCAAGGGCACATCTTCAAAGATGTCCCCTTGGCTGAGTAGGGACGGTCGATTCTCGAAATAGGGACCAGAAGGTCGTCGCTCGTGGCTCAACTATCGTCCCCACGAACGATCTTGGGCTTGTTCTTCGGTTTAACAATCGGACCCTCGGATGCGGGGGCCAAGCCCTCGACCATCTCGCTTTGCAACCTCGCGACCTCCGAGGCATCAAATCGCCGAAATCCTGAACCGGGTAGCTTCGCGGCTCGGAGGACCCCTTTTGACTCCCAGTTACGGACGGTGTTCTCGTGGACGCCTAGTTTGCGAGCGGTCTCACGGACGCTCAAGCGCTTATCGACGTACATAGCTCCTTTTGTCCTTTTCAGATGATAGTGACTTTGTGGACTTTAGCGACTTTGTAGGATAAATGCTAGGTACCCGCCGTTTGGCCTGCAAAACGCCATAACGCCTATTCCCCCTGTCCAGGCCATTGCTGAAGATCTAGCCAACCAATGAGCGAATGGGATCAAAGCTAGCCCCCGCTGGATGGGTGTAGCGCGCCAGCATCGTCTCCACTCGATGCCCGGCAATCTCAGCCAGATCGGCATCGTTGAGATTGGCAGCTCGCAAGTGCGTGACGTAGCTGTGGCGGCACTCGTGAGGGCGGATATCTAGGCCAGAGGCGCCCTGGGTCGGCTTCCAGAGGTCGCGGCAGAAGGTGCGCTCGCGCCAAAGGCGGCCTCTCGGCGTCGTGAACAGCAGCTCACAGTCCTCGTCATAGGTCAGGATCTGAGCTTCGAGCATCCGGGTAAGGGTCGGTGGCACCGGGACGACGCGGCCGGCGTCGGGCTCGCCGTGGTCGGTCTTGGTGCCCTCGAGTATCCGGCCCTCGTGGGCAGTGCGGCGGACTTGAAGCGTCTCGCCGTCGAAGTCCTCGCGACGGAGCGGCAGCACCTCCCCCAACCTGAGACCGCAGTCGGTGAAGACGCGGATGTTTGCCTCGTAGCGGCCGGCTGCCTTCGCGAAGCGGTGCATTTCCTCGAAGCTGAAGACGCGGATCGGGCGGGCTTTTTCTTCGCCCTCGGGTCGCTCGCGCGGATGCGGATGCCCTTGAGCGGGTTGAGGTCGCAGACTTCGTCGGTGATCGCGTCCTCGGCCATTGCCGAGAGGAACGGAGATTCCAACGGTGCCGGTGGTGGCTCGACCTTCGTTCAGATCGGCTCCGAACTGGGCGACATGCCCGCTGACAGCCATCAATTCACCCGCCCCCGCGCGGCCGAACGCGTCAGTAGATCCAACCCACAACGCGCATATCCGGAGCTGCATCGGGCGATGCCCGGAACTCCAAGGAACTCCACCCCATGCGCCCGACGGGAGTCGAACCCGCGACCTTCGGCTTGAAAGACCGACGCTCTTTGGGCCCCCGTAAGGACCCGTTGACCACTGAGCTACGGGCGCTCAAGGGGGAACTGTACCCGCGCAGCGGGGTTTGAGCGTTTCGGCGGGAATAGGCTCTGACGATGGAGCTTGGCTTGGAGGGGAAGGTGGCCCTGGTGATGGGAGCCAGCAGCGGGATCGGGCGGGCAATCGCGGCGTCCCTGGCGGCTGAGGGGGCGCGGGTGGCGATCGCCAGTCGGTCGCTGGAGCGGCTCGAGGTGGCAGCCGCGGAGATCGGCGCTGGGGCGACTCCGTTCGTCGCTGACACCTCCGACCTGGAGCGGCTGGCGGCGCTGGGGGGCGAGGTCAAAACCGCCTTGGGGCCGATCGACGTCCTCGTCCTCAACACCGGCGGGCCGCCCTGGGGCGACACCGCCGCCCACGACCTCGAGGAGTGGGAGACCGCCTACCGCTCGCTGGTGCTCGCCCCGAAAGTCCTCTCCGACGCGGTACTGCCCGGGATGCGGGAGCGCGGCTGGGGACGCATCCTCAACGTCGGCTCGACCTCGACGATTGAGCCGATCCCTCACCTCAACCTCTCCAACACGCACCGGATGGCCGCCGTCGGCTACCTGAAGACGCTCGCCCGCGAGGTCGCCGGCGACGGGATCACGGTCAACACCGTTGCCACCGGGCGCTTCGCCACCGATCGGATTGCGTCGGCGGCCGGCGGCTCACTGGAGCCCGCCGAAGAGGCGGCAAGAACCGAAATCCCAGCCGCCCGCCTCGGCCTCCCCGCCGAGTACGGCGACCTCGCCGCCTTCCTCTGCTCCGAGCGCGCCGCCTACATCACCGGGACGACCATTCCTATTGACGGCGGCCTCCTGAGGTCGTAGGACCAAGCGAGGGCGTGGCGGCGGCGAAGCGGCAGTGCTCCGCACGACGCGCAGCCGACGGTGCGGCATCGCGCCGTGTCCCATGACTTCAGGACTTCAGCTCCCTCATAGCGGGATAAATAATTACGTCCCGCAGCGTTTTCGCCCCGGTCATGATCATCAGCAGGCGGTCGATCCCCAGCCCGCAACCGCTCGCCGGCGGCATCCCGTATTCGAGCGCTTTGACGAACTCTTCGTCGTGCGGATGCGGGTCTTCCTCCGCCCCGGACTCCTGGCGTTCGCGCTGTCCGATGAAGCGCCGGCGCTGCTCGACCGGGTCGTTGATGTCGGTCCCCCACCAACGATCTCCATCCCGGCGACGATGCCGTCGAAGGCCTCGCAGACCTTGGGGTCGTCGGGGTGGACCTTGACCAGCGGCCAGATGTCGACCGGCAGGACGGTGATGTAGGTCGGCTGGATCAGCTTCGGCTCGACCAGCTTGCCCTGCAGGGTGTCGACCAGGCCGGCCCAGTCATCTGTCTCCTCGGCGTCATCTCCGGCGAGCTCCGCCAGTTCGTCGCGGCTCGCCTTGTAGATGTCGACCCCGGTCTCCGCGAGGATCTCGTCGCGCAGGACGACCCGCGGCCAGGGGGCGGCGAAGTCGATCGTCTGCCCGTCGCGCTCGACCTTGGTCGTCCCCATGATCTCCTCCACCACGCTGGAGACGAGGATCTCGATGAACTCCATGACGCCGTTCCAGTCGGCGCCGCCGACGAACATCTCCAGCATCGTGAACTCGGGGTTGTGCTGGGGCGACATCCCCTCGTTGCGGAAGAACTTGCCGAACTCGTAGACGTCCTCGAAGCCGCCGACGATCGCCCGCTTCAGGTAGAGCTCGGTCGCGGTCCGCAGGAAGAGCTGGCGGTCGAGCGCGTTGTGGTGGGTGACGAAGGGCCGCGCCGCGGCGCCGCCGGTCATCCGCTGCAGGACCGGCGTTTCCAGCTCGACCCAGCCGCGCGCGTTCATGTGATTGCGGATCGCCGCGGTCAGCTTCGCCCGCTTCTTGAAGATCTCCCGCGACTCTTCGTTGGCCATCAGGTCGAGTTCGCGCTGGCGGTAGCGCAGCTCCGGGTCGCTGATGCCGTGGAAGAGATCGGGCGGGTCGAGCAGCGCCTTGGCCAGCAGCGTGCACTCGCGGACGCCGATCGCCAGCTGCCCGCGTTTGGTCACGTAGACGACGCCCTCGACCCCGACCAGGTCGCCGATGTCGAGGTCTTCGATCCGCTCGAACGCCTCCTCCTCCAGCGCGTCGCGTCGCGCCACCGCCTGGATCGAGCCGGTGATGTCGCGGACGTCGAGGAAGACGACCTTGCCGTGGCCGCGCTTGCCGGTGACTCGGCCCATCACCCGGTAGCTGAACTCCTCGTGCTCGCCCTCCCCCAGCTCGGCCGGGTCGTGGGCGGCGAGGATCGCCTCGATCTTGGTCCGGCCGTCGAAGTTGTGCGGGTAGGGATCGATCCCCGCCTCGCGCAGGCGCTCGACCTTGGCCCGCCGCTGCGCCTCGCTGGCGGCCGCCGAGCGATCGCCGGTCGCGCCGGGAACCGGCTCCGCCTGCGGCGGCGCCTCCTCACTCATGAATTCGGGGCCCCGCTGCCAACGTCATGGAGCGATGCCGACAGTCACCCGCTCGTCACCTTCATAGTCCTGAAGGGTAGTCGCGTCGCCCAGCATTTCGCGCATCACCGGGCCGTGGTGCGTGTCGTGCTCCATCGCCAGCTTCCAGCCGGAGGGCGTTTCCGCGATCAGGCCGCGGATCACGCCGAGCCCATCCTCGCCGCAATCGCCGGTGACGGCGATTTTCGGCTCGCGCTGGATCTCCGGCGAGCGCTCGAAGATGGTCGAGTCGGTGACGTAAGGCAGGTTGGCGATCACCAGGTCGACGTCCTCGAGGTCGTCGGGCAGGCCGAGGCCGACTGAGACTTCGAGATCGAGGCCGAGGCGCTCGGCGTTCTCGCGGGCGGCTTCGACCGCCTCCGGCGAGAGGTCCGAGGCGGTGACCCGCAGGTCGGGCCGCTCGGCCAGCAGCGCCAGGGCGATCGCCCCGGAGCCGGTGCCGACCTCGTGGACGCGGGCGCCCTCGGGAAGTTTGACGCCGACCTCGACCAGCAGCTCGGTCTCGCGGCGCGGCCAGAGGACGCGTTCGTCGACGTAGATCTCGAGCCCGCGGAAGGGGGCGCGGCCGAGGATGTAGGCCATTGGCTCGCGTTCGACCCGGCGCTCGACGCCGGCCTCGATCGCGGCGGAGACGTCGGGGTCGATCTCGCCGGCGCTCTCGGTCATCAGCTCGGACGGTTTGACGCCCATCGCGTCGGCAACCAGGACTTCGGCGTCGGCGCGGGCGTTTTCAACCCCCGCCGCTGCGATCCGCTCAGCGGCCGCGTCGAGCACCGCGCTGACCGTGCGCGCGGCCGGATCCTCCCTATCAATGTCCACAGTCGCCATGCCCGCCGTTCCTTCCTAGATAGACCGCTCTAAAGTTCCTGCGCAAGGTTAACATCGATCGGCAAACCCGCTCAGACCGCGGGCTGAACCCGATCTTTCGCCGTTTCACGGCCGATGCCTCCGTGTCGGCGGATCACGATAGCGATCCAGATCCCTCCGGCGATCATCATCCCCAGGCTCTCCAGCTGGGCATTGGTCAACCCGACCGAGTCCTCGGTGTTGCGACGGACGAACTCGACGAGGAAACGCTCGGTCCCGGCATAGACCAGGTAGATCGCGAAAAGCACCCCGGCGCGGACCCGGTCGCGCAGCTGCCAGAGGATCCAGGCGCCGAGCCCCATCGCCAGCGTCTCGTAGATCGGCGTCGGGTGGACGGTGCGATCGGTCGGCACCGTCCCGTCCGGATAGGACATCGCCCAGGGGCCGTCCCAGGGCTTGCCGTAGTCGCCGTCGCCGGAGAGCTGGCAGCCGCAGCGGCCGATCGCGTAGCCCAGCGCCAGCGCCGGCGCCGCGACGTCGAGCAGGGTGAGGCCGAGGAAGTCCCGGTACCAGGCCCAGGCGAGGACGGCGAGGGCGCCGCCGATCGCGCCGCCGTACCAGACCAGTCCCGCCCCGGAGAAGAGGTTGCCGAGCAGATCGTCCTTGACGTCGCTGTAGTTCTGGACGAGGAAGTAGACGCGCGAGCCGACGATGCCGCCAAGCAGCGCCGCGAACCCCATCTCATAGGCCCAGTCCGGCGGCTTGCCGATCTCCCCCAGCCGCTTCCAGACCAGGGCGCCGGCGGCGAGGAAGGCGAGGGCGAACATCAGGCCGAAGGTCTGCAGCGTCACCGGGCCGATCTCCAGTCGCGGATACATGCGGCAGGGACCGGCTCAGCCGGCGATCAGCGCCTCCAGCAGCGCCTTCTGGGCATGCAGCCGGTTCTCGGCCTGGTCCCAGACGGCGGAGCGCTCGCCGTAGAGGACCTCGGCGGTGATCTCCTCGCCCGGGTGGGCCGGCAGGCAGTGGAGGACGATCGCCCGGTCCTTGGCCGCGGCCAGCAGGTCGGCGTCGAGCCGGAACGGGGCGAGGTCGGCGCGGCGGCGGTCGGCCTCGGCCTCGTCGCCCATGCTGACCCAGACGTCCGTATATAGAGCGTCGGAGCCGTCGGCGGCCGCCCGCGGGTCTCTGGTCAGCTTCACCTCGTGGCCCTCCTCCAGCTGGTAGCCGGAGGGCGCCGCGACGACGACCTCGACCCCGGCCAGCTCACCGAGGATCCCCAGCGAGCGGGCGACGTTGTTGCCGTCGCCGACGTAGGCGAGGCGCAGCCCCTCGAGCTCCCCGAAGCGCTCGCGCATGGTCAGCAGGTCGGCGAGCGCCTGGCAGGGGTGGTGCAGCGGGGTCAGCCCGTTGACGACCGGGACGTCGGCGATCTCGGCCAGTTCGGAGACGGCCTGGTGAGAGCCGGAGCGGATCACGATCGCGTCGACGTAGCGGGAGAGCACCCGCGCCGTGTCGGCGACCGACTCGCCACGCGAGACCTGCATCTCGTCGCCGCGCAGGACGATCGGGTTCGCCCCCAGCTCGGCGACCCCGACCTCGAAGGAGATCCGGGTCCGGGTCGAGGGCCGCTCGAAGACGAGGGCGATGCTCTTGCCGGCCAGCGAGTCGGCGCCGACGCCCTTGCCGCGGCCGGCTTTCAACTCCGCCGCGCGGTCGAGCAGCTTGCCGAGCTCGAAGGCGCCGAACTCTTCGCCGGTGAGGAAGTTACGAGTCAAGCCGCGGATACTACGGGCCATGAAGCTGACGGCGATCGCCTGGAACCTCTTCCACGGGCGGGATTTCCCCCCCGACCCGCAGCTGCGCAGCTGGCGCTCCCGGCTGCTGCGCCTCGACGAGCGCAACGCGACCCACATCCAGGTCAACCGCGACCTGACGAAGGAGTTCGCGACCCTGCTGGCCGGCTCCGCCTGGGACGTCGCCCTCCTGCAGGAGTGCCCGCCGCGCTTCGCCGAGCCGCTGGCCGCCGCCTGCGGCGCCGAGTGGCACCGAGCCCTGACCTCGCGCAACGGCCTGGCGCCGCTGCGCGAACTGCTGGCCCGCCAGAACCCCGACCTGATGGCCTCCGGCGAGGGCGGCTCCAACCTGACCCTGATCCGGGTGCCGGGACGGCTCGGCGGGATCGCCGAGCGGCGCGAGCTGGCGATCCACGAGGGCGAGCCCGAGCGCCGGGCGATGGCCTTCACCCGCACCGCCTCCGGCCTCTGCCTCGCCAACCTGCACGCGACCAACGACAAGCCGATGCTGGCCGCTGAGGACGTGCTCAAAGCCGCCCGCGCCGCGACCGAGTGGGCCGGCACGGCGCCGCTGATCTTCGGCGGCGACCTCAACCTCCGCCCCGGCGAGGACCCGGATGTCTTCGCCCGGCTGCGCGAGGACTTCGGCCTCGAGGGGGAGACCGGGCCAACCGCGATCGACCACCTGCTGAGCCGCGGGATCGAGGTCCTGGAGCCGACCAGCGCCTGGGCGCCGGAGCGGCGCGAGCTGCCGCTCGAAGGGCGGGCGCTGCGGCTCTCCGACCACGCCCCGATCGAGGCCCGATTCGGCATCGCAGAGCCTCCGCTGCTGCGGGCCTGACGCGGAATTGACATAGTCGAACCTCACACCGCAGCGCAAACTTCCCCCTGGAGGCGTCGAGATGGCCGAGAAAAAAGCAGCCGCTAAAACCAGCACCAAAGCGAAAGCGAAAAAAGCCAAAGCCAAGCCGAAAAAAGCGGCGGCTCCGGCGGCGAGCAAAAGCAAAGCCAAAGCGACCGGCGCAAAGAAAACGACGAGCGCCAAAGGTCCGAAAAAAGCCTCGGCCAAAGCCTCCAGCAAAGCGACCAGTGGCCTCGACAAGAGCGTCGCCCAGTTCCGCGAGAGCCTCGAGCAGAGCGTGACCCTGAGCCGCGAGCGCCTGCAGGAAGTCGTCGACGACGCCGTCAAGCGCGGCCGGATGACCCGCGGCGACGCCGAGAAGCTGCTCGGCGACCTGGTCAAGCGCGGCCGCAAACAGACCGACTCCCTGCTCGGTGAGCTCGAGCGGCTGATCAAACAGGCCCGCAAAGAAGTCGGCGGCCTCGGCGAGCCGGTCCGCAAACAGGCCACCCAGGCAGCGCGCCGCGCGCGGAAAAAACTCAGCTAGTGACCCAGGCCACCGGCGAGAAGCCGGCGGCCCGCGGCCCCCGTCGCGGCGAGCTGCTGGAGGTCGAGATCGACTCGCTCGCCTTCGGCGGGCGCGGTGTCGCCCGGGCCGAGGGCTTCGTCGTCTTCGTCGCCGGGGCGCTGCCCGGCGACCGCGTCCGGGCCGAAATCACCAAAGGCAAGAAGCGCTTCGCCGAGGCACGCACGGTCGAGCTGCTCGCCCCCGGCGCCGACCGCATCGCCGACAGCTGCGTGCACGGCGGCGAGCCCTGCCCCGGGGCGCCCTGGCAGGGCCTCCCCTACGAGCGCCAGTTGGCCTTCAAGCAGGAGCAGGTCGGCGAGGCGCTGCGCCGGATCGGCAACCTCGACGGCTTTGAGCTGGAGGAGATCGTCGGCGCCGAGGAGCAGTGGCGCTACCGCAATAAGCTCGAGTACTCCTTCGGCGAGAGCGACGGCGAGGTGACGCTCGGCTTCCACGCCCGCGGCCGCTGGGACCTGATCGTCGACGTCGACGACTGCCGGCTCGCCTCCGAGCAGGGCAACGCCGCCCGCAACGCGGTCCGCGACTGGGCCCGGCTGGACTCGGTCTCCGCCTACGACGGCCGCTCCAAAGAGGGCATCCTGCGCAACCTCGTGGTCCGCGAGGGCCGCCGCACCGGCCAGATCCAGACCCGCCTCGTCACCTCTGCCTCGCGCCTGCCCCGCCCGCCGGTCGACCTCCACACCGCGATCGAGGGCGACTCCGGCGGCACCGACGGCCCGACCGGCGTGCTCGGCGAGGAGCTGCTGCGCGAGGAGCTCTGCGGGATGAAGCTGGCGATGTCCCACGGCGCCTTCTTCCAGACCAACACCGAGATGGCCGAGCGGCTCTACGCCGTCGCCGCCGAGTTCGCCGGGCTGACCGGCCGCGAGCGCCTCTTCGACCTCTACTGCGGGATCGGCACCATCGGCCTCTCGATGGCCGGCCAGGCGGGCGAGGTCTGGGGGCTGGAGATCGTCCCCGAGGCGATCACCGACGCCGAGCGCAACGCCAAACGCAACAAGATCGAGAACGTCGAGTTCGTCGCCGCCAACGCCCGCACCGGGACCCGCGACCTGGTCGAGAAGGCGGGCAAGCCCGACGTCGTCGTGATCGATCCCCCGCGTTCGGGCCTCTCGCAGAAAATCGTCCGCCGCGTGCTCGAGTGCGAGGCGAAGAAGATCGTCTACGTCTCCTGCAACCCGACCACGCTGGCGCCCAACGCGGCGCAGCTGAGCGAGGCCGGCTATACCCTGACGCGGGTGAGACCAGTCGACATGTTCCCCCAGACCCCGCACATCGAGTGCGTCGCCCTATTCGAGAAAACCGCCGGAGGCGGCGCCTGATCATGGGCCGCGCCTTCGGAGTAGCCGCCGGCCTCGACCCCGAGGTCGCCACCCCGCTCGCCGCCCGCTGCGCCGAGCTCGGCTACGACTCGATCTGGTCCAACGACCACCCCGGCGCCAAGGGCCTGGAGACGCTGGCCGTCTTCGCCGCCGCGGCGCCGCAGCTCGACCTCGGCGTCGGCGTGATCGCGATCGACCGCACCCCGCCGGAGACGATCGCCGCCGACATCGAGCGCACCGGCGTCGACCCGGCGCGGCTCTGGCTCGGCGTCGGCGCCGGCTTCTCGAAGAAGCCGCTGACGGCGATGCGCGAGGCGCTGCCCGTGCTGCGCGAGGCGCTGCCCGGCGTCCGCCTCGTCCTCGCCGCGATGGGCCCGAAGATGTGCGCCCTCGCCGGGGCCGAGTACGACGGCGCCTTCTTTAACTGGATGACCGCCGACTACGCCGTCGGCGCCCGCCAGAAAGTCGACGCCGGCGCCAGGGACGCGGGCCGCGAGACGCCGCCGGTGCTCGGCTATGTCCGCACCGCCGTCGGCCCCGACGCCGCCGAGCGCCTGGCCAAGGAGGAGTCCTTCTACCGCGACCTGCACCCCGGCTACCGCAACCACTTCGACCGCCTCGGTGAGCCCGAGGGAACGGTCGGCGTCGCCGCCGCCGACGGCGAGGACGCCCAGGCCCAACTCTCCGCCTACACCGCCCTGGACACGATCGTCGTCCGCGGCCTCGCCAGCGCCAAGGTCGAGGCGATGACCGCCGTCGCCGCGGCCGCCGCTCCCGGTTAGGGCGCCGCCGGTGCTGCTTCGAGGGAGGTCATCGGGGCGGCGGGTGATCATCGCCTCGCTCACGCTTCTCGCCCTCTTGCTTTTCGGCGCACCGCGTCCCGCCGCCGCCTCCGAATCCGAACCTTCCTTCTGCGAGCGCGCAACGCTGCACGACTACCTGGCGCCGATGAAGCGCTTGCCGAAGCTGCGGGAGCTCCCCTTTCGCAGGAGCGGCGAGGCTCGCTTCCGCGGCGTCTACGTCGGCGCCGCGGGTCCGGCATTGGCGGTCAACGGAGGCAGGGCCGGCTACCAGCTGCAGTGGGACGCCAATCCGGGGTGGGACGTCACCGTGGAATTTGCGCGGGTGAACGCAAACGGCAAGGTCATCCACCAGATCGGGCAGCGCCACCTGCGGCTCGGCGAGCTCGCGCCTGCCCTGATCACGGAACCCGCCTTCACGATGTCCGGCAAACCGGCGCTCTACCGGACGACCCTCGTGATCCGCTCTTCCTCCGGCCGCAAGCTGGCCGAGTTCGGCAACTACTACCGCGTGATCAGGCCGACCGTGCACGTCCGCCTGGCTCCCGACGCCTCGGCCTATCGACCCGGTACCACCGTCTTCGCCCGGATCGAAAACCCGGGCGCCGCCTTCGTCCTCTTCGGCGACGGGTATGAGGTCGAAGTGCTCGAGGGCGCGAGCTGGATGCCAGCGCCGGAATTGCGGGGCCCCTTCGTGACGCCGCTCTCCTTCGTCGCGCCGGGCACGACCGGCAGCCACTGCCTCCCCGTCCCGATCCCAGCCTCGACGCCCGCCGGCAGGTACCGCGTCTCGCAGGAAACCGTGGTCAGCTGGCCCTTCGAGCGCCACGAACAACGGCCGTTCCTTCGCGCCGAATTCGAAGTCTCCCCGTAGGCCCAGTACGCCCACCACTCATTAGGGCCACCTAACCCGGTAGCTAGTATGCCTCGTCCATCTCGGACCAGGCATACATAGAGCGACCGTTACCGCGCAGCGTCGGCAGCGCGATCTTCCTCAGCCGCTGGCTGCAGGCGCCGCTCTACCTCGGCCTGATCGCCGCCCAGGGGATCTACGTCTGGCGCTTCATGCAGGAGCTCTGGCACCTGGTCAGCGACGTCGGTCACCTGACCGAGAACGAGGTGATGCTGCTGGTCCTGGGCCTGGTCGACGTGGTGATGATCGCCAACCTCCTGATCATGGTGATCATCGGCGGCTACGAGACCTTCGTCTCCCGCATCAACCTCAAGAACCATCCCGACCAGCCCGAGTGGCTCTCCCACGTCAACGCCAACGTGCTCAAGGTGAAGCTGGCGATGGCGATCGTCGGCATCTCCTCGATCCACCTCCTGCAGACCTTCATCAACGCCGCCAACACCGACTCCAACACGATGCTCTGGCAGACGGTGATCCACCTCACCTTCGTCGTCTCCGCCGTCGCCCTGGCGGCAATCGACCGCTTCCTCTCCCCCAAGCACAACCACGGGCCTTAGCCCGGGAGAACTCTCCTAACTAGTACGGCGGCAAATCGTCGTACCAGGTGCCGAGGATCTTGAAGGAGCGCCAGAAGCGCTGCTTGGCCCCCTCCTCGTCGAGGGAGTCGTCGATGTCGGGGACGTAGAGGGCGTCGATCGTCGGGGTGAAGGCCTGGATCTCCCCCTCGCGTTCCTCGACCGGCCGGGAGAGCGGGATCTGCAGGCCGTTGAGGATCCGAAGCGCCGGTTCGCCCATGACGACGACGATTTTCGGCTGCACGATCGCCAGCTCCTCGGCGAGGCGGGCAACGCACTCCTGCGGGGCGAGGTCGGGCTCGGCGATCGGGCACTTGGCGCAAAGCGTGCCGTAGACGACGAGCGGGTCGATCCCGAGGCGCTTGAAGCTTTTCATCAGCGCGTTGCCGGCGCGACCGTAGAAGGCGACGCCCTCCTCGATCTCGGCCGTCATCGGCGCGTGCTTGATCATGAAGACGTCGGCCTGCGGGTGGCCGGAGCCGAGCACCGGCATCAGCTTGCCGCGCGGGCAGTGCTGGCACTCCTGGACCTCACGGCTCAGCTGGTTGAGCTCGCGAATCGCGCGCTCCAGGTACTTCTCGCGTATCTCGTCGTCGGTGCCTCGCATCGCCGCAGACATCTTTGACGAGCCGGGCGCGGCTCCTTTGCCGCCGCCGCCCTGCATCAGCTCTTGCTCGCCGAGCGGCGCTTGCGCGGTTTGCCTCCGCGCACCGGCTTGGCGTCAGGAACGCGCCGTTTCGGCGCCTTCGGGCGGCCCGCGGTCTGCAGCAGCTTCAGGGTCTGGACGTAGACCAGGTTCTTGTGCTTGCGGGTGATGTCGGCGTCGCGCATCGCCTCGAGGAACTCGGCCGGCCCGTCGAAGTCGTGGATCCGGACGCGGACGCTGCCGAGGCCCTGGGCAACGTGGCTGTCGGAGCCGGCACCGGGGACGATCCGGTACTTGCGGGCGAAGCGCTCGGCCTCCTCGTTGAAGGCCGTGACCGCCACCCGCGGGTTGAAGACCTCGAGGATGTCGATCTCCTCGACGATGTCCAGCAGGTGCTCGTAGTCGGGGACCGAGTGGAAGCGGTCGAACGGGTGGGGCACGTAGACGAGCCCGCCCTGCTCGCGGATCGCGGCGATCGTTTCCGCCATCGTCAACCCCTTGGGGATCTTCTCCTCGAGGAAGAGGCCGATCACCTCGCCCTGCTCGGCGGTCTTCACCTCCTCGGCGACGATCACCTTGATGTCGTCCATCATGCCCTCGGCGATCCGCCGCGCCTCCAGCGCCCCGGAGACCTCGTTGTGATCGGTGATCGCAATCGCCCCGAGGCCGCGGTCGCGGGCGGTCTGCAGCAGCACCTCGACCGGGGTGGCGCAGTCGCCGGAGTGGTCGGTGTGCATGTGCAGGTCGACCTCGATCAGCTCGCGCTCCGCCAGCCGCGCCCGCAGCTCGGGATCGCCGCTGTCGTCGTGACGGCGGGCGACGAGACGGCGGTAGATCGCCTCCAGCTCAGCCGCCACCGCGGCCCAGTCGCGGCTGTCCCCCGCCGGCTCGACCAGCTCATAAGAGGCGGGGAAGTAGCCGTCGAGCAGCTGCGCCGTCGCCGGGCTGGTCACCGTGCGGGCGTCGATCCGGCCGAAGAAGATCTCGACCAGGGGCCGCGCCACCTGGGTCGAGAGGACCCGCTCCTGCGGGGCGTGGAAGGTGGCGACGTTGAGCGAGAAGGAGTGGCGCAGCGCCGCCGAGGCGACGCTGGGCGCGAACGGCTCGTGGACATGGACGATGTCGAACGGCGTCGCCTTCAGCAGCTTCTTGACCGGCTCCCCGGTCCCGACCCGCAGCACCTCGTGGCCGCGCCGCTGCAGCTCGGCGGAGACCCGGTCGGCGAACTCGGTGATCGGGTTCTCTACGCCGCGCCGGAAGGGCGCCACCTGGGCGATGGAGAGCGGGGCGTCAGGCACAGTCGCAGCGAAGCATAGGAGCCCGCCGGGGCGGGCTCCTGATACCTAGGCCTGGGTGGTGCTCGATGCGTCGGCGGCGGGGGCGGCGCTCGGCGCCTTGCCGCGGCCATTCGCCTTGATGTATTCCTCGGTCTGTTCGCGAGCCTCGTCGTCGGGGCGCTGCGTGTGCGGCGACTTCATCAGGTAGCTGGACGGCCCGTCGAGCTGACCGGAGATGCCGTTGTTCAGCGCCAGCTTGATCAGCCGCACCGCGTCGATCACGACGCCGGCCGAGTTCGGCGAGTCCCAGACCTCGAGCTTCAGCTCGGCGGTCAGCGGCACGTCGCCGAAGGCTTTGCCCTCGAGCCGGATGTGGGCCCACTTGCGGTCGGTCAGCCACGGCACGTAATCGGAGGGGCCGACGTGGACGTTCTCGGGCTCGAGCTCATGCCCCATGATCGAGGTGACGGCGTTGGTCTTCGAGATCTTCTTCGAGTCCAGCCGCTCGCGCTCGAGCATGTTGTAGAAGTCCATGTTGCCGCCGACGTTGAGCTGGCTGGTCCGCTCCAGCCGCACGCCACGGTCATGGAAGAGACGGGCCAGCTGGCGGTGGACGATCGTCGCCCCGACTTGGGACTTGATGTCGTCGCCGATGATCGGCAGGCCGGCGTCTTTGAAGCGCTGGTCCCAGTAGTCCTCGCGGGCGATGAAGACCGGCAGGCAATTGACGAAGCCGACGCCGGCGGCGAGCGCCTGCTCGACGTACCACTTGACCGCGTCCTCGGAGCCGACCGGCAGGTAACAGACAACCACGTCCGCCTTGGTCTCTTTGAGGATGCCGACGATGTCGGCGGTCGGGCCGGGGGCTTTGGTGATTTTCTCTTTCAGGTACTTGCCGAGGCCGTCGTGGGTCATGCCGCGCTCGACCTTGATGCCGAGGTTGGGGACGTCGGCGAACTTGATCGTGTCGTTCTGTCCCGACCAGATCGCCTCGGAGAGATCCTTGCCGACCTTCTCGGAGTCGATGTCGAAGGCGGCGACGAACTCGACGTCGCGGACGTGGTAGCCGCCCAGTTCCACGTGCATCAGCCCGGGAACTTCCTCGTTGGGGTCGGCGTCCTTGTAGTACTGGATGCCCTGGATGAAGGAGTTGGCGCAGTTGCCGACGCCGACGATCGCTACCCGGACCTTCTCGTCCGTGCGGCCGATGCCGTTCGTGCTGCCGTTTGCTCCGTTGCTCTCACTCATGAAATTAGAAATCCTCCTGGATCGCGCTGAGTGGCTGAACACACCCGGCGGCCTTGCTGGTTACAGCTCCTCCGCCTCGCCACCGTCGCTCTGGGCGCCGGACTCGGCCGCAAGCAGCTCGTTTCGCACATGCCAAACCCGCTGAAATACCGTGAAGATGGTCAGGGCGGCCATCACGTAGATCGACGGCGCCAACAGTTCGAAATCCCCGATTCCAGCGCCCTTGGCGAAGATCAATCCGATCGAAAGTAGCACCACCCTGACGGGCCGCGTCGCCAAACCGACCTTGCACTCGACCCCGAGCGCCTCGGCCCGGGCCCGCGTGTAGGAGACCATCAGCGAGCCGAGGACGGCGACGACGCACATCGCGGCGGCGAAATCTTCCCCCTGGGAGGCGAAGTAGCCGGCCACCGCGGCGAGCACGATCCCCTCCTCGATGCGGTCCAAGGTCGAGTCGAGGAAGGCGCCGAAGAGGGTGCCCTTGCCCGACATCCGCGAGTAGCGGCCGTCGAGGGTGTCCATCACCGAGCCGAGGATGAAGGCGACGCCGCCGAGGAAGAAGAGCTCCTGGGTGATCAGGGCGGCGGCGACGAGGTTGCCGAAGAGGCCGACCATCGAGATCGCGTTGGGGGTCAGACGCGACTCGATCAGGCGATCGCGCGCGTAGGACCGAAGCTCCTGCCCGTTGCGGCTTGCCGCGCGGCCGTTGCGGCGACCGCCTGGGGCCCGTGGGGGCGCCGAGGGTTCCATTGGCGTGAGGCTAGTAGGTGGCGAGGAGGTTGGGGGCGAAGTGGCCGGAATTTCGGCGCCTCGGGGCCATGGAAGCTATGCCTCGGCCTCGCGGGCGCCGCGCGCCTGCCACGCCCAGGCCTCGGGCCGGACCCGGGCCAGCAGCCGCTGCGCGATCAGCGCCGCGGCGATCGCGACCATCCATCCCAGCGCCCAATCGACCCAGTAGTGGTTGGCCGTGACGACCACGACCCAGGCGACGAGGATCGGCCAGAAGGCCCAGAACGCTTTCGACCACCAGTGGCGGCAGACCATCACGCCGGTGCCGCCGATCATCAGCGCGAAGGCGCAGTGCATGCTCGGCACGGCGGCGTAGGGGTTGATGAAGATTTTCGCCAGCGCCGAGTCGTGGTTGACATTGGAGAAGTCGGTGATCGTGTCGACGAAGCCGTCCTGGGGGAACATCCGCGGCGGCGCCGTCGGGTAGCCGATGTAGCCGATCAGGGCGAGGCACATCGAGACCACGAACATGTTGCGGACGAAGTAATAGGTCTCGTTGCGGAAGAGGTAGAGCCAGACCAGGAAGCCGAGCGCGATCGAGAACTGGGCGTTGAGGTAGACCTGGTTGGCGAAGTCGATGACCCAGTGGGCGGGGAGGAAGAACGCCTGCAGGCTGGGCTCGAAGAAGGTGTGGGTCGAGCGCTCGAAGTCGATCACCTGCTGACCGTGGGCGATCGCGTCGGCGCGGTCGGAATCGGCGATCCCGCGACCGAGCTCGTAGATGATGTCGACGCCGACGAGGATGCCGATTTGGCGCCCGAGGTCGCCCCAACCCTTGGGCAACTTGGCGGTGATGCTGGCGAAAGCGCGAGACACGGAACAGCTAATTGTAACCCGGCGGTTAAGCGGCTAGGAGACGAAAGCGAGGATCTGTCGGCGTGGCGGGAGAGGGGGAGGGGCCCCCTGTCCCCGTGGGTCCCGATCATTT
>OUMR01000010.1_pt1 | contig 20706 bp, 24 predicted proteins | sample 1691061 | NCBI WGS metagenome assembly OUMR01 (sample SAMEA3914864, study PRJEB12502) | metagenome | biome: forest; material: soil | place: USA | collected 2012-03-12 | depth 0.3 m | reverse complement strand
CAGTAATGTGCTCAGCCGACCGGTACTAATGGGTCGAGGGCTTGACGGATATTTAATTACGTACCATGAGGGGCCTTGTGCAGTTTTCAAGCTTCACCGGGGCGGTAGTCTCGCAAAATTCCGGTGGCTAATAGCGAAAGGGAGACACCTCTTCCCATTCCGAACAGAGCAGTTAAGCCTTTCTGCGCCGATGGTACTTGGGGGGCAACCCCCTGGGAGAGTAGGTCGCCGCCGGTTCTTCGTACGACTTGAGCCGCCCTTCGGGGCGGCTCGTCGTCTTTCTAGCCGAGGCGCTCGATGAGCGGCGCGTTACGCCCCCGTCGCGCGACTCGCGTGGCTCTGCCACGCCACGCCGCACGCCGAAGACGTCCCGCTTGCTCCTCGAACCCCTCGGCGGCCTTCGCAGCTCGGCGAGGTCCTCCCAACGGGCTCCTCGAGCCCGTACTCGCCGAGGGTTGCGAAGTCGATCGCGAGGTCGACGGCGTCGGCCAGGCGGTGCATTAGCGTTTGCTTAGAATCGAACATGAGTTCGTAAGGTACGGAGGCCCTCGGACGGCATCTCCATCCTGCAATTCGAGTTGCATTATAGCCCTCTATTTGGCTTTCTAGAGCGGGTGCATGCCGCAGCGCTACTGGTCGCCAGTAGCGCTGCGAACCCCAGAAGCGCATGTGAGCGGCGCTAAGACGGGGCTTTGCTGTGGCCATGGGCCACGCCTCGTTGCGCCGGATCCGTTGGATCGTAAAGCGTCACGGGGTGTCTTGGCAAGGGCGGTCGTTACGCTAGCCCCGTCATGGAGAAATTCGTCATTCAGGGCGGCGCGCCCCTCTCGGGCGAACTGACCGTCGCCGGCAACAAGAACGCGGCTTTGCCGATCCTCGCCGCCTGCCTGCTGACCGAGGAGGAGCTGCTGCTGCACCGGGTGCCGCGGATCCGCGATACCGAGGCCCAGATCGCGCTCCTGGAGAGGCTCGGCGTCGAAGTCGCGTGGGTTTCTGACAACAGCGTCCGGCTCTGCGCCCGTGGGGTCACCAGCGCCTCTGTCGATGAGGAGCTTTCGAGTCAGATTCGCGCCTCGTTCCTGCTCGCCGGGCCGCTGCTGGCTCGCTTCGGCGAGGCCAGCATGCCGCCACCCGGTGGCGACTTCATCGGCCGCCGGCGCCTCGACGCCCACCTCGACGCCTTCACCGACCTCGGCGCCGAGGTCTCCGGCGACCGCTGGATCGAGTTGCGGGCCAAGGACGGGCTCTGCGCCTGCGAGATCTTCATGGACGAGCCCTCGGTGATGGGGACCGAGAACGCGCTGATGGCCGCGGCGCTGACGGCGGGGGCGACGAAGATCTCCAACGCCGCCTCGGAGCCGCACGTCCAGGACCTGGCCCGGCTACTGACCAAGATGGGCGCCCGGGTCGACGGGATCGGCTCCAACGTGATGGTCGTCAACGGCGCCGACAAGCTCGGTGGCGCCGAGCACACGATCTCCGCCGACCACATCGAGGTCGGCAGCTTCATGGCCCTCGCCGCGGCGACGGGGGGGGAGTTGCGGATCCGCGACGCGGGGCCCGGCGACCTGACCATGGTGCGGCGCCAGTTTCGCCGTCTCGGCCTGCGCTCGGAGGTCGACGGCGAGGACGTGATCGTGCCGCCGGAGCAGAGTCTCGAGGTCCAGTCCGACCTCGGCGATGCGATTCCGAAGATCGAGGACGGGCCCTGGCCCGCTTTCCCAGCCGACCTGACCTCGATCGCCCTGGCCCTCGCCACGCAGGCCAAGGGAGAGATCCTGATCTTCGAGAAGATGTTTGAGAACCGCCTCTTCTTCGTCGACAAGCTGGTCGCGATGGGCGCTCGGATCACGCTCTGCGATCCCCACCGGGCGATTGTCAGCGGTCCGAGCCGGCTTCACGGCGAGCGCGTCGAGAGCCCTGACATTCGTGCCGGCATGGCGATGCTCATCGCCGCTCTGGCCGCCGACGGAAAGTCGGAGATCGGCAACATCCGCCAGATCGATCGTGGCTATGAGCAGATCGACGAGCGCCTGCGCGGCCTCGGCGCCCAGATCGAGCGAGTCCCCGTCGACGGCCCTTAGCAGGGCTTTCTCGTCCATTCTCGTAAGGTCAGGCCGATGATCCACCCGATTCCACCAGGAACCCGTGACGTGCTCCCCGACGAGATGCGGGAGCTGCGACGGCTCAGCCGCGCTCTCGTCGACGTCTTCGAGGCGCGCGGCTACGGCGAGGTTGCGACGCCGGCGATGGAATACGACGAGGTTCTTGCTCAGGGCGGAGGTCGCACCGCCGACAACGCGTACCGCTTCTTCGACGAGAGCGGTGAGCTGCTGGCGCTGCGCTCGGATATGACGGTGCCGATCGCCCGCCTCGTCGCCAGCCGCTACGCCGCGGAGAGCGGGCCGATCCGGCTCTGCTACCTGGCCACCGCCTATCGCGCCGTGCGTCCCCAGCGCGGTCAGATGCGTGAGTTCGTCCAGGCCGGGGTCGAGCTGATCGGCGCTCCGGCGCCGGAGGGGACGGTCGAGGTGATCGAGGTGCTCGAGGCGGCGCTCGACGGCGCCGGTCTCGATCGTGCCGTGATCGGGCTCGGCGACGCCGACCTCTACCGCCAGCTGCTGACCGAGTGCGGCATCGAGGGCAGCGCCCGCGACTCGATCATCGGGCGCCTGGCGATGCACGACCTGGTCGGCCTCGAGACCGAGCTCTCCGAAGTCCCCGGCATCGGCGACGAGCAGGTTGCGACCTGCGTCGCGCTCTCCCAGATGCGCGGCGGCAGCGAGGTCCTCGAGCAGGCCCGTGGGCTCGGTGGCGCCGCCGTCGAACGGGCGACTGCGCGGATGCAGATGACCTACGAGGCGCTTGAACAGCGGGGCGTCGCCGACCGGGTCCAGATCGACCTCGGCCTGCTGCGTGACCTCGGTTATTACAGCGGCGCCATCCTCGAGGTCTACGACCCCGCCCTGGGCCACATCATCGGCGGCGGCGGCCGCTACGACGGCCTTTTGAAGCGCTTCGGCCTCGATCGTCCGGCGGCCGGGTTCGCCCTCTACCTGGAGCGCGTCCACGTCGCCCAGCTGGAGGAGGAGTCGCGGCGAGGGAGGGTCGAGTCATGAGCGACGCGGGCGTTGCCGGCAGCCGCGCCAAGGCGGACGGGCCGCTGAAGGTCGCGATTCCGCGCGGGGCCCTGTTCGGGGAAACCCTGGACATCCTCGACGCCGTCGGCATCGACACCGCCGAGCTGCGTGGTCCCTCGCGTTCGCTGATCTTCCAGACCTCGGGCCTCACCGTCGTGACGATGCGGCCCTCCGACGTCCCGACCTACGTCGAGGCCGGGGCTGCCGACGTCGGCATCACCGGCAAGGACGTACTGCTCGAGCAGTACGACCGCGTCGTCTACGAGCTCGCCGACCTCGGCTACGGCCGCTGCCGCATGGTTCTGGCCGGTCGCAAGGGCGACGCCCGCCTGGGCGAGTCCCAGCGCCGCCTGGGGATGATGCGGATCGCGACCAAGTACCCGCGGATCGCCGAGCGCTACTTCGAGGGAACCGGCCGCCAGGTCGAAGTCGTCGAGGTCAAGGGGTCGATCGAGCTGGCGCCGCTGATCGGGCTCAGCGATGGCATCGTCGATCTCGTCGCCACCGGCAGGACGCTGGAGGAGAACGACCTCGAGGTGCGTGAGGAGATCCTCGAGTGCAGCGCCCGCTTCGTCGCCAACCGGGTCGCCCACAAGCTGCGCGCCGCCGAGGTCGACGATCTCACCGCCAAGCTGAGAGAGGCGACCGGGAGATGAGGACGCGCCGCTTCGAGTGGGGGGGAGCGGCTGAGACCGCCGCCGCGATCCGTGCCTGGGCGGCGGAGTCGGCCGTGCCGGTCGACGTGCTGCCGATCCAGCGCGAGGTGATCGAGCTCGGTGACGAGGCAGTCCTGGCGATGACCGCCCGCTTCGACGCGACCGAGCGGGCGCCCGAGTCCCTGCGGGTGGATCCGGCCCTCGCCGGCGCGGCCTTGGCCGACCTCGACCCGGAGCTGCGGGCGGCGCTGGAGGTCAGCGCCGCCAACGTCCGCGCCGTCGCCGAGGCGCAGCTGGGGGAGCCCCGCAAGGTCGTCGATCTGCCCCAGGGCCAGCGGGTCACCGTCCGCTGGGTCCCGGTCGGCTCGGCCGGCATCTACGCTCCCGGCGGCCGCGCCGCGTACCCCTCCAGCGTTCTGATGTGCGCGATCCCGGCCCAGGTGGCGGGAATCGAGCGGCTGGCGCTGGCCTCGCCGCCCGGGCCCGACGGCGAGCTGCACCCGCTGGTGCTCGCCGCGGCGGCCTTCTGCGGGGTCGAGGAGATCTACGCGATGGGCGGCGCCCAGGCGATCTTCGCCCTCGCCCACGGGACCGAGTCGGTAGCGCCGGTCGACGTCATCGCCGGGCCCGGCAACACCTGGGTCCGGGAGGCGAAGCGCACGGTCTACGGCACGGTCGGGATCGACTCTCTGGCCGGGCCCTCGGAGCTGATGGTGATCGCCGGCCACGACACCGACCCCCGCTGGGCGGCACTCGACCTCTGTGCCCAGGCCGAGCACGGCGCCGACAGCCCGCTGGTCCTGGTCGCGGTCGAGGAGCACGTGCTGGAAGCGGTCGCCGCGGCGACCGAGGAGGCCGCGGCCGAGCGGCCGAGCGTCGCCGACGCCGCCTTCGCGCTGCTCGCCGTCCCCGACCTCAGCGATGCCGCCGACCTCGCCAACGCCTTCGCGCCCGAGCACCTCGAGCTCTTCGAGGAGGACGCGGCGCTGCTGGCCGAGCGCGTCACCGCCGCCGGCTGCGTCTTCGCCGGGCGCCACGGCGCGACCGCCTTCGGCGACTACGTCGCCGGCTCCAACCACGTGCTGCCGACCGGCGGCGCCGGGCGCTTCGAGGGGCCTTTGGGCCCGTCGGCCTTCCGCCGCCCGATCTCCACGGTCGAGATTCCGCCCGCCGCCGCGGCCGAGCTGGCGCCGCACGCCAACGCCCTCGCCCGCGCCGAGGGCTTCCCAGTTCACGGCGAGTCAGCGATGATTAGGCGATGAGCGCCAGAGCGGCATCCAGACAGCGCCAGACGGCGGAGACCCAGATCGAGCTCTCGCTCGACCTCGAAGGCGGCGCCGCCGGCGCCACGACCGGGGTCGGCTTCCTCGACCACATGCTCGACCTGTTGGCTCGTCACGGCCGCCTCGGGCTCGAGGTCAAGGCCGACGGCGACCTCGAGACCGGCGCCCACCACACGGTCGAGGACGTCGGCATCGTGCTTGGCCAGGCGCTCGACGAGGCGCTCGGCGACCGCACCGGGATCCGCCGCTACGGCTCCGCCGTGGCGCCGATGGACGAGTCCCTGGCGGAGTGTGCGATCGACATCTCCGGCCGGCCGTTCTGCCACTTCGACGCCGATCTGCCGACGACCTCGATCGCCGGCTTCGACACCGAGCTTGCCGAGGAGTTCTTCCGCGCCGTCGCCAACAGCGCCAAGCTGACCCTGCACATCACCGTTCCCTATGGGACCAACGCCCACCACATGATCGAGGCCAGCTTCAAGGCCTTCGCCCGCGCCCTGCGGGTGGCGGTCTCGATCGATCCCGAGGAGAGCGGCGTGCCCTCGACCAAGGGGACGCTGAGCGAGTGACGACCAGGATCGCGATAGTCGATTACGGGATGGGCAACCTGCGCTCGGTCGAGAAGGCGCTGGAGCACGTCGGCGTCACCGCGACGATCAGCCACGACGGCGATGAGGTGCGCGCCGCCGACGGCGTCATCCTGCCCGGCGTCGGCGCCTTCCCGCGGGCGATGGAACGGATTCGCGAGCGCGGCCTCGACGAGTTGATCGACGAGCGGCGTCAGGCCGGCGTGCCGATCCTCGGCATCTGCCTCGGGCTGCAGCTGCTCTTCGACTCGACCACCGAGCTGGGTGGCGCCGCGGGGCTGGGCCTGCTCCCGGGCGGGGTCGCCGAGCTCGAGGCCGACGGCCTCAAGGTCCCGCACATCGGCTGGTCGCCGGTTCGCTGGGAGAAGGGCTCGCGCCTGGCCGAGGGGATCGAGAGCGAGACCCCGTTCTACTTCGTCCACTCCTTCGCGCCCAGCCCGGCGGCGGGCGATCTGCTCGGCAGCGCCGCCTACGGCGCCCGCTTCGCCTGCGCGGCCGAGCGCGACAACGTCTTCGGCGTCCAGTTCCACCCCGAGAAGTCGAGTGCCGCCGGCCTGCGGCTGCTCTCCAACTTCGCCGGGGTCTGCGCCTCCGTGCCGGCTTAGGCGCGCCTGCGTTGATTCTCTACCCGGCCATCGACATCCGCGGCGGACAGGCTGTCCGGCTGCTGCAGGGCGACTACGAGCGCGAGACGACCTATGACGCCGACCCGGCCGAGGCGGCAAGCCGCTGGGCGGCGGAAGGGGCCGAGTACCTGCACGTCGTCGACCTCGACGGCGCCAAGGCGGGAGAGCCGCGCAACCTCGACGCGGTGCGGCGGATCGCCACCGCGGTTCCCTGCCCGATCCAGGTCGGCGGCGGATTGCGCGACGCCGGCTCGGTCGCGGCGCTGCTCGACGCCGGGGCGGCGCGGGTCGTGATCGGCACCGCGGCGCTGCGCGACCCCGCCTTCCTCGACCAGGCGCTGGCAGAGCACGGTGAGCGGATCGTCGTCTCAGTCGACGCCCGCGAGGGCAAGGTCTCGCTCTCGGGCTGGACCGAGACCAGCGACGTCGACGTCGCCGACGCGGTCGCCGAACTCGGCCGTCGCGGCGTCGCCCGCTTCCTCTGCACCGCGATCGAGGTCGACGGGACGATGGAGGGGCCGGCGCTGGGTGAGCTGGGCCGGATCGCCGCCGGCACCGACGCCGAGGTGATCGCCTCGGGTGGTGTCGGCACGCTCGCCGACCTCGGCGCCCTCGCCGCGCTCGCCACGAAGACGCCCAACCTCGAGGGCGCGATCGTCGGCCGGGCGCTGTACGAGCGCCGCTTCGGCGTCGCCGACGCCGTCGCCGCCCTAACCTGAGCCGATGGTCCTCAAGCGCGTCATCCCCTGCCTCGACGTCGACGCCGGCCGCGTCGTCAAGGGCACCAACTTCGTCGGCCTGCGTGACGCCGGCGACCCGGTCGAGCTGGCCGAGCGCTACGACGCCGAGGGCGCCGACGAGCTGATCTTCCTCGACATCACCGCCTCCCACGAGAAGCGCGAGACGATCGTCGAGCTCGCCCGGCGCACCGCAGACAACGTCTTCATCCCCTTCACGATCGGCGGCGGCATCCGCTCGGTCGAGGATGCCCAGGCGGTATTGGACGCCGGCGCCGACAAGGTCTCGGTCAACTCGGCGGCGCTGGCGCGGCCGGAGCTGCTGACCGAGCTGGCCGACCACTTCGGCGCCCAGTGCGTGGTGATCGCGATCGACGCCAAGCGCGACGAGGTCCGCGCGAACTCCTCTCCCACCTGCGAGGCGCCCACCGGCTGGCTCGGCGACGGCTGGGGCGTTTACGTCAACGGCGGTCGCAAGCGGGTCGAGGGGCGCGACGCGGTCGGCTGGGCCAAGGAGGCGGTCGAGCGCGGGGCGGGGGAGGTGCTGCTGACCAGCATGGATCGGGACGGCACGAATGACGGCTATGACATCGCGCTGACCCGGGCCGTCGCCGACGCGGTCAGCGTGCCGGTGATCGCTTCCGGCGGCGCCGGCGAGCTCGGCCACCTCAGCGAGGCGATCTCGGCGGGCGGCGCCGACGCCGTCCTCTGCGCCTCGATCTTCCACTACGGGACCTACCGCGTCCGCGAGGCCAAGGAGCGGCTCGCGGCGGACGGGATCGCGGTCCGCCTTTAGGAGGCTTAGCCCGTGGCCAGGTCTTCTTCGAGACCGGAGATGCCGCTGGAACCGAGGATCTCGAAGCGGGCGAGTTCGTAGGGGGAGTCGCTTTCGGCGTAGCCGGGGATCTCGGTCGTGGCGCCGACGTAGCCGGCAGCTTCGACCGCGGCGATCACGGTCTTGTCGAACTGGCCCGCCGGGTAACAGAAGTTCTTCACCGGGACGCCGTATTCGCGGCGCAGCATCTCCCGCGAGCCGGCGACTTCTTCTTCCAGGGCGGCGGCGTCGAGGGTGGTCAGGTCGGAGTGGTCGATCGTGTGCGAGGCGAGCTCCCAGCCGGCGGCGACCATCGCCTTGACGTTGCTTTCGTAGAGGTCGGATCCTTCCGCCTTGAGGTTGAGGACGCCGGCCCAGCCGTGCTTGCGCAGCTGCGGTAGGGCGAAGGTGAACTGCGGCCGGTAGCCGTCGTCGAAGGAGAGCACGACCGGCTTCGGCGGCAGCGTGCCGCCTTCGAACCAGGCTTCCTCGACCTGTTCCAGGGTCACCGCCTGGTAGCCGTGGCCGTCGAGCCATTCGAGCTGGTGGCGGAAGTCGGGGCGGGAGACGTAGAGCTCGGGGTAGGGAACTTCGCCCTCGGGCTCGCCGAGCACGTGGTACTCGAGGATCGGAACCGGGCCGGGGTGGGGTTCCCAGTCGGGCTGCGGGGTCGAGTTGCGGACCTTGCCCGAGCCCTCCTGCTTGCCGGTGCCGCCGGGCTTCTTGCCGCCGGGCTTTCCCGCCGAGGCGGTCTTGGAGGAATTCGAGCCTTGTGAGGAGGACGAGCCGCCGCCGATCGCGATGACTGCGACCACGGCGACGATTGCCGCCATCAGCACCCCGGAGGCGACCAGGCGACGGCGCCGGACCTGGCGCTTGCGCTCGGCGCGACGCGCGATCAGCGCCTCCCGACGTGGGTCCGGCCCGTCGGGCCCGTCTGTCTGTCGGTTGGCCATCCGCGGAGCCGATCATGGTACGCAAGGAACTCGATGCCGAGCCGCAGGACCACCACAGAGAGCCTCGCCGAGGGGCTGCACGACGTCTACCCGGAGCTAGAGGCGATCGGCGCCACTGCCGCCGACCCCGTCTACCTGGTCGGCGGCGCCGTCCGTGACCTGCTGCTCGGCCGTGGTCGCGCCGACATCGACCTCGCCGTGGTCGGCGACCCCGCCGTCCTGGCGGGCGCTCTCGGCGCCGCGACGATCTCCGAGCACGAGCGCTTCGCCACCGCCAAGGTCGAGCTCGACGGCCACCGGATCGACATCGCCGGCACCCGGACCGAGACCTACCCACACCCCGGCGCCTTGCCCGTCGTCGCCCCGGCCGACAGCATCGAGGCCGACCTCGGCCGCCGCGACTTCAGCCTCAACGCGATGGCGATCCCGCTCTCGGCGCCGCGCCTGATCGACCCGCATGGCGGCCAGGCGGATCTCGAGCGGGGGCTGCTGCGCGTGCTGCACCGGGACTCGTTCCGCGACGACCCGACCAGGGCACTCCGCGCCGCCCGCTACGCCGCCCGCTTCGGCTTCGGGCTCGATCCGGAGACCGAGGGATTGCTGCGGGCGGCGGATCTCGGGGCGGTCTCCGAGGACCGCGAGCGGGCCGAGCTGTTGCGGCTCAGCGCCGAAGCGAGCGCCCCACGGGGGTTCGAGCTGCTCGCCGAGTGGGAGTTGGTCGAGCTGCGCGAGGGCGGGGCCGAGCTGGCGACTGCCGTGATCGAGCTGCTGGCGGGCGATCTCTGGAGCGGCGAGGCATCCCAGGCGGAGGCGGTGATCGCCGCCGCGATCGGCCCAGTGGGCGCCGAGGCCAAGCTGGCTGTGGCCGATCCAGAGAGTCCCTCGCAGGCGGTCGAGCTTGCGCGGGGGGGAGACCCGGTCGAGTTGCTCTTGGCTCGTGCCCTGGGAGCGACCTGGCTCGACGAGTACGTCGGCGTCTGGCGCGGACTCACGCTGGAGATCGATGGTTCCGATCTGCTCGCCGCCGGCGTCCCCGAGGGCCCGGCGATGGGCCGCGCACTGGGTGAGGTTCTGCGTCGGAAGCTCGACGGCGAGCTCGGCGGCCGCGCCGCGGAGCTGGCCGCCGCGATCGAGGCAGCCACAGGCTCGTAGTGGGAAGGAGGACCGGGTAGGACTCGCTGCGCGAACAGCGGGAGGCTTGGCGAGTCCCACCCGGTCCTCCCAGCGCCCCACCTGCTTAGTTACCTGGATGGACTGGCGAGATAGCGAAGGGGTGCCGTGGCTGGAAGCTGAACTCGGGCACGGGGCGAGGGTTGCGTTTGGGACCCGGTTGGGTGGGGTCAGCGAGCCGCCTTTCGATGGCCTCAACCTCGGCGTGCTCACGGACGACGCTCCAGCCGCGGTGATCGAGAACCGCGGGCGGCTGGCGCGGGCCCTTGGCCTTGAGCCGGAGCGGATCCCGATCGGGCTGCAGGTTCATGGTGGCGAGCTGGCGTTTCACGTCGAGCCGCAAAGCCCCAGCCCGTTCGCCGAGCACGGCAGCGCGTTGCCGGAAGTCGATGGTCACGTCGTCACTGGCCCCGGCTTGGCGCCACTCGTTTTCACCGCCGACTGCCTGCCGGTAGCGCTCTGCGGCCCCGGCGGAGTCGCGATGCTGCACTGCGGCTGGCGCGGCCTGGCGGCGGGAATCGTCGCCAAGGGCGCCAGGGCGATCGGCGCCACCGACGCTGCGGTCGGCCCCGGCATCGGCCCCTGCTGTTACGAGGTCGGCGACGAGGTCCTCGACGCGTTCGCATCCCTCGGTCCCGGCATAACCCGCGCCGACGGGCCGAAAAGCGAGTCAGGAGCACCCAAATCGGCCCATCGGCATCTGGATCTGGCGGAGGTCGCTTCGCGGCTGGCGCGGGAAGCGGGCGTGGAGCGAGTCGAGGTGGCGGGGCTCTGCACGCGCTGCGAGGCCGAGCTGTTCTTCTCGCACCGGCGCGACGCGGGCCGCACCGGGCGCCAGGGCTCGCTCGCCTGGATCGAGGCGGGCTGAGGCATGGCGGAGCTGATCCACGGAATCGACCCGGGCAAGGTCGCGGCCAACCTCGAAGAGGTCCGCGAGGTCGCCGGCGAGGGAGTCGAGATCCTCGTCGCCTGCAAGTACGTGCCGCTGGAGGAGATGGGGGCGCTGGCCGAGGCCGGAGTACGCCTGGTCGGCGAGAACCGCCAGCAGGACCTCGCCGCCAAGCACGAGCGCTGGGGCGATGCCTTCACCTGGGACTTCATCGGCAACCTGCAGAGCCGCAAGGTGAAGCAGGTGCTGCCGCTCTGCCGGCTGATCCACTCGGTCGCGACCGACTCGGTCCTCGCCCAGCTGGGCCGCCACGGGACGCCGCGGACCGAGGTCCTGATCGAGGTCAACGTCGCCGGCGAGGAGGGCAAGGGGGGAGTCGCGCCAGCGGACCTGCCCGAGTTCATCGCCCGCTCCCCGGTCAGGGTCGGCGGGCTGATGACGATGCCCCCCTTCAGCCAGGACCCCGAGGACTCGCGGCGGCATTTCGCCCGCCTGGCGGAGCTGGCTGGGGCCAATGGGCTGGGGCGGCTCTCGATGGGGACCTCGCAGGACTGGCGCGTCGCGGTGCAGGAGGGAGCGACGATCGTCCGCATGGGTTCGGCGCTCTTCGCCTAGATCGGCGCTAATCTGCCTGGAATTAAGTAAAGGAGTCGGTCCCCCGGGGCCGAAACAGGCGTTACCGATGGCCCTACGAGACACTTGGCATAAAGCGCTGGTCTACTTCGGATTGGCCGAGGATCACGACTACGGCCCCGAGTACGAGGACGAGTTCGAGCCGGAGACCGGCTCGGAGGAAGTCTTCGAGGCGCGCCGTGAGCGCGACCAGGGCTCGGTCCGACGCCTGCCGACCTCGCGCCGCGCCCGCCGCGACGAAATCGACGACATCTTCGCCGACGACGAGCCGATCGCCGCCAGCCGCACGCGCACGCTGCGCCCGGTCGAGAACGGTGGCGCCGGTGGCGACATCCAGGTCCACCTGGTCATCCCCCGCAACTTCAACGACGCCCAGCAGGTCGCCGACCAGTTCAAACGGTCGGTGCCGGTGATCCTCAACCTGCAGACCGCCGATCACGAGCTCTCGAAGCGGATGATCGACTTCTGCTCCGGCCTCACCTACGCGCTGGACGGCGGCATGCAGCGGATCGCCGAGAAGATGTTCCTGCTGACGCCGCGCAACGTCGAGGTCTCCGCCGAGGAAAAGGCGCGACTCATCGACAAGGGCTTCTTCAACCAGTCGTAGGTCCAGGGGTTCGGGGGCGTGAGGGATGGGCCACTCGCCCCCCTCAAGCCGGTCCGCATCCCAAACTCCGGTTCCTTTTGCACCCATGAGGTGCAACAAGAACCGCACAACAAGAGCTCGCACGCCTCCATTCATCCGTGGTTCCTTTTCCGCTCATCCCGTGCAAAAGGAACCGCTCCTCGCAAGGAGGACCCGCCCAAGCCCCCGTCCCTTGCAAGCTTCGTCGGCGAGGACTCGACCGGCCCGGGCCTGCCGACCGGTTACTCGACCAACCTGACGACCAAGGACGGGCAGACCTTGAGCCTGACCTACCGGACCGCCGGTTACGGCGGGGCGGGGCGGGGCCGGTGGCGGCGCCGCCGAGCCGGCAGCACACCGGTGCGGTGGTGCCGGTCTGGGCCAGCGGGCCGGGTGGCCTCGCTGTGCTCGGGACCAACGACCACACCGACCTGTTCGACCTGCTGGGCGGCTGATCCGCCCGGTTCGCGGCCGGCGATCATGGCCCGGGGATAGTCTCCGGGTCATGATCGTTGGCTTCGTCGGTTCCGGCAGCATGGCCGCCGCTATGGCGCGCGGGTGGGACGGTGAGTTCGACTCGATGCTGTTCTCCGACAGCGGCTCCGGCCGGGCCGGAGCGCTGGCCGAGGAGCTCGGCGGTGAGGTCGCTGCCAATACGGAGATCGCCGCGCGGGCGGACTTCGTCGTCGTCGCCGTCAAGCCCGCCAAGCTCGACGAGGTGGCGCCTGACCTGCAGGCGGCGAAGCGGGTCGTCTCGATCCTCGCCGCGGTGCCGCTGGCGCGGCTGCAAACGGCGTTCCCGGGCGCTGAAGTGCTGCGGGTGATGCCGAACGTCGGGGTCGAGGTCCGCAAGGGCGTGATGTGCGTCGTCGGCGAGGCCTCGGCGCAGACCAGGGGGATGCTGGACCTGCTCGGTTACGTCGCCGAGCTGCCCGACGGGGATTTCGACGAGGCGACGGCGATCATGGGCTGCGCCCCGGCCTATCTGGCACTGGCGGTGGAAGCGCTGGCCGACGCGGGCGCGGCGGCCGGGCTCGACGAGGAGCTGGCCCGCGACCTGGTGATCGAGACGACCGCCGGGACCGCCGAGCTGCTGCGGGTCCGCCATCCCGCCGACGTCCGCAAGGCGGTCGCCTCGCCCGGAGGAAGTACCGAGGCGGGCCTCGAGGCCCTCGACCGTGAAGGCGCGGCGCAGGCCTTCGCGGCGGCCGTCGAGGCCTCGCTGGAGAGGATGCGGGGATGACCCTCGCCCTGCTCTCGAAGATCAGCTTCGCCGACTACGTCAACGCCCTCTTCCTCGTCTACTTCGTGATGATCCTGATCAACGTGCTGCTCTCGTTCGTGCCGCGGGTCCCGTACTACCCATGGCTGCGGGCGGTGCTCGACTTCATCACCGAGTCGACCAACCCCTATCTCAACGTCTTCCGCCGCATGACCCGGCCGATCGGCGCCGGCGGCATGGCCTTCGACGTCGCCCCGATCCTGGCGATCATCGTCCTGATCCTGGCCCAGGGCATCATCGTCGGCGCGATCCTGCGATGAGCGCGGCCAAGCGGGCCTGGTGGCGGGCGGGAGCCGTCTGCCTCGCCGTCCTGGTCGCCGACCAGATCGCCAAGGCGGTGATCGAGGGCCACGTCACCCTGGGCGAGAAGATCGACGTCCTCGGCCCGCTCGGGCTGACGCTCTCGCACAACCGCGGCGTCGCCTTCGGCCTCGCCGGCGGCAGCGGCGCGCCGCTGGTCCTGGTGACTCTGATCGCGCTCGGCATCGTCCTCTATCTCTTCTCCCGCAACCCGACCCGGCCGGGGATGTGGATCGCCACCGGCCTGCTCGCCGGCGGCGCGGTCGGCAACCTGGCCGACCGGATCCGGGCCGGCGCGGTCACCGATTTCATCGACCTGCCGCCCTGGCCGCCGTTCAACCTCGCCGACATGTCGATCACCGCCGGGGTGATCCTGCTGGTCTGGATCTACCTGCGGGAAGCCGAGCGGGAGCCCGAGAGTGGCTGAGCCGGCGCTGCGGATCGTCCACCTCGACGACGCCCTCGCCGTCGTCGACAAGCCCGCCGGCCTCGTCGTCCACCCGGCCCCGTCGCACACCGGCCCGACCCTGGTCAGCGAGCTGGGGGAGATCCTTGGCGGTGGGGGCGACCCGGAGCGGCCGGGAATCGTCCACCGGCTCGACAAGGGGACCAGCGGCCTGCTCGTCGTAGCCCGCGGCGACGAGGCCCACGCGGCGCTGCAGGCGCAGGTCCAGGCGCGCGAGGTCGAGCGCATCTACCTCGCCCTGGCCGGCGGCAAGCTCGGCTCGCGGACCGGGACGATCGACGCCCCGATCGGGCGCGCCGCCCGCCAGCGCCACCGGATGGCGGTCTCCGGGGCCGCCTCGCGCCAGGCCCGGACCCACTTCACGGTGCTGGAGCTGCTGCCGCTCGAGAGCTACCTGGAGGCCCGCCTGGAGACCGGCCGCACGCACCAGATCCGCGCCCATTTCGCCGCCATCGGCCATCCCCTGACCGGCGACACGACCTACGGCGGCGCCCGCCGCTACGACCTACGGCGTCAGTTCCTCCACGCCCACCGGCTTGACTTCAACCACCCCTTCAGCGGTGAGCGGCTCGAATTCAGCTCCGAGCTGCCAGAAGACCTCGCCGCCGCCCTGGAGGCGGCCCGCGCCGGCGAGTAGCTCCTCTCTACAATCGCCCGTTCAGAAACCTATCCCCGTTCCAGCGATTCGGGTCCTGCCTGACGAATGATCGTCGGTTTCCGGCAAGCAGAGCGGGAGTGCTGCACCCAAACCAAGGAGATTCAATGCCAGAGGCAGGCCTTAAAGAGCTGCTTGAGGCCGGAGTTCACTTCGGCCATCAGACGCGTCGCTGGAACCCGAACATGCGCCGCTTCATCTTCGGCGAGCTCGACGGGATCCACATCATCGACTTGCTGCAGACCGAGGCGTTGCTGGAGAACGCCCGGCGCTTCGCCGGCGAGCTCGCCAGCGGCGGCGGCACGGTGCTCTTCGTCGGCACCAAGAAGCAGGCCCGCGACACGGTCCAGGAATGGGCCGATCGCTGCAAAATGCCCTACGTCAACAAGCGCTGGCTGGGCGGGCTGCTGACCAACTTCAACACGATGTCGCAGCGGATCGCCCGCCTGCACGAGCTCAACGGCTGGAAAGAGGAGGGCAAACTCGACCTCCTGCCGACCAAGGAGCGGATGGGGATGGAGGCCGAACTCGCGAAGCTCGAGTTCAACCTCGGCGGCGTGCGCGACATGGACCGCCTGCCCGACGCGGTCTTCGTCACCGACCTGAAAACCGAGGAGATCGCGGTCCACGAGGCGGCCCGCCTGCGGATCCCGATCATCGGCCTGGTCGACACCAACTGCGACCCGACCCCGGTCGACTTCGTGATCCCCGGCAACGACGACGCGATCCGCTCCTGCCAGCTGGTTATCGGCACGATCGGCACCGCCGTCGAAGAGGGTGCCGGCACCTGGCGGGTGCAGGAGGAGAAACGGATCGCGGTCGAAATGGAACGCCGCAAAAAGGACGAAGAAGAGCGCAAGAAGCGCGAGGAGGAAGAGAAACTGCGGGTCGAAGCAGAGGCGGCCGCGAAAGCGGCGGCCGACGCCGAGGCAGCGGCGAAAGCTACTGCCGAGGCCGCGGCCAAAGCAGCGGCGACTCCGGCGCAGGCAGCACCCGCGCCGCAGGTCCCGACCACGCCTGACGTGCCGCCGAACCACGCGCCTCCGAAAGCCGCACCGGCGCCCGCGAAAGCGGCGCCCGCAGCCGCGAAACCGGCCCCTGAGGCCGCGAAACCGGCCGCCGAGGCCCCTGCGCCCGCGGCTGAGAGCGTCGAGACGAAAGAGACTGCAGCTTCCGCACCGGCGGAGGGGAAAGCGGAGGGCGACAAATGAGCATCAGCGCCGCCGACGTGAAGGCGCTCCGGGATCGCACCGGAGCCGCGATGATGGACTGCAAAGCGGCCCTGACCGAGGCCGATGGCGACACCGAGCGCGCGATCGAGTTGCTGCGGGTCAAGGGCCAGGCCTCGGCCGCCAAGCGCGAAGGGCGGGGGACCAACGAGGGCGTCGTCGCCTCCTACATCCACGCCAACGACCGGGTCGGGGCGATGGTCGAAGTCCAGTGCGAGACCGACTTCGTCTCCCGCAATGAGGAATTCAAGGCTTTCGCCTACCAGGTGGCCCTGCACGTCGCCGCGACGGCGCCGAGCTACGTCTCCTCGGACGAGATCCCCGAGGATGAGCGCGAGGCCGAGAAGCGGGTCTTCGAGGAGAAGGCGCGGGAGGAAGGCAAGCCCGACAACGTCGTCGAGAAAATCGTCTCCGGCCAGCTCTCGAAGTGGGCCAGCGAGGTGGCGCTGCTCGACCAGACGCACGTCAACGCCGAGAAACACGGGTCGAAGACGATCGAGGAGCTGCGTCAGGAGCTCGCCGCCAAAACCGGCGAGAACGTCCGCATCGCCCGCTTCGCCTACTTCCGCGTCGGCGAGGAATAAGGTCTCGATTACGTGACCGACTCTCCCGAGCCCCGCTTCGGGCGCATTCTGCTGAAGCTTTCCGGCGAGGCCTTGATGGGCAGCCTCGACTACGGCACCGACGGCGTCGAGGTCGATCGCATCGCCCAGCAGGTCTCGGCGGTGCGCGACCGCGGCGTCGAGGTCGCGATCGTCGTCGGGGCCGGGAACATCTACCGCGGCCTCGAGGGGGCGGCGCAGGGGATGGACCGGGCGACCGGCGACTACATGGGGATGCTGGCGACGGTGCTCAACGCCCTGACCCTGCAGGACGCGCTGGAGCGGCTCGGGCAGCACACCCGGGTGATGTCGGCGATCGACGTCAAGGAGGTTGCCGAGCCCTACATCCGCCGCCGGGCGATGCGCCATCTGGAGAAGGGCCGCGTGGTGATCTTCGCGGCCGGCACCGGCAACCCGTTCTTCACCACCGACACCGCCGCGGCGCTGCGCGCCCTGGAGATCCACGCCGAGGCGATCCTGATGGCCAAGAACGGGGTGGAGGGTGTCTACGACTCCGATCCGGCGACCAACCCCGACGCCAAGTTCATCGCCGCGATCACCCACCGGGAAGCAATCGAGCGGGGGCTGAAAGTGATGGATTCGACCGCGCTCTCGCTCTGCATGGACAACGATCTGCCGATCTACGTCTTCAACATGGGCGACGAGCTGAACATAGATAGGATCGTCTCCGGCGAGAAGGTGGGGACGCTGGTCTCCAACGGACCGGCCGCATAGCGAGGGAATGGGGACTTGTGGAGCTGATCGACGAACTTCTCGATGACGCAAAAGGCCGGATGACCAAATCGGTCGAATCGAGCCGTGGCGAGCTGGCGACCGTTCGCACCGGCCGCGCTTCGCCGCACCTGCTCGACCGCATCACGGTCGATTACTACGGCAACCCGACGCCGCTCAAGCAGCTGGCCAACATCGCCACCAGCGATGCCCGCCTGCTGACCGTGACCCCCTTCGACAAGGGGGCGCTGGGCGGGATCGAGAAAGCGATCAGCGAGTCCGATGTCGGGCTCACCCCGAGCAACGACGGCAACATCATCCGGCTGGCGATCCCGGAGCTGACCGAGGAGCGCCGCAAGGAGATGGTGAAGGTCGTCCACGGCGTCGCCGAGGAGGGCCGGATCGCGATCCGCAACGTCCGTCGCGACATCATGCACGACCTGCGCGAGCTGAAAAAAGAAGGCGAAGCCGGCGAGGACGACGAGCGCCGCGCCGAGGCGGCACTGCAGAAGCAGACCGACGAGGCAATCGCCGAGATCGACTCCCTCCTGAAGGGCAAGGAAGAGGAAATCCTCGAGGTGTGAGGCGGCTCAGCGCCTCCTCACGGGATCGCCGATGCCCGTGAATGCCCCGAAATACGTTGCGATCATCACCGACGGCAACGGCCGCTGGGCGCAGCAGCGCGGCCTGCCGGTGGTCGACGGCCACCGCGCCGGCGCCGACGTGCTGAAGGCGCGGCTGCGCGACGCCGCCGAGCTCGGGATCGAGGAGCTGACCGTCTTCTCCTTCTCGACCGAGAACTGGAACCGCTCGCGCGAGGAGGTCGAGGGGCTGATGCAGATGTTCGAGCAGCGGATCGCCTCGGAAACGCCGGAGCTGGACGCCGAAGGGGTGCGGATGCGCTTCGTCGGCCGCCGCGAGAGCCTCGACCCGGGCCTGGTCGAGCAGATGCGCTGGTCGGAAGATACGACCGCCGGCAACGACCGCATCGTCCTCTACGTCGCCTTCAACTACGGCGGCAGGGCGGAGATCGTCGACGCGGCGCGAAACTTCCAGGGGGACTCCGAGGAGGAGTTCCGCGCCCACCTCTACGCGCCCGAGATGCACGACCCAGACCTCCTGATACGAACCAGCGGCGAGCAGCGGATCTCCAACTATCTGCTCTGGCAGTGCGCCTACTCGGAGCTGGTCTTCCGCGACGAGCTCTGGCCCGACTTCGACCGCGCCGCCCTCGAGGCCTCGCTGCAGGAGTACGAGTCGCGCCAGCGCCGCTTCGGAGCCCGCCTATGACCGTCGAACTGTTCGACGACGAGATGTTCGAGGACGACCCGCCGCCGCCGCCGAAACCGCCGCGGCCCCCGCGCCGGCGCGGGCTCAACGGCGAGACCGCCAAACGCGTCCTCGTCGCCCTGCCCTGGATCGTCTTCGCGATCGCGATCACGGCCGTGGGCGGCATCGTCTTCGCCGTCGCGATGGTCGCGATCGGCGCCGCCTGCCTGCGCGAGTACCTCGCCCTGACGGAGGACTCGCGGCCGCTGGAGATCCCCTCCTACATCGCCGTCGCGGCGCTGATCGCCGCCGCCCACTTCGGCACCGCCTTCAACGTCCTGCTGATCCTCGCCGCGACCTTCCCGCTGCTCTTCGCCTTCGCCGTCAAAGCCAAGGAACGCGACGGGGTGACGATCTCGATCGCGGTCACCCTGATGGGAATCTTCTGGATCGGGATCCCGCTCGTCCACGCCGTCCTGCTGCGCGACCTGCCGAGCCACGGCGCGGCGCTGCTGGTCGACGTCCTGGTCGGCACCTTCGTCGCCGACACCGCCGCCTATGCGACCGGGCGGATGTTCGGCAGCCACAAAATCGCCCCCAACATCTCCCCGAACAAGACGATCGAGGGGCTGGTCGGCGGCTTCCTGATCGGCACCATGGGCTTCTGGTTCGCCGGCCTCTACCAGGACTGGCTGAGCGGGGTGGACGCGCTGATCATCGGCGCCGCCGTCGCCGCCATCGCCCCGGTCGGAGACCTCTTCGAGTCGATGCTGAAGCGCGACCTCGGCAAAAAGGACACGGGCACGATCTTCGGCCCCCACGGCGGCATCCTCGACCGCCTCGACGCGGTCTTCTTCACCGTCGTCGTCGGCTACTACCTCTCCGTCTGGCTCGTCTACTGAGCACGAGACCGTAGAAATCCGCGCATGGCGCGGGTAAGTGCGGACTCGACGCTCAGGCGACGGTGAGCGCTCTGGCCACGGCCTCGGCGCGGCTGTGGACGCCAAGGCGGGCGTAGACGTGCTCGAGGTGCTTGCGGACCGTGGCGGGGGAGACGAAGAGCGCGTCGGCAATCCTGGCAACGCCGTAACCGGCGGCGAGCAGGGCGAGGACCTCGGCCTGGCGCCCGGTCAGGCCGAGCGGGGCGAGACGCTCGGCGGTCAGGGCAGGTCGCTCGGCAAGCAGCAACACCGTGCCACCGTGCTTGCCGGGCTCGGCGCGGACGCTGAGCTGCCCGGGGGTGCCGGTGACGATGAGGGGGGTGCCAGGTTCACCACCTCTGCTCGTCGAGCCGAGCCATGCCTCGATCTCGGCAGGCAGGCCCGTGCCAGGGCGGGCGGAGAAGTAGAGGTCGAGCAGCGTCAGTGCACGGTCGCCCGCGTACTGGACCGCACCATCGTCGCCGAGCAGCACGACGCCGACGGCGCCCGTTGCCACGCCCTGCTCCAACGCCTCCAGCAGGGCAGCGGTGTGGCGGCGCTCGATGATCCGGGCGTGGGCCTGGGCCAGATGCGGGCGCAGCAGATCGAGCATCGCCCGGTCGCGCTCGCTGAAGCTGCGCCTGGCCCTGTTGAAGGCGATCCCGATAACGCTCTCTCCCGGCAGGCCGATCGCGAGTTGGTCCTCGGCTCCGATCCGCCCGTAGATCTCGGCGTAGAGCTCGAGCGCGTGGAACTCGCGGGCGCTGAGGAAGTCGGAGATCCGGTAGGCGCGCCCGTCGCCGTTCATCTGCACTGAGATCAGCGGGTGCTGGTGGGCGAGACGGGCGATTTCGGCGCCCATCAGGTCGTGCATCGGCTCCGGATGGGTGAGGACCAGCGCCCCACCGCCTGGATCAACCTCGTTGTAGCCGGAGAGGTCGCAGGGGATTAGCCGTTCGAGGCCGGGGAGGATGCCGCGGCGGAAGGCGTCCTCGTCCTCGAAGGCGTGGACTTCGGCGACGAACTCGATCGCGCTTTGCAGGTCAGCCCCAGGCAGCTGTGCCATGGGACAGTCTAGGCCGCGCGCGGGTACGGCAAGTGCCGTATTCACAGAGCGGCGGGGCATGGATAACCT
>OUMR01000024.1_pt1 | contig 20891 bp, 25 predicted proteins | sample 1691061 | NCBI WGS metagenome assembly OUMR01 (sample SAMEA3914864, study PRJEB12502) | metagenome | biome: forest; material: soil | place: USA | collected 2012-03-12 | depth 0.3 m | reverse complement strand
GTGGTGGCGCCGTTCACCAAGGAACTCGAGATGCAGTTCGCGGTGCGCTACGACCACTACAGCGAAGTCGGTAACACGACCAATCCGAAGATCGGCCTGCGCTGGCAACCGATGCAGCCGCTGCTGGTGCGCGCGTCCGCGGGCACGGGCTTCCGCGCGCCGTCGCTGTCGGACCTGAAGCGTCCGACGATCTTCGGCACGACGGCCGGCATCCTGACCGACCCGCAGTGCGTGAAGCAGGAAGGCAGCATCGACACCTGTACCGACCAGTGGAACGTCGAGCGCCGCTCGAACCCGAACCTGAAGCCCGAGAAGTCGCGCCAGTTCACGCTGGGCGTGGTGTTCGAGCCGATCAAGCGCACCAGCCTCTCGATCGACTACTGGAACATCGAGAAGAAGGACGTGATCAGCACCCTGGGCGAACAGGTCATCATCGAAAACCCGGCCGCCTACAACGGCAAGTACATCGAGCGCGACGAGGACGGCTTCATCTCCAACATCCTGCTGATGAAGGAAAACCAGGGCCGCCTGAAGACCTCGGGCTTCGACATCGCCGGCGACTGGCGCACCGAGCGCGGTCCATGGGGACGCTTCGGTATCAACCTGTCCGGCACCTGGGTGCTGAAGTACGACCGCCAGTTCGGCCCGCAGGAACCCTACCGCAGCAACCTGAACGTGTTCCTGAACGACCAGGTGATCCAGAAGTGGCGCCACCGCATCAACTTCGAATGGGACAACGGCCCGGTCACCTTGACCCTGGCGAACCAGTACTCGACCAGCTACACCGACCAGAACACGACCTACGACCCCTACACCGACACGCTGCTGCCGCCGAACCACGTGAAGGCGTATTCGCTGTGGGACCTGACCGGCAGCTGGGCGATCGGCAAGAACCTCAAGCTGCGCGCCGGCATCCTGAACCTGCTCGACAAGGATCCGCCGTTCTCGAACCAGGCCTGGTTCTTCCTGGCCGGCTACGATCCGAGCTACACCGACCCGCGCGGCCGCAGCGGCTTCGTGAGCGTGAACTACTCGTTCAAGTGATGGGTTCCGTATGCTGAAGAAATGGTGTTTTGCGCTGGCGATGCTGGCCGCCGGCGCCGGCGGACAGGCGGCCGAACCAGGCGCGCCGGCCGGATCGCCGGCCGCCGGAGCGCCGGCCGCCGTGAAAGGATCGCTGGTCATCATCGGCGGCGGCCTGCGCGCCAACAACGCCGAGGTGTACCAGAAGATCGTCGAGCTGGCCGGCGGGAAGGGCGCGCGCATCGCCGTGTTCCCGACCGCCGCCGGCACGCCCGAGCGGGAAGGCAAGCTGACGGCGGAGGCCTTGACGCGCTACGGCGCACAAGCCTTCGTGGTGCCGATCGCGCCGCGCCTGGCGGGGACGGATGCGCGCAAGGCGGCCGACGATCCGGCCCTGGCGGAGGCGGTGCGCAAGGCCGGCGGCGCCTTCTTCACCGGCGGCGACCAGGCCCGCATCACCGGCGCGCTGCGCCGCGCCGACGGCAGCAATACCGCCGTGCTGGATGCGCTGTGGGCGATGTACCGCGGAGGCGGCGTGATCGCCGGCACCAGCGCGGGCGCCGCCATCATGAGCAGCACCATGTTCTACGATCCGCCGCTGGAAGTGCTGCCGCTGCTGAAGCACGGCGTGGTCGACGGCAAGGATGTCGCCCCCGGGCTCGGCTTCGTCGGCGGAGACGTCTTCATCGACCAGCACTTCCTGATCCGCGGACGCTTCGCTCGCATGCTGCCGGTGATGCTGGCCAAGGGCTACACGCTGGGACTGGGCATCGACGAGAACACTGCCGCCGTGGTCGGCCCCTCGCGCGACGTCACCATCGTCGGCTACCGCGGCGCGCTGGTGCTCGACCTGGCCGGGGCCACCGTCGACAAGGCGAAGCCGAGCTTCAACCTGTCGAATGCACGCATCAGCTACCTGGACAGCGGCGACCGCTTCAACCTCGTCAACCGCGCCTATTCGCCGGGACCGGACAAGGAGCCCTTGAAGAACATCGACAGGGAACACCGCGAATCCATCTTCACCACCGACATCCTCGGCAACACCTCGGTGGTGAACCTGCTCGAAAAGCTGGTGGACAGCGACCAGCAGCGCGCGGTCGGCATCGCTTTCGACGGACCGGGAAGCAAATCGCCGGAACGCGGCTTCGAGTTTACTTTTACGCGCGTGCCCGATACCAGGGAATACGCGACCAACCGCGAGGATGCGTATTCGATCTACCGGATCAGGATGGATATCCGGCCGGTCAAGATGCACCAGCCTCTCTATTCGGCCGACTGAGCGCCGATTAGAAGCCGATGCCGCGTGCCATGGCCGCCGCGAAGATCGGGATCAGCGCGAACACGTGGATCTCGATCAGCAGCTGGCGGCGCACCGCGCCGATCTCCTGCACGGCCGGCACGAAGGCGGCGTCAAGCTTCAAGACCTTTTGCCAGGCCAGGATGCGCAGGGTGGGGCGGATCGACACCAGCCCGACCACGAGGAAGGCGCCGATCTTCGCCCAGAACATCGGATTGTGCAGGTAGAAATCCGGCCCTTTGGCGCCGAACCACACGCGGGCGAAGCCGACCACCAGGATCGCCAGCGCCAGTCCTCCATAGACAGCATCGAAGCGCCCCAGCAGCCTGACCGTGTGCGGCGACATGGCCGCGGGGCGCATCAGCGCCAGTTCGGCCGCCAGCACCGAGGCGATGCCGAACACGATCAGGTGGTGGACCGAGGCCAGCAGGAAGTCGATCATGGTCTGGATTCTCCGTGTTGTCTGCGGTAGCGCGCCGGCGACAGCAGGCCGTGGACGCGGAAGTGGCGCCGCAGGGATTCGGCCGAGCCGAGCCCCGCCAGGTCGGCCACGGCCTCGATGCCGAGCGCAGGCCTGGTCTCCAGCAACTGCGCGGCCAGCATCACGCGTTCGCGCACCAGCCAGTCCAGCGGGCTGGCGCCGGTGCGTTCCTTGAAGCGGCGCTGGAAGGTGCGCACGCCCATGCGGGCCTGCTCCGCCATCGAGGCCAGCGTGTGCGCGGCGCGCAGGTTTTCCCTTGCCCAGTCCATGGTGCGGGCGATCGGGTCGGCCTTCGACTGCGGCAAGGGACGCGCCACCAGTTGCGCCTGGTCGCCGTCGCGGTGCGCGGGAATGACCAGGCGCTGCGCGACCCGGTTGGCGATGTCCGCGCCGAAGTCGCTGCGCACCACATGCAGGAGCATGTCCAGGCCGGCCGCCGAGCCGGCCGAGGTGATGAGTGTTCCGTCTTCGACGTACAGCGTGTCCGCTTCGATCTCGATCATAGGGAAACGTGTCGCCAGCGTCTCGAAATAGCGCCAGTGCGTGGTCGCCCGGCGGCCATCGAGCAGGCCGGCATGCGCCAGCACGAAGGCGCCCGAGCAGATCGAGCACAGGCGCGCACCGCGTGCGTGGGCGCGGCGCAGGGCCTCGAGCAGCGTCGGAGGCGGCGCTTCGTCCGCATCGCGCCAGCCGGGGATGACGATGGTATCGGCGCCGTCGAGGGCATCCAGGCCGTGCGGCGCCTGCACCGTCAGGCCGCCGGCGGCGCGCAGCGGGCCCGGCTCGATGGCGCACACCGCGTAGCTGTACCAGTCCACGCCCAGCTCCGGGCGCTCCAGCGCGAACAGCTCGACCGCGCAGCCGAATTCGAAGGTGCACAGGCGGTCGTAGGCGAGGATGGCGACGTGGTGGGACATGGCCGGATGTTACCAGCTTCTGTCGCCGCGGCCACTGCCGGGTTGCCGAGTCCACGGGCACACTGCAGGCTCATTTTGTAAAAGGAGATCGAGATGGCTTCAGCAGTTTCCAGCATACCCGCGGCGCCCAGCGAACAGGCGGCCCGGCACTTCGGCGCGGCCTTCGAATACGAGACCGATTGCGCCGACGTGCACGAGGCGATGAATAGTGGCCGGCAGGATTTCGTGCTGCTCGACGTGCGTGGACCCGCGTTGTACGAAAAAGGCCACCTGCCGGGCGCGCTCAATCTGCCGCACGGGAAGATCGTCGAGGCGAAGCTGAAGGAATACCCGCCCGAGACCCTGTTCGTGGTCTACTGCGCCGGACCGCACTGCAACGGCGCCCACCGCGGAGCGCTGCGCCTGGCCAGGCTGGGACGGCCCGTGAAACTGATGATCGGCGGGATCACCGGCTGGCTGGACGAGGGTTACCAGCTGGCGAGATAAGAAGCCTCGTCATTCCCGCGCAGGCGGGAATCCAGGCTCTTGGTGCCTCATGACTTGGGTCCCCGCCTGCGCGGGGACGACGTCCTCCTGGCTTACTGCTTCAGCAACGGCTTCAGGTACTTGCCGGTCACGCTGGCCTTGTTCTTGGCCACATCCTCCGGCGTGCCGGTGGCGACGATGGTGCCGCCGCCCGCGCCGCCTTCCGGACCGAGGTCGACGATCCAGTCCGCGGTCTTGATCACGTCCAGGTTGTGCTCGATGATGGCGAGCGTGTTGCCCTGGTCGCGCAGGCGGTGGATCACCTTCAGCAGCAGGTCGATGTCGGCGAAGTGCAGGCCGGTGGTCGGCTCGTCGAGGATGTACAAGGTGCGGCCGGTGTCGCGCTTGGACAGCTCCAGCGACAGCTTCACGCGCTGCGCCTCGCCGCCCGACAAGGTGGTCGCGCTCTGGCCCAGCTTGATGTAGCCGAGGCCGACGTCCAGCGGCTGCTCGACGTGCTCGGCCGACTGGTCGACCAAGGCAACTCGGTGGTCGTGATCGAGCACAACCTCGACGTGATCAAGACCGCCGACTGGCTGATCGACCTCGGTCCCGAGGGCGGCGAAGGCGGGGGAGAGGTGGTCGCCACCGGCACCCCGGAGGAGGTCGCCGCGGTCGCCGGTTCCTACACCGGCAGCTTCCTCTCCGGCTTGGTCGTGGCGGCCAAGGCGAAGCCCAAGCGCGGCGCCAAGCGGCGCCTGCCGGTCGCTGCTTAGCCCCACCCGGCAGCGCCCGCGAACGCCGAGGTTCTCTGAGCGCGCGAAGTTTTCCTGCAAGCGAGCTTGAAATCGGCGAGGGTGGGTACTGGGCAGGGTGAACCTAGGGAGTCCCAGGAACAGAGGAGAACCATGTCGATTTCAACGTTTGCCCTGAAGCGAGTTGCCGTGGCGGTGGGAGCGCTGCTGGTGATCGCCGTGGTCGCCGCTGGCTGCGGAAGCAGCGACAGCAGTTCCAGTGGTGGTTCCAGCGGTGGTGGCTCGACTGAAGCCAGCGGTGGCGGCGGTGGCGGTGGCGACTTCACGATCGCCCTTCTGCTGCCGGAAAACGAAACCCCGCGCTACGAAACCAACGACAAGCCCGACTTCGAAAGCTCGGTCTCCGAACAGTGTCCGGAATGCGAAGTCATTTACTTCAACGCCGGCGGCGACGCTGAAAAGCAGCAGTCCCAGGGCGAAGCGGCGCTGACCAAAGGCGCCGACGTGCTCGTCCTCGACCCGATGGATTCGAAATCGGCGGCGGCGATCGCCGAACGGGCGAACTCCCAGGGCGTGCCGGTCGTCAGCTACGACCGCCTGATCGAAAACGCCGAAGTCGCCGCGTACGTCTCCTTCGACAACGAACGAGTCGGGGAACTGCAGGCCGAAACGCTGTCGGAAAAACTGAAAGAAGACGGCAAAGCCAGCGGGCCGATCATCAAGATCAATGGCGACCCCGCCGACCCCAACGCCGCGCTCTTCAAGGCGGGTTCGACCAAAGGGTTCGAAGCCGCCGGGGTGAAAATCGCGAAGGAATACGACACGCCCGGCTGGAGCGCCGAAAACGCACAGCGTGAGGCGCAGCAGGCGATCACCGCCCTCGGCAACGAAGGCTTCTGGGGCATCTACGCCGCCAACGACGACACCGGCGGCGGCGCGATCGCGGCGCTGAAAGGCGCCGGGATCAACCCCGAAGAACGCCCCGTCACCGGTCAGGACTCGACCGTCGCGGGTCTGCAGCGGATCCTCGTCGGTCAGCAGTACATGACGATCTACAAGTCGATCCCACCGCAGGCCCAGCTCGCGGCTGAATTCGCGATCGCCCTGGCGGGCGGCGAAGAATTGCCGGCGGACAAAGTCACCGAAGAAATCAACAACGGCAAGACGGATGTGCCGTCCGCGATTCTGGAACCGGTCGCGGTGGTCAAAGACAACGTCAAGACCACCGTGGTCAAAGACGGGTTCGTCACGGCCTCCGAACTCTGCACCAGCGCCTACAAGAAGGCGTGTGAAGAAGCAGGGATCTCGGGCTGAGCATGAGCCCTGGAGCGCCGCTCCTCAAGCTCGAGGGAGTCAGCAAGCGATTCGGCCCGGTCCATGCTCTGGACCGGGTCGACTTCACCGTCCGCGCCGGCGAGGTCGTGGGCCTCGTCGGCGACAACGGTGCCGGCAAGTCGACGCTGGTGAAGGCGATCGCCGGCATCCATTCGGCCGACGAGGGGACGATCCGCTTCGAGGGTAAGGAGGTCTCGATCTCCCGGCCCCAGGACGCGACGGACCTGGGGATCGCGACCGTCTACCAGGACCTCGCCCTCTGCGACAACCTCGACGTCGTCGCCAACCTCTTCCTCGGCCGAGAGCTGGTCTCACCGGGTTCTGGCCGGGTCTCGCGTCAAATCGACGAGGTGAAGATGGAGCACGAGACCGGGGACCTGCTCTCGAACCTGGCGGTGACGATCCCCAGCCTGCGCAGCGAGGTCGGGACCCTCTCGGGGGGCCAGCGCCAGCAGGTCGCGGTCGCCCGCTCGCTGCTCGGCGAACCCAAAGTCGTGCTGCTCGACGAGCCGACGGCGGCGCTCGGCGTGCCGCAGACCAAACAGGTGCTGGCGTTGATCCGACGCCTGCGCGAGCGCGACCTTGGGGTCGTCGTGATCAGCCACAACCTGGTCGACGTCTTCGAGGTCGCCGATCGCATCTTCGTCCTCCGCCTCGGTCGCTCCGCCGGTGACTTCGAGGCGAGCGAAACGACCGAGGAGCACGTCGTCGGCGCGATCACCGGCGTCGGTGACGGCCGCGGGAAACCGGGGCAAGACAAACCGGGGCAAGACAAACCGGGGCAATCGGCAGCGGAGGAGGAGGGGAAATGAGCGCAGCGGAGGCGGCCACCGCCGAAGAGGGCAACGAGCAGCACTCGACCACCGCCCAGACCCTACGACGGCTCGTTCAGGGTGACCTCTCCTCGGTCCGCGTGATCCTCGGGTTGGTTCTGATCGCGGTCATCTTCCAGGTCCAGGAAGACCGCTTCCTCTCGGCTCAGAACCTGACCAACCTGATGCTCCAGATCACCACGATCGGGTTGATCTCGGTCGGGGTCGTCTACGTCCTCCTGCTCGGCGAGATCGACCTCTCGGTCGGCGCGGTCAGCGGCCTATCCGCCGCGGTGATGGCGGTGCTGAGCGTCAATCACGGTTGGAACGCCTATCTCGCGATCGCCGCCGCGGTCGCGGTGGGAGCCTCGATCGGATTCCTCCAGGGCTCGCTGTTCAGCCGCTTCGTCGTGCCCTCCTTCGTCGTCACCCTGGCGGGCTTGCTGGCCTGGGAAGGGGCGCTCTTACAGGTGCTGGGCAAGACCGGATCGCTCAACATCAACGACCCGAAGATCACCGGCCTCGCCAACACCTTCTACCCGGACACGGTCGGCTGGATCTTCGCCGCGGTGATCATCGCCGCCTACGGCGCCGTCCTGGCGGTCGGCTACCGCAGACGGGTCACCGCCGGCCTCGGCGATCGCAATCCGCTGTCGCTGATCATCCGCTTCGTCGGACTTTCGGCGCTGGTGATCGGCGCCGTCGCAATCCTCAACTCCGACCGCGGCGTGCCGCTGGCGGTGATGATCCTGCTCGGCTTCGTGGTCGGGATGGAGTACATCGCCAAGCGCACCGGCTTCGGGCGCCACGTATTCGCCGTCGGCGGCAACGCCGAGGCGGCGCGGCGGGCCGGGATCCACGTCAACCGGGTGCGCGTAGCGGTCTTCATGATCTCCGGCTCGATGGCGGCGATCGGCGGCGTCATGGCCGCCTCGCGGCTCTTCGCGGTCAATCAGAACTCGGGTGGCAACGAACTCCTGCTGCTGGCGATCGCCGGCCCGGTGATCGCCGGCACCAGCCTCTTCGGCGGGCGCGGATCGGTCTGGACGGCCCTGCTCGGTGCCCTGGTGATCGGCTCGATCGCCAACGGCATGGACCTGCTCTCGCTCTCCTCGGCGGTCAAACTGATGGTCACCGGCGGGGTCCTGCTGCTGGCGGTCCTGGTCGACGCCATCGCCAGGCAACAACGACAGACTTCTGGGCGCGTCTAAAACCCCAGCTGCGGTTCCTTTTGCACGAAATGCGTGCCCAAGGAACCGGAGGATCAGCCGGCGAGGACGGTGGCGATGTTCTCGCGGTGGACGGCCTCGTAGGGCTCGAAGTACTTGACGTCGCCGGCCTCGATCGCCGTCGCCATGACCTCGCGCAGCGGCGTCTCGCGCAGCTCCGGCTCGGCTTCGCAGCGCTGCAGGAAGCGGATGTAGTCCTGGGTCGCGCCCAGTAGCCCGGGGCCGTAGCCGCCGCCGGCGATCGCCTCGGGGTCGCCGTGGTTGGGGAGGACGTGGGATGGCCCCAGCGCCAGCAGCCGGTCGAGGTCGCGCAGGTGCGCCTCGAAGCCCCAGGGCTCGTCGACGTAGGTGACCGTGTCCTCGACCGTGTCGCCGGCCAGCAGCAGGTGCGCCTCCGGGTCCCAGACGACGACCGCGTCGTCGCTGTGGATGTTGACCGGGATCAGCCGCAGGCGCCGGGCCCCGACGACCAGCTCGGCCGGGGCGGAGAAGGTCCGGGTCGGCAGCAGCAGTGGCGAGATCGCCGGTGGCCCCTCGAGAGCCCCGGACTCGATCTCCGCCCGCTGCTCGAACAGCAGCTCCCCGGTGCGGGCCGTGGCCAGCACGTCGCAGTCGGCGAAGGCCTCGGTGCCGGCGATGTGGTCGAGGTGCCAGTGGCTGAGCAGGACGGTGATCCGCTGTGCCCCGGCAGCCTCCAGCGCTGCCCGGACGAAGCGCCCGTGGGCGACCGAGACGTGGGTGTCGTAGACCAGTGCCTCCTCGCCGTCGAGGACCGCGTAGCTGGCGATGCCGAGCGAGATCGCCCCCTCGTCGACCCAGTTCGGGCCGGCTTCGAAGCGGTAGCCCGCGACTCGTCCGTCGTAGAAGGCGAGGACGCCCTCCGCGGGTTCGAGGACACGGAGATGCCCGAGGGCCACGCTCAGCGGGCGAAGAGCAGCGAGGCGCCGACGGCGCCGCCGAGGTCGCCGAGCGTCGCCACCCGCACCGCCGGTGGCTTTTCGTCGAGGAAGAGGTGCTTGCCCATCTCCTTCGTCAACGGCTCCATATAGCGGTCGCCGAAGCGGATCCCGAGGCCGCCGCCGATGATGATCGCTTCCGGGTCGATCAGGTTCACGGCCGAGGCGATCCCAGTCCCAAGTGCCTCGATCGCGCGATGGATCAGATCCTCGGCGAGATGGTCGTTGTCGTCGATCGCCCGCTCCCAGATGCCGCTGGTCAGGCGCGGTTTGCCGTGCTTCTCCATCAGCTTGAAGAGGTCGGTCTTGTGGCCCTCTTCGTGCTGGCGGCGGGCCTCGGCTTCCATCGCCGAGCGCCCGGCGTAGGCCTCCATGCAGCCGCGCCGCCCGCAGGGGCACTTGGCGCCGCCGCGCTTGACGACCATGTGGCCGATCTCCCCGGCCGCGCCGCGGCCGAGCCAGGGCTTGCCGTCGAGGACGAGGCCACCGCCGACGCCGGTTCCCCAGAAGACCCCGATCAGGCTCTGGAACTCGCGCCCGGCGCCGAGGTGGAACTCGGCCTCGGTCGCGACCTGGACGTCGTTGCCGACCCGCACCTCGGTCCCCAGCGCCTCCTTCAGCGTCGCGCCGAGCGGGAAGCTGCCTTCCCAGTCGGGCAGGTTCTTGGCACTCGAGACGACGCCGGTCTTCTCGTCGGCGTCGCCCGGTGAGCCGACTCCGACGCCCTCCAGGTCTGCCGCCTCGACGCCCGCCTGTTGGGCCGCCTCGCGCAGCGCCTCGGCCATCTGCTCGGCGACGCCCGCCGGGCCGCCGTCGGTCGGCGTCGGCCGCCGGGCTTCGCCCAGCACCTCGCCGCCGGCGTCGACGATCGCGGTCTGGATCTTGGTGCCGCCGAGGTCGATGCCACCGCGCAGTGTCGCCGTGCTGCTCATCCGGTCGCCGACCCTACTGCCGCCGCCTCTGGAAAGCTAGGGCCGTGGCCAAGGAGACGGGGTGGAGGCTGTGGTGGCAGAAGCGGCGCTGGTACGAGCGCAACCACCGCTGGCTGCGGCGCCGTCGGATCGACCGTCACGCCGCCCGCGGCGGTTTCTACATCCGCCACCCGGTCGAGGGCGAGGTGCTGGAGGCACTCGACGAGGGCCGGTTGCGGATCGGCGCCGGGACGCTGCTGGAGCCGGGCTGCTGGCTGACCCTGGCGCCGGAGGCCGAGATCGAGATCGGTGCCGGCTGCTTCCTCAACCGCAACACGATGATCGCCGCCCACAGCTCGGTCCGGATCGGCGACCACACGATGTTCGCCAACGGCTGCTTCGTCGGCGACGCCGAGCACCGCTTCGACGACCCGGAGCTGCCGGTCACCTGGCAGGGCTTCACCACGAAGGGGCCGGTCCGGATCGGCGCCAACTGCTGGTTCGGCGTCAACTGCGCCGTCGCCAGCGGGGTCACCGTCGGCGAGCGCTGCGTTGTCGGCGCCAACTCGGTCGTTACCCGCGACATCGAGCCGGCGACGGTCTCGGCCGGGGCACCGGCGAAGCCGATCCGCAAGATCGACTTCGCCGAGCCGGGGGATAGCTAGACGAGGAAGCCGGTCTTCTTCACCGCCTTCAGCACTTCCTGGGCGGTGAACGGCGTGTCGAAGGGGCCGTCCGGGGTGATGTTGCCCGGCGTCGCCTTCAGCAGCAGGCCGGCGACAGACGCGTGCCGGGCCTCGATCGTCAGGATCGAGAGCGCCGCCGCCACGGTCGCGGGCGTGGTGATGTTCAGCGCCTGGCCGGAGTAGGCGTGGACGCCGGTGTTCTCCAGCGCCACGGCGGTCTTGATGAACGAGGCTTCACTGCCGGTGGTGGCGCCGAAGTCGACCTTCGGGGCGGCGACGGCCTTGCTGCCCAGCGCCTTCTTCAGGTAGGCGACGTGGGCGTTCTCGTCGGCGGTCACCGTCTTGAGGAAGACCTGCGCCTGCTTGTTCTTGATGAACGTCTTCTTCATCTGGTTGGCGCTCGCCTCGTTGTAGAAGGCCGCCTCCAGGTACTCCAGCGTGAGGGCGAAGTTGAGGATGCCGACGTCGCCCTTGCCGAAGCTGGCCGGCGGCCGGCCCTTGCCGCCGGCCGCCATCGCGCCGGCCGGGGTCAGGGCGCCGAGCAGCGCACCGCCGCCGATCGCGGCGCCGCCGGCGAGGCCCGCCTTCTTGAGGAAGCTGAGCCGGGTGTCGCCGGACCCCAGCGACTCGGTCGCTTCGTGGGCGGCTTCCTCGATCGCTCCGTTGGTATCGATCTCCGCGAGTGCGTTCTCTGAACTCATCTATTGATCTCCTGGCTTGGGGTGGGGGGGTGTGGTTCCTTCCCCGAGTGCGGCAGCGGAGGCGGTTCAGATCACTATTCGTCCGTTTTTCTGATTTCCGTCGGAACGGGTATCGGCGTGCCTATAATCGGAAACCGATGGCCGTGACCCCCAAGGGCATGGACCGGATCAAAGTGAACCTCGTCAGCGGCGAAACCCTCCCCCGGACCGCAGCTGTGCGCGTATTCCGCGCCAAGGCTGAGCTTCGTGCTGCCCTCGCCGGGCCGCGCCAGGAGGGGCAGACGATCGGCCTGGTGCCGACGATGGGCTACCTGCACGACGGGCACCTCTCGCTGCTGCGGGCGGCACGCGCCGAGTGCGACCTGGTCGTCATGAGCCTGTTCGTCAACCCGACCCAGTTCGGGCCCGACGAGGATCTCGACCGCTACCCGCGCGACGAGCATCGCGACCTCGAGCTCGCCGCCGAGGCCGGCGCCGACATCGTCTACGCGCCGCCGGTCGGGGAGGTCTACCCGGAGGGCTTCGCCACCGCGGTCGAGGTCTCCGGCCCGTTGACCGAGGTCCTCGACGGCGACCCCGAGCGTCGCGGCCCGGGCCACTTCCGCGGCGTCACCACCGTCGTCGCCAAGCTCTTCAACACCGTCGGCCCCGATGTCGCCTACTTCGGCCAGAAGGACGCTCAGCAGGCGGCGGTGATCCGCCGCATGGTCACCGACCTCGACTTCCCGCTGCGGATCGAGGTGATGCCGATCGTCCGCGAGGCCGACGGCTTGGCGATGAGCTCCCGCAATGCCTACCTGGATCCCCGCGACCGCGAGCGCGCCGCCACGCTGTCCCGCGCCCTGGCTCTGGTCGAGCCGGCGGCCCGCAACGGCTCGCTGGCGGCCGGCCTGCAGGCGGCCCGGCTCGAACTGGAGAGCGCCGGGATCGAGCCCGAGTACCTCGAGGCCCGCGACGCCGAGCGCCTCGAGCCGATCGCCGAGCTGGGCGACCGCCCGGTCCTCGTCGCCGTCGCCGCCCAGGTCGGCGCCGCGCGCCTGATCGACAACGTCTTGATCGAACCCTGAACCCCCCGAGCAGCGAGAGGAGTGCCGGATGCAGAGGCAGATGCTGAAGTCCAAGATCCACCGCGCCACCGTCACCGACTGTGACGTCGACTACATCGGCAGCATCACGATCGACACCGAGCTGATGGCCGGCGCCGACCTGATCACCAACGAGCAGGTCCACGTCTGGGACATCGACAACGGCTCCCGCTTCGTCACCTACGTGATCGACGGCGAGCCGGGCTCCGGCACGATGCAGGTCAACGGCGCCGCCGCCCACCTGACCGAACCGGGCCACAAGATCATCGTCGCCTCCTTCGGCGCCTACGACGAGAGCGACCTGGAGCGCTACTCGCCGCTCGTCGTCCACGTCGACGAGAGCAACCGCGCCGTCGCCGTCGACAGCCGCCCCGAGGTCCTGCTCTCATGAGCTCCGGCGGCCGCTCCCACACCGCACCGCCTTCGTCTGAGCGCCGGCCGGTGAATCTGCCGCGCCTGACCGAGATGAAGGAGAACGGCGAACCGATAGTGATGGTCACCGCCTACGACTACCCCTCGGCAACGGTCGCCGAGGCGGCCGAGGTCGACATCGTCCTGGTCGGCGATTCGGCGGCCAATGTCGTGCTCGGCTACCCCGGCACCGAGCTGGTCTCGATGGAGGAGATGATCGTCCTCGGCAAAGCCGTCCGCCGTGGCCTGAAAACGCCGCTGATGGTCGGCGACATGCCGATGGGCAGCTACGAGTCGAGCAACGAACTGGCGATCCTCAACGCCCAGCGGCTGATCAAGGAGACCGGCTGCCAGGTGGTCAAGCTCGAGGCCGGCGGCGTCGCCGTCGAGCGCGCCCGGGCGATCGTCCGCTCCGGCATCCCGGTGATGGGGCATATCGGCCTGACGCCCCAGACCGCGACCGCCCTCGGCGGCTACAAAGCCCAGGGCAAGACCGCCAACGGCGCGATCCAGCTGCTCGAGGACGCCCTGGCGCTGCAGTCGGTCGGCTGCTTCTCGATCGTCCTCGAGGCGGTCCCGGCGGCGATCACCGACGCGATCGTCGCGAAGCTCGAGATTCCCACGATCGGGATCGGCGCCGGCCCCTCGACCTCCGGCCAGGTGCTGGTCTTCCACGACCTGCTGGGGATCACCACCGGCCACATGGCGAAGTTCGTCAAGCGCTACGCCAACGTCCACGAGACGATGGTCGACGCGGTCCGCCAGTACGGCGCCGAGGTCCGTTCGCGCCACTTCCCGGAACCCGACCACGTCTACAGCGTCGAGCCCGCCGAGCTGGCCGAGTTCCGCCGCTACCTCGACCAGGAGAGCCTCGCCTCGGCCAAGGCCTGGGAGTGGGAGCCGCTGCCCTGAGCCGTCACCCAGGGGCCGAGAGCTGCATTGACCACGCTATCGGTGGCGAATGCAGCTCTCGCCGTCGTACGATGCCCGGCAGATGCCGATCTACGAGTACGAGTGCGAGGGGTGCGGGGAGCGCTTCGAGGAGCTGGTCGCGGCCGGGGCCGTCGGCGTCGCCTGCCCGCGGTGCGGCTCGACCGAGACGCGGCGCCTGCTCTCCAACGTCTCCCCGGCCGGCCGCCAGCCGCGCGGCGCCGCGGTCCGCTCTGACGAATCGCGGCGGGGCGAGCGCGAAGCGGCGCGGGTGGACCGGATCGCCGAGTCGCGCAAGAAACGCGCGGCGGGCGAAAACCCGCATCCCCCGAAGCGGAAGAAGGCCTCGTGACGCCGACCGCCGAGCAGCGCCGCGAGCAGCTGGTCAGCCTCTATAAGGAGGTCTCCAACTGCACCAAGTGCCCCCTCCACGAGACCCGCGCCAAAACGGTCTTCGGGGCCGGCAACGCCGACGCCGATCTGATGTTCGTCGGCGAGGCGCCGGGGGCCGAAGAGGATCGCCAGGGCCTGCCCTTCGTCGGCCGCGCCGGTCAGCTGCTGAACCAGCTGCTGGAAGAGATCGGGCTCTCGCGTGAGGAGGTCTTCATCGCCAACGTCCTCAAGTCGCGCCCGCCCGGCAACCGCGACCCGCAGCCGCTGGAGATCGAGGCCTGCAAGCCCTACCTGTTCGAGCAGGTGCGGCTGATCGAGCCGCGGGTCGTCTGCACGCTCGGCAACTTCGCCACCAAGCTGTTGACCGGCAGCCCGGTCGGGATCACCAAGGTGCGCGGGACGCCCCAGGTCCACGACCTCGGCGGTCGCACGATCCTCCTCCTGCCGCTGCTGCACCCCGCGGCGGCGCTGCGCACGCCGGCGATGAAGGAGACCCTGCGCGGCGATCTGGCGACGATCCCCGAGCTGCTGGCGCGGCCGCTGCCGGAGCCGGAGCCGGAGCCCAGCGCCGAGGAGATCGCCGAAGCCGAGGCCGCTGGTGGCTCGACGCCGCCGCCCCCGGTCGATCAGCTGGACATGTTCGGCTGACGTGGAGCGGCTCGAGACTGAATCCGCGGCGGAGACCGAAGCGCTCGGCGCCCGCGTCGCGGCGCGGCTGGGACCAGGGGACGTGGTTGTCATCTCCGGCGAGGTCGGGGCCGGGAAGACGACCCTGATCCGTGGCGCCTGCAGGGCCCTCGGGGTGAGCGAGCCGGTCACCTCACCCACCTTCACGATCGGCCAGCGCTACCTCGGCGGCCGCCTGCCGGTCTCCCACCTCGACCTCTACCGGCTCGAGGGCCTGGAGGGCGAGGATCCGGCCCTGCTCGACGACTACCTCGGGCCCGACAGCGTCGCCTTCGTCGAGTGGCCGGCGGCCGGTGCCGAGCGCCTCGGCCGGCCGGCGCTGGAGATCCGACTCGCCCACAGCGAGGGCGATCGCCGCAGTGTCGAGCTCGATTGGTGAGGGGAATCGGCCTGTCGACGCCGAAGCGTCTCCCTATTGGCTGTGTTCCAGCCAGGAAGACAACTTGTAGCATCGGTGCCAGGAACTCGATCCACGAAGGGAAGGACCTAATGAAGGGACTCAAAGCTCTTGCGGCGGTATTGGTTGCGACTGGACTGCTCGCGAGCGTGATTCCCGCTTCCGCCAGCGCGGCGGCGTACAAGCACTACGTCGCCTGTGGCGTCGAGAACAACTCCAAACCGGCGCACGTCTGCCCGAACAAAAGCAAGAAGGGCGCTTTCTTCGAAAGCCTCAACGGTGAAGTCAACTACACCGTCTGCGTCCGCTTCCCGAGCGGCAAAAACCTCTGCGCCAAAGCCCAGCCGGCGGAAGAAGGGGTGCTCTACGTGAACAAGATCACCTCGACGATTCCCGGCAAACACCAGGTCACCTGGTTCGTCAAGGGCAAGAAGGTCGGCACGTTCGTCTTCCGGGTCCAGGGCTGAGAGCAGCTTCCGCTGGTCGTCGTCGGCTTCGACACCGCCACCGCCGACACCGCCGCCTGCGCCTGGCGTGACGGCGAAGCCCTGCACGAGTCGCAGCTGGGCCTCTCCCCGCAGGGGAAGCCCCGGCATGCGACCGCGCTGCTCGAGGAGGTCGAGCGGGCGGCCGCTGTCGCGGGGGGCTGGCAGGGCGTCGACCTGCTCGCCGTCGGCCTCGGGCCGGGCTCCTTCACCGGCCTGCGGATCGGCATCGCCACCGCCCGCGGGCTGAGCACCGCGACCGGCCTGCCGGCGGTCGGCGTCTGCACTCTGGACGCCGTCGCCCGCGGGATCGGCGAGGCCGGCGCCGAGGGCGAGCGGCTCGCGGTTCTCGACGGCTTCCGGGGCGAGGTCTTCGCAGCGCTCTACTCCTCCGCCGGGGAGCGAATCTGGGAGCCGCTGGTCTGCCGGCCCGAGGAGCTCGCCGAGCGGCTGGAAGGCTTGAAAGCTCCGCCGTCGGTCGCCGGCTCCGGGGCGGTACGATTCAGGCACGAGTTGGCCCAAAAAGGCGTCCGCATCGCGGACGACGCCGATCCCGTGCACCGGGTCGCCGCGCGGCACGTATGCGCTCTCGCGGCGGCCACGGACCACGCTGAGGCAGGTCCGCTCAACCCGATCTACCTGAGACCTCCAGACGCGGAGCGGTGGCGTGAGCGAGATGCTTTCCAATCAGACCAGTGAGGTGAGCGAGACGGTCAGCGTCCGCCGCCTTGCCTACAGCGACCTGCCGGCCGTGATCGCGGTCGAGCGCCGCTCCTTCCCGACTCCCTGGTCGCTGGCGATGTTCGTCCTCGAGCTCTCCAAGCCATCCGGGATCTGTCTCGCCGCCAGCGCCGGCGACGAGCTGCTCGGCTACGTGATCTGCTCCCGCTACGACCAGGTCTGGCACCTGATGAACATCGCGGTGGCGCCGGAAAGCCGGCGCACCGGGGTCGCCGGGCAGCTGATGCGGCGACTCTTCGAGGAGGCGCGCGGGGTGCTGCCATTCACGCTCGAGGTGCGGGTCTCCAACCACCAGGCGATCGCGATGTACGAGCACTTCGGCTTCCGCTCCGCCGGGGTCCGGCCGCGGTATTACCACGACAACGGCGAGGACGCCCTGATCATGTGGCTCGATTGATTCTCGCGATCGAGACCTCCTGCGATGACACTTGCGCTGCCGTCCTCGACGGCCCGCGCATCCTCTCCAACCTGATCTCCTCCCAGCACGCCGCTCACGCCGGCTTCGGGGGGGTTGTCCCGGAGGTCGCCGCCCGCCACCACCTGGAGCTGACCGCGCCACTGGTCGAGGCGGCGCTGGCCGAGGCCGGGGTCGGGCTGGATGAGATCGAGGCGGTCGCCGCGACCGCCGGCCCGGGCCTGATCGGCGCCCTCCTGGTCGGGGTCAGCACCGCCAAGGCGATCGCCGCGGCACGGCGGCTGCCGCTGATCCCGGTCGACCACCTGCAGGGGCACGTCGCCGCCAACTTCCTTGAGCCCGAGCCGCTGGAGCCGCCCTTCCTCTGCCTGATCGCCAGCGGCGGCCACACGCTGCTGGCGGCGGTGCGCGACCATCGGGGCTACGAACTGCTGGGCCAGACCCGCGACGACGCCGCCGGCGAGGCCTTCGACAAGTCGGCCCGCCTGCTCGGCCTCGGCTACCCCGGCGGCCCGGCGCTGGAAAAGGAGGCGGCCGGGGGGGACCCGGAGGCCTTCGAGATGCCGGTCGCGATGAGCCGCGACCCGGGCCTGGACTTCAGCTTCAGCGGCCTCAAGACGGCGCTCGTCTACCGCTGCCGCGATCTCCGCCCCGAGGGAGTGTCGGCGCGCCGCGCCGACCTCGCCGCCTCCTTCCAGGCGGCGGTGGTCGGTCAGCTGACGTCGAAACTGAAGCGCGCCCTGAAGCGCGGCGACTGGGAGGCGGTCGCGCTCGGCGGCGGCGTCGCCGCCAACGGGCCGCTGCGTGACGCGGTCGCGGCGCTCTGCGAGCAGCAGGGCGTGCGCCTGAAGCTGGTCCCGCGGGCGCTCTGCACCGACAACGCGGCGATGATCGGCTCCGCCGCCCAGCACGCGCCCCGGATCGCCTATCCCGACTACCTCGCCTACGACGCCTTCGCGACCGGGGAGAGGGCGGCGGCGTGAGCGCGGAGCGGCGGCCGGAGGTCGTCGTCTACTCGCGGCCCGGCTGTCATCTCTGCGAGGAGGCGATCGCCGCGATCCTCGCCCTCCACGAGGAGGGGTACCGCTTCGCGCTGCACGAGATCGATATCGAGAGCGACGAGCTGCTGCTGCGCCGCCACCTGGAGAAAATCCCCGTCGTCGAGGTCGACGGCGTCGTTGCCTCCGAGCTCGTCCTCGACCAGGTCGGCCTGCGGTCCAGGCTCGATACTGTGGGGGCGTGGTCGAGCTGATCGAGGATTTCGATGCCCCCGGGGCCTTTCCGGTCGAAGGCGAGCGACTCTCGCTCGGTGTTGCCGCGCGCCTCTCGCGCTACCTGCAGGTCCTGATCCAGGCCCGCAAGATGGGCCGCGAGACGATCTCCTCGCAGGAGCTCTCCGAGTACACCCACATCAACCCGACCCAGATCCGCCGTGATCTCTCCGGCTTCGGCAAGTTCGGCAAGCGCGGGGTCGGCTACAACGTCGAGTCGCTGGTCTCGGAGATCCGCAAGATCCTCCGCACCTCCGGCCAGCACAACATCGCCCTCTTCGGCGCCGGCAACCTCGGCCAGGCGATCGCCAGCTCGGCGATCTTCGCCGACCACGGCTTCCAGGTCGTCGCCGTCTTCGACGTAGACCCGGAGGTGGTCGGCAACGAGATCGGCGACCTGCGGGTCCGCGCCCTCGATGAGCTGCAGGACGTCGTTTCCTCCGAGGAGATAGTCGTCGGCGTCCTCGCCGTCCCCGCCGGCGCCGCCCAGGAGGTCGCCGACCGCCTCGTCAAGTCCGGGGTCAAAATCATCTTCAACTACTCCGAGCAGCTCCTCCAGGTGCCGCCGGAGGTGACCGTCCACACTTCCAGCCCGGCCGTCGACCTGCTCTACGCGCTGTACTTCTACCTGGCCTGAGACCTTGTCCTTAGACCTCGACCTCGTTCGCGAGCGATTCGAGTCCTCCACCGACTTCACGATCGGCCTCGAGGAGGAGTTCGCGATCCTCGACCCGGCGACTCTGGAGCTGGAGCACCGCTACGAGGACGTCCATGCCGCCTGCCTGCAGGACGAGGTGCTGGCCGAGTCGGCGGCCGGCGAGCTGATCGCCTCCGAGGTCGAGATCCGCTCTGGCCGGGCCGAGGATTTCGCCACGGCAGTGGCTCTGCAGCGCGAGCGCCGGGCGCGGCTCTTCGAGACCGTCGCCGGCATGGGGCTGACCCTCGGCGCCACAGGCACCCATCCCTGGGCCAACTACCTCGACCAGCGGATCATCGACACGCCGCATTACAACCGCCTGCGGCACGAACTCGGCTACGTCGCCCAGCGCAACAACACCTGGAGCCTGCACGTCCACATGGGCGTGCGCGGCGCCGACCGGGCGATCGCCGTCTGCGACTGGATGCGGGAGCTGCTGCCGCTGCTGCTCGCCGTCTCCGCCAACTCACCCTTCCTCGACCGCCGCGACTCCGGCCTGCACACGGTCCGAACGGAGATCTTCACCCGCACCTTCCCCCGCTGCGGCGTCCCCTCGCCGTTCCGCGACTGGGATCGCTACGCCGACTTCATCTCGATGCTGGAGCGGGCCGGCTCGATCGTCGAGGCGACCCAGCTGTGGTGGAGCGTGCGCCCCCATCACAGCTTCGGCACCGTCGAGGTGCGGATCTGCGACGCCCAGACAAGGGGTGACGAGTCCTTGGCGCTGGCCGGCCTGATCTCGGCCTGCATTGCCCAGACGGCGCTCGATTACGACGAGCACGGCTACGAAGGGCTGGGGGCGCCGCTGGCCGACCGCGAGATCGAGGAGAACCTCTGGCGGGCAATCCGCCACGGCGCCGGCGGCCGGATGATCGACTTCCGGCGCGGGGTGGAGGTCGAGACGCGGGCGGTCCTGGAGTCGGTCCTGAGGTGGACCGCGCCGGCCCGGGAGCAGCTCGGAATCGAGGTTGCGCTGCCGGAGAAGAACGGCGCTCAGCGCTCCCGCGAGGCGCTTGACGCCGGGATCTCGATCGAGGACATCTACCGCGACGCGGTGGCTGAGACGAGGCGCACCTACAGCGCAACTGGAGAGACCGCCAAGTCCGCTTAGCGCGACCTGATGGGTGCAACGCCGCTTGCACATATAAACTCCCGCGCCGCTCAATCCACCGGAGGAATGAACTTGACCAGCTTCTTGACCGACTACGGGGTCGTGGTCGCGCTTGTATGCGCGGGTGCCGCCGTCGTTTACGGACTCATCATCACTCAGCGCCTGCTTGCCAAGTCGCCAGGGAACGACCGCATGCAGGAAATCTCTGGCGCCGTGCAGGAAGGTGCCCAGGCCTATCTCAACCGTCAGTACACGATCATCGCCGCTGTCGCGGTGCCGCTTGCGATCGTGCTCTGGCTGCTGCAGGACTACAAGACCGCGATCGGCTTCGTGATCGGCGGCTTCCTCTCCGGCGCGACCGGCTTCATCGGGATGAACGTCTCGGTGCGGGCCAACACGCGCGTCGCCGAGGCGGCCCGCGGCGGTGTGCCGCCGGCGCTCGACGTCGCCTTCAAGGCCGGTTCGGTTACCGGCCTGCTGGTCGTCGGCCTGGCGCTGCTCGGCGTCGCCGGCTACTACGGCGCCCTGATCGTCACCGGCAGCACCGACAAGGAGGCCGTTGACGCGCTGATCGGCCTCGGCTTCGGTGGTTCGCTGATCTCCGTCTTCGCCCGTCTCGGCGGCGGCATCTTCACCAAGGCCGCCGACGTCGGCGCCGACCTGGTCGGCAAGGTCGAGGCCGGGATCCCCGAGGACGACC
>OUMR01000015.1_pt1 | contig 21251 bp, 24 predicted proteins | sample 1691061 | NCBI WGS metagenome assembly OUMR01 (sample SAMEA3914864, study PRJEB12502) | metagenome | biome: forest; material: soil | place: USA | collected 2012-03-12 | depth 0.3 m | reverse complement strand
GCCCAGGAGTCGCCGATCCACTCGTGGAAGTCGATCGGGCCCTCGGTCGTCTGCGCCTTGAAGTCGGGTGCTACGTCACCTAGCTGCAGGGACATGGAAACTGCTCCTCTCGATAAGTCTCTTGCGGATTCACCTAAATCCTTATCGGAGTTTAGCTATTTGGCCCTATCGGCTCGGGGAGAGCAACCCCAGAGCCAAATCCACCATCTCCGCCGACCAGCGGCCGGGCTCGTCGGCCGCCGTGGTGACGACCTCGAAGGGGATCCGCCAGGTGGCGCCGGCGCCACGCACGAGCTCCGCCCCGGCGGCTAGAACCGCCGCGTCGACGCTGCCGAGCGCCTCGTAGACGACGCCGCGCACCGGCGTGTCGACGAGCTTTTCCAGCAGCCGTTCGAGCCGCGGCCCGTGGATCTCCGCCAGCGCCTCCGGCTCGCCCGCGGCGGAGCCCAGCAGGTGGAAGACGATGGCGACATCGCCGACCAGCTCGAGCACCGTCCCGACCCGGTCGGGGTCGGCCAGCGCCGGCTCGATCCCGGCCGCCTCGATCGCCGCCAGGCCCTCCTCGGCGCGGCTCGTCCCGCGCACCGCCCAGCCGGCGGCCAGCAGCTGCTCGCCCAGCACCCGGCCGCGACAACCGCAGCCGATGATCAGAGCGCGCGCCACAGGGCGGACTCTACGCGGCGCTGCGCTCCTCGGCGCGCCGCGCCCGCAGCTCCTCGCCGCGGCGGCGCTGCTCTGCGGTGGCTCCCGGCCCGGGCCGGTTGTGGGTGTTGCCGGTGTGGACCTCCCCCCCGCACTGCGAGCAGGTCGACACCGCGTGAAATGCGTGGCCGCAATCCTCGTGGACAGTCTCCAACGGCGGGCCGTCGGGGCCGGCGGTGTACTGGTCACCCCAGGCCAGCATCGCCAGCAGCACCGGTTGCAGGTCGCGGCCCTTCTGCGTCAGCCGGTACTCGAAGCGCTCCGGGTGCTCGCTGTAGCGGCGGCGCTCGACGATGCCCTCCTCGACCAGGCTCGCGAGGCGCTGGCTGAGGACGTTGCTCGCCACCCCCAGCGACTCCTGGAACTCGTCGAAGCGGCGGCGGCCGAGGAACAGGTCGCGCAGCACCAGCAGCGCCCAGCGCTCACCGAGGAACGAGAGCGGGCGGGCGACAGAGCAGTTCAGATCAGCGAATGCCTTGATTGCCATGGCCCCAGTCTAGCCTCTTGCTTGCCTTTTGCAAGTCACCTTTGCTACCGTGGCTTGCGAATTGCAAGCGACCCGTTAGGAGCAGGCATGGAGCAGCGCTGGAAGGTCCTCCTGATCACCTCGGTCGGCCTCTTCATGGCCAGCCTCGATCTCTTCATCGTCAACATCGCCTTCCCGGACATGGCCGCCGAGTTCCACGGCGCCTCCCTCTCCAGCCTCTCCTGGGTGCTGAACGCCTACGCGATCGTCTTCGCGGCGCTGCTCGTCCCCGCCGGGAGGATCGCCGACCGGGTCGGCCGCAAGCGCGTCTTCATCTCCGGCCTGCTCCTCTTCGCGGCGGCCTCGGCCCTCTGCGCCGCCTCCCCCTCGATCCCCTTCCTGGTCGCGGCACGGGTCCTGCAGGCAGCCGGCGGGGCGATGATGATCCCGACCACCCTGGGGCTGATCCTGCCCGCCTTCCCGATCGAGCAGCGGGCGCTGGCGATCAGCATCTGGTCCGCGGTCGGCGGCATCGCGGCGGCACTCGGGCCTCCGATCGGCGGCCTGCTGGTGCAGCTCAGCTGGCGCTGGATCTTCGTCGTCAACGTGCCGATCGGGATCGTCGTCGCGATCCTGGCCGCCCGCGCCCTGAGTGAGATCCGCGAGCCCGAAGACGGCCGCCCCGACCTGCTCGGCGCCACCGAGCTGGCCTTCGGCATCGCCCTGCTCACCCTCGGGATCGTCAAGGGCCCCGACTGGGGCTGGGCCGACCCGCGGGCCCTGGCCTGCTTCGCCGGCGCGGTCGCCCTGGTCGTCGCCTTCGTCCGCCGCTCCGCCAAGCATCACTCGCCGGTGATCGAGCTGCCACTGCTGCGGGTCCGCTCCTTCGCCCTCGGCAACCTGGCGACGGCGGTCTTCTTCGCCGGCTTCGGAGCGATGCTGCTCTCCGGAGTCCTGGTGCTGACCGAGGTCTGGGGCTACTCGGCGCTGAAGGCCGGCTTCGCCCTCACCCCCGGCCCGCTGATGGCAACGACCTTCGCGATCCCATCCGGCCGGCTCGGCGCCCGGATCGGTCAGCGGCCGGTGGTCGTCGCCGGTGGCCTGACCTTCGCCGCCGGCTTCGCCTACATCCTCGCCACGATCGGCGCCAGCCCGGAATACGCGAGCGCCTTCCTGCCCGGCTTCATGCTCAGCGGCGCCGGCGTCGGCATGGTGCTCGGCACCCTGCCCGCCGTGGTCACCGCCTCGCTGCCCTCGGAGCGGATCGCGACCGGGACCGCGGTCTTCGGGATGTCGCGCCAGCTCGGCTCGGCGATCGGGGTCGCCGCCCTGGTCGCGCTGATCGCCGGCGCCGGTGACGACCTGCTCACCGGCCTGCGGCACGGCTGGTGGTTCGCGCTGATCGCCGGGCTCGGCACCGCCGCCCTGGCCCTCGCCTTCGGCCCGGTCGGCGTCCCCGCCGCGAAGCGCGCACCGAGCCCGCAGGCCGCGGCCGAGATCGCCGAGCCGGCTACGTAGCGCCGAAGGGGCCGCGGCCCTGCAGGCGCAGGCGCTCGTCTTCGGCGACGCCCTCGTGCAGGTCCTCCTCGGTGATCTCAGGGGCCCCGCGGCGGCGGCGCATCTCGTTCTGGGCCTCAAGCATCTGGCGCACGTCGTCAATCTCGTTCTGGGCCTCGACCTCGGGCGAACGGGTCGGCGTCCAGTCGACCAGCTCGGCGCCGGTGCCCGGGTAGAAGCGGCCGACCAGCAGCAGCGCGCCGATGATGAAGGCCAGTACCGCAAGAGTCCCCAGAACGAACAACATCTGTTCAGGATACGGTCCCTCTGTGACCGATTTCAACGAGCTGGCCAGCGTCGACGGCCTGATCACGGCGACCGCCGAGGCGAAGATCCCGCTCAAAGACGACGGGGTCTACCGCGGCGACGGCGCCTTCGAGGTGATCCGCCTCTACTCCGGGCGCCCGTTCGCGCTGACCGATCACGTCGACCGCCTCGGCCGCTCCGCCGCCTCGATCGAGCTCGAGTTCGACCGCGCCGCCCTGCAGCGCGAGATCGACGCCCTGCTGGCCGAGGCCGGGCCGGTCGACGGGCAACTGCGGCTGATCGTCACCCGCGGCGGCCGCCGGATCGCCGCCACCGAGCCGGTCCCGGTCCACGCCGAGACGATCCGGGTCGCCACCGTCACCTACCAGCCGACGGTGATCCTCACCGGGGTCAAGTCGCTCTCCTACGCCGCCAACATGGAGGCGACCCGCCTGGCGAAGGCGAAGGGCGCCGACGAGGCGATCCTGGTCCGCCCCGACGGCACCGTGCTGGAGCCACCGACCTCGACCGTCTTCTGGGTCAGCGCCGAGGGAGCGCTGCGGACGACGGCGCTGGAGGCCGGGGTCCTCGACTCGATCACCCGCGACCGCCTGGTCAAGGCGCTGGAGGTCGAGGAGGGAAGCTGGTCGGTCGCCGAGCTGCTCGCTGCGACCGAGGCGTTCCTCGCCTCGACCACGCGGGAGATCCAGGCGGTGGCGGCGATCGACGGCGTGCAGCTGCCGGCCGCACCTGGCCCGCGCACCCGTGAAGCGCAGGCGGCCTTCGCCGAGACGCTGCGCCGAGAGCTTTGACGAACACGAGGGAGGGACAGGGGTAATGGACTTTCAGTTGAGCGACGAGCAGAAGCTGATCTCCGAGACGGCACGGGAGTTCGCCGACCGCGAGATCCTGCCGGTGGTCCGCGACAACGACCGCGCCGCGCGTTTCGACCGCGAGCTGGCGCGGAAGATGGGTGAGGTCGGGTACCTCGGGGCGCCGGTCGCCGAAGAGTACGGCGGCCGCGGGCTCGACTACATCGGCTACGGCCTGATCGTCGAGCAGATCGGCCGCGCCGATTCCTCCGCCCGCACCGTCGTCTCCGTCGTCACCTCGCTGGTCGGCGGCTCGATCGAGCGCTGGGGCAACGAGGAGCAGAAACAGAATTGGCTGCCCCGCCTGTGCTCGGGCGAGGCGCTCGGCTGCTTCGGCCTGACCGAGCCCGACACCGGCTCTGACGCCGCCAACCTCCGGACCCGGGCGACGAAGACCGACTCGGGCTGGTCGATCAGCGGCCAGAAGATGTGGATCTCGCTCGCCAGCTTCTCCGAGGTGGCGCTGATCTTCGCCCAGACCGACCCGGCCCTCAAGCACCGCGGCCTGGCCTGCTTCCTGGTCCCGACCGACAGCGAGGGCTTCACCACCCAGGAGATCCACGGCAAGCTCGGGCTGCGCTCCTCCGACACGGCGGAGATCTCGCTCGACGAGGTCGAGGTCGGCGAGGACGCCCTGCTCGGCGAGGTCGGCGACGGCTTCAAGGTGGCGATGAGCGCCCTCGACAACGGCCGCTACAGCGTCGCCGCCGGCTGCGTCGGGATCTGCGACGGCTGCGTCGACGCCTCGGTCGCCTACTCGACCGAGCGCAAGCAGTTCGGCGTCCCCCTCGCCCGCTTCCAGCTGGTCCAGGAGATGATCGCCGAGATGATCCTCAAGCGCGACGCCAGCCGGATGCTGGTCTACCGCGCCGGCGTCCTCAAGGACGAAGGAAAGCCGAACACGATGGAGACCTCGGTCGCCAAGCTCTATGCGACCGAGGCCGCGGTCGAGTGCGCCAACCTGGCGATCCAGGTCCACGGCGGCTCCGGCTACGTCGACGACTACCCGGTCGAGCGCTACCTGCGCGACGCCCGCGTCACCACCCTCTACGAGGGCACCTCGCAGATCCAGAAGCTGATCATCGGCCGCCTGGCGACGGGGGTCAACGCGATGCTGCCCTTCGAGGAGAGCTGAGCTTGGCGGCGCTGGTCGAGACCTCGGTCGACGAGTTCCACGTCGCCCTGCTGCGGCTCGACAGCCCGGAGACCCGCAACGCCCTCTCGACGCAGATGCGGGCGGAGCTCGCCGACCAGCTGGAGCGCCTCGACGCCGACCCCGAGGTCCGCTGCATGGTGATCGCCGGCTCGGAGAAGGTCTTCGCCGCCGGCGCCGACATCCGGGCGATGGCCGAGCGCGGCATCGACGAACCCCCCGACTCGGCGGGCGCCACCTTCTGGGCCCGCCTGGCGGCGATCGAAGCGCCCCTGGTGGCGGCGGTCAGCGGCTACGCGCTGGGCGGCGGCTGCGAGCTGGCGATGGCCTGCGACATGATCGTCGCCGACAAGGACGCCCGCTTCGGCCAGCCGGAGGTCACCCTCGGAATCATCCCCGGCGGCGGCGGCACCCAGCGGCTGACCCGGGCAATCGGCAAGCAGCGGGCGATGGAGCTGATCCTCACCGGGCGCCTCTTCAGCGCCGAGACGGCGGCCGACTGGGGCCTGATCAACAAGGCGATCGGCAAGGGCGCCTGGCTGACCGAGGCGCTGGAGCTGGCCCGCACCGTCGCCGCGCGGCCCCCGATCGCCACCCGTCTCGCCAAGCAGGCAGTGCTCGAGGCGGAGGCCGGGATCGCCGAAGGGCTCAAAACCGAGCGGGAGCTCTTCGACCAGGCGATGGCGACCGAGGACCGGATCGAGGGGATGCGCGCCTTCCTCGAGAAGCGCGAGCCCGACTTCAAGGGCCGCTGAGGTGAAGCCGTGAGCGTGGAGCGCAAGCCGGCCTCGCCGCTGACCGCGCAGCACAACCGCGAGGCCCTCGCGGCGCTGCCGTTCGCCGACGAGGAGGATTTCGCCGACGCTACCCGCGGCCTTCTCGCCGCCTTCGAGCCGGCAACCGTCTCCGGCCCGGACGGGCGGGTTGCCTGGGACCTCGAGTCCTACGACTTCCTCACCGACGAGGCGCCCGACACCGCGCATCCGAGCCTCTGGCGGCAGAGCAAGCTGAACCGGATCGCCGGGCTGTTCGAGATCGCGCCGGGCTTCTACCAGCTGCGCGGCTTCGACCTCTCGAACATGCACGTGGTCGAGGGCGAGACCGGGATCCTCGTCATCGACCCGCTGATCTCCGCCGAGACCGCCGCCGCGGCCCTGGCCTTCTACCGCGAGCACCGCGGCGAGCGCCCGGTGACCGGCCTGCTCTACACCCACAGCCACATCGACCACTTCGGCGGCGCCAAAGGGATCGTCTCGGCCGAGGAAGTCGCCGAGCGCGAGATCCCCGTCCTCGCCCCGTCCGGCTTCCTCCACCACGCGATCAGCGAGAACGTCTACGCCGGCACGGCGATGGGCCGGCGCGCCGGCTACATGTACGGGGCGCGGCTGCGGCGCGGCCCCGACGGCCAGGTCGGCTCCGGCCTGGGGCAGACGACCTCGCTCGGCACGGTGACGCTGATCCCGCCCAACCTCGACGTCACCGCGACCGGCCAGGAGGAGACGGTCGACGGGATCCGGATCAGCTTCCAGCTGACGCCGGGAACCGAGGCCCCGTCGGAGATGAACTTCCACTTCCCCGACCACCGCGTCCTCTGCATCGCCGAGAACGCGACCCACACGATGCACAACATCCTCACCCCACGCGGGGCCCTGGTCCGCGACGCGCACGTCTGGGCCCACTACCTGAACGAGTCGATCGAGCTCTTCGGCGCCGACTCCGACGTCCTCTTCGCCGGCCACCACTGGCCGCGCTGGGGCAGCGAGCGGATCGTCGACTACCTGAAGAAGCAGCGCGACCTCTACGCCTACCTCCACGACCAGACCCTGCGGCTGATCAACAAAGGCCACACAGGGCGCGAGATCGCCGAGCAGATTGAGCTGCCGCCGAGCCTCGCCGCCGAGTGGCACTGCCGCGGCTACTACGGCTCGGTCAGCCACAACGTGAAGGCGATCTACCAGCGCTACATGGGCTGGTTCGACGGCAACCCGGCCCATCTCTGGGAGCACCCGCCGGTCGAGTCGGCGCGGCGCTACGTCGAGTTCATGGGCGGCGCCGATGCGGTCCTGGAGAAAGCCCGAGCGAGCTTCGAGGCCGGCGACTACCGCTGGGTCGTCGAGGTCGTCAACCACGTCGTCTTCGCCGATCCCGACAACCGCGCCGCCCGCGAGCTGCAGGCCGACGCGCTGGAGCAGCTCGGCTACGGCGCCGAGAACGCGACCTGGCGCAACTTCTTCCTGATGGGCGCCCAGGAGCTGCGCGAGGGAATCTCGGGCACCCCGACCTCCGCGGCGGCGCCGGACATCCTCGCCCAGCTCTCGGTCGAGCAGATCCTCGACGCGATGGCGATCCGGCTCGACGGCCCGCGCGCCTGGGACAAGCGGCTGATCATCAACTGGGAAGTGACCGACCCCGACGAGCGCCACCTGCTCGAACTCGAGAACGGCGTCCTCAACCACCGCGCCGACCGCCGCCACCCGGAGGCGCAGGCGACGCTGATCATCGAACGGCAGGCGCTGAACGAAATGCTCGGCGACGAAGCCGAGCTGGCAGAGCTGGCCCAGAGCGGGCGACTGCGAATCGAGGGGGACGGCGAAAAGCTGGGCGAGCTGCTGGGGCTGCTCGACGAGCCCGACCCCGGCTTCGCGATCGTCACCCCGAGCTGAAGCCAGCTCCCGGGGGCGGCGACGGCTCCCCAGCTAGGAACCGGCCGTCATCTCAGCCGGCTCGCCACCGGGGAACCAGTGGGCCTCGACCGGCGGCGGGCTGTCGCGCAGGTAGCGCTCGGCGTCGAGCGCGCCCATGCAGCCGGTCCCGGCGGCGGTCACGGCCTGGCGGTAGGTGTGGTCGACGACGTCGCCGACGGCGAGGACGCCGGCCAGGTTGGTCCTGGTCGAGCCGGCCTCGGTGACGATGTAGCCGTCCTCGTCGGTATCGATCTGGCCGACGACGATCTCCGACTTGGGGATGTGGCCGATCGCGACGAAGGCGCCGCCGGCCTCGATCTCCTCGGTCTCGCCGGTCTCCGCGTGGCGGACGCGGATCTTCTCCAGCTTGCCGCTCTCGCCGGCGACGAACTCCTCCGGCACGAACGGGGTCTTGAGGTCGATGTTCTCCTGCTCGCGGGCGCGGTCGAACATGATCTTCGAGGCGCGGAACTCGTCGCGGCGGTTGACGATCGTCAGCTTGCTGGCGTACTTGGAGATGAAGATCGAGTCCTCCATCGCCGAGTCGCCGCCGCCGATCACGATCACCGGCTGGTCCTTGAAGAAGGCGCCGTCGCAGACGCCGCAGGTCGAGACGCCGCGGCCGCCGAGCTCCATCTCGCCGGGAAGCCCGAGCCTTTTCGGCTCTGCCCCCATCGCCAGGATGATCGTCTTCGCGCGGTGCTCCTCGTCGCCGAGGAAGACCTTCTGGATGCCGCCGTCGGAAAGCTCGACGCGGTCGACGTCATCGGTCACGAAGCGGGTCCCGAAGCGCTCGGCCTGGGCGCGGAACTGGGTCATCATCTCCGGGCCCATGATCCCCTCGGGGTAGCCCGGGTAGTTCTCCACGTCGGTCGTGTTCTGCAGCTGCCCACCCCACTGGAAGCCCTCGAAGACGAGCGGCTCGAGGTTGGCGCGCGCGGTGTACAGGGCGGCCGTGTAGCCGGCCGGCCCACCGCCGATGATGATTACGTTCTCGACCTTCTTCTTCTCAGTCATATCCGCCATTTTCGCCGTTGTAGGCCATTACTTTACTTTTTATAGTACTGCCCCCAGCGCGCATCCGCAAGCGCGCCGACGGGGGGCTCCAGATCGGAGACGGCGGTGCCACCACGGTCGATCGGCAGGCCCTCTGTGTCCCAGCGATGGACCGTTTTGCGGAGCTGGAAGAAGGCGACGATACCGAAGGGGATCGGCAGCCAGAAGGCGACCAGGCGGTAGATCAGGATCGCCGGGAAGACGGTCTCCTCGGGCAGGCCGAAGAGGACGAAGGCGCCGATCATCCCGGCGTCGACCGCCCCCACCCCGGCCGGCGCCAGCGGGAAGAGGTTGGCGACCATGCCGAGGAAGAAGCCCTGGACGACGACCGCCAGCGGCACGTGGACCCCGAAGGCGTGGAAGGAAGCCCAGAGGACGCCGATGCTCGCCGCCCAGAAGCCAGCGGCGCCGAGCACCGCGAGGCCGCCGCGCGAGGGGTGGGCGAAGAGCCCGACCGCAAAGCGGAAGCCCTCGCCCAGCGTGGCCGGGATCTTGGCCGCGGTGCGCAGCCAGGACTTCGCCCGCTCGCCGTGGGCGAACGGCGCCAGCCGCTGCTCGACGTCGGCGGGGATCAGGGCGATCAGGACGCCGACGACCAGCAACACCCCGGCGACCCCGGCCGGAATGATCGTCAGCTCGACCGAGTCGGCGCCGTTGAGGACGCCGGTCCGCAGCAGGATGCCGAAGACGATCAGGGCGATCGGGTAGAAGGCGTAGTGCAGGGTGACGAAGGCGACCATCCGCCGGGCGACGTCGCGGCGGGCCATCCCGGCCCGGCGCAGCGCCCAGTAGGTGAGGGCGATGCCGCCGGCGCCGCCGGCCGAGAAGAGCAGCGTCGCCGCCACCCCGGCCATGTTGATCTCGTAGGTCTCGCGCCAGCGCAGGCGCAGGGCGTCGCCGCCGACAACCGCCTTGAAGAGCGCGATGTAGGTCGCGTAGGCGAGGATGTTGAAGCCGATCGCAACCCCGATCCAGATCGGGTCGGCGTCGCCGAGCTTGCTCATCGCCCCGCTCAGGCCGACGAGCTTGGGGAAGAGGAAGTAGATGCTGACGAGCAGCACCAGGATCACTACGAGCGTCTGCAGAAGCCGCCGCGTCGTGAGCAGCGGCATCTCGTCGGCCCGGTTGCTCCCGTTCGCCGAGTCCTGATGAGACACGACCGAAAAACTACCCGCTCGCGATCCTCTCCAAGCGCTGAACGGCTTCGCTGGCCCGCCGAATGGCGGGTTGGACGACCGGCTCGCCGCGCCTGACGGCGGCCACCAGCAGCGCCCCGGCGGCGAGATCGGTGACGTAGTGCTCACCCAGGTAGACGAGCCCGAATCCGAGCGTCAGGGCGTATCCCCAGCCCAGCGTGCCCTCGACCCTGCCCGCTTCCGAGAGCGAGATCGCGGCCGAGACCGAGGTCGCGAAGTGCAGCGAGGGCATCGCCGCCCAGGGGTTGCCGCCGAGCGCGTCGTACATCTTCGGCCAGGCCGAGCCCCAGGTCTCTTCGCCGACCTCGACCATGATCCGCCGCACCGGTTCGCCGGTGATGCCCTGCTCGGAGGCCCACCAGGGCGGCGCCGTCGGGACGGCGAAATAGACGGCGCAACCGAGGTCGAAGACCGCCGCCAGTTGGCGGGCCGGTTTCGGGAAGCGCTCGTGGTGCCGCAGCAGGATGACCGCCAGCGCCAGATAGGGCTCGAAGAACCAGAGCCAGTGGGTCCAGGTGATGAAGCGGTTGAAGACCCCGATCTTCGGCAGCTTCTCGAGGCCACGCTGGAGGCGGGTATTGGGGAGCTTGCCGACGCCTATCACCCGGTCGGAGACGATCGGGTAGCGGCTGCGGAGCCGGCTGCGGAGGCGCTCGGGGTCGTCGAAGGGCAGCTCGTGGACCATGATGAAGCCCCACATCTGCAGCGCGAACATGGCGACGTCGCGCTTCTTCGAGCGCGGCTGCAGGATCGCGACGCCGATCGGCCCGGCGGCGCAGGCGGCGATCGTCACCGGCGCCGGCAATCGCAGCCGCTTGCGGACCAGGGGCACCGCGATCGCGGCCCCGATCGCCGAGGCGGCGCCGGCTCGGACGGTCAGGCGAAGTGCGGGAGATGGCCGGGTGCGCCTCTTCATCGGGCGGCGAGTATAGGTAGACGACTGACGGCCGGAGGGACGGCGTCTTGGACGGGAGGGACGCAGCGCCGCCCGGCGTGAATAGAATGGCCGCGCTTTGGCACCGCACTCTCCTGGCACTGACCAGATCGACACCTTGCTTTGGATCGGCTTCGTGGCCGCGGCGATCGTCGTGGTCGCGATCAACGTCGCCCTCTTCGCCGCCGTGCGCCGCAATCGCGCCGAACGCGGGGCGACGGCGCGCCAGGTCAGCGGCAGCGGCCGGATCCAGTTCCGGGTCGGCGCCATGCTCACCGCCTTCGCGGCGCTGATCTTCGTCCTCAGCATCGTCTTCACCGACAAGGCGCGCGAGACTCCGGCGACCGGCTCCGCCGGCCTGGCAGCGGCGAAGACGAAGCCGCTGACGATCGACGCCACCGGCCAGCAGTGGCTCTGGCGCTACGACTACCCGAACGGCTCCTTCAGCTACTACAAGCTGGTCGTCCCGGTCGACACCGCCGTCGTCCTCAACCTTCTCTCCACCGACGTCGTCCACACCTGGGACGTGCCCGACCTCGCCGGCAAGCGCGACGCGGTCCCGGGCAAGACCGACAAGGTCGTCTTCCGGGCCGACGAGGAAGGCAACTTCCGGGGCCAGTCGGCGACCCTCTCGGGCCAGGCCTACGCGGCGATGCGAACCGAAGTCGAAGTCGTCTCCCCGCAGGCCTATGAGGACTTCGTCAAAGAGCAGAAGAGCGACATCGAGGCGGCCCAGGATCGGGTCGTCGGCCTGATCGAACATGGAGAAGTGCCGTGAGCGACTCACCGCGTCCGGAGCTTGTCGTCGACGGCTTCGCGAAGAAGTCCCGTCCCCGCTGGATCGAGCTCGCCACCAGCGCCGACCACAAGGACATCGGCCGGATCCTGATCGCCGGCGCCCTCGGCTTCCTCTCGATCGCCCTGCTCGAGATGCTGCTGATGCGGCTGCAGCTGGCGATCCCCGAGAACAGCTTCCTCACCCCGGTCACCTTCAACCGGATGCTTTCCAACTACGGCGCCACCGCCGTCTTCCTCTTCGCGATTCCCCTGGTATTAGGCTTCTTCTACTACGTGGCGCCGCTGCAGATCGGCGCCCGCGGCACGGCGCTGCCGCGGCTCGGCCAGCTCGGCCTCGGCCTCTGGGCGGCGGGTGCGACGGTGCTCTACGCCGGCTACCTCTTCACCCCCTCGGAGGCCGGCATCAACCCGCTGGCGCCGCTGACCGAGACCGCCTTCCTCTCCAGCAACGGCGTCGACGCCTGGGCGACGACGACCGGCCTGGCGACGCTCGGCTTCGTCTTCATCGCGATCGACCTGCTGACCACGATCCGCAACATGCGGGCGCCGGGGATGGCCTGGCGCCGGGTGCCGATCTTCGCCTGGGCCGCCGCGGTCAGCTCCTGGCTGGTGCTGTTCGTCGGCCCGGTCCTGCTCGCCGCCCTGACGATGCTGATGATCGACCGAAATTACGACGGCATCTTCTTCGCCGACGGCTCCGGCGGCGCGCCGCTGCTCTGGCAGCACCTGAGCTGGATCTTCTACTCCGGCGCCTACGTCCTGATCCTGATCTTCGCCTTCGGCGCGATCGCCGAAATCGTCACCGCCTTCGCCGGCAAACCGCTCTTCAACCGCACCGCGGTGATGGGCTCGCTGGCGGCAATCGCGCTGCTCGGCCCGCTCTCCTGGATGCAGAACATGCTGACCGCCCCGATCGGGATCGGCTGGATGTACTTCGGGATGCTGATGGCGCTGGCGCTGATCGTGCCCTTCGGCCTGATCGTCTTCAACCTGATCGCGACCCTGAGCGGCGGCGCGCTGCGGATGCGGGCGCCCCTGCTCTTCGCCATCGGCGCGATCTCCTGCATCTCGATCGGCCTCGCGGCCGAGATCGAGCAGTCGATGGTCGCCGCCGCCTGGTCGCTGAAGAACACCACCGACGCGACCGCCGCGACCCACTTCGCCCTTATCGGCGGCGCCGTCTTCGGCGGCTTCGCGGCGCTCCACTACTGGTTCCCGAAGATGACCGGCAGGACGATGGGCGAGAGCCTGGCGCGGATCTCCTTCTGGACGATGGTCGCCGGCATTCTGCTCGCCTTCGTGCCGCTCTTCCTCGCCGGCGCCGAGGAGGGCCAGGTGATCGACGCCTACAAGTTCTTCGGCAACACCGGCGTCGACGCCTACAACCTCGTCGCCTCGATCGGGACCCTGGTCCTCGCCGCCGGGATCGTGATGACGATCGTCAACGCGATCAGCAGCCGCGAGGGCGGCCCCGAGGCCGGGCACGACCCCTGGGGCGGCGACACGCTCGAGTGGTTCACCCTCTCGCCCCCGGACGCGCACAACTTCGACGTCCTGCCCGACGTCCGCAGCACCCGCCCGATGCGCGACATCCGCGAGGCGATCGCACACAGCACCAGCCGCGCCGAGCAGCAGGCCGCTGAGTCCCAGCCGGTAGCCTGACCGGCATGGAAGCCGGTTCCGGCGCCCAGACGGCGCCCAACCCGACGGCAGTCGCTCCCGCCCAGCGCTCCGCCCTCAACACAGTCCTGCGGGACTACCTGACGCTGACCAAGCCGAAGGTCCAGTCGCTGCTGCTGTTCACGACGGTGACGACGATGTACGTCGCCGGCGACCCCTCGATCGGCCTGATCTTCCTCACCTGCCTCGGCGGCGCCCTCTCGGCCGGCGGCGCCGGCGCGATCAACCACGCGATCGACCGCGACGTCGATCAGATGATGGCCCGCACCGCCGACCGCCCGGTCGCCTCGGGCCGGGTCTCCCCTGCCGCCGCGATCGCCTTCGGCACCCTGCTCGGCTGCGCCTCCTTCGCCCTGCTGGCGCTGACCGTCAACCCGCTCGCGGCGGCGCTCTCGCTCTCGGGCCTGTTCGGCTACGTCTTCGTCTACACGCTCTGGCTGAAGCGCACGACGCCGCAGAACATCGTCATCGGCGGCGCCGCCGGCGCCGTCCCGCCGCTGGTCGCCTGGGCGGCCGTGACGGGCGGCCTCAGCGGCATGGCCTTCTACCTCTTCGCGATCGTCTTCTTCTGGACCCCGCCGCACTTCTGGGCGCTCTCGCTGCTGATGAAGGACGAGTACGCCAAAGCCAACATCCCGATGCTGCCCGTCGTCGCCGGAGAGGACGAGACGCGGCGCCAGATCGTCCTCTACTCGGTCCTCCTCTACGCCGTCACCCAGCTGCCCTTCTGCGCCGGCGGCCTCGGCATCGCCTACCTGGTCCCCTCGATGCTGCTCGGCGGCGCCTTCGTCGCCTTCGCGGTAACGCTGCTGAAGAAAGCCGACCGCAAATGGGCCCTCCGCACCTACCTCTTCTCACTGGCCTATCTGGCCCTCCTGTTCCTCTCTATCGCCATCGCAGCAAACGTCTAACCACGCGTCGTCTGGCGGCGGCGGACACTGCGCGTTACGGCGTCCTCAGTCGGCCAAGTAGCGCTGCTACTAGTAGGCTTCCCTGCGTCCTTGTCCCGCTTGGTCCGGCGCTCGCCAGACGACGCGTGGAACGGTGGCGGGAGAGTCGGGTGGGACTCGCCAAGCCTCCCCAGCTGTTGCGCAGGTGAGTCCTACCCGACTCTCCCTTCGCTGACCTCGTCACTTGCGACAGCCCCGCCTGATAGAAATCCGGGCGATGGATCGCGAGACCGCACGCAAGAACATGACGGCCGGGCTGGTCGCCGGTGGCTTTGCCACCGGAGTCTTCGCCCTCTGCTTCATCGCCGCCTTCCTCTACATCGCCAGCAGCTGATGAGCGAGCACCGTCACGTCCCCGAGCCCGGCGAGCTGGTTTACACGCCGCGACCCTCCTGGGGCCCGATCTTCTTCGCCGCCGGCGCGATCGGCTTGATCTGCGGCATCTACGCGGCCGGTTTCATCTTCCCGCCGATCTTCTACGCGGTCGTCGGCGCGATCTTCGTCCTCGCGGCCTTCCGCAACCTCGCCCGCGGCGCGATTCGCGATTACTTCCGTCTCCCCCGCAAGCAGCGCGTTCGTGGCGCTGCCCTGCCGGTCGAGACGATCTCCGTTCCGAAGCGCTGATACCGGCGCATTTCGGAGTCCTCGGTCGCTTGGCTTCGGGTCACGCACGGGTGTGCGCTCCCCTCGCCTCGCTCCCTGCGTCCGCCGAACTGCTTGCTCTCAGCGCTTCGTTAGTCCGGAGTCATGCCGGAGGTAGCGCCCTCCGAGGTCCAGACGCGGACGATGTCGCGCATCGAGAGGACGCCGACGGCATCGGCTTCCTCGAAGACGACGAGGTGGCGGACGCCGCGACGCGACATCTCGGCGGCGGCGCGCTCCAGGCTCCAGTCCGGCGCCGCGGCGATCACCCGCTCGCTCATGTGGTCGGCGACCAGCTCGACGTCGGGGTTCTCACCGGCGCCGACCGAGATCAGCAGATCGCGCTCGGTGACGATCCCCGGAGTCGGCAGCTCGGCGTCGCTGACCAGCGCCGCACCGGTCCCGTGTTCGACCATCAGCTTCGCGGCCTCGCGGAGCGTGTGCGAGGGACCCACCGTCAACGACACCTCCGACATCCCGTCCCGCACTTGCATTCTCGACCTCCTCCGCCGCCAGTTTCAGAGATAGTGCGAATCGCCTCAAAGACTACCCCAATCCCAGCCGGTGCCAAGCGCCTTTCAGGCGGCCTCGACATATAGACTCCCGCCCGCCTCAGCCGTATGCAAAGCGTCCCGAAACTCATCCGCCCGCTGCTCGTCCTCGCCGCCCTGGCAGCCACCGTCGTGGCCGTCTCCGGCTGCGGCACGACGACCGCCGACACGGCGCGGGGGCGCACCCTCTTCATCCAGAACTGCGGCACCTGCCACACCCTCGCCGAGGCCGGGTCGGCGGGCACGCAGGGCCCCAACCTCGACGACGCCTTCGCCGCCGCCCGCGAAAGCGGCCAGAACAGCGACACGATCGAAGGGATCGTCAAGGCTCAGGTTGAGAACCCCCGCCCCGTGAACGGCGACCCGGCGGTCTCGATGCCGCCTGAGATCGTCACCGGCCAGGACCTCTCGGACGTGATCGCCTACGTCGGCTCGGTCGCCGGCGTCCCCGGCGCGGCGCCGCCGAAGGTCCCCGGTGGCCCCGGCGCCCAGGTCTTCGCCAGCAAAGGCTGCGGCGGTTGCCACACCTTCAAGGCCGCGAAATCCGGCGGGGTCACCGGCCCGGACCTCGACGAAGTCCTGCCCGGTCAGACCGCGGCGATGATCGAAAAATCGATCACCGACCCGAACGCGGAGATCGTCGCCGGCTATCCGGCGAACGTGATGCCCTCGAACTTCGGCGAAATCATCAGCAAAAAGGAACTCGAACAGCTGGTCGAATTCCTGATCGAAGAATCGCCGGGCGGCAAGGGCAAGTCGGGCTCGAAGTAGGGCCGGCGGTTCCGGCGGCCGAGCAGCCGCTGCGATGATCTTGATGACGATGTGGGAACGCCTCCAGAGCCGCCTCGAGATCTCCCCGAAGCGCTATGCCCAGGTGACCGCGGTCGCCCTCGCCGCGCTGGCGCTGATCGTCACCACCGGCGCCGCCGTCCGACTCACCGGGTCCGGCCTCGGCTGCCCGGACTGGCCCCGCTGCTACGGCGGCACCACTCCCCCGCTCGAAACCCACGCGGTGATCGAGTACGGCAACCGGCTGCTGACCGGCTTCGTCGGCATCGCCGTGATCGCCGCCGCGGTGCTGGCCTTCTTCCGCCGGCCCTACCGCTGGCACCTCGCCCTGTTCGGAGGCCTGCTGCCGCTCGGCGTGATCGGGCAGGCGATCCTCGGCGCCCTGGTCGTCAAGTACCACCTGGCGCCAGGGCTTGTGATGTCGCACTTCATCCTCTCGATGATGCTGCTCGACGCGGCCTTCGCCCTCGCCTGGTGCTCACGCTACGAACCCTGGGAGCGGCGCCGCTCGAGCGACCGGCTCGGCGTCTGGTCGGTGCGGGCGCTGATCCCGCTGGGGCAGCTGACGATTGCCGCCGGGACCGTCGCCACCGCTTCCGGGCCCCACGCCGGCGCCCACGCCGGTCAGCTCGTCCACCGCTTCACCTTCGAGGGGTCGAAGACGCTGGAATGGGTCGTCCAGCGCCACGCCGTGCTGGCGACCGTCTATGGCCTGGCGGCGATCGGCGTCTGGTTCCTCCTGCGGCGCCCAGGAGGCGACAGGAGGGCCGTCAAGCCCCTGACCGTGGTCCTGGGCCTCCTGGCGCTGCAGGGCGTCGTAGGCGGCGTCCAGTGGGCCCTGGAACTCCCTGGCGAGATCGTCTGGGTCCACGTCACGCTCGCCACCTGCAACTGGCTGGCGATGCTCTGGGCCGTAGCCGCGGCGGGCAGGCTGGAGCCGCGGGGGGAAACGGTCCCCGGTGGCGACGAGCGGGCGAGAGAGCCCGCCGGTGCCGGCGCCTAGATCCAGGTGCTCCCCTTCTGGCTCTCGATCGGCGCCCTCAGCCTGGTCCAGGCCGCCCTCGTCGCCGCTCCCCGGCCCGCCTCCAGCCGCTTCCTCGAGCGGCTGAGCAGCCGCTGGTGGGCGCTGATCCTGCCGCTCTCGATCGTCGTCGTGATCGCCGCGATCGCGGCCGACTCCACGACCGCCCGCTTCCTCACCTACCTGGCGCTGGTCGCGGTGCCACCGCTGGCCGCGGCCGGGCTCGGCTGGGTCATGCGCGGCGGCCGGCCGCCCTTAGCGCTACTCGCCGTGCCGCTCTTTGCGATCGCCTGGGCCGCCAAGGGCAGCCTCAGCGGCCACACCGCGGCGCTTGCGCTCTCCGCCCTCGCGTGCCTCAGTCTCGGCTGGCTGCTGGCCTGCGTAGTCCCCGGCCGCTGGCTCAAGCTCGGCATCTACGCGATGGCGGCGATCGACACCTACCTGGTCGCCGGCGACCTCCTGCAGGGGCCCAACGCCGTCCTCAACACCGCCGCTCCCGGCGGCGGCCTGCCGCGCCTGCAGTTCGTCCACTTCGGCTCGGCGATCATGGGCTTCGGCGACATCTTCATCGCCGCCGTCCTTGGCGCCCTGTTGGCCCGCGACCGGCGCCTGCAGCTGACCGGAGCGGCCGTCGCCGCGGCGATCGGCATCGGCTTCGACCTCCTCTTCTTCGCCGTCGACGAGCTCCCGGCAACCGTCCCGATCGCGCTGACCCTGGCGGTGCTGGAGCTGATGACTAGAGGCGGACTAAAGCTTGGTCGCAATGACGGCGACAGTCGCACCGAAGCCGGCGATCATCGTCGATGACATGGCAATTGCCCCGACCACCAGGGCACGACTCATCCCATCCAGGCGCGAGTCAATCCGGGCCAAGTGGGAGTCCATCCGAGTTTCGAACCGCCCGAGTCGAACATCGACTTCTTCGAATCGCCGATCCACACGATCGAAGCGTTCATCGACGTGAGCGAACCGTTCATCGACCCGGTCGAAGCGTTCGTCGATTCGCTTCCCAAACTCGTCCAGCCTGTCGTCGGTCCAGCTCTGCCTCATCGCCTCCATGCAAGCAGGCTAGCGAGATAAATGCAACGTTTTGTCAGCGCTTTGCAAAATCTTTGCCGCTTTTTCGCCACCAATCACGCGTCCAGCGATATCCACGCACCGACCCCACGATCACCAGCACCAAACCCCACAACGCCCCCACCAACGGCCGCACCAGCAGCGTCAGCGCAATCACGCTGATCGCCGCCGCCCCAACGATCAAGACCCACTTGAAAACCGCCGCCTCGTTGAATTTCATCTGGCTGCAGTTTGTCCCATCGCGGCAACTTGAGGCGGCGACTGACTAGTTCGACCCACGCACGGGGTAAGTGAGCCCGAGGCGGCGAAAATCAAGTCTGGGTAGGACGCAGGGAGCGAGACGAGGGGAGCGCACATCAGTGCGTGACCCGAAGGCGAGCGACCGAGGACACCCCCAGACGCCGATTTGCAGCCGCCTCAGAGGATGTAGACCGTTACGTAGACCACGATCCACATGATGTCGACGAAGTGCCAGTAAATCCCTGGCACCTCGACCCCGAGGTGGTCCTCGGCTTTGGGACCGAAGTGGCCGCGGAAGGCGCGGATCGTGGCAAAGGTGAGCAGCATCAACCCGACGAAGACGTGGGCGCCGTGGAGGCCGGTGAGGCTGTAGAAGATCGAGCCGAAGGCGAGGTCACGGGCGCTGAAGCCGATGTGCACGTACTCGTTGACCTGGATGAAGAGGAAGGTCGCGCCCAGCATCCAGGTCAGCAGCAGGCCGAGCTTCATGCCCTGGCGGTTGCCGCGGCGGATCGACTCCAGGGCGTAATGGATCGTGAAGCTGGAGGAGACCAGGATCGCGGTGTTCATCCCGGCCACCGGGACCGGCAGCTCGTAGGGGTGCGGCGGCCAGCTGTCGGGGCTGACGACGACCCGAAGGAAGAAGTAGGAGGCGAAGAAGGCCCCGAACAGCATCACCTCGGAGATGATGAAAAGGAAGATGCCGAGCACCTGTTTGTCCATGCGGGAGCTCTGATTGGCCTCCGGCGGGCCGTGATGCTCCTCGGCGTGGTGGTCCAGAGTTACCGTCGCGCTCTCCATCAGGCGCCCCCCTCCTCGGCGACGGCGGCGGCGACGGCGTTGAGCGTGCGGCCGACCTCGATGTGCTGGACCTGCTTCTCGGTGATCTCGCGGACGCGGCCGATCAGGTCGCCCTCGAGCCAGCGCGAGCTCTCGCCGGCGAAGGTCGAGATCAGGATCTCGTTGATCCGGTAGTGCTCGATCGCGTTCTTGACCGCCTCGAAGGGGTCGGGGCTCATCGGCTGCCCGGTGGCGTCGATGTCGGCGCGGTAGAGCTCAGCCAAGGTCGAGGCGAGGTCGGCGACGATCTCGGCCTCGCTGACGTCGTCGGACTTGGGGCAGATGATCGTGTAGCGGTGCGGGCCGGCGACGACGCGCTCTTTGAGGCGCTGGACAAGCTCGGGGGAGGCGACGGTCTTGGTCGCGACGACGAGGGTGTGGATCAGGTCGAGGCGGATCGCGTCGTCTTCGATCCGGACCGGGATGTGGGTGAACTTGGTATCGGGTTCGACCCGCTCGCGGACCCACTCGACCAGATCGCGGCGGGTGAAGCCGAAGCGGCTGTCGTAGAGGCCGGAGAAGAGGATCTCGCCGGGCTCGTGGGCGCGGACGGCGTCGGTGGCCGCGAGCCAGGGCTCGGGGTCCATGACCTCGCCGACCGACTCGATGCCGAACTCACTGAGAATCGCCATCGTCACCTCGACCCGGGCCCGCGCCGCCTCGCGCAGCTCGCCGGCGTCGATCAGCTGACCGACCGAGGGCTGGTTCTGCGGCGCCGCGACGACGACCTTGGAGACCGAGTCCTTGCGCTCGCGGACGGCCTCCAGCAGCTTGCGGCCGCCGGCAACCTCGTTGAGGAAGATCAGCAACGGGCGGCCCTTCTCGACCTCGCTCACGTCGACGACCCCACGACGCTGGGCTCGGCGGCGGGCACATCGGCGCCTTCGCCGGCCATGATCGCGTGTCGCGCACCGGGGATCCCGTACTCGTAGGGACCGCCGACGACACGCGGGATCTCGTCGAAGTTGAAGATCGGGGGCGGCGAGGAGACCTGCCACTCGATCGAGTTGGCGCGCCAGGGGTTGGCCGGGGCCTTCGGGCCGAAGCGCCAGCTGACGATCATGTTGTAGAGGAAGACCAACTGGGTGGCGCCGAGCATGAAGGCGAAGCAGCTGATCAGCAGGTTCCAGTTGCCGAACTGGGTCGCGTAGTCGGCGACGCGCCGCGGCATTCCGTCCATCCCAACCCAGTGCATCGGGATGAAGGTGCCCCAGGTGCCGATCAGGGTGCCCCAGAAGTGGACCCGGCCGAGTTTCTCGTCGTACATCCGCCCGGTCATCTTCGGGAACCAGTGGTAGATCCCGGCGAAGATCGTGAAGACGGAGCCGCCGAAGAGGACGAAGTGGATGTGGGCAACGATGAAGTAGGTGTCGGAGACGTGGATGTCGATCGGCACCATGCCGAGCATGACGCCGCTGATGCCGCCGATCGTGAAGGTGACGATGAAGGCAAGGGCGAACAGCATCGCCGTCGAGTACGTGTGGATTTTCCCGAAGTAGAGCGTGCCCAGCCAGGAGAAGATCTTGATCCCGGTCGGCACCGCGATCAGCAGCGTGGTCAGCATCATCGGCACCCGCAGCCAGGAGAACATCCCGGCGACGAACATGTGGTGGGCCCAGACCGAGTAGCTGAGGACGACGATCCCGATCAGCGCCAGCGCCATCAGCCGGTAGCCGAACACCGGTTTCCTCGACATCACGGAGATGACCTCGGACATGATCCCGAAGCCGGGCAGCATCATGATGTAGACCGCCGGGTGGCTGTAGAACCAGAAGATGTGCTGGTACCCGAGCACGT
>OUMR01000006.1_pt1 | contig 21436 bp, 17 predicted proteins | sample 1691061 | NCBI WGS metagenome assembly OUMR01 (sample SAMEA3914864, study PRJEB12502) | metagenome | biome: forest; material: soil | place: USA | collected 2012-03-12 | depth 0.3 m | reverse complement strand
GGGTGTGGAAGAGCCTGTCCCCCACCCCGACCTCGGCCCCGGTCATCGCGTTGAGCAGGGTCGACTTGCCGGCGTTGGTGTAGCCGGCGAGGGCGACGCGCGGCAGCGAGGAGGCATCGCGGTTGGCGCGCATCACGCCGCGGTTTTGCTCCAGCCGCTTGAGCCGGCGGCGCAGGGCGGAGATGCGGTCGCGGGCAAGCCGGCGGTCAGTCTCGATCTGGCTCTCGCCCGGTCCCCTGGTGCCGATGCCGGCGCCGAGCCGTTCGAGGTGGGTCCAGAGGCCGCGCATGCGGGCCAGGTTGTATTCGAGCTGGGCCAGCTCGACCTGAAGCTTGCCCTCCGCCGAGTTGGCGTGGTCGGCGAAGATGTCGAGGATCACCGCGGTGCGGTCGATCACCGGCACCCCGAGGGCGGCCTCGAGGTTGCGCTCCTGGCGCGGCGCCAGCTCGTCGTCGCAGGCGACCAGGTTCGCGTCGCAGGCCTTGATCTCCGCTTTCAGCTCATCGAGCCGGCCACGGCCGAAGTAACGGTCGGGATCCGGCTTCGGGCGCTGCTGGGTCGCCTCGCCGGCCGTCGCGACCCCGGCGGTGCGGAGCAGCTCCTTCAGCTCGGCCAGCGGCTCGCCGTGCTCAGTGCCGTCGACGATGCCGATCGCCAGGGCGCGCTGGCGGGCCCTCGGGTTGACGACGCCGGCGCCGTTGCCGCTTTCCGCGCTGTAGCGCGTCTCGGTCTTGCGGCCATTTCTCGATCGTTGCACTCAGATTAATTGTACGGGTATGGGCCGACCCGGAAGATAGGGTTGGGAACTGTGAAGGTCTTCATAACCGGAGGGACCGGCTTCATCGGCGGCGAGGTGGTGCGCCAGCTGCGCGCCCGTGGCGACGAGGTCGTCTGCCTGGTCCGCAACCCCGAGAAGGGCAAGAAGGTCGCCGAGCTGGGCGCGCAGCTCGTCTCCGGGGACCTCAGCAACGAGAAGTCGATCCGCGACGGCATGGCCGGCTGCGACGCGGTGATCCACGCCGCCGCCGTCTACGAGGTCGGGATCCCCACCTCCCAGCGGGCGGCGATGAAAGAGGCAAACGTCGGTGGCACCGAGCGGGTCCTCGGCGCGGCGCTGGCGGCGAAGATCCCCAAGGTCGTCTACGTCTCGACCGTCGGCATCTTCGGCAACACCGACGGCAAGATCGTCGACGAGTCCTACGAGCACCCGGCCAAGGACTTCACCTCCTGTTATGAGCAGACCAAGTGGGAAGCCCACCAGGTCGCCAAGCGGCTGATCGGCGAAGGCCTGCCCTGCGTGATCGTCCAGCCCGGCGGCGTCTACGGTCCCGGTGACACCTCTTCGATCGCCCAACTGCTGGACCAGTTCCTCTCCGGGAAAATGCCGATGATCCCGTTCCCGGACCTCGGCATCTGCCTCTCCCACGTCGAGGACATCGCCACCGGGATCGTGCTCGGCCTCGACAAGGGCCGGACCGGCGAGGCCTACGTGATCAGCGGCCCGGCGACGACCGTGCGCGAGGCGATCGGCGTCGTCTCCGAGGTGACCGGCAGGAAGGCCCCGAAGCGGGCGATGCCGGTCGGGTTGATGAAGGCGATGATCCCGATCGGCCCTCTGGTCGGCAGGCTGATGGGTCAGCCGCCGAACCTGCGCGAGCTGATCTCCTCCGCCGACGGCGTCACCTTCTGGGCCAGCTACGACAAGGCCAAGGGCGAGCTGGGATACGAACCGCGCGGCCTCGACGAGGGTCTGCGCGCGATGCTGACGACGGAAGGCAAAGTGCCTGCCGCCAGCGCGGCCTGAACGCGGTTCCGCCCGCCACCCGGCCAATGCCGCGTCCGCGCGGCCCGATCCATAAGCTGGCGCGATGCGTGTGATCGACGTCATGCACCTCGGCCGGCCGCACGTGATCGGCTGCTGGGAGGTCGACGGCGTCCTCGTCGACCCCGGCCCGGAGTCCTCGCTGGCGAACGTGATCGAAGCCCTCGACGGCGAGCAGCCGCGGGCCGTGCTGCTGACCCACATCCACCTCGATCACGCCGCCGCCACCGGGGCGATGGTCGAGCGCTGGCCCGACCTCGAGGTCTACGTCCACGAGCGCGGCGCCCCGCACCTGATCGACCCCTCGAAGCTGCTGAACAGCGCCGGGCGCCTCTACGGCGACCAGCTGGAGTACCTCTGGGGCCGGATCCTGCCGGTGCCGGCCGAGAACGTGACCGTCCTCGCCGGCGGCGAGACGGTGCTCGGGATGCGCGTCGCCTACACCCCCGGCCACGCCTCCCACCACGTCTGTTACCTGCACGAGGAGAGCGGCACCGCCTTCGTCGGCGACGTCGCCGCCTGCCGGATCCCGCCCTCGAAGCTGGTCATGCCCCCGACCCCGCCGCCGGACATCGACATCGAGCGCTGGAGCGAGTCGATCGACCTCGTCGAGGCATGGAATCCCTCGCGCCTCGCCCTCACCCACTTCGGCCCGATCGACGAGCCCGCCGAGCACCTGGCGATCGTCCGCGACCGCCTGCGCGAAGAGGCCGATCTCGCCAAGCGCCTCCCCGAGGAGGCGTACGAGACCGATCTGCAGCGCCGGATTCGCTCTGAGCTGGAGGCGGAAGGCATCGACGGCGAGGAGACCGTCGCCGAGCTCCTGCAGGCCGTCCCCACCGCCTATCAGTGGGGTGGCCTCAATCGCTACTGGCGCAAGAAGGCCGAGCGCGAGGCGATGTAGCTAGCTGAGGTGCTCGCGCATCCGCTCGACGGCCTCTTCGATGCGGTCGTCGGGCGTGGTCAGGGAGATGCGGAAGAAGCCCTCGCCGCTGGGCCCGTACATCGAGCCCGGTGAGATCACCACGGCGGCCTCCTCGAGCACGGTCTCGCAGAAAGAGGTCGAGGTGTGGCCGCTGGGAACCGGCGCCCAGACGTAGATCGTGCCCTTCGGGGCGGCGACCTCGACGCCGATCTCGCGCAGGGCCGAGACGACCAGGTCGCGGCGCCGGTTGTAGGTCTCGTTCATCCGCTCGAGCGGGCCGCGCGGGCCGGTCAGGGCCGCGGCGCCGGCGACCTGGACCGCCTCGTAGAGGCCGGAGTCGACGTTGGTCTTCAGCCGCCAGTAGGTCTGGATCGCCTCGGCGTTGCCGAGGATCGCGGCGCAGCGCCAGCCGGTCATGTTGAAGCCCTTGGAGAGCGAGAAGACCTCGACCCCGACCTCCTTGGCGCCGGGCGTGGCGAGGAAGCTGGGCGCGACGTAGCCGTCGTAGGTCGTCTCCGAGTAGGCGTTGTCGTGGACGACCAGGATCTCGTGCTCGCGGGCGAAGGAGACGACCATCTCGAAGAAGCCCTCCGGCACGACGGCACCGGTCGGGTTGTTCGGGTAGTTGATGAACATCAGCCGCGCCTTGGCGGCGACGTCGGCCGGGATCGCGGTCAGGTCGGGCGCGAAGCCCAGCTCGGGGACCAGCGGCAGCAGCTCCGGCGTCGCGTTGGCGAGGATCGGGCCGCCGGTGTAGACCGGGTAGCCGGGATCGGAGGCGAGGGCGACGTCGCCGGGGTCGAGGAAGGCGAAGCAGAGGTTGTAGATGCACTCCTTGGCGCCGATCGCCGGAATCACCTCGCTGTCGGGATCGATCGCGACCCCGAAGCGCTGGTCGTAGAAGTCGGCGAAGGCCTGGCGGAAGTCCTCGCGGCCGCGGTTGCTCGGGTACTGGTGGGTGGCCGGGTCGGCGACCGCCTCCTGCATCGCCTTGACGATGTACGGGTAGGTCGGCTCGTCCGGGTCGCCGATGCCGAGGCTGATCACGTCGATGCCGGCAGCTCGCTTGTCGGCGATCTGGCGCTCCAGTTCCTGGAACTTGTAGGGAGGCATCGCCTCCAGGCGCTTTGAGGGGTTAGCGATTCCCATCGGCGCGGAACCCTAACGATTAGCGCGCTAGTCCAGCTCGGACAACGCGTCGAGCAGCTCCGCCGAGAGCTCGCCGGCGTAGACGGGCTCGGCCCAGCCGGTCAGCCGCAGCGCCAGATCCGCGCCGATCTCGACCTCGAGCTCGCCGCCTTCGAGCTCGACCACGATCGGGCTGGAGGCGCCGAGCAGGTGGGCGGTGACGGCGGCACCGCTGGCACCGGTGCCGGAGGAGAGCGTCTCCCCCACCCCACGCTCGAAGATCCGCGCTCGCACCCGGTCGCCGTCGATCGCAAGGAAGGAGACGTTGGTCCGGTTCGGGAAGAGCTCGTTGGCTTCGATCCCCGGCCCGATCTCGCCGAGGTCGAGGTCGTCGAGCTCGGCGCCGACGACGATCGCGCACTGCGGGTTGCCGATCGAGACGTGCTGGAACTCCCACTCGCGCCCGGCCGAGGTCAGCTTGCCCTTGCCGTCCGGGCCGCCCGAGGGGAAGTCCTTGGAGGTGGTCGAGGCCTTGCCCATGTCGACGGAGCAGGTCAGGTCACCGGTGATCGTCGGCACAATCGGGCCGGCGACGGTGCTGATCGCGAACTCGTCCTCGTCGGTCCAGCCGTGCCGGCGCAGGTAGAGGATCGCCTCACGGGCGCCGTTGCCGGAAAGCTCGGCCTCCGAGCCGTCGGGGTTGAAGATCCGCAGCGTCGCGACGAACTCCGCTTCCTCGCTGCGTGCCAGCAGCAGGATGCCGTCCGCGCCGACGCCGAAATGCGGGTCGCAGAGCCACTCGATCCGGTTCGGGCCCAGGTCCCAGGGCAGGTTCTGCGTCTCGAGGATCAGGTAGTCGTTGCCAAGCGCTTGCCACTTCTCGAATTTCATCGTGGCGGCACCTTATTAGGGCACGGGTGACACGGCGCATCTCGGCGTCCTCAGTCGCTCGCGTGCAGAGCACGCCACGCTCCCTGCGTCCTTGATCTGCTTGGTCACCCGCACCCTTGCGCGATTCGGACGGCTACATCCAAGTCGCTCAACCCAGTTCGGTCGATCGTCGTCAGGTTGGGGATCTTTCGCATCCAGGTGAGCTGGCGGCGGGCGTAGTTGCGGGAGCGCTTCTTCATCTGCTCGATTTCGCCGGCCAGGAGCTCGTCGAAGCCGAGCGCCTTGCGGGCGGTGCGGCCGGGGCCGAGGGCGTCGGCGCGGCGGGCCTCGTCGGCGCCGCCGGCGGCGACGATCGCCTCGGTGCGGGCGTCGATCCGCTCGTAGAGCGCGGTGCGGTCCATGTCGAGGCCGAAGATCGTCGTCGGGTGGCGGGTCCGCGGCGACCAGAGCTCGGAGTCCTCGGCTTCGGGCGCCGCCTTGACGAGCGAGAGGTTGGCCAGCGCCGCCCGCAGGTAGAGGCCGGTGCCGCCGACGACGATCGGCCGCCGGCCCGCCGCCAGCGCCGAGTCGATCTCGGCGTGCGCGAGCGGCATGTAGTCCCCGACCGAGAAGTCAGCGGTGACCGGGACGAACTCGATCAGCCGGTGCTCCAGCAGGCGCTGCTCCTCCTCGCCGGCCACCCCGGTCAGCGCCCCCAGCCCCTCGTACACCTGCAGCGCGTCGCAGTTGATCGCCACCGGGTCCTCCCCACGCCGGCGCAGGATCCGCGCCAGCTCCACCGCCACCCCGGTCTTGCCGACCCCCGTCGGGCCGAAGATCGCCAGGACCTTCAAAGAAGCTGGCTGAGTGGCTGCGAGGAGACGCCGGCGAGGGTCTGCGAGGTGGCGCCGGTGATCTCGACTCGGACGAACTCCCCCGGTTCCGCGACCCCCTCGAAGTTGACCGCCTTGTTGTGCCGGGTGCGGCCGCGCAGGCGGGTCTCGTCGGTGCGGCTGGTGCCTTCGACCAGGACGTCGAGCTCGCGGCCGACGAAGCGCTGGGAGCGCTCGCCGGCCCGGCGCTGAACGACCTCGACCAAGCGCTCCATCCGCTCGACCTTGACCGGGTGCTCGATCTGTCCGTCCATCGTCGCCGCCTCGGTTTCGCGCCGTGGCGAGAAGACGAAGGTGAAGGCGCCGTCGTAGCCGACCTCCTCGGCCACCTCGAGCGTCTCGGCAAAGTCCGCCTCGGTCTCGCCGGGGAAGCCGACGATGATGTCGGTCGTGATCGCGCAGTCGGGGACGTGCTCGCGGATCAGGGCGACCCGGTCCATGTAGCGCCGCCGGTCGTAGGTGCGGCGCATCCGCTTCAGGATCTTGCTGGAGCCGGACTGCAGCGGCAGGTGGATCTGCTCGCAGAGGGCCGGCAGCTCGGCGTGGGCACGGATCACGTCCTCCTTCATGTCCTTCGGGTGCGGGCTGGTGTAACGGATCCGCTCGATTCCCTCGACCGCGTCGACCCGGGCCAGGAGCTCGGCGAAGCCGATCCGGCGGTCCTTCGGCAGCTCACGGCCGTAGCTGTTGACGTTCTGTCCCAGCAGCGTCACCTCGCGGACGCCGTCGGCCGCCAGCGCCTGCACCTCCTCGATCAACTCGTAGGGGTCGCGGCTGACCTCGCGCCCACGGGTGCTGGGGACGATGCAGTAGGAGCAGACGCAGTTGCAGCCCTGGGAGATCTGCAGCCAGCCCTGGAACTGGCGCTCGCGGCGGGCCGGCAGGTGGCCGGAGAAGTCCTCGAACTCGAAGTAGCCCTGGGCGCTGAGCGAGTCGGAGTTGAGGAACTCGGCCAGCTTGTGGATCTGGCCGGGACCGAAGGCGACGTCGACGAAGGGGAAGCGCTGAAAGACCTCGTCCTTGACCGACTGGGCCCAGCATCCGCCGACACCAACCACCCTGGCCGGGTCTTCTGCCTTCAGCCGCTTCGCCTCTCCCAGGTGGGCGATGAAGCGACTATCGGCCGACTCGCGGATCGAGCACGTATTGAAGAGGATCACATCCGCCCCGGCCCGCTCCTCGGCCTCCTCGTACCCCAGCGAAGCCAGCATCCCCCGCATCCGCTCCGAATCATGCACGTTCATCTGGCAACCGAACGTAGTCACATGAAATCTCTTAGCCATCGCGGGCAGATTAGCGCTGGCAAAGGGTCCCGGGTGGGACTCGCCAAGCCTCTCAAGCTGTTGCGCAGGCGAGTCCCACCCGGGACCCCCATACGCCGGTGCTACTTGACGACGAGCGTCCCTTCCATGCCGGCTTCGCGATGCCCCGGCACGGAGCAGAAGAAGGTGTAGGTGCCGGCTTCGAGTTCGACCGTCGCCGATTCTTCGCTGGAGGTGATGGTTTCGGTGCCACCGAGCACTTCGCCGGCTTCGGATTCGACTTCGACATTGTGCGGGATGCCGGACGGGTTGTCGAAGTCGATCGTGACCTTGCCGGGCTTGCTCTTCAGTTCGGTCGTGTCGAAAGCGAGATCGGTTTCGCTGGCCGCGAGTTTGACCGTGCCGCCGGGGCCAGTGGCTCCGGACTTCCCGGATTCGCCCTTTTCAGCGCCCGCGCCCTTGCTTTCCTTCGAGCCGCCTTCGTAGGGGCCGCTCGACTCGTCCTTTTCGAATTCCTTGCCGGCCTGTTCGAACTCGGCCTGCTTCCCGTGCTCCTCGTCCTTGGCGTGCAGGACCGCGAAGGTCGTGGCGCCGCCGACGAGGATCGCGAACCAGAGGACGACGATCGGGAAGGCTTTGCCCGGGAAGTCCTTCATGCGCAGTCCGAGGAGGCTGACAACCACCGCGGAAAGCGCCAGGGCGCCGCCGAAGACGTAGAAGAGAGTTTCGTTGCTCATGGGTAAGCGGGCGGAATCCTATCCGTCAGGACCCCGCCCCGCCGTCCGGGGACTAAGCGGCTTTTGCCTCGGCCACCGGGGACGCGCTCTCGGCCACTTCGGCATCGGCCGCAACCGGCTCCTCGCCGTCGATTCCGAGCGCCGCGCGAACCTTGGTTTCGATCTCCAGGGCGAGCTCCGGGTTGTCGGTCAGGAACTGTTTGGCGTTGTTGCGCCCCTGGCCGAGCCGGGTCTCCCCATAGGAGAAGAAGGAGCCCGATTTCTGCACCAGGTCCTGCTCGATGCCGAAGTCCAGCAGGCCGCCCTCACGCGAGATCCCGACGCCGTACTCGATGTCGAATTCCGCCTGGCGGAAGGGCGAGGCGACCTTGTTCTTGACGACTTTGACCCGGACCCGGTTGCCAACCGCCTCGGTCCCTTCCTTCAGGGTCTCGATGCGGCGGATGTCGAGCCGCTGGGAGGCGTAGAACTTGAGCGCGCGCCCACCGGGCTGAGTCTCCGGCGAGCCGAACTGGACGCCGATCTTTTCGCGGATCTGGTTGGTGAAGATGCAGACGGTTTTGGTCCGGTTGAGGTTGCCGGCCAGTTTGCGCATCGCCTGCGACATCAGCCGTGCCTGCAGGCCGACCGTGGTGTCGCCGATCTGGCCGTCGAGCTCGGCTTTCGGCGTCAGCGCCGCAACCGAGTCGATCGCGACTACGTCGACGGCGCCGGAGGCGATCAGACGGTCGGCGATCTGCAGTGCCTGCTCGCCGTAATCGGGCTGGGAGACGAGCAGCTCGTCGGTGTCGACCCCGATCGCCCGCGAGTAGACCGGGTCGATCGCGTGCTCGGTGTCGATGAACGCACAGACGCCGCCCATCGCCTGAGCCTGGGCGATGATGTGGTTGACCAGGGTCGTCTTTCCGGAGGACTCAGGGCCGAAGATCTCGACGATCCGGCCGCGCGGGACGCCGCCGATGCCGAGCGCCAGGTCCAGCGCCAGGGCGCCGGTCGGAATCGCCTCGACCTTGACGGTGCCCTTGTCGCCGAGGCGCATCAGCGATCCCTCGCCGAACTCCTTGCGAATGCCGCTGACCGCGTTCTCCAGTGCAGCGTCCTTGGCTTTCGCTTCCTTCGCGGAAACGTCGTTGAGGCCATTCAAGCCGTTCATTCCGGTCCTTCTGTCTGCCATCTAGATCATCACCTCACTGCTGCCCTGCTGGCAGCTCGACTTGGGCCAGCGGGACGTAGCGCGCACCCGAAGGCTGGAGTTCAGAACGGTAGAGGGAGATCCGGACGGCATTGAACCAGCCGGTACGCCTCGTCGGCGCCGGTCCGGATGGGATTTCGACCTGCATCGGCTGCCGCGCTCCGCCTCCCTCGTTGCGGACCCTGGCAACCGTCACGTGCGGCCAGAACGGGCGCTTCTCCGACCTGTAGAGGCCCTCGAAGGCAAGTATCCGTCCCAGCATGTCCTCCAACCACATCACCGTCTCTCCGAGTACCGGAAGCGCGATCAGGCGCGGCCTGCTCCCTCTCGGACGGCCGACGGTGCTACCAAGCTCCATCAGTATGGCCCGATTCGCCACCACCTCCATCACCTCGGTGATCGGCTCGACCTCGCTCGGCGGCCGGTTGCCGAGAAAGGCGAGGGTCACGTGGAGCGACTCGGCCCCCACTCGACGCAGAGCAGGGTCGGCCAGCTCCATCTCCCCCCAGGCCGCGATGTCCTCACGAACCAAGCGCGGCAGGTCGAGCGCGATGAACATGCGGACCGGCTTCTCGTCTGGGGCTTCTGGGGCTGGCTTGCTCACCCCGTCCACGCTACGGCGTCGAGGCGTACGCGTTACGGCGCCTTTCTAAGAAGTTCGAGCCAGTTTCTGCACGAATCAGTGACGTCGCCTAGATCGGCGACTCGGCCCCGCCCAGCAGGGTCCGCAGCAGGTGCATCCCGATCAGCGCCGAGCGTTCACGGATGTCCGCCCGTTTGCCCGGGATCACCGGATCGCGGGCGATCGCGGTGCCGTCGGCGAGGCGGGCGTTGAAGCAGACGTAGCCGACCGGCTTCTCCTCGGTTCCTCCGTCCGGCCCGGCGACGCCGGTGATCGAGACCGCGACATCGGCGCCGAACCGCTCCAGGGCCCCAAGCGCCATCGCCTCGGCGACCTCGGGCGAGACGGCGCCCTTGGCCTCGATCAGCCCTGGGTCGACCCCCAGCAGCTCGGCCTTGGCCTCGTTCGCGTAGGCGACGACGCTGCCCGCCATGTACGCGGAGGCGCCGGGCAGGTCGGTGATCCTGGCCGCCATCAGGCCGCCGCTGCAGGACTCGGCCAGCCCCAGCCTGTGGCCTTTGAGCAGCTCGGCGACCTGGGTGTCGACGGTCGAGCCGTCGAGGCTGAAGGTCTCACGCCGGTGGCGCTCGACCAGGCCCGCCTGGATCCGCTCGGCAATCGAGGTCGCCTCGTCGCGGTAGCGGACGTCGATCTCGATCTCCCCCTTGCGCAGGCAGGTGGTGATCTCCACCGCCGCCAGGTCCACTCCCTCTCCCTCGATCTCACGCAGGCTCTTGGCGATTTCGGACTCCGGCACCCCGAACATCCGCATCGTGTAGGCCCGCAGCGGCGTCGAGCGGTCCAGGACCTCCCGTACCGGGGGCGTGGCCAGGGCGGCTCCCCACATCGGCCGCAGCTCCCGCGGCGGCCCGGGAAGGACGATCACGACCCGCTCCCCAGCCGGCACCACGAGGCCGGGAGCGGTTCCCTCCGGGTCGAGGGCGATCGATCCCTCCGGGACCATCGCCTGCTTGCGGTTGGCCTCGATCACCGCCGCCTCGTCGAGCCGGAAGCGTTTGGCGAAGCCGCGCAGGATCTCGGCGATCTTCTCCAGCATCTCCTCGTCGAGGACCAGCGGCCGGCCGGCGAAGCGGGCCACCACCTCGGCGGTGAGGTCGTCCGCGGTCGGTCCCAGGCCACCGCTGGTGACGATCAGGTCCATGCCCTCGGCCGCCATGAAGCGCAGTGCCGCCTCGAGGTCCTCGGGCCGGTCGCCGACGATCAGGATGTGGGCGACCTCCACCCCGTGCCCGGCCAGCTGTTCGGAGACCCAGGGACCGTTCTTGTCGGCAATCCGACCGGTCAGAACCTCGGTCCCAGTGACGACTATCCCGGCGCGGATCACGTGGTGAAGCTACCGGACGCGCGGTTCCTTAGGGACGCATACCGTGCCAAAGGAACCGCGGGGTTGCTCAGGCGTCTGGGTCGGCGTCGATCGCCACCGGCTCTGGCGCCGGATTGGACCCGGCGGGTGCCAGGACCCGGTTGAGATCGGCCTGGGTGACCAGGACCTGGCGCGGTTTCGATCCCTCGTAGCCGGAGATGACGCCGCGGCGCTCGAGCATGTCGATCAGGCGCCCGGCGCGGGTGTATCCGACCCGCAGGCGGCGCTGGATCATCGAGACCGAGGCCGTCTCGGTCTGGACCACGAGCCGGATCGCCTCGTCGAGCAGGTCGTCGCTGTCGGGGTCGAAATCGCCCTCGCGCCCCTCCTCGGCGACCTCCTCCGGCGTCTCCAGCAGCTCGGCCTCGAACTCCGGTTCGCCCTGCTTGGCCCAGTGGTTGGTGATCCGGGCGATCTCGTCCTCGGTGATGAAGGCCCCCTGGACGCGCTGCAGCTTCGAGCTGCCGGCGCCGCGGAAGAGCATGTCCCCCTGACCCAGCAGCGCCTCGGCGCCGCCCTGGTCGAGGATCACCCGGGAATCGGTCTGCGAGGAGACGGCGAAGGCGATCCGGGCCGGGATGTTGACCTTGATCGTGCCGGTGATGATGTCGGTCGAGGGGCGCTGCGTCGCCAGAACAAGGTGGATCCCGGTGGCGCGCGACTTCTGCGCCAGGCGGATGATCGAGTCCTCGACTTCGGCCGGGGCGACCATCATCAGGTCCGCGAGCTCGTCGATCACGCAGAGGATGTGCGGCAGCGGCGCATCGCCCTTCTTCTTGCGGTGGCGATTGAGCTCGACCAGGTTGCGGCAGCGGGCCTCGCTCATGATCCCGTAGCGGGTCTCCATCTCGCCGATCAGGTTGGAGAGGACGTTGGCCGCCAGGCGCGGCGAGGTGACCACCGGCGTCAGCAGGTGCGGGACGTTCTCGTAGTGGTTGAGCTCGACTTGCTTAGGGTCGACCAGGACGAGGCGGACCTCGTTCGGCGAGGCCGACATCAGGATCGAGGAGAGGATCCCGTTGACGCAGGCGGACTTGCCCGAGCCGGTGGTGCCGGCGACGAGGACGTGCGGCATCTTCGCCAGGTCGGTCCAGACCGGGTTGCCGTCGATCCCCTTGCCGAGCCATGCCACCAGCGGCGAGGTCTTCTCGGGCCGGCCGGCGTAGATGTCGCCGAGGCGGACGATCCGGCGGCGGGCGTTGGGAACCTCGACGCCGACGGCCTGTTTGCCGGGAATCGGGGCGAGGATGCGGATGTCGGTCGAGGCGAGGGAGTAGGCGAGGTCGTTGGCCAGCTCGGTGACTTTCTTGACCTTGATCCCGGGCGCCAGGCGCAGTTCGTAACGGGAGACGTGTGGGCCGCTGATGACGCCGACGATCTTCGCCTCGACCCCGAAGTGGCCGAGCGTCTCGACCAGCTTGCGACCGGTGATTTCCTGGTCGCGGGGATCGGGCCCTTTGTCGCCTTTGCCGCGTTCGAGCGAGTTCGCGGGCGGTGGCCGGTAGTTGATCTCGTCCGAGGTGGTGACGCCGCGGGCTTTGCCCATCGGAGTCAGAGAAGGCTGCACGGGCTCGATCGGATCCTCGGCGGCGACCGGCATGTCCTCGATCTCGTGGTCGGGGGTGTTGCCATCGACGATTGCCTGGGTCTCGGTCTCGGCGTCGGATTCGATGTCGAATATCGCGTCGTCGAAGCTGTCCTCCTCGGCGAGGGCGACGGTCGGCTCGAAGTCCTCGTCGTCCTCGGGGTAGGAGCTCATCACGTCGGTCGGCCCGGCCTCGGTCTCCTCGGCCCGGGTCTCGCGCTGCTCGCGCCAGTCGGCGTGGCTCTTGGCGACGGTGCGCGCCGTCTCGGCGCCGCTGAAGAAGACGGCGCGGAAGGTGGTGTGCAGGCCACGACCGATGCCGCGGACGAGGGTCGAGACGGAGGTCCCGGTCAGCAGCATGCCGCCGGCCAGCAGGATCAGGAGCGTGAAGATCCGCGCCCCGACGGTCCCGAACAGGTAGACGAGGCCCGTTTCCAGCCCATATCCGACCTTGCCGCCCTCCCAGCCGGCGAAGAGGACGAAGACGAGGTAGACGCCGGCGGCGACCAGAAAGAGCCCGATCAGGTCCAGGTGGCGCTGCTCGAGCCCAGCGGGCAGGTGCAGACCCGCCTTCGGCTTCGCTTTGGCTTTGGCCCGTTTGGGCCCGGCTTTTCCTTTGCGAGCAGGCGCGACTCGCTTCTTACGCACGAACATGCTTCTCCGGTTCGACGCGCACGGCCTCAGCCCTGCGGATAAATTCGCGCTAAATCCCTCTCGTGTAGTGACTGCGCCGGGCTAACATCGCAAGATGCTCAGTGAAACCGAACAGATCGGCGGCCGTGTGCTGATCGTCGAGGACGACGCCGACATCGCCGACGTGCTGCGCCGTTCGCTGCGCAACGAGGGCTACGAGGTCCGAACATCTGCCGACGGGGTCGAGGCCCTCGACCTCGCCGCCGGCTTCGTCCCCGACCTCGTCGTGCTCGATCTCGGCCTCCCCGGCCTCGACGGCGTCGAGGTCTGCCGCCGCCTGCGGCTCGAGGGCGACGTGCCGATCCTGATGCTGACCGCGCGGGCCGAGACCGAGGACCGGGTGACCGGCCTCGACAGCGGTGCCGACGACTACCTGGTCAAGCCTTTTGAGCGCAAGGAGCTGCTGGCGCGGATCCGCGCCCTGCTGCGGCGCCGGCCGCCGCGCGGCGCCGCCTCGCTGCAGGTCGGCGATCTGCAGCTCAACCCCGACACCCGCGAGGTGCGGCGCGGCGAGCGCGAGATCGAGCTGACCAACCGCGAGTTCGAGCTGCTGGAGTTCCTAATGCGCAACGAGCGTCTGGTCGTCTCCCGCGAGAGGCTGCTGGACGAAGTCTGGGGCTATGACCCGATGGCGGCGACCAACACGATCGACGTCTTCATCTCCAACCTCAGGCGCAAGCTCGAGTCCGGCGAGGAGCCGCGGCTGCTGCACACCAAACGGGGCGCCGGGTACGTACTCAAGGATTAGCGGGTGAGCAGCGACCGCATCCGCTTCGGGGCCTGGCTCCGGCGCCTCCTTCACCCCCGCTCCTGGCCGGTCCGCTGGCGCCTGGCGGCGGTCTCCTCCGGGCTCACCTTCGTGATCCTGGTCCTCTTCGGCGGCGCGATCGGTCAGATCGCGACGCAGCGGATCCGCGACGACTTCAACAACGAGGTCCGCAGCGCGGTGCAGATCCTCGCCGGGGAATTGCGGATCGTCCAGCCGCCGTTCGGTGAACCGGAAGCTCGCGGTGGGCCGCAGCTGAACGCCTTCGTCCTCCCCGACGACGCCTCGGCGCGGATCTTCGACGCCAACGGGAACCTGATCGATCAGAGTGAAGGGGCAGCCGCCCTCGGGCCGCCGAGGGAAGGGGTCTCCTCCTACCAGGGGATGCGCGTCGCGGCCGAGCAGATCTTCTCCGAAGACGAAACCCTGACCGGCTACGTCCAGTACGGGCGTAGCCTCAACCGGGTCGACTCCACTATCGACCGGGTCTGGCTGCTGATTCTCGGCGGCATTCTCGGCGGCACCCTCCTCGCCAGCCTCGCCGGCGTGGCGATCGCCGGCCGGGCGATGCGGCCAATCGCCTCGCTGACCTCGACGGCGCGGGAGATCTCAGCCACCCGTGACCCGTCCCGACGGATGCCGGAGCCCAAGGTGGAAGACGAGGTCGGCGAGTTGGCGCTGACCCTGGACGAGATGCTGCGCTCGCTCGATGCCGCACGGAACGAGCGCGAGGGGGCGATGCAGCGCCAGCGCGAGTTCGTCGCCGACGCCTCGCACGAGCTGCGGACGCCGCTGACCAGCGTGCTGGCCAATCTCGAGCTGCTGCAGGCCTCGCTCGACAACCGCGACCAGGCAGAGGACCGCGAGGTCGTCGACTCGGCCCTGCGCTCCTCGCGGCGGATGGGCCGGTTGATCGGCGACCTGCTGCTCCTCGCTCGCGCCGACGCCGGTCGGCTCGACAATCACCGAGACTGCGACCTGGCCGAAATCGCCGGCGATGCGGCGGCCGAGGCGGCGCCGTTGATGGGTGACCGGGTGCTCACGATCGACAACGACCGGCCGCTGCACGTCGACGGCAGCCCCGACGAGCTGCACCGGATGGTCCTCAACCTGCTCGACAACGCCTCCCGCCACACCCCGCCGGGAGCGAGCATCGAGCTCAGCCTCCACCGGGAGGGCGGCGACGCGATCGTCGAAGTCGCCGACGACGGGCCCGGGATCCCGGCTGAGATGCGGACCCAGGTCTTCGACCGCTTCGTCCGCGGCGAAGGACCGGCCGACACCGCCGGCGGTTCCGGGACCGGCCTCGGACTGGCGATCGTCAGCGCCGTCGCCACCTCCCACAGCGGCAGCGTCGAGGCCACCGAGTCGCCGCAAGGCGGCGCCCTCTTCCGCGCCAAGATCCCGATTTCCGACCCCGATCGGGCCGAGACGAAACCTTTAGAGGCGCTTTAGAACACGGTCGTAGATTTCCCCGTGGACGAGACACTGGCCCGCCGGGATTCTCCCCAGACACTATCCCGGCGGGCTTTTTTTCTGCCCTGATTTGGCGGGCTCTATACGTAGGCGAGAGGGACGTTGGTGTCCTCTCCGGGAATTCAGTCGCGCACGCTTCGCGTGCGGCTCCACCGAGTCGAGCCCGCCTATGGCGGGCAGATATCGGATTGCATTTCCGCTGCCTTCGGCAACATTCCCGGAGAGGACACCAACGTCCCTCCCACGCCACGCATCCGTCCCTCGGAAGCTCAGAACGAAAGCGCCGCCTCTGCATTCAGCTTTCCAACCTTGGATGGGCGGCGGAGAGTTCGCCGCCCTCTCGACCCTGAGCTGACGATTCGTGGGGCGTGCTGGGAGGGGCCGAGAACGGAGCCTGTTTGCCCCGCCCGCAGGCCCCTCCCAGCACGGCACTCCAACCGCCTGATCAAACCTCGATAACCACCGGCAGAATCATCGGGCGCCGCTTCAGCCGCTGGAAGACGAACTTGCCGATCGCGGCGTGGAGGTCCTCCTCGATCAGGTGGGACTCGCGGTTGCCGGCTTTGGCGGCGTCCTCGAGCTGATCTTCGACCAGGTCGCTGAGGTCCTCGACCAGGGCGTCGGCTTCGTCGAGGAAGGCGACGCCGCGGAAGATCACCTCGGGGTCGGCGACGACGCTGCCGTCGTCGGAAGAGATGGTGACGACGACGATGAAGATGCCGTCGGCGGAGATGTCGCGGCGGTCGCGCAGCGCGGCGTCGTCGGGCTCGCCGATGTTGACCCCGTCGACGTACATGACGCCGGCGTGGATGTCCTCACCGAAGCCGGCGCCGCTCTTGTCGATTTCGAGCGGCAGGCCGTTTTTGCCGCGGAAGATGTTGTCGGGCTCGACCCCGACCGCTTCCGCCAGTTGCGAGTGCAGGCGCAGACGCTGATGGTCGCCGTGGACCGGCATCACGTACTTCGGCTTGGTCAGGTTGAGCATCAGCTTCAGCTCCTCCTGCCAGCCGTGGCCGGAGGCGTGGATCGGGGCGTCCTTGGCGGTGATGACCGAGGCGCCGATCTCGTAGATCCGGTCGATCGTCTCGTTCACGGCGCGCTCGTTGCCGGGCACCGGGGTGGCCGAGAAGACGACCGTGTCGCCGGAGTGCAGCTGCACGTCGCGGTGGTCGTTGTTGGCCATCCGCCGCAGCGCCGAGAGCGGCTCGCCCTGGCTGCCGGTGGAGATGACGACGACTTTGTTGTCCGGGAAGTCCTCGATCTCACGCGGCTGGATGAAGATCCCCTGCGGCGCTTTGGCGATCCCGAGGTTGGAGGCGATGTTGAAGTTCTTGCGCATCGAGCGCCCGACCAGGGCGACTTTGCGGTTGAGCTCGGCGGCCGCGTCGATCACCTGCTGGACGCGGTGGATGTTGGAGGCGAAGGAGGTGACGATGATCCGGCCCTCGCACTGCGAGAACTGGCGCAGCAGCGCCGGGCCGACGCTTGACTCCGACGGAGCGACGCCGGGGCGGTCGGCGTTGGTCGAGTCGCCACAGAGCAGCAGCAGCCCTTCTTTGCCGATCTCGGCCAGGCGCGGGATGTCCGCCGGGCGGCCGTCGACCGGGGTCTGGTCGAACTTGTAGTCGCCGGTCATCAGCATCGAGCCGACCTCGGTCTTGATCAGAACGCCACGCATGTCGGGGATCGAGTGGGCAAGGTGGATCAGCTCGATCTCGAAGGGGCCATGCTTGACCTTCTCCCCCGCCGGCAGCTCCTGCAGGTTGGCCGAGTCGGCCAGCTTGTGCTCGTCGAGCTTGGAGCGGACCATCCCGATCGTCAGCAGGCCGCCGTAGATCACCGGCGGCGTGCCGATCTCACGCAGCACGTACGGCAGGGCGCCGACGTGGTCCTCGTGGCCGTGGGTGAGGACGATCGCCTCGATGTCGTCGGCGCGGTCGCGCAGGTAGGAGAAGTCCGGCAGGACGAGGTCGATGCCATGCATCTCGGCGGTCGGGAACATCAGCCCGGTGTCGACGACGAGGATCCGCCCGTCGAACTCGATCACGGTCATGTTCTTGCCAATCTCGCCGAGTCCGCCCAAGGGCAGCACTCGAAGTTTCTTACTTGGCACTAGTAAACGCTCTCTCTCTGTCTAAGTTTGGTTATCGGGCAACTGGAAGGCCGAGGCCCTCCAGGGCGGTCTGCACCGCTGCCCGTTGCTCGGAGTCCGCGGCGACAAGCGGCAGTCGCATGCGTCCCGAGGCGATGCCGAGAAGCTCCAGCGCCGCCTTGACGGGAATCGGATTGGTGGTCACCGAGAGGCCCTCGTAAAGCGGCGTCAACTCGGCGTCGATCTCTCTTGCCCGCTCGATGCTGCCGCCCTGGGCGGCATCCCACATCTCGCGCATCTGTGGCCCGGCGACGTGGGAAGCGACGGTGATGCCGCCGGCGCCGCCGAACTCGAGAACTCGAAGGAAGGTGTTGTCGTTGCCGGCGAGGATCGCGAGGCCGTCGATCGGCCCCAGCTCCTCGTCGTTGGCCTGCTTGACGGCGACGATGTTGTCGACCGCGGCCAGCTCGGCAAGAAGGTCGGGCGGCATGTTGATGACGACCCGGGAAGGGATGTTGTACATCACCAGCGGCAGCTCGGGCACCGCCGCGGCGACCGCTTCGAAATGGGCCCTGAGGCCCGCCCGGTTGGGCTTGTTGTAGTACGGGGCGACGACCAGCGAGGCGTCGGCCCCAACCGCGGCCGCCTTCTTGGTCAACTCGCAGGAGTGGCGGGTGTCGTTGGTCCCGGTCCCGCAGATGAGGAGGACGTCATCCCCCACCTCGGCCCGAACGGCACGGAGAAGCTCGATCGTCTCCTCGTCGGTGAGGGTCGGGCACTCACCCGTGGTGCCGCCGACGACGAGGCCATGGGACCCCTGCTCGAGCAGGTGCGCGGCCAGCCGGCGTCCGGCATCGAAGTCGACGCCCCCACCCTCGTCGAACGGGGTGGCCATGGCCGTGAAGATTCCCTGAATCTGCTTCATCACTTGTCAGGGTACTCAGTCGACCGGCCTAGAGCAGCTGCTCTAGGCCGACGGTAAAGGTCTCGGGCAGCTCGCTTACCTTGCGGACGGCGAGCAGGACGCCGGGCATGAAGGAGCGGCGGTCGATCGAGTCGTGGCGGATCGAGAGCGTCTGGCCCTCGCCGCCGAAGATCACTTCCTGGTGGGCGACCAGGCCGGGCAGCCGGACCGAGTGGATCGGCTGGTGGACGTTGCCACCGGCCGCGTCGATCAGCTCCTGGGTCCGCTTTGCGGTTCCAGAGGGGGCGTCGAGCTTGCGGTCGTGATGCAGCTCGATCACCTCGCACTCGGGCATGTGCGGCGCGATCGTCTGGGCGACCATCATCAGCAGGACGGCGCCGATCGCGAAGTTGGGGGCGACGAAGCACTTGGCGTTGGATGCCTCGGCCGCGGCGCGGGCGGCGTCGAGGTCGAAGCCGGTGGTGCCGACGACGACGTCGACGCCGGCCTGCAGGCAGGTCTTGACGTTGGCCAGGGCGGTGTCGGGGATCGTGAAGTCGACGACGACGTCGGCCTCGCCGAGCAGGTCGGCGAGCTCGACCCCGAGGGCGGGATCGGCCTTGCCGGTCAGCTCCATGTCCTCGGCCGCCTCCACCGCCTCGCAGACGGCCTGGCCCATTTTCCCGGCGGCGCCGGAGACGACGACCCGGATCACGCCGCTACCAGGCTCTCGCTGACTGGCGCCAGCGCCGCTCGGAAGCGATCCTCGTCGGCGCCGACGCAGGCGGCGGAGAGGCGGTCGGCGGCGTAGAGCTCGGTGGCCAATTCGGTCAGGTCGTCGACCTTGATCGCGTCGACCCGGGCCAGCATCTCATCGAGGCTTTCGATCGGCAGGCCGAACAGCGTCGCCCGCGAGATCCGCGTCATCCGCGCCGCGGTCGACTCCGAGGAAAGGACGAGGCGGCCCTTGACGCTCTCCTTGGCCCGCGTCAGCTCCTCGTCGGAGACGGGCTCCGAGCGCAGCCGCGCCATCTCGGAGCCGATGATCGCGCAGGCCTCCTCGACGTTGTCCTCGCGGGTGCCGACGTAGGTGGCGACCAGGCCCTGGTCGGTGAACTGCTCGTTGTAAGAGCCGACCGAGTAGGCGAGGCCGCGCTTCTCACGCACCTCGCGGAAGAGGCGGGAAGAGGTCGAGCCGCCGAAGATCGAGTCGAGCACGGCGAGCGGATAGCGGCGCTCGTCGTCGCGGCGTAGCCCAGGGGCGCCGAAGCAGATGTGGTACTGCTCGGTCTCCTTCTGGTGGAAGCAGAGTCGGGCCGGGCCCTCGAGGGCCGTCTCGGGCGCGACCCCGCCGGCGTCGCTGCCGGGGTTGACGAGCCGCTCGGTCAGCTCGACGATGCGGTCGTGGTCGAGGTGCCCGGCGGCGCCGACGACGATCTCCGAGCCTGAGTAGCGGGCGTGGTGGTAGGCCTCGATGTCCGGGATCGGGATCGAGGCGATGACCTCAGCCTCACCGAGGACGCGACGGCCCAGCGGGTGCGAGCCGAAGACCGCCTCGGCGAGGACGTCGTGGACGCGATCCTGCGGCTCGTCCTCGTACATCGCGATCTCCTCCAGCACGACCTGGCGCTCGGAGTCGATGTCGGGGTAGGTCGGCGCCAGCAGCATCTCCGACAGGAGGTCGAAGACCTCGTCGGTGTGCTCGTCGAGGAAACGGGCGTGCAGGTGCGTCGTCTCCTTGCCGGTCGCGGCGTTGATCGAGGCGCCGAGCCCGTCGAAGCGCTCGGAGATCTCGATCGCCGAGTAACGCGCAGTCCCCTTGAACAGCAGGTGCTCGAGGAAATGCGAGACCCCGGCCTGCGCCGGGGTCTCGTTGCGCGAACCCGTCCGAACCCAGAGCCCGAGCGCGACGGATCGGACCGAGGGAACCTCCTCGGTCACGACCCGCACGCCGGAGCCCAACTCGGTGAGTCGAGGGGCGCTCAATGCTTAGTTGCGCCGCTCGCGGTCACGACGGGGGCGTCCACCGCGGTCGCCGCCGCTGCGGCCACCACGATCGCCACCATTGCGCCGGCCGCCGTCGCCGGAACCGACCGAAGCCAGCTCCTCGGGCGATTTACCGGCGACCGAGGGGTCGTCGGAGAGGCGCAGGCCGATCCGGCCGCGCTCCTTGTCGACCTCGACCACGGTGACGTCGATCAGCTCACCGGCGGTGAGGACGTCGTCGACCGAGTCGACCCTCTCCCCCGGCTTGACGTTGGAGATGTGCAGCAGGCCGTCGGTGCCTTTGACCAGCTCGACGAAGGCGCCGAAGGTGGTCGTCTTGACGACCTTCGCCGCGTTGTAGCGGTCGCCGACCTCAGCCTCTTTGGTCATCGAGTTGATGCGGGCGACGCAGCCGTCGACGAGTTCGCCGGTCGGCGCGTAGATCCGCACCGTGCCGTCGTCCTCGACGTCGATCTCCGCTTCGAACTCCTCGCAGAGGGCGCGGATGGTTTCCCCGCCTTTGCCGATCACGGCGCCGATCTTCTCGGGGTCGATCTTGATCGACTCGATCGCCGGGGCGTGCTTGGAGAGCTTCTCGCGCGGGCCGTCGATCGCCTCGGCCATCTTGCCGAGGATGAACTGACGCCCCTTGAGGGCCTGCTCCAGCGCGTCCTCGAGGATCTCGAAGGTGACGCCGGTGATCTTGATGTCCATCTGCAGGGCGGTGATCCCGTCCTTGGTGCCGGCGACCTTGAAGTCCATGTCGCCGAGGTGGTCCTCGACGCCGGCGATGTCGGTGAGGACGATGTAGTCGTCGCCCTCCTTGATCAGGCCCATGGCGACGCCGGCGACCGGTGCGGTGACCGGGACGCCTGCCGCCTGCAGCGCCATCGAGGAGGCGCAGACGGAGCCCATCGAGGAGGAGCCGTTCGACTCGAGCGTCTCGGAGACCACCCGGATCACGTACGGGAACGACTCTTCGTCCGGGATCGTCGCCGCCAAGGCCCGCTCGGCGAGCGCGCCGTGGCCGATGTCACGCCGCTTCGGACCGCGCATGAAGCCGGCCTCGCCGACCGAGTAGGGCGGGAAGTTGTAGTGG
>OUMR01000007.1_pt1 | contig 28880 bp, 29 predicted proteins | sample 1691061 | NCBI WGS metagenome assembly OUMR01 (sample SAMEA3914864, study PRJEB12502) | metagenome | biome: forest; material: soil | place: USA | collected 2012-03-12 | depth 0.3 m | reverse complement strand
CTGAGGAGAATCCCCAACGTGCGGTGGTAGAGGGCCTCGTCGGGCGCGAGCTCGATGGCGCGGCGGAATGATGCCTCGGCCTCTCCCTGCTGGCCCTGGCGTTCAAGGGAGATCCCCAGGCTGCGGTGCGATTCCGGCTCGTCGGGGGCCAGCTCGACGGCGCGGCGATCGGCCGCCTCCGCCTCCTCGTGGCGGTCGAGCGCGGTCAGGAGCACTCCTAGCGTGCGGTAGTAGAGCCCATCCTCGGGCGCGAGCTCGATGGCATGGCGATATGCGGCCTCGGCCTCTTCGAGCTTGTCCTGGCGTTCGAGGGCTATGCCCAGGCTGCGGTGGTTCTTGGCCTCCTTGGGGGCCAGCTGGACCGCGCGGCGGAAAACTGTCTCCGCCTCTTCGTACTTACCCTGGCGCTCGAGGTCGACTCCCAGGCTGCGCTGGGTCTCCGAATCCTCGGGCGCGAGCTCGACCGCCCGGCGATAGGCGGCCTCGGCCTCTTCGAGCTTGCCCTGGCGTTCGAGGGCTATGCCCAGGCTGCGGTAGGACTCCGAATCCTCCGGAGCCAGCTCGATCGCACGGCGGTAGCAGGCCTCCGCCTCTTTGTTCTCGCCCTGGCGCTCGTGGGCGATACCAAGGCTGCGGTGGTTTTTCGCGTCGTCAGGGGCCAGGTCGACCGCTCGCCGGTGCGCAGCCTCTGCCTCCTCGAACTTGTCCTGGCGTTCGAGGTCGATCCCCAGGCTGCGATGCGACTCCGCGTCCTCCGGCGCCAACTCGACAGCGCGGCGATCGGCGGCCTCCGCCTCCTCGTGGCGGTCGAGTCGGCTCAGCAGCACGCCCAGCGCTCGCTGGTAGAGCGCTTCCTTCGGCGCCAGCTCGATCGCGCGGCGGTAGGCGGCCTCGGCCTCCTCGAACTTGCCCTGGCGTTCGAGGTCGATCCCCAGGCTGCGATGCGACTCCGCGTCCTCCGGCGCCAACTCGACAGCGCGACGGAATGCCACCTCGGCCTCCTCGTAGCTGCCGCGGCTGCTCAGCAGAACGGCCAACGCCCGCTGGTAGAGAGCTTCTTCCGGGGCGAGCTCGATGGCGCGGCGGTAGGAGGCCTCGGCAGCGTCACCCTTGCCTTGGCGTTCGAGGTCAACCCCAAGATTGAAGTGCGATTCCGCGTGTTCGGGGGCCAACTCGATGGCGCGGCGGTCAACATCCTCCGCCTCTTTGTGGCGCTCGCGCCCACTCAGCAGAATGCCCAGCGTCCGCTGGTAGAGGGCGTCTTCCGGGGCGAGCTCGATGGCACGACGGAATGCCGCCTCCGCTTCCTCATAGCGCTCCTGGCGCGCACGGGCAACCCCCAACATCCGGTGGGACTCCGCATCTTCTGGGTCCAGCTCGACAGCGCGGCGGAATGATGCCTCGGCCTCCTCGTGCTTGTCCTGCAGCTCGAGGGCGACCCCGAGACTGTGGTGATACCTGGCCATCCCGTCCACCGACTCGACCGCCCCGCGATAGGCCGCCTCGGCCTCCGCGAACCTGCCCTGGCGTTCGAGGTCGATTCCGAGGTTGCGCCAGGACTCCGCATCTTTAGGGTTCAACTCGACAGCCCGTCGATCGGCCGCTTCGGCCTCCTCGTGGCGGTCGAGTCGGCTCAGCAGCACGCCCAGTGCTCGCTGGTAGAGCGCTTCCTTCGGCGCCAGCTCGATCGCGCGGCGGTAGGCGGCCTCGGCCTCCTCGTTGCGGCTCTGGCGTTCAAGGGCGATACCCAGGCCGAGGTGCGACTCAGCGTCCTCCGGCGCCAACTCGATCGCCCGGCGGCAGGCGGCCTCGGCCTCCTCGAACTTGCCCTGGCGTTCGAGGGCGACGCCAAGATTGCGATACGACTCTGGCTCCGCCGGAGCCAGCTCGATCGCGCGGCGGTAGGCGGCCTCGGCCTCCGCTTGACGGTCGCGACCGCTCAGCAGCACTCCCACGGTACGGTGGTATAGGGCTTCCTCGGGCGCCAGCTCGATCGCGCGGCGGTAGGCGGCCTCGGCCTCCTCGAACCTCCCCTGGCGTTCGACTGCTATGCCCAAGCTGCGGTAGTTCCTGGCCTCCTCGGGCGCCAGCTCGATGGCGCGGCGGTAGGCGGCCTCGGCTTCCTCGTTGCGACCGCGGCTGCTCAGCAGCAATCCCACCGTGCGGTGGTAGAGAGTCTCCTCCGGAGCCAGCTCGATGGCGCGGCGGTAGGCGGCCTCGGCCTCCTCGAACCTTTCCTGGCGCTCGAGGGAGATTCCCAAGCTGCGGTGGCTCCTTGCCTCCTCCGGAGCCAGCTCGATCGCGCGGCGGTAGGCGGCCTCGGCCTCCTCGAACCTTTCCTGGCGCTCGAGGGCAATTCCCAGGTTGAGGTGGGATTCAGCGTCCTCTGGAGCCAGCTCGATCGCGCGGCGGTAGGCGGCCTCACCCTCCTTTTGACGGTCGAGCCGGCTCAGCAGCACACCCAACGTACGGTGGTAGAGCGCGCCATCGGGAACCAGCTCGACGGCACGGCGAAATGCGGTCTCGGCCTCCTCGAATTTGTCCTGGCGTTCGAGGGTAATCCCCAGGCTGCGGTGGTTCCTGGCCTCCTCTGGAGCCAGCTCGATGGCGCGGCGGTAGGCGGCCTCGGCCTCTTTGTTCTCGCCCTGGCGCTCGAAGACGATTCCCAGGCTGCGGTAGTTCCCGGCCTCCTCTGGAGCCAGCTCGATCGCGCGGCGGTAGGCGGCCTCGGCCTCCTCGTTGCGGCCCTGGCGTTCGAGGGCAATTCCAAGGCTGCGGTAGTTCCTTGCCTGCTCCGGGGCCAGCTCGATCGCGCGGCGGTAGGAGGCCTCGGCCTCCTCGTTGCGGCCCTGGCGCTCGAGGGCAATTCCCAAGCCGAAGTGCGACTCAGCGTCCTCCGGGGCCAGCTCGATCGCGCGGCGGTAGGAGGCCTCGGCCTCCACTTGACGGTCGAGCCGGCTCAGCAGCACTCCCAGCGTACGGTGGTAGAGAGCGCCATCGGGCACCAGCTCGACGGCACGGCGAAATGCGGCCTCGGCCTCCTCGAGCTTGTCCTGGCGTTCGAGGACGATCCCCAGGCTGCGATGGGTTTCGGCCCCTTCTGGCTCCAGCTCGGTCGCACGTCGATACAAGCCCTCGGCCTCCTCATCGCGATGGAGCCCACTCAGGAGATCACCCAGCATGCGCCGGTAGAAGGCGTCATCGGGCGCGAGCTCGATCGCCCGGCGGTAGGAGGCCTCGGCCTCCACCTCGAGACCCTGGTGCTGCAGTGCGACCCCCAGGCCGACCTGCGCCTTGGGATCGTCGGGCCCCAACTCGACCGCCCGGCGAAACTCCACCTCAGCCTGCTCGAACAAGCCCTGGTGATCGAGAGCGATTCCCAGGCTGAGGTGCGATTCGATGTCCTCCGGGGCCAGTTCGATCGCGCGTCTTAAGGCCGCCTGCGCCTGCTGGTTTTGACCTCGTAAGCTCAAGAACGTACCCAGCGTGCGTCTGAAGAGGGGGTCCTCCGGCGCGAGCTCGATCGCCCGGCGGTGAGCCGCCTCGGCCTGCTCGAATTCACCCCGGCGTTCGAAGCAGATCCCCATGTTGCGATGGTTCTTGGCTTCGGTCGGGTCGAGCTGAATGGCGGACCGAAATGACGTCTCGGCCTCGTCATGGCGACCTTGCCCGCTCAGCAGCACGCCCAGCGCCCGATGGTAAGGAGCCGCCTCGGGAGCTAGCTCGATCGCGCTCCGAAAAGCAGCCTCAGCCTGCTCGAATTTGCCTTGACGCTCAAGGTCAATGCCAAGGTCGTGCTGTTCTTGGGCAGCTTCGGAACTCGCACTCATCAGGCCTCCCGAACTGATCGAGTACTCAAATTGAGCCCTGACAATAGCCGCGTATTGGGAAATGCAGCGTAGGGCTAGGAGGCTAGATGGGGCTGAGCACGACCTCGGCGTCGTGCCTCGGCGTCTCGGTGATGGCGCGGCGGAAGGGGCGCTCGGAGGCGGGGTTGGCGGGGTGGACCTGGTGGCGCTTGACGAGCTCGCGGAGGACGACCTGCATCTCGAACTGGGCGAAGGCGGCACCGAGGCAGCGGCGGATGCCGCCGCCGAAGGGGATCCAGGTGTAGGTGCCCGGCGGGTTGTCGAGGAAGCGCTCGGGGATGAAGGCGTCGGGCTCGGGGTAGATCTCGGGATTGCGGTGGACGAGGTGGATGCTGGGGGTGACCGAGGCGCCCGCCGGCAGCTCGTAGCCGCCGATCTCGACCGGCTCGGTCAGCTTGCGGATCACGATCACGATCACCGGGCGCAGGCGCAGCGTCTCCTGGATCGTCGCCGTCAGGTAGGGCTCCTCGCCGCCGGCCAGGGCCTCGGCCCGTAGCCGCTCGAGCTTGTCGGGGTGGCGGACGAGGCGCTCCATCGCCCAGGAGAGGGCGGTCGCGGTCGTCTCGTGGCCGGCGACCAGCAGGGTGAGGAGCTCGTCGCGGATCTCGGCGTCGCTCATCGGGCTGCCGTCGTCGTGGCGGGCGGCGACCAGCATCGAGAGGATGTCCTCGCGCTCGGCCAGGTCCTCGGCGTCGCGGCGCTCGGAGATCTCGGCGTGGATCAGCTCGTCGACGCGCTCGATGCGGCGGCGGAGGGGCGGGAAGCGGCGGATCTTCTCCGGGCCGGCGAGGACGATCGGCAGCAGCGCGCGGGGGTCGGTGGTGAGGTCGAGGAAGTCGCGCAGGGCCGCCCGCAGCGGATCCATCCGCGCCTTCTCGCGGACGCCGAAGACGGTCGCGAGGATGATCTCCAGGGTGATCGCCTGCATCCGCGGGCGCAGCTTGTAGGGGGTGCCGGTGGGCCAGCTGTCGATCTCCTCGGCGGCGATCGCCGCCATCGTCTCGCCGTAGCCCTGCATGCGCTCGCCGTGGAACGGCGGCAGCAGCAGCTTGCGCTGGCTCAGATGGGGCTTCTCGTCGAGGACGAGGACCGAGTTCTCGCCGAGGATCGGGCGCAGGATCTGGTTGCCCTCGCCGGCGTGGAAGACCTTCGGGTCGCCGGTGAAGACCTGCTTGACCAGGGCCGGGTCGGCGACCATCACCCAGTTCCCCTCACGGGCGATCCGGATCGTGAACATCTCGCCGAAGCGGGCACGGCTCTGCTCCAGCATCCACTGCGCCCGGCGCGACCAGATCGCGGTCTGCAGGGCCCGCGGCATCCGCGGTCCGGGAGGAAGCCCGCGCCTCGGAGTGGACGGCGGAGATACCGGGACCGCTGTGGTCATCGCCTCCATAGCCTCGCCAGCACCGTAGCGCTCCTCTACACCGTTCAGTGTGACATCGGTCCACGGGCGCCCGGATTTCGCGTAGCCTGGGCACGCCGATGGCCAAGCTCCCCAACCTCCCGCCGCGCGTCGAGCACCGGTTCGTGAAGGCGATCTGCGGCCTGCCACCGCGCCTGCAGCGGCGGCTGTTCGGACCGCCGCCGAGCATCGACGGCCAGGTGCTGGCGAGCGACATGCACGCGCTGATCTCGCTCGCCCGGCTGGCCGGGACCAAGTCCTACGTCAACGGCCAGCCGCCGGAGAAGGCGCGGGTCGAGAACCGCCGCGGCGCCCTCGCCGTCTCCGCCCATCCGCCGATCCCGATGGCCAAGGTCGAGGCGATCGAGATCCCGGCCCAGCCCAGCCCGGTGCCGGCCCGCTTTTACCTCCCCGGCGGCCTGCCCGCGGCGACGCCGGCGCCGCTGCTCGTCTACTTCCACGGCGGCGGCTGGGTGATCGGCGACCTCGACACCCACGACGGGCTCTGCCGCTTCCTCGCCGCCGCGGCCGGGACCGCGGTGCTCTCGATCGACTACCGCCTCTCTCCCGAGCACCCCTTCCCGGCCGCCGTCGACGACTCCTGGGCGGCCTTCAAGTGGGCGGCGGAGAACGCGGCGGAGCTCGGCGTCGACCCGGCCCGGATCGCGGTCGGCGGCGACAGCGCCGGCGGCAACTTGGCGGCGGTGGTCAGCCTGCTGGCGCGCGGCGCCGGGGGCGCGATGCCGGCGTTTCAGCTGCTGATCTACCCGGTGACCGACTCGACCGGCGAGCTGCCCTCGCGCCGGCTCTTCGCCGATGGATTCATGCTGACGAAGGAAGACATGGACCTCTTCGAGGCGCACTACCTGCCGCCCGGGAGCGATGCCCACGACCCACGGGTCTCAATCCTCGAGATCGAGGACCTCAGCGGCCTGCCGCCCGCCTACGTCACCACCGCCGGCTTCGATCCGCTGCGCGACGAGGGCGAGGCCTACGCGCTGCGGATGCGCGAGGCCGGCACCCGGGTCGCCCTGCGCCGCCACCCCGGCCTGATCCACGGCTTCGCCAACGACACCGCGATCAGCCGCACCGCCCGCGGCGCGATGCTGGAGGCTGCGGGTGCCCTACGGATGGGGCTGGCGGCCTAACGGCACCGGCGCCTTTCGGCGTCCTCGGTTGCTCACGCGCAGAGCACGCTTCGCTCCCTGCGTCCTTGAACTGCTTGGCTCCGCTAAGCCGCCATGACTCGACGGTTGTCGCCTGGAGCCGGGCGCAGGATCAGGACCTCCGCGGGCGCCTTGCGCAATAGCCAGACGAGGTCGTCGCCGGAGAGCCCGTCACCGCCGTTGGCGGTGGCCGAGACGACGACGCGGTCGAAGCTCTCGCGCTCCAGCAGCCGGGCCAGCGCGTGGCGGTAGGAGCGGCCGCGTTCGATCCGGGCGTCGACCGGAACGCCCTGGGCGCCGGCGCGCTGTTCGATCGCCTCCAGCATCGACATCGCCGTGCCCGCCTCCCGCGGGATCGCGCACTCCAGCGGCAGGCTCTTCGGCACCTGGGCGAGGTAGGCGGGCATCAGGGTCGCGTTCTCGGCCCGTGCCAGCCGCATCGCCGCGTCGACGGCGCGGCGGGAGATCTCGGTGCCGGTGAAGGGCAGGAGGATGTGGTGGACGGCGTCGGGGGCGCCGCCGCCCCTGCGCCCGGCGCGTGAGCGGGCAAAGAGGAAGCCGCCGGCCAGGCCGAGAGCGAGGGCAGCGGCGATCAGCAGATGCTCGAGGTGGATCACTTCGCCTCCTCCTTGAGGCCGCGGTGGGCGACGATGCGGACGTCGACCCCCGGCGGCGTCGCCCGCATCAAACGCTGGGGCAGAGGCTCGCGCAGGCGGGCCAGGCCGCGGGGCGGACTCGACTCGCCGACCATGATGTAGGTGCTGCCGCGCTCGCGGACGACGCGGGCGACGGCGGCGACGAGGTCGTCGTGCTCCTCGATCAGCAGCGTCGCGCCGAGCACCGAGGCGAGCTGGCGCAGCGCCGTCACCTGGCGCTCGGACTCGCCCTGGATCGGCTCCCCGGGCCGCTTCACCCAGAGCAGGTCGAGGTCGGTCCCGAGCCGCTGGGCCGAGCGCCAGGCGCGCCGCACCAGCCGCTGCGAGCTGGGCTGCGGCCGGACCAGCGCCAGCAGGCGCTCGCCGACCGCCTTCGGGGCGTCGGCGGCGACCCGCTCCTCCTCACGAGTGCCGAGCGGCCCGGTCTCGTCGTAGACGAGCCGCTTGGACTCGACGTCCTCGGCGACCTGCCGCAGGCTGACCTCGCGCAGCGCCGCCAGGTTCTCGATCTTGAAGAAGTTGTTCAGCGCCGCGTCGATGGTCTCGCCGGGGTAGATCTTGCCCTCGCGCAGACGGGCGATCAGCGCCTCGGGGGTGAGATCGATGAGGACGACCTCGTCGGCGCTGGCGAGCAGCGAGTCGGGGATCGTCTCGCGGACCCGGACCCCGGTCAGCTCGGCGACCTGGTCGTTGAGCGACTCCAGGTGCTGGACGTTGACGGTCGAGAAGACGTCGACGCCGGCGTCGAGGACCTCGGCGATGTCCTCGTGGCGCTTGCGGTGCCGGAGGCCGGGCGGGTTGGTGTGGGCGAGCTCGTCGATCAGCGCCAGCTCCGGCTCGCGGGCGAGGAGGGCCGCCATGTCCATCTCCTCGACGCTGAGGTCGCCGCGGACCGCGACCCGCCGGCGTGGCACCAGCTCGAGGCCGCGGGCCTGGGCGCTGGTCTCCTCGCGTTTGTGCGGCTCCAGGTAGCCGATCACCACGTCGCGCCCGGCCGCGGCCTCGGCCTGACCCTCCTGCAGCATCCGGTACGTCTTGCCGACGCCGGCGGCCATGCCGAGGAAGATCTTGTAGCGGCCGCGGCTCATGGGGGCACCGCTCAGGCCCCCAGGACGTTGTGGACGACGAGGTCGATCAGCTTGATTCCGACGAACGGGACGATCAGGCCGCCGAGGCCGTAGATCAGCATGTTGCGGCGCAGTAGCGCCGTCGCCCCGATCGGCCGGTAGCGGACGCCGCGCAGGGAGAGCGGGATCAGCAGCGGGATGATCAGGGCGTTGAAGATCACCGCCGAGAGAATCGCCGATTCCGGCGTCCCCAGCGACATCACGTTGAGCGCGTCGAGCGGTCCGCTGCCGCTGCCGACCGCGTAGGTGGCGGCGAACATCGCCGGCAGGATCGCGAAGTACTTGGCGACGTCGTTGGCGATCGAGAAGGTGGTCAGGGCGCCGCGGGTGATCAGCAGCTGCTTGCCGACCTCGACGATCTCGATCAGCTTCGTCGGGTTGGAGTCGAGATCGACCATGTTGCCCGCCTCACGGGCGGCCTGGGTACCGGTGTTCATCGCCACCCCGACGTCGGCCTGGGCGAGGGCGGGGGCGTCGTTGGTGCCGTCGCCGGTCATCGCGATCAGGCGGCCGTCGGCCTGCTGCTCCTTGATCAGCTCGAGCTTGCGCTCCGGGGTCGCTTCGGCGAGGAAGTCGTCCACTCCCGCCTCCTCGGCGATCTTCGCCGCGGTCAGTTTGTTGTCGCCGGTGACCATGATCGTGCGGATCCCCATCGCCCGCAGCTGGTCGAAGCGGGCTTTCATCCCCTCCTTGACGACGTCCTTGAGGTAGACGACACCGAGGACGTGCTCGTTGCGGGCGACGGCGAGCGGGGTGCCGCCCTCGCGGCCGATCCGGTCGAGCTCACGCTGCAGCTCAGCCGGGGCGCGGCCGCCTTCGGCGGCGACCCAGCTCTCGATCGCGTCGCCGGCGCCCTTGCGCAGGCGGGTGCCGTTGAAGTCGACCCCGCTCATCCGGGTCTGGGCGGTGAAGGGGACGAACTCCGGCTCGTGGCCGGCGAAGTCGTGCTCGCGGATCCCGAAGCCCTTGGCGAGGACGACGATCGAGCGGCCCTCGGGGGTCTCGTCGGCGAGCGAGGACATCTGCGCCGCCTCGGCCAGCTCCGCCAGCTCGACCCCCGGCATCGGGACGAACTCGGTCGCCTCGCGGTTGCCGAGCGTGATCGTCCCCGTCTTGTCCAGCAGGAGGACGTCGCAGTCCCCGGAGGCCTCGACCGCGCGGCCCGAGAGGGCGAGCACGTTGCGGCGCACGAGGCGGTCCATGCCGGCGATCCCGATCGCCGAGAGCAGCGCCCCGATCGTGGTCGGGATCAGGGCGATGAGGAGCGCGATCAGCGTCGTCTCCGAGAGCTCGGTGCCGGCGAAGAGCGCGAACGGCCGCAGGCTGACGACGACGATGACGAAGACCAGGGTCAGGGCCGAGAGCAGGATCCCGAGGGCGATCTCGTTCGGCGTCTTGCGCCGCGAGGCACCCTCGACCAAGGCGATCATCCGGTCGAGGAAGGACCCGCCCGGCTCCTGGGTGATTTCGACGACGATCCGGTCGGAGAGCACCTTGGTGCCGCCGGTGACCGCGGAGCGGTCCCCCCCGGCCTCGCGGATCACCGGCGCCGACTCGCCGGTGATCGCCGACTCGTCGACCGAGGCGATGCCCTCGATCACGGTGCCGTCGCCGGGGATGCCCTCCCCCGCCACGACGATGACGACGTCGCCGCGCACGAGCTCGGCGGCCGACTTCTCACTGCCGTCGCGCATCTTCGCGGTCGCCTCGGTGCGCATCGCCCGCAAGCTCGCCGCCTGAGCCCGGCCGCGCCCCTCGGCCAGGGCCTCCGCCAAGTTGGCGAAGACGACCGTCAGCCAGAGCCAGACGGTGACGCTGAAGGTGAACCAGGAGGGCTCGTGGCCGCCGCCGAGGGGACTGCCGCCGAAGAGCTGGATCAGCCAGGCAACGGTCGTGATCAAGGCGCCGATCTCGACCACGAACATGACCGGGTTGCGGACCTGGACCCGGGGGTCGAGCTTGCGGAAGGACTCGAGGATCGCGGGGCGGAGGATCGCGGCGTCGAAGAGCGAACGGGCCTGGGTCTCGGTGGTCATCTGATCGGCGCTTCCTTGTCGAGGGCAATGTTGAGCTCGAGGACGTTGATTCCGGGCTCACCCAGCAGGCCGAGGCTGCGCCCATCGGTATTGGCGGAGATCAGGTCTTCGACCCGGGCGAGCGGCAGGCCGCGAACAGCCGCGACCCGGTGCGCCTGGATCCGGGCGTTGGCCAGGGAGATCTGCGGGTCGACGCCGGAGGCCGACTGCGTCACGGCGTCAACAGGGACGTCTTCGCCGCTCAGCGACCTGTCATACGGCTTCTCCAGGTGCAGGTACGCCTTGATGCTTTCGCGCACTTCTTCGCGCGCATCGACGCTGTTCGGAGCGACATTGCCGAAGAAGGTGACGTTGCCCGAGTATTCGGTCGCCGAGGGGCGCGGGTGGAAGTAGCGCTTGCCCTTGAATTCCTGGCCGATCAGGCTGGAGCCGACGACCTTGCCGTCGACCCTGACGAGCGACCCGTCGGCCTTGCCGGGGAAGGCGACCTGGGAGATGCCGGTGATCGCGAGCGGGTAGGCGAGGCCGAGGAAGAGCGTCATCACGACGATCGCGATCAGCCCGGTGAGAAGGTCCTTCTTCATCAGAACAACCTCGTGGTCAGGCTCTGGACCACCGGTCCGAGCAGGAGGGCCGGGAAGAAGGTCAACGCTCCGACCAGGATCACGATCCCGATCAGGAGGAAGACGAAGGTCGGGTTGTCGGTCCGCATCGTCCCGAGGCCGGCCGGCGAGACCTTCTTGCCGGCCAGGGCCCCGGCGACGGCGAGGACGAAGAGGATCGGCAGGAAGCGGGCGCCGACCATGACGACGCCGCCGAGCAGGTCGGCGAAGCTGATCCCGTACGCGCCCGTGTTGCCGGGCGCGTTGGGCTGGATGAAGCCGGTGTAGCCGGCCAGGGCGGAGCCGTTGTTGTTGGCCTGGGAGAGGTAGGCGTAGAGGCTCTCCGAGAAGCCCTGTGGGTTGATCCCGGCGTAGATCGAGCGTTTGCCGAGCTCGGTCGCCGTCGCCAGGCCGGAGGAGAGCAGGACCGCAAGCGGGGTGACGAGGACGCCGAGCGAAACCAGCTTGATCTCCCGCGCCCCGATCTTCTTGCCCAGGTACTCAGGGGTGCGGCCGACCATCAGGCCGCCGATGAAGACCGCCAAGAGGACGTAGAGCAGCATCGAGTAGAGGCCGGTGCCGACGCCGCCGAAGACGACCTCGCTGAAGCTGAGGTTGGCGAACGGGACCGCCTGGCCGAGCCCGGTCAGCGACTCGAAGGCGGCGTTGACGGCGCCGCAGGAGGTGACCGTGGTGACCGCGGTCCAGAGTGAGGAGCCGGCGATGCCGAAGCGCTGCTCCTTGCCCTCCATGTTGCCGCCGGTCGAGCCGTCGAAGGCGTGGGTGTGGAGCCCGGCGGCGTGCTGGGCAACGGTGCCGTGCTGCTCGGCCATGTAGACGATGACCACGGCGGCGGCGAAGAGGACGAACATCGCCGCGAAGATCGCCCAGCCCTGGCGCTGGCTGCCGACCATGCGGCCGTAGGTGTAGGTGAGGCCAGCCGGGATGACCAGGATCAGCAGCATCTCGACGAAGTTGGTCAGCCCACTCGCGTTCTCGAACGGGAAGGAGGAGTTGACGTTGAAGAAGCCGCCGCCGTTGGTGCCGAGCTCCTTGATCGCCTCCTGCGAGGCGACCGGGCCCTGGCCGAGGGTCTGGACGCCGCCGCTGAGCGTGTGGACCACGGTCGAGTCGCTGAGGTTCTGGATCACTCCCTGGGAGACGAGGAAGAGGGCGCCGACGACCGAGATCGGCAGCAGGACGTAGAGGACGATGCGAACCAGGTCCTGCCAGAAATTGCCGAGCTCCCGCCCCGAGCGGGCGACGATGCCGCGGATCAGGGCGACGACGACAGCGATCCCGACCCCGGCCGAGACGAAGTTCTGGACCGTCAGCCCGGCCATCTGGGTGAAGTAGCTGAGCGTCGTTTCGCCGCCGTAGTACTGCCAGTTGGTGTTGGTGACGAAGGAGGAGGCGGTGTTGAAGCTGAGGTCCCAGGGGCCGGAGTGGAAGCCTTCCGGGTTGAGCGGTTGGATGCCCTGGGTGCGGAGGATCAGGTAGAGCGCCAGCCAGGAGAAGAGTGAGAAGACGATGACGCTGCGGGCGTATCCCTTCCAGTCCTGAGCTTCGTCGTCGGGCCGCACGCGCAACGCCCTGTAGGCGAGGCGCTCGATTGGCCCGACGACTGGGCTGAGGAACACCCGCTGGCCGCTGAAGATGCGGGCCATGTAGATGCCGACCGGCTTGACCAGGGCCAGGAGGACAGCGACGAAGATCCCGATCTGCAGCCATCCCTGCGCCATCAGAGGTTCTCCCCGCGCAGCAGCGCGTAGAGGAGGAAGGCGCAGACGGCGAAGGCGACGAGGAGGCCGAGGACGTCGGCGACGCCGAGCACGGCGAGCGGCAGGGTCATATCCGCTCGATCAGGTCGATTGCCCAGTAGAGGAGAGCGAAGAGGGCGACGGCGATCGCTACCGCCAGGACGTCGGCGAGCGGACCACCGCCGCCGGGAAAGATGTCCGCGAGGAAGAGCACGGATCGATCATGCGCCCGCTCCCGTCAAGGCCGCATGAACAACAGCTCGCTCTGTATACAGATCCTGTGAAGGGAACGCGGTTGAGCTTTTCGACCCTATGCGGGGTAAAAGCTCAACCGCGCTCAGACTGCGAAGCGGTAGCCGACGCCGGGATCCGTCAAGACGTACTTGGGGCCGTCGGGAGGCTCGATCTTGCGGCGCAGGTTGGCGATGTGGGCGCGGAGGACTTGGAAGTCGTCTTCGTACTCGACCCCCCAGACCTCGACCAGCAGGGCGCGGTGGGTCATCAGCTTGCCGCGATTGCGGGCCAGCGCCCGCAGCAGCCCGAACTCGGTCGGGGTGAGGTGGACCGGCTCGCCGTCGCGCCGCACGGTGCGGCCGGCGAGGTCGATCTCGAGGCCGTCGGCGGCGATCACCGGCTCCGCCTCCTCGGGCCGGGCGCGGCGCAGCGCCGCCTGCAGCCGGGCGATCAGCTCACGCGGGCCGAAGGGCTTGGTCACGTAGTCGTCGGCGCCGGCCGCCAGGGCCTCGACCTTGCGGTCCTCCTCGCCGACGGCGGAGAGGACGAGGATCGGCATCTCGCTCCACTCGCGCAGCCGCCGGGTCAGCTCGACGCCGTCGATGTCGGGCAGCATCAGGTCGAGGATCGCCGCCTCGGGCGGTTTCACCGCGGCGCGGTCGAGCGCCTCCTCGCCGGTCGCGGCGGTGACCGCCTCGAAGCCGGCGTCGCGGAGGATCACCTTCAGGGCGCGCAGGATCTGCGGCTCGTCGTCACAGACGAGGACTCGCGGCAGGTCGCTCACCCGGCACCTCCCGGGGCCGCGAAGCTGACCACGAAGCTGCTGCCCTGGCCGGGCAGCGACTCGACCTCGACCTCGCCGCCATTGGCCTCGATGAAGCCGCGGGCGATCGCCAGTCCGAGGCCGGAGCCGTTGCCGGCCCCCGCGCCGGCGCGGTAGAAGGGTTCGAAGATCCGCTCGCGCTCGGCCTCGTCGATCCCCGGGCCGCGGTCGACGATCCTGACCACGAGGCGCGACCCGACCAGCCGCGAGCGGACCAGGACCTGCTCCCCCGCGCCGTGGATGACGGCGTTGTCGAGCAGGTTGGCGAAGGCACGCTCGAGCTGAGTCGGGTCGGCGCTGAGCGCCGGCAGGTCGGGGTCGAGAGCCAGCCGCACGACATCGCCACCGGGGCCGATCGAGTGGCGGGCGGCCTCGAGCAGGCTGGGGAGATCGACCGGCTCCTGCCGCGGCTCGGCTTTGCCGGCCCCCAGGCGTGAGACGTCGATCAGGTTCTCGACCAGGCGCGAGAGCCGCTGCCCCTGCTCGACCACCGCCTCGCTCAGCTCGTGGCGCTCGGCCGGCGTCGCGCTGGGTGAGTCGAGGGCGGCGCCGGCGGCGATGATCGAGGTCAGCGGCGTGCGCAGGTCGTGGGAGACCGAGCGCAGCAGCGAGGTCTTGAGCTCATCCGAGCGCCGCAGCGCCTCGGCCTCGATCGCCTCGGCCCGCATCCGGTCGCGCTCGCGCTCCAGCTCCTCGAGCTCGGCCAGCGCCCGGTCGGCCTCTTCGCGCCGGCGCTCGGACTCGGCGGCGCGGGCACGGGCGAGGTTGGCGAGGGTGGCACCAAAGATCGCGACAATCGCGAAAACAACCAGGGCAACGAGGTCATGGTCCGCAGCGACGTCGAGTGCACCGATCGGCGGCAGGTGAAACCAGTTGAAGGCGGCGGCACTGAGCAACGCCGTAAGCAACCCGAGCGGCAATCCCCAGGCCGCCGCAACCAACAGCACGCCGGGGATGTAGACGACGCCGAGCGAGACCACCGGTGCGACTTCCTTCAACGGATAGATCAGCCCGGTCGCGGCGGCGATCAGAGCGACCGAGACGGCGAAACCAAAAGTTTTTCGGGACACATCCCCAGCGTACGACCCCGAGAGGCAGCGTGGCCAAGCAGATCACGGACGCAGTGAGCGCCGTGTGCTCTGCACACAAGCGATCGAGGACGCCGATATGCGCCGTGCCACGCTGCCTCTCGCCGCTACTCGTACTGCAGTGATTCGAGCACGTCGAGTCGGGATGCCCGACGAGCCGGCGCCACCGCGGCGAGGACCCCGGCGATCGCGGCGACGACGAGCATGATGACCAGCAGCGGGACCGGGTAGGAGAGGGTGAAGCCTTCGTCCTTCAGCGGCTGCGCGATCAGGGTGGCGAAGACGATGCCGAGAATGATCCCCAGAATCGCCCCGATCAGGGCGGTGATCACGGCCTCGTAGCGGATCATCGTCCGCACCTGGCGGCGCGACATCCCGATCGCCCGCAGCATCCCTAGCTCGCGCGTCCGTTCGTGGATCGAGAGCGCCAGCGTGTTGGCGATCCCGAAGAGCGAGATGAAAATCGCCAGCAGCAGCAGCGCGTAGAAGAGGTTGACGATCTGATTTACCTGTTCTTCGCGGCTTTCCTTCAGTTCTTGCTGGTTGAGGACTTCGGCCGTCGGGAAGGCGACTTCGACGCCTTTGGTCAGAACCGCCTGGACGGCCTTGGCGTCGGCACCGGGCTCGGTGTCGATGAAGTCGGTCGTGTTCTGGGTCTGATCGAACTCACGGGCCAGGACCGGCTGGGTGACGAGGACACTGCCGAGCAGGTTGAGCTTGGAGTCGAAGACGCCGACGACTTCAAAGCGCGGTTCGGCGCCGGTCTGGGTGAGGAGCTGCACCTGGCTGCCGACTTCCAGCCCCTGCGAGGAGGCGAAGGAGTCGGAGACGATCGCCTGGCCATCGCGCAGACCCCGCAGCGCCTCCGGCCCTCCCTGCTTCCATTCGACCTTGAGCGAGTCGCCGATGTTGCGGGTCGGCGCCGTCACCCGGGCACCGGCCCCGTTTCCGACCACCTTCGCCTGGGCCGTGCGGATCGTCGCCACCGACTCGACCCCGGGCACTTTGCTCGCCGCCAGCGCCGTCCCGTTCGGGATCGGCGAGAAACCGTCGCTGTTCTGGATGATCAGCCCCCCGGCGAAATTTTCGTCGACGACGGTGGCGACGGTGCTCTTCAGGCCGGCGGCGAAGACGGTGACGAAGGCGACCAGGGCAAGGCCGATCATCAGCGCCGCCGCGGTGATCGCGGTGCGGCCTGGATTGCGCTGCGCGTTCTCGCGGGCGAGGCGGCCGATCAGACGGCGCGCCCGCTCCAGCGGCCAGCCGGCGACGTTCGCCAGCGGCCCGACCAGGCGGGGGCTGAAGCGCGAGAGCGCGATGACGGCGAGCAGGGCGCCGCCGCCCATCAGGAGGATGCGGTTGCCGACGTCGCCGTCGCTGAGCAGGCCGTCGAGGACCAGCGCCAGCCCGACCAGGGCGAAGAAGATCGAGAGGACGAGGGAGACGAGGCGCCGGCGCCGGCCCGGGGTCGGGACGAAGGCGTGCAGGGCGGCGATCGGCGGCACCCGGGTCGAGCGCAGCGCCGGGATCAGCGAGGCGACGAAGGTGACGATCACCCCGACCAGGACCGAGACGATCACCGTCCGCGACTCCAGCACCAGACCGGTCGTCGGCAGGTCGACTTCGAAGGCTTCGAGCAGGGCGTTGAGCCCGACCGCGATCGCGAAGCCGAAGGCGATCCCGACCAGGGCGCCGAACAGCCCGATCGCCACGGCTTCGCTCAGCACCGTGGTGAGGATCTGGCGCCGCGAGGCGCCGAGCGTGCGCAGCATCCCGAACTCGCTGACCCGCTGGGCAACGGTGATCGAGAAGGTGTTGAAGATCAGGAAGGAGCCGACGAAGACGGCGATGTAGGCGAAGGCGAGCAGGAAGGTCTGCAGGAAGCTGAGGCTGTCGCGGATTTCTTCTGAGCCGCGATCGGCGTTTTCCTGCGCCGTCTCGACCCGCACCCCGCCCGGCATCTCGGCGGCGATGCGGCGTTTGATCGCCTGTGGCGAGGCACCATCCGTCGCGGCGACGGAGATCTGGTCGAAGCGGCCGACCTTGTGGGTCAGGGCCTGGGCGACCGGCAGCGTCACCTGGGCGATGCTGGTGCCGCCGAAGGAGGCGCTGCCGAGCTGGGTGAAGCCGACGAGGGTGAACTTGCGCGCTCTCCCCTGCCCGATCAGCTCGATCTTTTCCCCGAGCTCGAGGTGAGAGGTTTCGGCGGCCGCCTTGTCGATCGAGGCTTCGGTCGGGCCGCGTGGGCGGTGGCCGACGACGTAGTTGAGCGACTCCAGGCTGCCCGGCAGGGTCGAGGAGATGAACTTGGGGGCGAACTTGGCACCGATCTTGTTGCCTTCGGAATCGAAGAAGCCACCGGGCGTGAAGATCGCCCCGGCAGCCAGCTTCACCCCCGGCGTCCGCTGGATCCGCGGCAGCAGCGAGGCGCTGATCGTCGGCACTTCGCCGTTGTCCTGTTCGACCGGGTTCTCGGCGCTGACGACGACGCTGGTCCCGCTCAGCGACTCGCTGAAGATTTCGTCGAAGGCGGCGAAGATCGTGTCGCTGAGGATGTAGCTGCCGGCGATGAAGGCGACGCCGAGGACGACCGCGAAGGCCGTCGTCATCGCCCGCACCTTGCGAGCCCAGAGGCTCTTGAGGGCGAGCCTAGTCAAGCCGCTTCATCAGCTCGATCACGTCGTCCGCCGAGCCGGGCGCGGCGTCCTGGACGAGCTTGCCGTCGCGGAGCGTGATCAAGCGGTCGGCGTGGGCGGCGGCGACGGGATCGTGGGTGACCATGATCACCGTCTGGTCGAACTCGTCGACGGCCTGGCGCAGCAGGGCGAGGACGTCGGCGCTGGCCTTCGAGTCGAGGTTGCCGGTCGGCTCGTCGGCGAAGACGACTGCCGGTTTGGAGACCAGGGCGCGGGCGACGGCGACGCGCTGCTGCTGGCCGCCGGAGAGCTCCGAGGGCCGGTGGGTGCGGCGGTCCTGCAGCCCGACGGTGCGGATCAGCTGGTCGACCCAGGCCTGGTCGGGCTTGCGGCCTGCGATCGAGAGCGGCAGCACCAGATTCTCCTCGGCGGTGAGGACCGGCAGCAGGTTGAAGAACTGGAAGACGAAGCCGAGCTTGTCGCGGCGCAGCTTGGTCAGCTCGCCATCGTCGAGCCCGGTCACCTCGACCCCGTCGAGCACGACGCTGCCGGTCGTCGGCTTGTCGAGCCCGGCGAGGATGTGCATCAGGGTCGACTTGCCGGAGCCCGAGGGGCCCATGATCGCGGTGAAGCGATCGCGCTCGAAGCCGGTGCTGACGCCGGCCAGCGCATCGACGGCCGCGTCACCCTCGCCGTAGCGACGGGTCAGGTCGGTGGCGACCACAACCTGTCCGTTCAAGCTCACTGACCTCACCGTATCGAGATGTACCCGCGGGCCGGAGAGACACTAGCCTGCCCCCGTGGCAATCGCCGACGACTTCGACGGATTTCTGATCGACCTCGACGGGGTCGTCTGGATCGGCCGCGAGCCGATCCCCGGCTCAGCCGAGGCGCTGGCAGCCCTGCTCGCCGCCGGCAAGGAGCTCGTCTTCGTCACCAACAACCCGGCGCGGCCGCCGCAACGCTACGCGGAACGCCTGCAGGGCATGGGCGTCGAGGTCGGCGCCGAGCGGATCGTCACCTCGGGGATGGTCACGGCCCGCCTCGCCGGTGCGGCGGCCGCCGGGGGCAGCGCCTTCGTGATCGGCGAAGACGCGCTGAAGCAGATGGTCGTGGCCGCCGGGGCGACCGTGCTCGACGCCGAGGCGGGCGCCGCGGCCGACGTGGTCGTCGTCTCCGGCCACCGTGGCTTCGACTACGCCGAGCTGCTGGCGGCGAAGCGGGCGCTGGACGGCGGCGCGGCGCTGTTCGCGACCAGCCACGACCCGACTCTGCCGATGCCCGACGGCGAGTGGCCCGGAACCGGCTCGATCCTCGCCGCGGTCGAGACCGCGTCGGGGCGCCGAGCCGAGATCGGCGGCAAGCCCGAGCACCACCTCTTCGAGATGGCGATCGACGTGATCCGCGGTTCCAAAGGCACGGATGACGTGCAAAAGGAACCGCAGATCGGGCGGCTGGCGATGGTTGGCGACCGGATCTCCTCCGACATCGACGGTGGCCGTGCCGCCGGGCTGGCGACGGTGCTGGTGCTGAGCGGGACCAGCAGCCGGGCCGAGGCCGAGGCGGCCGATCCGGCGCCCGACCACGTGCTCCAGAACCTCGCCGGCCTGCTGCGGTGAGCGGCGGCACTGTGGCCGCCAAGCGCAGCGACCCCCACCCCGGGCTGAGCTTCGCCGGGCTCTTCGCCGTCACCTTCTGCGGCCTGGTCGCGGTCGGCGCCGTGCTGCCGGTCCTGCCCCGCTACGTGCACGGCCCGCTCGGCGACGGCGACCTCACGGTCGGCATCGTGATCGGCGCCTACGCGATCACCGGCCTGCTGCTGCGGCCGGTCGCCGGGCGCCTCGCCGACCGCTGGGGGCGCAAGCCGACGGTCCTGCTCGGCGCCCTGCTGCTCAGCCTCAGCGGCCTGCTCAACCTCCCGCACTGGGGGATCGCCGGCCTGATCGCCGCCCGCCTCGTGCTCGGCATCGGCGAGGGCTCGCTCTATACCGCCGGCTCGGCCTGGATCGTCGACATGGCACCGGTCGCCCGCCGCGGCCGCGTCCTCGGCCTCTACGGGCTCGCGGTCTGGGGCGGGCTCAGCGTCGGCCCGCTGGCCGGCGAGCTGCTGCTGCAGGCCAGCGGCTACAGCGCGGTCTGGATCTTCGCCGCCGCGATGCCGCTGGCCGGGGCGCTGATCGCGACCCGCATCTCCGACCCCTTCGTGCCGCTCGCCCACAGCGAGCCGCACCCGCTGATCGCCCCGGAGGCGGTCCGCCCCGGCCTCGCCGTCGCGCTCGCCTCGGTCGGCTACGCCGCTGTCGCGACCTTCATCGTCCTCCACCTCGAATCCCGCGGGGTCGGCCACGGCGCCACCGTCTTCGCCGCCTTCGCGGCGATGATCGTCATCACCCGCCTCATCGCCGGCAACCTGCCCGACCGGCTCGGCCCCGCCCGGGTGGCGATCGGGGCGACGCTGGTCGAGGCCGTCGGCCTGCTCGTCATCGCCCTCGCCCACAGCCTCCCCGTAGCCCTCGCCGGCGGGATGGCGATGGGCGCCGCCTTCTCGCTGCTCAACCCCTCGCTGATGCTGATCGCCGTCGGCCGCGTCTCCGAGAACGCCCGCGGCGCGGCGATGGGCACCTACACGGCCTTCTTCGACGCCGGCGTCGGGCTCGGCGCCCCGCTGGCGGGCCTGACCGCGGCGCTGACCGACTACGAGGGTGCCTTCGTCCTCGCCGCGGCGATCGCCGTCGGCTCGGCGGCGCTGACCGCGATGACGCTGCACCGGGTCGTCAGCGCGCGCTGACGACCAGCGTCTGGGCGGCGCGGCCGATCCGGCCCTCGCGGTCATAGAGCACCGACTCGGCGGTGGCGACCCCGGTCGGCTGCGCCAGCGTCACCGCGTCGACGCCGATCCACTCCCCCACCGGCATCCGCTCGAGGTGGACGCTGAGCTCGACGTTGACGAAGACGAACCGCCGGTAGTCGAGCTCGGCGCTGATCCCGTTGCCGACGTCGGCGGCGACGAGGGCCCGCTGCAGCGGCGTCGGCTCTTCGCCGCCGACCAGTGGCTTGCGCATCCGCAGCCAGGCGGTCCCCGGGCCGAGCTGCATGAAGCCGCCCTTGACGAAACGGACCTCCATCGCCGAGTGGTAGCCGTGCTCCTGCTCGGTCGGGAAGAACTCGGCCTCGGCACCCTCCTCCGGCGGGGGCGGGGGCGCTGACGAGTCGACCGCGGCGGCCGGCAGGTCGACGGGAGCGATCTCGATCCGCCAGGCGGTGGCCCGGATCAGGACCTGCCCGTCGACGCTGAGCTCGGCCTCGACCAGCTGCACCCGCCGGCCCGGCCGCAACACCCGGGTCTCGATCCGCACCGTCGCGATCGGGACCGGGCGGAGGATCTCGAAGCTGATCCGGACGATCTGGAAGCGCTCCGATTCCGGCAGCAGCTCGAAGGCCCGCGCCAGCAGCGCCGACGGCGGCCCGGCGTGCTGAGCGCCCGGGTCCCAGGGACCGCGGGTCAGATCGGTGGCGACGTAGACCTCGCCGTCGGTCTCGTAGAAGGCGTCGAACACGCCGCCATCCTAAGCGCCGCTCAGCAGTCGTGGCTGCCGAGCTCCTGGACCCAGACGCGGGCGCCGCGGCTGCCTTCGAAGTTGCCGCGTCGCAGGCCGATGCCGATCTGGGCGTAGGGGCCGAGGATGTTTTCGCGGTGGCCGGTCGAGCCGATCCAGGACCGGAAGATCGCCCGAACGCCGGCGAAGCCTCCGCTCCCCCAGGCGATGTTCTCGGCGGCCCGCCAGCAGCCGCCGCCGAGGTAGCCGTAGTGCGCCATCCAGAAGGTGAATTCACGGCCGCAGGCCTCGTGGCTGAATTCGCGGCAGGCGATGATGTCCGCTGCCTTGTGGCTCGCGGCCCGGTTGAGAGGAGCCACGGCGGTCAGCGGCGCCAGCCCGGAGGCACGGCGGGCGAAGTTGGTCATGCAGCGCATTTCCCGCAACTGCACTCCGACCGGCCGCCCGGCCTGGCGCTGATCCGGACAGGCGGAGGTCGGGGCGATCAGGCGGCTCAGCTCGGCCCCGGCGCCGGCGGGCACCGATGCCGCGGCGGCGATCGCCAGTAGCGCGACCGCGAGGCCGATCGTGCGCGTCATAGACCTGTAATAGCAAGGGCGTACCCTGGACTCAGACCGAAAGGAGACTTGATGGCGACGAAGATCGAGAAGTCCGAGCAGGAGTGGCGCGAGCAGCTCACCCCCGAGCAGTACGAGGTGACGCGCAAGGCGGGCACCGAGCGGGCCTTCACCGGGCCGCACCTGGACGAGAAGCGCGAGGGGATGTTCCGCTGCGTCGGCTGTGGGACCGAGCTGTTCTCCTCCGGCACCAAGTTCGACTCCGGCACCGGCTGGCCCAGCTTCACCGACCCGGCCAACCTGGAGCGGGTCGAACTGCGCCCCGACAACAGCCACTTCATAAAGCGCACCGAGGTCGTCTGCAAGACCTGCGACGCCCACCTCGGCCACGTCTTCGACGACGGGCCCGGGTCCAGCGGCCAGCGCTACTGCATCAACGGCTGCGCCCTGGAGTTCGAGGCGAAGTAGCTAGCGGCTCGGCGGCGGTGGCGCTAAAGAGTGCCGCCGCCGGCACCGAGGTAGCTGAAGCGCACCGCCAAAGCGACGGCCTCGGTGCGGGTGTCGACCTCGAGCTTGGCGATCGCGTTGCGGACGTGGGTGTGGACCGTGGCCGGGCTCAGCTGCAGCCGCTCGGCGATCTCTTTGACCCGCAGGCCCTCGGCCAGCAGCTCGAGGATCTGGCGCTCGCGCGGGGAGAGGTCGAGTAGTTTCTCGACCTCGGAAGGCTTGCCGCCGGCGAAGTCGCCGCCGAGGAAGGTGCCGCCGCTGGTCACGGCTTTGACGGCGCGGGCGATGTCCTCGGCCGGCGCCGACTTGAGCACGTAGCCGGAGGCACCGGCGCGCAGGGCGAGCGCCAGCAGGTCCGGCTGGGCGTGGGCGGTGAAGATGATCACCTTGGTCCGCGGCCGCGCCTTGAGGACCTCCTTGGTCGCCTCGATGCCGTCGCGCTTGGGCAGCTCGACGTCGATGATCAGGACGTCGGGCTCGAGCTCCTTGACGACATCGACGACGTCGCGGCCGTTTCCGGCCTCGCCGACGATCTCGACGATGCTCGAATTCGCCATCCGCGCCTTGATCGCCTCACGGACGATCTCATGGTCATCGCAGAGGACCACCCGCTTGGCCTCGCGCACACTGGAGTTCATTGAGCGCCGATTCTTTCAGGACAGCCGTAGCTATGCAAAGTATTAGGTAGCGTGAAACTCCCGTCGCGCTCCTGCCGGTTCTCGATCAGGGCGATGATCGTCCGCCCGACCGCGACCGCGGTGCCGTTCAGGGTGTGGAGCGCCTGCGGTGCCTCGCCCTCCGCCGGGCGGTAGCGGCAGCTCATGCGGCGGGCCTGGTAGTCGGTCGTGTTCGAGCACGAGGTCAGCTCCCGGTAGCGCCCCTGGCTCGGGATCCAGGCCTCGCAGTCGTACTTCTTCGCCGCCGGGGCGCCGAGGTCGCCGACGGCGACGTTGACGACCCGGTAGGGCAGCTCCAGCTCGGTCAGGATCCGCTCCTCCAGCGCCAATATGCGCTCGTGCTCGGCCGTCGACTGCGAGGGCTCGACGAACGAGAACATCTCGACCTTGTCGAACTGGTGGACGCGGAAGATGCCGCGGGTGTCGCGGCCGGCGGCGCCGGCCTCACGGCGGAAGCAGGTCGAGAAGCCGCAGTAGCGCAGCGGCAGGTCGGCGGCGTCGAGGATCTCGCCGGCGTGCAGGCCGGCAAGGGCGACCTCGGAGGTGCCGGTGAGGAAGAGCTCGTCCTTCGGAATCTCGTAGATCTGGTCGCGGTCGCCGGGCAGGAAGCCGGTCCCCTCCAGCGCCTCTTCGCGGACCAGGACCGGCGGCACCACCGGCTCGTGGCCCTCGGCTCGGACCAGCTCGATCGCGAAGCGGACCAGGGCCAGCTCCAGCATCACCAGGTCGCCCTTGAGGTAGGCGAAGCGCGAGCCGGAGAGCCGGGCGCCGGCCTCCATGTCGATCAGGCCGAGCTCGGTGCCGATCTCGAGGTGGTCGCGGGGCTCGAAGTCGAACTCGGTCGGGGTGCCGACCTCGCGGACGACGACGGCGTCCTCCTCGGTCATCCCTTCCGGGGCGTCGGGGTCGGGCAGGTTCGGCAGGCCGGTGGCGAGAGCGCCGAGCTCGGTCTCGACCTTCTCCAGCTCCTCTTTGCCGGACTCGATCGTCTCCTTCAGCGCCGCCACCGCCGCCATCAGCTCGGCGCCGTCGCCGCCGGCCTGCTTGGCCTCGCCGATCTGCTTCGAGAGGGTCTTGCGCTCGGCCTGGGCGTTCTCGACCTCGGGCAGCAGTTGGCGACGGCGAGCGTCGAGGGCGAGCAGCTCGTCGACGGCATCGGCGGCGCCGCGGCGCGCCAAGGCCGCCTTGACCCGCTCAGGTTCGGAGCGAATCAGCTTCAGGTCAAGCATTGGAATCCCGCGCTAAGGAGAGGTCTCGCCGGGGCGCGGCGACGATTCGGCGTCTTCGCCCGCGTACTTGGCGACGAACCTGGCCAGAGCTTCGGCGTCTTTGCCGACGACGATGTTCTGGGGCATGATCGCCCCGGAGAAGCCGCCGTTCTGGATCGCGAAGAGAGCATCGTCGTAGGTCTCGGTTCGCTGGTTGAGGTTCGGGCCCTGCGTCCGCTCGCCGCGATTGCCGCTTCCCTGGGTGCCGGCGGCGCTCAGGGTGTGGCAGCCGGCGCAGTGGGTGGCGAAGAGAACAGCCCCGTCGTAGTTGGGGTCGTCCTTGGAGACGGTGATCCCCTCTTCGCCGAAGCCGCAGGCGGCCAGCCCGAAGGCGGCGGCGACAACCATCGCTATGACAAGTACAGGACGCACGCGGCGCGCATCATATTGTCTGGAGCCGACCGCGATCTTTTGACGATGCCGCCACCCGACGCAAACAGCTTCCGAAACGCGATGGCGAAGCTGCCTACCGGGGTCACGATCGTCACCGCCGACGGCCCCGATGGGCCCGCTGGAGCCACTGCCAATGCGGTCTGCTCGCTCTCGGTCGAGCCGATGCTGATGCTCGCCTGCCTCGACCGCGGCTCCCGCACCCTGCTCGCCGTGCAGGCCGCCGACCGCTTCGGCATCAGCGTCCTGCACAAGGGCCAGGAGCCGATCGCCCGCTCTTTCGCGACCAAGCGGCCGGTGGCGGAGAAGTGGGCCGGCGTCGCCTGGAGCGAGCGCGAGGGCGTCCCGGCGATCGACGGCGCCCTGGTCCAGGTGACCTGCCAACTGCGCGACGTCCTCGCCGCCGGCGACCACGTGATCGTCACCGGCGAGGTAACCGCCCTGGAGGTCAGCGAGGGCGATCCCCTCGTCTTCCACGGCGGCGAGTTCCGGCCGCTGGATTGAGTCGGCGGACGCGGCGGCGCGTCAGTCGCAGCCGCTGGCGATCGCCAGCGCCTTGCAGACTTCATGCATGCGAGGGCCGGAGAGGCTGGCGATCGGCTCGCTGAGGGACTCTTTGTAGGCCTGCTCCAGATTGTCGAAGCTGATCGCGCATTCATCCGGCACTCCGTCCGCCTCGCCAAGCCGCACCTCCGTCGGGAGATTGCGGATCGTTCTCGTCAAAGGCGCGACCAGCACGCGGCGCAGCACCGGAACCGCGGTCGCACGGGTCAGGATCAGCACCGGCCGCCGGCCCACCTCAGGCGTCTCGCACCAACAGACGTCACCACGGGTCACCATGGCTCTTCTTCAATCATCCGGCGGGTGGACCGTTTCGCCGCCTGGATCTCCTCCTCGGTCTCGGGGATGCGTTCGTATCCCTCGATGATTTCGCGGTCGATCCGGGCCTTGTCCGCGTCGAAGAGGTACGCCTCGATCGCGTCGCGGATCAACGCCGAGCGCGAGCGCCCTTCCTTTGCCGCCCGCTCGTCGAGCTGCCGCAGCAGATCGTCGTTGAGCTGGACCAGGGTCTGAGTGCGCGTCACTGGCCATATGGTAGCCAATGGTCGAGGTCGGGTGGGGATGACGGTAGCCATGCCCGCCCCAAGGCCAACCGCAGGGGGAATTCTCCCCCCGTCTACGTCAGTTGCCCCGATGGCAGACCGCCTCGACGTTGTTGCCGTCGGGGTCGAGGACGAAGCCGCCGTAGTAGCCGGGGTGGTAGATCGGGCGCGGCGCCGGGGCGCCGTTGTCGGTGCCGCCGGCGGCGAGGGCGGCGGCGTGGAAGGCGTCGACCTCGTCGCGGCCCGGGGCGGTGAAGGAGACGTGGGCGCCGCTGACGGTCGGGCGGCCACGGGCCATGATCCAGAAGTAGGGCTTGGGGCCGTGCTCGGTGTCGCTGCCGAAGCCGGCGGCCTGCGGCACCGGCTCCATCAGGAGGCGGATTCCGAGTGGCGCCAGGGCGGCTTCATAGAAGGCTTTGCTGGCGTTGAAATCGCTGGCCTCGAGGCCGACGTGATCGAGCATGGCCGGCAGCGTAGCGGTGCGACAATCGGAGGATGAGCGCCGAGACGCAGTTCAAGCAGCCAGGCTGGTTCACCAAGCACGTCTTCAACCCGCTGGTCGCCGCGGCGACGAGGTTGGGATTGCCGCTGGCCGGCTCCCGGGTGCTGGAAGTCAAGGGGCGCAAGAGCGGCGAGTGGCGCAAGACGCCGGTCAACCCGCTCGAGTTCGAGGGCGGCCGCTACCTGGTCGCCCCGCGCGGCAACACCCAGTGGGTCCGCAACATGCGCGCCAGCGGCGGCGGCCGGCTGGTGCGGGGCAGGCGGGCCGAGGAGTTCACCGCGACCGAGGTCCCCGAGGCCGACCGCCCTCCCCTGCTGCGCGCCTACCTGGCGAAATGGAAGTGGGAGGTCGGCGCCTTCTTCGACGGCGTCGGCCCCGACTCATCCGACGAGGAGCTCCGCCGCATCGCCCCCGACCACCCCGCCTTCAAGATCGACTGAGCGGCGAGCGCTGCATATGCCTCGATATAGGTGGGGAATGCAGCTCTCGCGCTAGAGGCCGCTGGTCGTCGCGGCTCGCAGCGCGAGGAAGAAGATGACGCCGCAGCTGACGGCCATGATTCCCATCTCGCGGCGGACGATCTGCAGGGCGATCGATTGCTGGGTCTCGGCCGGCAGCGCTTCGAAGTCGATCTCGCCGATCTCGCGCTGGGCGGCACCGGTGCGAGCGCCCTCAGCGATGAAGGAGACGACCAGCGGCAGGATGCCGTAGAGGTAGTGGAGATCTTCCGCCGCCTTGTGGTTAGTCACAACCAGAAGGCCCCCGAGCAGGGCCTGGAGGAAGACCGATACCTGGGCGATCCTGAGCAGGTACCAGAAGGGGATCGAGGCCTGGTTGCGGTACCAGGCGACGCCGCCGATGGCCCCGGCAGCGAGGTTGAGCAGGATTACGGCGCAGCCGACTGCGATATGGACCCCGATCACGGGCTATTTCCTCCCAAAAGGGTCGGGATTCGGCTTACTGATGCGGAAAAGCACTATGTAGCAATGTGTCACAAGGTGGGTGTATAACAGCGGCTACGGGCGTTGAGACACGGCGATGGACGCCAGCCGACTCCCGGACCAAAAACACCCCCCAGTGCTTAAGAGCTACCTCCCGATCCTTGTCTTCGCGTTTCTCGGCCTGACGGTCGCGAGCGTCTTCGCGATCGTCAACCACCTGGTCGGCCCGAAGAAGCCGAGGGTCGCGACCGCGGCCAGCCGCCGCCAGGGCGAGCCCTACGAGTCGGGGATCCCGGTCGAAGCGATGAAAGGCTTCAGATTCGGCGTCAGCTTCTACCTCGTGGCGATGCTCTTCATCCTCTTTGACATCGAGGTGGTCTTCCTCTACCCCGTCGGCGTGATCCTCAAGGGAGCTGACAGCGTCTTCGTCCTCGGCGAGCTGATCACCTTCGTCGTCCTGCTGATGATCGCCTTCGTCTACGTCTGGCGAAAGGGTGCGCTGGATTGGAAATAGAGCGCCGCAGCAGCCTTCCCGCCAAGCAGGCGACCGCCCGGCAGATGCTGCGCGGCGACCTCGAGGGTGCCGACCTCGACGCCTACGTGGAAGAAAAAGTCGTCACCACGACCTTCGAGAAAATGCTCAACCTGGCGCGGGCCAACTCGATCTTCCCGCTCACCTTCGGCCTCGCCTGCTGCGCGATCGAGGCGCCGATCTCGATCGTCACCGCCCGCTACGACCTCGCCCGCTTCGGCGCCGAGGCCCTGCGCGCCTCACCGCGCCAGGCGGACCTGATCATCCTCTCGGGCCGGGTCTCGGTGAAAATGGCGCCGGTCGTCCGCCGCCTCTACGACCAGATGCTGGAGCCGAAGTGGGCGATCTCGATGGGCGCCTGCTCCTCCTCCGGCGGCATGTTCGCCAACTACGCCGTCGTCCAGGGCGCCGACAAGTTCATGCCGATCGACATGCACATCCCCGGCTGCCCGCCGCGGCCGGAGGCGGTCATGTACGGCTTCAGCAAGCTGCAGCGCAAGATCATCGGCAGCCCCGACCAGGGCTGGCGCCAGCGTTACAACGCCGCCGGCACCGAGGAGTGGGCGCGCGGCGGACCGGCCAGCAAGCCGAGCCTCGAGGCGGCGGAAGCCTACGAGCTGGCCCGGGAGCTCGCTCGTGCCTGACGCCCCCGGGTTGGAGCTGATCCGGGGAGACATCGAAAGCAGCCTCCCCGGCTCGATCCTCGCCACCTCCTTCGACCGCAACCAGCCGGCGCTGATCGTCGACGCTGAGCGAATCCTCGAGGTCCTCACCTGGCTGCGCGACACCCCCGGCCAGAACTACCGCTTCCTCAGCTCTCTCCATGTGGCGGACTACCTACCGGCAGCTCCCCGCTTCGGAGTCCACTACGAGCTCCTCAATCGCGATCGCGTCGAGCGCCTCCGGGTTAAAGCAATGCTGGCCGACCCGGCCGCGGACGTGGGAGCGCCGGGGCAGAGTCCGAGAACGGACGCCCTCGCCCGCCCGCAGGACTCTGCCCCGGCGCTCCCCCCGGGTACCGGCGTCCTGCCAGAGATCGACTCCTGCGTCAACCTCTTCCCCACCGCCGAGGCCCAGGAGCGCGAGGCGTTCGACTTCTTCGGCATCGACTTCAAGGGCCACCCGGACATGACCCGGATCCTGATGCCCGACGACTACGTCGGCTGGCCGCAGCGGCGCGACTTCCCGGTCGGCGGCGAGCCGGTCACCTTCACCTACAACGAGAAGCGTTATGGCTGAGCTGACCGAGGATCTCGCCAAAGAGGTGATGACGGTCAACATCGGGCCGCACCACCCCGCCACGCACGGGGTGCTGCGCCTCGTCGTCGACCTCGAAGGCGAGGTCGTGCGCGACCTCAAGCCGGTGATCGGCTACGTCCACACCGGGATCGAAAAGTCCTGCGAGGACAAGAGCTACTGGAAGGTCATCCCCTTCGTCGAGCGGATG
>OUMR01000002.1_pt1 | contig 30401 bp, 29 predicted proteins | sample 1691061 | NCBI WGS metagenome assembly OUMR01 (sample SAMEA3914864, study PRJEB12502) | metagenome | biome: forest; material: soil | place: USA | collected 2012-03-12 | depth 0.3 m | reverse complement strand
GTTTTTTTCGTCGGCGATGAAGGGCAGGTTGTTGACGAAGCCCGTTTCGGTGGCGAAGGCGAACTGCCAGGCGAAGGCGGCGACGACGGTGATGATCCCGTAAGGGATCAGGACGACGGTGCGGACGACGCCGCGGCCGAAGATCGCCCGATGCATGATCAGCGCGATGATCATCCCGAGCACCAGCTCGATCCCGACCGAGATCACCATGATGATCAGCGTGTTGAAGACGTCGAGCCACCACAGTTCGGAGCTCAGCACGGTGCCGTAGTTGGAGAGGCCGATGAATTCGGTCTGTTCCGGGAAGCGCAGGTCGAGCTTCTGCAGCGAGAGGACGAAGGCGTAGCCGATCGGGTATGCGGTGACGGCGAGCATCGCGATTACCGCCGGCGCGCAGAGCATCCAGGCGAGCTTGCGTTCCGAGCGGGTGCGCGAGCTGATCCGCTTCTTCGGCGGATCCGGGTTGGCGGGAGCGGGCACCGAGGCGGCCTCCATCAGAGCAGCCCTTCCCGCTTGACCGCGGCTTCGAGGTTTTCCTTCAGTTCTTCGTAGATGCCTTCGGTGTCTTCGGGGTCGATCTTGTCCGGCGGGTGGAGGGTGCGCTGCAGCGCCGAGGTGACGTCCTGGTAGGCCGGCGTCGTCGGCCGCGGCCCGGCCGCTTCGACCTCTTCCTTGACCAGCCCGGCGAAGCCCGGGTAGGCCTTTTTCACGGCCTTGCTGGCGTAGAGGTTTTCGTGCGAGGGCGGCAGGCCGTCGAGTTCGACCGCGGTCAGCTCGCTCTTTTCACCCGACAGGCAGGCGGCCGCTTCGAAGGCCTGCTGCTTGTGGCCGGAGTAGGAGCTGACGGCGAGGTTGAAGCCGCCGAGCGGCGGTTTCGCCGGGTTGTCGTTGACCCGCGGGAACGGCGCCGCGCCCATGTTTTCGTTGATTTCCGGCGCTTCTTCCTTGGCGCTCGCGAAGGCGAAGGTGTAATTGACCATGAAGGCCGATTCGCCGGCCTCGAAGCCGAGTCGGGCACTGTCCTCGTTCGAGGTCGAGAGGTTCGGCGCCGCCGCCGAGGAGTGGGCGAGCCGGCCGATCACCGCGAGCGCTTCTTCGGTCGGCTTCTGTTCGAGGTCGATTTCTTCCGGGCCAGAGAGGATTTCGGTCCCGGCGCTGTCGATCAGCGCGTTGACCCAGACCGTGTAGCCCTCGTAGCGTTCGGCCTGGACCTGGATCGTGCCCGCTTCCTTCAGCCCTTCGGCTTCTTCGATCATCTGGTCCCAGGTCGCCGGCGGCTTCTTGACCAGGTCCTTGCGGTACCAGAGCAGCTGCGTGTTGGTGTTGAACGGCGCCGCGTAGAGCTTGCCTTCGAAGCTGGCCGTTTTGAGCACGCTCTTGAAGACGTTCCTGCTCGCCTCCTCCTTGAGCTTGCCCTGCCACGGCTCGATCCAGCCGGCGTTGGCGAATTCGCTGGTGAGGATGACGTCGAGGCCGATGATGTCGATCGAGGAGTCCTTGGCGCCGAGTCGGCGGACCAACTGTTCGCGCGACTGGCTGGCGTCGTTGGGCAGCAGTTCGGGTTTGATCTTGTAGGCACCGTTGGCTTCCGTGGTGCAGCGTTCCGCGGTCGCTTCGATCGTGCCGCCCGGCTGGATCGCGACGAAGAAGGTCAGCGTCGGCGGGCCGCCACCGGAGCCGCCGCAGGCGGCGAGCAGGGCAGCCGACGCACCGGCCGTAACGAGAACTGCCAATCCGCGCTTGAACCGCCGCGAGGTCAAATCCTCTCTCCGATCGTTCCCGGGCCGACCTGGAAGGACCGGCCGCTGGCAATCGTGGTTCCCGCAAGGCGATTTGCCTAAACGTGGCGGCGTGCGGGCCGGGGAAAACGGGTAGCGCGCTCGCATGGCCGCCTACTCAATCGCCGTCGCCGACGAGTGCTCCGACAGCTACGAGGGCTCAGACGTGCCCGGCGAGTTCCGGCCGCTGACCGAAGCCCTGGACAGCGAGCAGGTCGCCCTGACCCTGATCCGGATCCCGCCGCACTCCGACTTCGAGCAGGGCACCGGCCACCGCCACAAGGAAACCGAGGAGATCTACCTGGTCACGAAGGGCCGGCTGACGATGCGCTTCGACGATGAGATCGAGGAAATTGCCGCCGGCTCAGCGGTCCGCGTCGCGCCGGGAACCACCCGCTCACACCGCAACCTCGGCGAGGAGACGGTCGAGATGTGGGCCATCTCGCGCAAGAGCGACGGCGGCGATGCGATCAAGGTCGAGGATTTCTGGGCCGCCTCGCCGGCCGCGGACTGAACCCGATAGGGCGAAGCCGAAGCTCAGACCAGGGTAAGACGGGGCAGCCAGGACTCGAACCTGGAATCGCCGGTTTTGGAGACCGGTGCCTTAGCCAGTTGGGCCACTGCCCCAGAGGGAGGGGGATCGTAACGAGCGGCGGATCTTCTGCGCCGTTCCATGCGGGCGGAGGGATTTGAACCCCCAAGCTCTTTCGAGCACCGGCACCTAAAGCCGGCGTGTTTGCCAATTTCACCACGCCCGCGCAACCGGCCCGGGTGGGCCTTAACGCACGACCAATGCCGCATCGTCGCTGGCAGATTCTATGATCGATCCATGGCAGTTGGAGAGGTGAGGCCCGGCTACGAACTGTGGCGGCCAAATCGGGAGAAGGCTGGGTCGGTTACGACGAAACTCGTGATCGTCCTTTTGCTGCTCGCGACGGCCGTGCTGGCGGCGATCATCACGATCGGCGGCTGGTCGCTGCTGAAGGGCGGCAGCGGCATGGGATTGGCCTGCGCGGTCTACGCCATCCTCTACGCCTTCTTCGCCTTCCTCGTCTTCCGCTGGAGCCGCGGCATCCTGCCGCTGGTGGCGGCGCTCTCGATGATCCTGGCGATCTTCTGCGCGGTCGGCGCCAGCAGCTGGTTCGAACGCGACAAGGCCGGCTTCGCCGAAGCGGCCCTCTCCTCTTCGGTGCTCGGCACCCTGGTCGTCGTCCTCGGCCTGCTGCAACTGGTCCTGATCGGCTTCGCCCTCTTCGGCTTCAACCAGGAGTGGCACGTCGAGGAGGAGCGCCCGATCGGCTCGGGCGAGGACTACGGCGCCGGCGCTACCGACGGCGCCCCGCAACCCGCCTGAGCGGGCCGGCGGCGCGCCCGCCGCTTCGATGCCGGAGGTGGGACTCGAACCCACAAGCCCGCAAGGGCAATCGATTTTGAGTCGATCGCGTATGCCAATTCCGCCACTCCGGCGCCGAGGGAAAGATAGACCGCCCGCTCGGGGGGTAGCGCGCCCAGCGCCGACTGCATCGGAATAGACTGCGCCGCCGCATGCCCGAGCCGCTCTGGCAACCCACCTCCGAGACGGTCGAGGCCTCGCGCCTGAGCGAATACATGCGCTGGCTGGAGGCCGAGCGCGGGCTCAGCTTCGCGGACTACGGCTCGCTCTGGGCCTGGTCCACCGCCGAGCCCGACGCCTTCTGGGCCTCGCTCTGGGACTTCTTCGAGATCCAGGCCGACGGCGACCCCTCCCCCGTCCTCGCCTCACGCGAGATGCCGGGCGCCGAGTGGTTCCCCAATACCGCGCTCAACTACGCCGAGCACGTCTTCGCCGGCAAAGACGACGCCGCGGTGGCGATCTTCCACGCCTCCGAGCTGCGCCGGCTCGGCGAGCTGACCTGGGGCGAGCTGCGCGAGCAGGTCGCCGCCGTCGCGGCGGCGCTGCGCGGGCTGGGGGTCGAACGCGGCGACCGGGTCGTCGCCTACCTGCCGAACATCCCGGAGGCGATCGTCGCCTTCCTCGCCAGCGCCTCGATCGGCGCCGTCTGGTCGAGCTGCTCGCCGGACTTCGGCCCGGCCAGCGTGATCGACCGCTTTGCCCAGATCGAGCCAAAGGTGCTCTTCGCCGTTGACGGCTACCGCTACAGCGGCAAGGACTTCCCCCGCGAGGAAACCGTCGCCCAGCTGCAGGCGGCGATGCCGAGCCTGACCGCGACCGTGGTCGTGCCCTACCTCGCCCCCGAGCCCGACCTCGCGGCCCTGGGCGAGCCGCTGCTCTGGGGCTCGCTGCTGACCGATCACGCCGGCGCCGAGCTGAGCTTTGAGCGGGTCCCCTTCTCCCATCCCCTCTGGGTCCTCTACTCCTCCGGCACGACCGGGCTGCCGAAGGCGATCGTCCACAGCCAGGGCGGGATCCTGCTGGAGCTGCTCAAGCACCTGCACCTCCACGTCGACGCCCACCCCGGCGATCGCCTCTTTTGGTTCACGACGACCGGCTGGATGATGTGGAACTTCCTCGTCTCCGGGCTGCTGACGCCAGCGGCGATCGTCCTCTACGACGGCAACCCGGGCTACCCCGACCTCGGCGCGCTCTGGGACCTCGCCGAGCGCGCCGGGATCACGATCTTCGGCACCAGCGCCGCCTACCTCGCCGCCTGCATGAAGGCCGGCGTCGAGCCCGGCTCCGGGCGCGACCTCTCGGCCCTGAAGTCACTCGGCTCGACCGGCTCGCCGCTGGCGCCGGAGGGCTTCGACTGGGTCTATGAGCACCTCGGCGCCGACACCTGGCTGTTCTCCACCAGCGGCGGCACCGACGTCTGCACCGCCTTCGTCGGCGGCGTCTCGGTGCTGCCGGTCTACCGCGGCGAGCTGCAGGGCCGGGCGCTGGGGATGGCGGTCGAGGCCTGGGACGAAGACGGCAACCCGGTCGTCGGCGAGGTCGGCGAGCTGGTGATCACCAAGCCGATGCCCTCGATGCCGATCTACTTCTGGAACGACCCCGACGGCAGCCGCTACCGCGAGAGCTACTTCGAGATGTTCCCCGGCACCTGGCGCCACGGCGACTGGATCGAAATCACCGAGCGCGGCACCGCGGTCATCTACGGCCGCTCGGACTCGACGATCAACCGCGGCGGGATCCGCATGGGAACGGCGGAAATCTACCGCGCGGTGCTCTCGATCGACGCGATTCTCGACGCCCTCGTCGTCGACATCCCGAAAGAGGGGACTGACGGCTGGATGCCGCTCTTCGTCGTCCTTCGCGAGGGCGTCGCGCTCGACCAGGAGCTGACCAAGGAGATCGCCCGCCGGGTCCGCGAGCAGTGCTCCCCGCGCCACGTCCCCAACGAGGTCTTCGCGATCGAGGAGGTGCCGCGCACGCTCTCGGGCAAGGTGCTCGAGGTGCCGGTCAAACGGATTCTGATGGGGCAGGCCGTCGGCAAGTCGGTGAGCCGCGACTCGCTCGCCAACCCGGCCGCGCTCGATTACTTCGTGGCGATGGCGGCGAAGCTCCAGGCCGCCTAGCGCTGCCAGTCGACCGGGCCGGCGCGCAGCACGTGGGCGCCGAGCGGCCGCCCGAGCACCTCCTGCGCCGCCCGCGAGGCCGCGATCAGGAGCGGCAGCTGGACCCCGGTCTCGACGCCCATCTCATGCAGCATCGAGACCACGTCCTCGCTGGAGACGTTGCCGGTCGAGCCGGGCGGCACCGGGCAGCCGCCGAGCTCACCGAAGCTCGACTCGAAGGACTCGACGCCCTCTTCCAGCGCCGCGACGACGTTGGCCAGGCCCTGGCCGCGGGTGTTGTGGAAGTGGGCCGTCAGTTCGACCCCGCCGAGCCGCTCGCGGGCGGCGGCGAAGAACTCATGGACCTGGCGCGGGTTGGCCATCCCGGTGGTGTCGCCGAAGCCGACCTCATCGCAACCGGCCGCCGCCAGCCGCTCGGCGATCTCAAAGACCCGCTCGACCGGCACCGCGCCCTCATAGGGGCAGCCGAAGGAGGTGGCGATCACGCCCTCGCGCCGCAGCCCGGCCTCGCCGGCGCGGCGCAGCGTCGGCTCCAGCCCGGCCAGCGAGTCCGCCACCGAGCGGTTGACGTTGTGGCGGTTGTGGGTCTCCGAGGCGGAGAGGAAGACGCTGACCTCGTCGAAGCGGTCGCGCATCTCCAGCGCCCGCTCGAGCCCACGCTCGTTCGGGATCAGGACCGAGAAGGCGACCCCCTCGCGGCGCTGCACCGCGGCCAGCACCTCGGCCGCGTCGGAGAGCTGCGGGATCACGTCAGGCCGGACAAAGGAGGTGACCTCGATCCGCCGCAGCCCGGTCGCCGAGAGCAGGTCGATCAGCGCCACCTTGTCAGCCGTCGAGATCGTCTCCGGCTCGTTCTGGAACCCGTCCCGCGGCCCAACCTCACGAATCCTGACGCTGCCCGGCAAGTCATTCATCCGCCGAATCCTACGACCCGGACGGACCACCCCAAGGCAAGCCCCGCGCTGCCCTGATCCGATCCACGGTCCGACCCAGGGTGGTCCGCACATGGTCGGGGTCATAGCGAACCTGCTCGTGGGTGAAACGGAGATGGCTGAAGCCCGCCGCCGTGTGGGCCTGGTCCCGCACGCGGTCTCGTGCCTGCTCGGCGGGCGTGCGGTGATAGCGCAAGCCGTCCGTCTCGACCACGAGGCCGTGCTCGGGCCAGTAGAAGTCGACTTCGAACCCGTTCACCCATCGGCCGGTCCGCGGGGCCGGCAGCCCCGCGTCGCGAACCAGCGGCAGAAAGCGCCGTTCCAGCTCCTCACGGGTGAGCCGGAAGGTGCGCCTGTCCAGCATCCGGCGAAGCCGATCCACCCCGCCCATCGAGGGGTGTGCGTCCAGCGCCCTTCGCAGGTCATGGGGCGTGATCAGGTCGTATTTGTCCGCCTCGTTTATCCCCCGCTCCAGGTTCAGATCGGGGCAGCGACGGTCGGCAGCCATGTCGATCAGAGTCAGCGCCGGACTCGTCACCGGGATCCGCTTGAACTCGCCGACGTCCCCCGGTCGAAACGACGAGCGGCGATGAATCTTGACTCCCGAACGACTCCGGTGAGTGGGGCCGGGAACCGAGACCTCGATCGTGCCGCTCTCGGTCCCGATCCGCATTAGTGCAGCCGCGCTGGAATGGCTCAGCACCGCACCGTCCCCGCAGACGAGGACCGCTGCCATCCAGCGCCCCCTCCTCGACACTTCGCCCCTCCCGACGGCATACGCACCTCGCACGGCCCAAGCACTCATCGATTGGCGAGTTGACCCCCTCATGTGGGGTGAAAGTCGCCAACAGCTCAGGGTTCTCCCCTGGGGGTTAGACCATGCCTAGGCCGCCGCTGACGCCCAGGGTCTCGCCGGTGACGAAGGTGGCGTCGTCGGAGGCGAGGAAGGCGGCTGCGGCGGCGACCTCGTCGGGCTGGCCGAGCCGGCCGAGCTGGGTCATGCCCTTCATGTTCTCGATCAGCTTCTCGCCGACCTCGCCGAGGGCTTTGGCGCCCATCAGCAGAGGGGTCTCGATCGGGCCGGGGGCGATCGAGTTGGCGGTGACGCCGTAGCGGCCGTTTTCGCGGGCGATCGTCTTCATGAAGGCGACGACGCCGCCCTTGGCGGCGGAGTAGACGGCGGAGCCCTTGGAGCCGACGCGGCCGGCCTCGGAGGAGATCGTGACGATGCGGCCGTAGCCTGCCTGCTGCATCCCGGGCAGGGCCGCGTAGGTGCAGTTGAGGACGCCGACGAGGTTGATCGCGATCACCCGCTGCCACTGCTGCGGAGTCGTCTGGGTGAAGAAGCCGAACTCGTCGGTGCCGGCGTTGTTGATCAGGATCTGCAGCCCGCCCACGGCCTCGACCGCGGCGCCGGCGGAGTCGAGATCGGTGACGTCGAGCTCGAGCGCATGGCCGGCGATCTCGCCTGCGACCTTCTCAGCCCCGGCGACGTTGACGTCGCCGACCCAGACCTCGGCGCCCTCGGCGGCGAGCCGCGCGGCGATCGCGGCGCCGATGCCGCTGGCGCCGCCGGTGACCAGAGCCCTCTTCCCCTCCAACCTCATCGCGATCAGCATAGACTGGCGCGCCCGTGCCTGACGCTGAACCGATTCCAATTCTGGGCGGCACCGGAGCCCTCGGCGCCGGTCTCGCGACCCGCTGGGCTCAAGCCGGCGCGGCCGTCGTACTCGGCTCCCGCTCGGCCGAGCGGGCCGAGGAAGCCGCCGAGAAGATCCGCGCCGCGGTCCCCGGCGCCGACGTCACCGGCCTGCCCAACGAGGAGGCAGCCGCGGCCGCCGATGTGATCTTCCTCACCGTCCCCTTCCGCAACCAGTCGGAGAACCTCAACAACCTGCGCGGGACGCTGAAGCCGGGCCAGATCCTGGTCGACTGCACGGTGCCCCTGGCCGCCGCGGTGAGCGGCAAAGCGACCCGCTCGCTCGGCGTCTGGCAGGGCTCCGCCGCCCAGCAGGCGCAGGAGATGGTCCCCGAGGGCGTCACCGTCGTCGCCGCCCTGCACACGGTCGGCGCCCCGACCCTGACCGACCTCGACCACGAGTTGGGCGAGGACGTCCCCCTCTGCGACGACAAGAAGGTCGACAAGGCCCGCGTCGCCCGCCTGATCGAGCTGATCCCGGGCCTGCGCGCGGTCAATGCCGGGCCGCTGGAGATGGCCCGCATCGTCGAGCAGCTGACGCCGATGCTGATCTCGATCAACAGCCGCTACAAGGCCCACGCCGGGATCAAGCTGACCGGCCTGCCCGACACCGACTACTGGGCATAATCGGAGGATGAGGGTCGCGCTCCTCGCCGGCGGCACCGGCGGCGCCAAGCTGGGCGCCGGGATGCAGGACGAGGTCGGCTCCGAGCTCTCGGTAATCGCCAACACCGGCGACGACGTCGAGGCGCTCGGCGTCCACGTCTCCCCCGACCCCGACCTCGTCACCTACTGGCTCAGCGGCGAAATCGACGAGGAGCGCGGCTGGGGGATCCGCGACGACGCCTTCACCGTCTTCGAGCGCCTGCAGCAGTTCGGCGCCCCGAGCTGGTTCGGGCTCTCCGACCGCGACCTCGCCGCCTGCCTCTACCGGCGCGAGTTCCTCGCTGACGGCGGCCGCCAGACCGACGCCCAGGCGCAGATCGCCCGCGGCCTCGGGGTCGAGGCCAAAGTCCTGCCGATGTCCGATGTGCCGGTGCGGACCAAGGTGCTGACCGCCGGCGGGCGCCGCGACCTGCAGGAATACCTGATCGTCGACGGCGGCCAGCCGGACGTGCTCGGGGTCGAACTGGAGGGAATCGAGCAGGCCGAGCCGAGCCGCGAGGTGCTGGAGGCGCTGCGCCTCGCCGAGGTGATCGTGATCGGCCCCTCCAACCCGGTGATCAGCATCGGCCCGATCCTCGCCGTGCCGGGGATGACGGAGGCGATCACCGCCTCCCCCGCCCCGGTCGTCGCCGTCAGCCCCTACGTCGCCGGCGCCGTCGTCAAGGGCCCGACCGACCGCTTCATGGCCGGCCTCGGCCGCCCCTGCACCGCCGCCGGGGTCGCCTCGCTCTATGCCGGGCTGATCGACGCGATGGTCGTCGACGCGGGCGATCCCGACCCGCCGCCGAGTGAGATCCCGACCCTGGCGGTGCCGACCCTGATGGAGGGCCCCAGCGGCCGCGCCCGGCTGGCGCGGATCGTGCTCGACTACGCCGAGACCCTCGCCGCGCCTTGAAGACGATCGCCGTCCTCCCGGTCAAGCACTTCGACGACGCCAAGCAGCGCCTCGCCGGCGGCATCGAAGACGAGCGCCGGCGCGACCTGGCGGCGGCGATGGTCGCCGACGTGCTGGAGGCGATCGGCCAGGCGCGGACGATCGAGCGGACGATCGTCGTCACCGGCGACCCGATCGCCCAGGGGCTGGCCGCCGACGTCGGCGCCGAGGTCGTCCCCGACCCGACCGATACCAGCCACGTGCGGGCCGTCCTCGCCGGGATCGCCCGGGCCGAAGCCGACGGGGCCGACGCCGTCGCCCTGCTGGCCGGCGACTGCCCGCTGCTCGACCCGCGTGAGATCGACCGCCTGCTGACCGGCGTCCCCGAGCGCTACGTCGGGATCGTCCCCGACCGCCACGGCCCCGGCACCAACGCCCTCCTCCTCAGCCCGCCGAGCGCGATCGTCCCCTCCTTCGGCGAGGGCAGCTGCGCCCGCCACGTCGCCCTCGCCCGCGAGGCGGGGGTCCCCTTCGGGGTCGAGGAGCTGGCCTCCTTCGGCCTCGACCTCGACACCCCGGCCGACGTAATCGCCCTGACCCGCGAGCTCGCCTCCCGCCCGGGCCGCGCCAAGCGCACCGCCAAGGTGCTGGGGATATGAGCCTCAAACCCCACCCGCGGTTCCTTTTGCACCCATTGCGTGGAAAAGGAACCGCAGATGAGTGAGGAGATGCCGGACCAGCTCTGGGTCCGCCCGGTCACCGGCATCCCCGAGGTGACGGAGGGGATGAGCGTCGGGGGGCTGATCGCCGAGCAGGCCACCGACCTCGAGGACGGCGACGTCGTCGTCATCTCGCAGAAGATCGTCTCCAAGGCCGAGGGGCAGGTCCGCAAGCTCTCCAGCGCCCTGCCGGGTGCCGAGGCGCGGCGGCTGGCAGCGGTGCTGGGCAAAGAGCCGAACCTGGTCGAGCTGATCCTCTCCGAGTCGGCCGAGGTGTTGCGGGCCGAGCGCGGGGTCCTGATCGTCGAGACCAAGCACGGCTTCGTCTGCGCCAACGCCGGCATCGACTCCTCCAACCTGCCGCAGGCCGACAGCGTCTGCCTCCTCCCCACCGACCCCGACGCCTCGGCGCGCCGGATCCGGGCCGAGATCCGCACCGCGGCCGGCGTCGCCGTCGCCGTCGTCATCAGCGACAGCTTCGGGCGAGCCTGGCGGCTGGGCCAGGCCGAGGTGGCGATCGGCTGCGCCGGGCTGGCCCCGCTCGACGACTGGCGCGGGCGCCAAGACGCCGGCGGCCGCGAGCTGGAGGCGACCCTGATCGCCGTTGCCGACGAGGCCGCCGGGGCCGCGGACCTGGTCCGCGACAAGGCGAGCGGCGTACCGGCGGCGGTCGTGCGCGGCCTCGATCGCTTCCTCAGCGCCGAGGACGGGCCCGGGGCCGCCGCCCTGCGCCGTCCGCCGGAAGAGGATCTCTTCCGCTAGACAGCGCCAGCCGGGCTCAGTCTTTGTGCAGGACGTCCTTGACCTTGTCGGTCAGCTTCTCGATCCCGTCCTTGGCCTTGCCGCCGGCCTGGTCGACCTTGCCCTCACGCTTGAGGTCGTCGTCGCCCGTGAGGCTGCCTGCGGCCTCCTTGACACGGCCCTTGGCGTCGTCCTTGTTGCGTACCTCGTCAGCGCTCATAGTTCCTCCTGGTCGCTTTGTCTCGGTCGAGACTCGGCTACCCGGATCGGCGGCGACTAAGCGGGGGCCACCTGCAGCGGATACCGCTCGATTACCTCGTAGAGCGTGGTCCGCTGCGCCGCCTCACGCCCCGCCGCCCGCGCCGCCGCGATCAGCTGCTCGGGCTCCAGCCGCACCCCGTGCTGGGAGCCGGCCATGCGGGAGATGTTCTCCTCCATCAGGGTGCCGCCGAGGTCGTTGACCCCCCAGCGCAGCGCCTCGGTGGCGCCCTCGAGGCCCATCTTCACCCAGCTCGCCTGCAGGTTGGTGATCGACCTGCCGAGCGCCAGGCGGAAGGCGGCGGTGTGCTTGAGGTTCTCGGCGATCGAGATCTCCTCGATCCCGTGGGTGCGGCCGAGCATCGTGTTGAAGGGGATGAAGGAGAGCGGCACGAACTCGGTGATGCCGCCGGTCCGTTCCTGCACGCCCCGCACCACCCGCATGTGACGGGCCAGCTCGCGCGGCTCCTCGATGTGGCCGAACATCACCGTCGAGGTCGAGTGCAGCCCGGCCCGGTGGGAGGCTTCGATGATCTCGACCCAGCGGTCGGCGGGCAGCTTGTTGGGCGAGATCCGCTGCCGCACGCCGTCGTCGAGCACCTCGGCCGCGGTCCCCGGGGTCGAGCCCAGCCCGTGCTCGAGCAGGTACTCGAAGACTTCCTGCGGCTGCTTGCCCGAGCGCTCGCAGGCGTGGTTGATCTCCATCGGGCTGTAGGCGTGCAGGTGCAGCTGCGGCGCGGTCGCCTTCGCCAGCGCCAGCCACTTGCCGTACTCCTCCAGGGTCAGGTCGGGATGGATGCCGCCCTGCATGCAGAGCTCGGTCGCGCCGAACTCGACGGCGTCCTCGATCCGGGCGGCGAAGTCGGCCTCGGAGACTTCGTAGGCGTCGGGCGAGCGCTTGCCCTGCCCGAAGCCGCAGAAGGCGCAGCCGACGATGCAGACGTTGGTGAAGTTGATGTTGCGGTTGACGACGAAGGTCACCGTGTCCCCCGCCAGCTCGGCCCGCAGCTCGTCCGCCGCGATCCGCATCTCCTCGATCACCTCGGGCCGGGTCTCGGAGAACAGCGCGGTGAGCTCGTCCTCCGACAGCTCCACCCCCTCGCGCCCCTTGGCGATCGCCCGCTCGGCGACCCCGGCCTCAAAGCTCTCTTCGCTCGTCCGCCCGGACCCTCTGCGTGGAATGAAGCTCCAGTACTTCAGCTTGATCACATCGAGGACCCCCTGCTCCATCCACTCCGGGTCCATGTACTGCGGGTAGACGCAGAGCCGCTCGGTCAGCGCGAACCCTCGCGGCGCCAGCTCCTTACGCACCTGATGGGGACTCGGGAACGGCTCCTCGGGCGAGATGTGATCCCCGTTCGCCGACAGCCCACCCAGATCGGTGGCGCCGGCCTCGACCAACTCGGGCCACCAGTCCGACAAATTCGGCGGCACCTGCACCCCGACATCCGGCATAAGCCGCTTGCACTCCGCAATCAACCGCTTGATCTCCCCAATCCCGACCGGATTTGCCCACTCCGGCATCGCCAAGTCGCCGGCCCCGCCGGCGGGGGATGACCCCGGAGGAACCTCCAGATTCGTGACGGAGGGGTCATCCCCATCCCCCCTCCACCGCGCCCGCGAAGCCTGATCCGCAATCTCCGCGACCTCGGCCCCGTAGTACCGAGGATGGGGAACGAAGTTCTGGAGGATGACCTCTTGGATGTGCCCGTGGCGGGCGTGCGAGGCGGCCAGAGCTTCAAGCGATTCGACCCTCGACTCCTCGCTCTCGCCGATCCCGACCAAGATGCCGCTGGTGAAGGGGATCTTCAGCTCGCCGGCGGCTTCGATCGTCTCCAGCCGCGCGGCGGGGTGCTTGGTCGGGCTACCGGCGTGGACCGTCTCCATCAACCGCTGGTCGACGGACTCCAGCATCAGGCCCTGGGAGGCGGTTACTTCGCGCAGCCGGGCCAGGTCCTCGCGACTGAGCACGCCGAGGTTCGTGTGCGGCAGCATGCCGCGCTCCATCGCCCGTTCGCAGGCCCAGACGACGTAGGAGGTGAAGTCCTCGTGGCCCCAGGTCGCAAGCCGGTCGGCAACGACCGGGTTGACCTCGGGCTTCTCCCCGGTCAGGACCAGGAGCTCCTTGGTGTTCCGCTTCAGCGCCTCGTCGAGGATCCGTTCGACGTCCTCGGGGGCGTGGACATGGGCCTGATGGGTCGCGAAGGCGCAGTACTTGCAGTAGCACTGACAAGTGCGTGAAAGCGAGAGCGTGAAGTTCCTCGAAAAGGTGACCCGTCGCACTCGGCGAGGCTATCGAACGACCGTCGTCCGCAAACGGGGCGCCAACGCAAACGGGGCGGCTCCGAAGAGCCGCCCCGTGGCGATCACGTCTTGAGAAGCCATAGAGGCCGGCGCCAGGGCGCCACCCGCTATTTCGTCGAGGCCGGCTCCGCGGACGCTTTGACCCGCTGCGGCGGCTCGGACGGCGAAGGGCCGCCGGCCTCGAGCACGAAGCGGAAGACAGCGACGGCGAGCAGGGCGCCGACGATCGGGCCGACCAGGTAGGGCCAGACGCCGCCCCACTCGTTGCCGACCAGCGCGGCGCCGAACCAGCGCGCCGGGTTGTAGCAGGCACCGGTCAGCGGACCGCCGACCATGACCAGGAAGACGAAGGTGGTCCCGATCGCCAGCGGGCCCCAGTCCTTGAGGGTCTTCTTCGAGAAGACGACCGAGCAGATGACGAGCACGAGGCAGAAGACCCCGAGCCCCTCGACGACCGCTCCGGCGAAGTTGCCGCTGAGCAGGCCGCTGACTTCACCGGCGCCGTAATGGGTGGCGCGTCCCTCGTCGAGCAGCAGGCTCTTGGTCAGCAGCGCGCCGAGGACGGCTCCGGAGAGCTGGGCAAGGATGTAGATCACTGCATCGAGCGGGCTGATCCGTTTGATCGTCGCCGCGGCGAGCGTCACCGCAGGGTTGAAATGCCCCCCGCTGACGGCACCGAAGATGACGATCACGCCGAAGAGGGTTAGCCCCTGGACGAAGCCGACAACCGCGAAGTCCGAGCCGAACGAGGCCTGGGCTCCGGTCGATACGAACAGCACGACAACGCTGGTGATGAAGAAGACCAGCAAAAGCGTGCCGATCAACTCACCTAGATATGCGGCAAGACCTCTTTCCTGCACTGTCTCCTCCTCCGACTCCTCGACGTTCCCGCGATCGGGTAAGCGGCGGGCAGTCTACTCACATTCCTTCAATGGATTAGGTTGGCCGGCAGATGAGACGGACTGTCGCGCTGCTGGCGGCCGCTCTCGCGCTTGCCGGCGTCGCCGGCTGCGGCGGGGGTGGCGCGGAACCGGGCGTGCCGAAAGGCGCGGCCGTCGTGCTCGATTTCACGCCCAACGCGGTCCACTCCGGGATCTACGCAGCCCGGGCGCAGGGCTTCTACCGCGACGCCGGCGTCGACCTGACGATCCACCAGCCGGGCGAATCGACCGACGCCCCGAAGCTGCTCGCCGCGGGCCGGACCGACTTCGCGATCCTCGACATCCACGACCTCGGCATCGCCCGCGAGCGCGGCTTCGATCTGGTCGGCGTGATGCCGCTGGTCCAGCGCCCGCTGGCGGCGGTGATCGCCCGCGGCGACCGCTCGATCCGCTCCCCCCGCGACCTCGAGGGCCGGACCGTCGGCGTCACCGGCCTGCCCTCCGACGAAGCGGTCGTCGACTCCGAGGTCAGCGCCGACGGCGGCGACCCGGCCAAGGTCGACGAGGTGACGATCGGCTTCAACGCCGTCTCCGCGCTGGCGGCCGGCAAGGTCGACGCGGCGACGGGCTTCTGGAACGCCGAGGGCGTGACGCTGGAACGCCAGGGCATCCCGATCCGGATCTTCAAGGTCAACCAGTACGGCGCTCCCCCCTACCCCGAGCTGATCCTCACCACCTCGCGGAAGACCCTCGACCAGGACCCCGAGCTGGTCGAGGACGTCGTCACCGCGACCCGGCGCGGCTACGCCTTCACCGAGGCCAATCCTGCGCAGGGGCTGGCCGACCTGCTCGAAGCCGACCCGGCGCTGGAACGCGGCGAACAGGCGGCCCAGCTCAAGGTGCTGCTGCCCGACCTGCACCCGCTGCCGTTCAACCCGGCGGTCCTGAGCGAATGGGCCGCCTGGGACCTCGAACACGGGCTGCTCGAAAAGCCGCTCGACGTCAGCGCCGCGTTCGACCTCAGTCGCTGAGCAGTTGCTCGACGAGGGCCGGGAGTTCGCGCGCCATTCTCGAACGGGGCACAGCCAGCGCGATCCCGGCCGCCTCGGCGGCTTTGCGGGTATCGACGTCGACGTGGGAGTAGTAGCCGAGGACCGGCAGGTCGAGCCCACCCAGCGCCGCGGGATCGGCCGCGTCGAGGTCGGCGACGACCAGCTCGGCCTCGTCCAGCGGCGCCTCCTCCACCGAGCGGGCGAGGACGACGTGGTGGCCGGCCGCGGTGAGCATCGCGTCGACCCTGCTGGCCAGCATCAGATCGGTAGCGATGCTGACGACGCGCGCCATCAGCGGCGCACCTAGAGCGAGCGGCGCTGGCGGAACTCTTCGCGGACGCTCTCCGGCCGGCCCCACATCTGCACGACCTCGGAGCGACCCTCGCGAACCTCGCCGACCCGCATCTCGCCGCTGACGCCGTCGCGATCGAGCTTTTCCAGCACGCCCTTGACCGTCTCCGCCGCGGCGGCGTGGCCGAAGCTGTGGGCAACGAGCAGCCGCCAGTGCCATTCGGCCTGCGAGTAGGGCTGGGCGTTGACCTGGCTCAGTGCCACGGCCGAGTCGATGTACTGGCGCTCGTCGTCGATCCGCAGGTCGACCTCGAGGTCGGTCCAGTCCGGCGGCAGCGCGTCGAGCATCTTCTGAAAGTCGGCGGCGAGTGACACGGCTCGAAGCCTAGCCGCTGGTGTACTCGGCCGCGTCGCCTCCGAAGCGGCGTCGCAGCCGCCGGTGCCGGTGGCGGAAGACGAGCGCGATCAGCGGCCGCAGGAGGGCGCCTGGCAGCGGTGGCCGCGGCTCCCAGGCGATGCGGTCGGTCAGCAGCGTGTCGCCCTCCCCCGCCGGCTCGAGCGTCCGCTCGTGCTCCCAGAGCCGCTGCGAGAGCATCGTCGAGCGCTCGAGGAAGCCGCGCCCGGCGTCGACCCGCTCGAGGCAGAGGTCGTCGTAGTCGAAGGGGATCAGCCCGAAGAGCAGGATCCAGCTGCGCCCGATCGGCCGGCCGGCCTGGATCGTGTCGATGCCGAAGTCCTCGGCGCCGCGCGGGACCGTCATCCGCAGCAGCGGCCGCAGCTCGTCGTTGACGCCCGCGGCGGTGACGATCCGCTCCCAGACAGCCGGCGGCGGCGCCTGCAGCCGGGACCGGATCCGAATCTGGGCCCGCCGCTCCATCAAGCGAAGAAGACCTGCTGCAGGAGGAAGACGTTGAGGGCGATGATCATCGCCGCCAGGGCACTGACGAGGACGGTCAGCCAGCGCGGGTTGACCAGGCTCCCCATCACCTCTTTCTTGCTGGCGATGACCACCAGCGGCACCAGCGCGAAGGGGATGCCGAAGGAGAGGACGACCTGGCTGGCGACCAGGGCGTCGGTCGGATTGAGGCCGATCGCCAGCACCACCAGCGCCGGCGCCAGGGTGATCGCGCGGCGGACGAAGAGCGGGATGCGGCGGCGGATGAAGCCCTGCATCACGACCTGCCCGGCCATCGTCCCGACCGAGGAGGAGGCGAAGCCGGAGGCCAGCAGGGCGATCCCGAAGACCGTTGCCGAGCGATCGGAGACCAGCGACTGGAAGCCTTCGTAGGCGCCTTCGATCGAGTCGACGCCGGTCAGGCCGCTGGTGTGGAAGAGCGCGGCGGCGACGATCATCATCGAGAGGTTGACCGCGCCGGCGATCGAGAGGGCGATGACGACGTCGATTTTCTCGAAGCGCAGGATCTTCTTCTTCTCCGAATCGTCGCGGCCGACGATTCGCCGTTGGGTCAGGGCCGAGTGCAGGTAGATGACATGCGGCATCACCGTCGCGCCGATGATCCCGGTCGCGAGCAGGATGCTCTCGGTGCCTTCGAAACCGGGGACGAAGAGGTGCTTGCCGATTTCGCTCGCCTGCGGGTGAGCGTCGAACAGCTCGTAGACGAAGGAGACGACGACGATCCCGACCAGGACCGTTATCCCTGCCTCGAGCCGGCGGTAGCCCTTCTGCTGCAGGGCGAGGATCGCGAAGGCGCCGGCGCCGGCGATGATCCCGGCCGGGAAGAGCGGGATCCCGAAGAGCAGGTTGAGGCCGAGCGCGGCGCCGACCACCTCGGCGATGTCACATGCCATCGCCACCAGCTCGGCCTGCAGCCAGAGGCCAAACGAGGCGCGGCGCGAGAAGCGCTCGCGGCAGAGCTCGGCGAGGTTCTTGCCGGTCGCGATCCCGAGCTTCGCCGACTGCGCCTGGACCACCATCGCGACCAGGTTGGCGGCGAGAACGACCCACAGCAGCAGGTAGCCGAACTTGGCCCCACCGGCGATGTTGGTCGCGAAGTTGCCGGGGTCGATGTAGGCGACGGCGGCGACGAAGGCCGGGCCGAGGAAGGGCCAGAGGCGGCCGATGCCACTGCCGTGGCCTTCAAGCGAGCGGCGGGCGGCTTCGGCGACCGCCGCCTCGCCGGGGAGGACGTCCTCGACGGTCGCTTCGTTCGGCGGCGGAGCGGGCTTCACCGGCTCTCCGGATCGGTCGGCGGCAACAGGTCCGGGCCCGGGATCGGCGTCCCGTGCGGGTCGTGGCTCGGTTCGCCGAGCTTGGCCGCGATCAGCTTCTCCAGGTCCTCGGAGATGTAGTGCTCCAGCACCTCGGCCTCCTCGTGGACGCGGTCGGCCGGCATTCCCAGGGCCTCGGAGAGGTAGGCCTCGATCAGCCGGTGGTGGCGGATCACCTCCAAGGCAACCCGTTCCCCGGCCGGGGTCAGGCTGACGCCCTTGTAGGGGAAGTACTCGACCAGGCCGAGCTCAGCAAGGCGCTTCAGCATCGAGGTCGCGGTCGCCGGCTTGACCGCGAGGCGCTCGGCGACCTCGCCGTTTAGGACGAGGCCGTCGCGGTCGCAGGAGATCGCGTAGATCGCCTTGGCGTAGTCCTCGATTGCCTGAGAGTTAGACACGTCTAAATCTGGAGTTTAGACAGATCTAAAACCGGGGGCGGCGGGCGATGGGGAGGTCCCCGCTCTCGCGACAGCGGGGAGGCTCGTTTCGGGTCATCGCCATCGCCCGTGCGAGCCGCTTTCTAGAATCGGCTGATGAGCGAGATCGCGAATGTCGAGCTGGACGCGGAGTACAGGCAGTTGCGAGAGGAATGCGGCCTTGTTAATCGCTCCGATCGAGCGGTGATTGCCGTGACCGGGCCGGACGGCGCCGAGTACCTGCAAGGGCAGCTGACGAATGACGTCGAGTCACTCGCGGTCGGCGAGGGGCAGTACGCGGCGCTGCTCGATCGCAAGGGGCACATGCAGTCGGACATGCGGGTCCTGCGACCGGGCGAGGAGGAGATCCTGGTCGAGACCGAGGGGCTGGCGCGGGCGGCCGTCGTCAAGCACCTGACGATGTACTCGATCGGGCGTGACGTCGCGGTCGACGACGTCAGCGAGGAACGGGCGGTGCTCTCGCTGATCGGGCCGCGCAGCGTCGAGATCGCGGGCAGCGCGGCGCTGCCGGAGAACTTCTGCGATGCGACCAGCGTCGGCGGGGTCGAGTGCCTGGCGGTCGGGACCCGCGATGGGATCGATCTGATCGCCGCCGCCGGCGAGCGCGAGCGGCTGCGCGAGGCGCTGCTCGAAGCCGGCGCCGTCGAGGTCTCCGCCGCCGCCGCCGAAATCCTTCGCATCGAGTCCGGCGTCCCCCGCTTCGGCGCCGAGATGGGCAGCGAGACGATGCCCGCCGAGGCCGGCATCGTCGACGACGCGGTCAGCTTCACCAAGGGCTGTTACATCGGCCAGGAGACGGTTGCCCGCCTCCACTACAAGGGCCGTCCCAACCGCCACCTGCGGGGCCTGCGGCTGAGCGCGGCGGCCGAGCCCGGAGCGGTGCTGCGGCTCGGCGAGAAGGAGGTCGGCAGGCTCGGCAGCGCCGGCGTCTCCCCCGCCCTCGGCCCGATCGGGCTGGCGATCCTGCGCCGCGAGGCGGAGCCCGGTGTCGAGCTGGCCGTAGGTGAAGATGGGGTTACGGCTGAAGTAACCGCCCTGCCCTTCGGTTAGATTCCCGGCCGATGGGTCGTGGGAGAGCCAGACTGGCGGTGGTCGGGGCCGTTGCGCTATTTGCGCTCGCGGTCGCCGGCTGTGGTGCCGAAACCCACCCCAACGAGCCGCGCCCGCAGGTGCCGACCAGGGTCAGCATCACGATCAGCGACAAGGGGATCACCGTCACGCCCGGCAAGATCGCCTTCGGGCCGGAACCGACCCAGCAGATCCCCCAGAACGAGCACCACCCGCAGCCGCCGATCAAGACCAAGCGGCCGGTCGACGTGATCTTCGTCGTCGCCAACCAGAGCAGCAAGCCGACCAAGGTCGAAGTCAGCCAGGGCGGCACCGAAGCGCTCTTCAGCTCCAGCCAGATCGGGCCGGTCAGCCCCGGCACCTTCCCGGCCGAGCTCAAGACCGGGACCTACGAAGTCACCGCCACCGGCATCAGCGGCGGGCCCGACGCCAAACTGCACGTCGGCCCCTTCCGCGCCTCTTCCGAGAACGACGTCCTGCTGCCGTAGTGACAGCGGGGCCCGCGATGGGTTCACACGCGGACGCGGCTCTCGCCGGCCGTTTTCCGTTGCGTGGTTCGAAATGCACGCACCACGTGCAAAAGGAACCGCAGACAGGTTGACCTGGGGGCGTCAAGCGATCTGCGGTTCCTTGGGCACGGAATGCGTGCATAGGGAACCGCAGATCTCGCTCCTCCTGAAATCGAAGGGCGGGTCGCAATTTGGCGGGTTTTGCCCGCCGCTCTCCGTCTGACCGGTGCGCAACCATCGGTGGTCGTGACTGTCGTCCTTGCAATTGCCGTCGTTCTGCTCGCCGCCGGGCTCCTCTACCTGGTCGTTTCGGGTCGCGAGGAGCCGGTCGAGCAGCCCGATTTCGCTGCCGCGGTGCAGGAGGCCGCCTCGCGGGCGGTCGCCGACTCGCTGCCGGGGCTGATCCAGGCCAACGACGAGGCCCGCAAGCTCGACGCCAAGACCGCCGAGGCCGCGCTCGACAGGCGCCAGGCCGAGATCAAAGGGCTGGCCGAGCGGATCGCCAAGGGCCAGGAGAAGATCGAGGCCGAGGTCCGGCGCCGCGGCGAGACCGACCTGCAGACCCGCACCCTGCTGGAGCAGATGGGTCAGACGGTCGGCAACCTCAACTCCGAGACCGCGGGCTTGAAGAAGGCGCTGCGCCAGCCGCAGACCCGCGGCCAGTGGGGCGAGCTGCAGCTGCGCCGCTGCATCGAGATCGCCGGGATGACCGAGCACGTCGACTTCGAGCTGCAGGAGACGCTGCGGACCGAAGAGGGCAACCTGCGACCGGACGCCCGCTTCATGCTGCCCGAGGGCCGCAGCTTCGTCGCCGACTCGAAGGTCCCACTCGACGCCTTCCTTGACGCCCAGGAGGCTGAGGTCGAATCGGAGCGCCGGACCCACCTCGAGCGCCACGCCCGGCAGGCGCGCGAGCACGTCCGCAGCCTCAGCTCGAAGGACTACCAGGGCCAGTTCAAGGCCGGCGAGATGCCGGACCTGGTGATCTGCTTCATCCCCAACGAGCCCGCCCTGCACGCCGCCTTCAGTGCCGACCCGACGCTCTTCGACTACGCCCTCGAGCGCAACGTCCTGCTGGTCAGCCCGACGTCGCTGATCGGGCTGCTGCGGACGATGGAGCTGGGCTGGCGCCAGGAGCGGATGGTCGCCGAGGCGGCCGAGATCGCCGAGGCGGCCGGGACCCTGCACTCGCGCTTCAGCAAGTTCCTCGGTGAGTTCGAGCGGGTCGGCAAGGGCCTGACCACCGCCGCGACCGCCTACGACTCGGCGGTCGGCTCGATGGAGCGCCGCCTGCTGCCGCAGCTGCGCAAGGTCGAGGGCCTGGGCGTCGCCCCCGGCAAGGAGATCGAACCGCCGGAGCCGACCGAGATCACGGTCCGGGCGATCTCCGCCCCGGAGCTGCGCGAGGCCGATACGCCCGTCCTTGACTAGGATTCCCCGGCCCGTTCACCGAACGACTTGCGGAGGGAAATCTTGGCAGTGGACAGCAGCACGATCGCGAACTTGAACGTCGAGCCCGGCACGCTGCCGGAGACGATGGCAGCCTGGGTCATCCGTGAGGAGCGCCAAGGCGAGCCCAAGGACGCATTCCAGCTTGAGCAGGTCGAGGTCCCGGAGCCCGGTGCCTTCGAGGTGATCGTCCGGGTGATGGCGGCCGGCGTCAACTTCAACAACGTCTGGGCGGCGCTGGGCAAGCCGGTCTCCGTCTTCCCCTACGGCGACCACCCCGAGTACGGCCACCACATCGGTGGCTCCGACGCCTCCGGCATCGTCTGGAAAGTCGGCGAGGGCGTGACCCGCTGGAAGCCCGGCGACGAGGTCGTCGTCCACTGCAACCAGGCCTCCTACGAGGACGTCGAGGTCCACGGCCTCGACCCGCTGGCGGCACCGAGCCAGAAGATCTGGGGCTACGAGACGACCTGGGGCTCCTTCGCTCAGTTCACCAAAGTCCAGGCCCAGCAGCTGCTGCCGCGGCCGACCAACCTGAGCTGGGCCGAGGCCTCCTCCTACGGCCTCACCTACTTCACCGCCTACCGGATGCTGATCGACCAGTGCAAGCTGCAGCCCGGTCACAACGTCCTCATCTGGGGCGCCGCCGGCGGCCTCGGCGTCTTCGCCGTGCAGCTCTGCAAAGCGGCCGGCGCCAACGCGATCGGGGTCGTCTCCTCCGATGAGAAGGGGGAGCTGGTCAAGCAACTCGGCGCCGTCGACTACATCAACCGCTCCGAGTTCGGCGCGATGATGCGGACGCCGGAGAACCTCGCCGACCCGGCGCTGGACAAGGAGCGCTTCAAGGCCTCGCGCGGCTTCGCCAAACGGGTCAAAGAGCTGCTCGGCGACGCCCCCGACATCGTCTTCGAGCACGTCGGCCAGGCGACCTTCCCGACCTCGGTCTACACCGTCAAGCCGTTCGGCAAAGTCGTCATCTGCGGCGCCACCTCGGGCTTCCAGCTCGACTTCGACGTCCGCTACCTGTGGATGCGCCAGAAGCAGATCATCGGCTCCCACTTCGCCAACGCCTACGAGTGCATGCGGGCCAACCAGCTGATGGCCGAGGGCAAGGTCCGTCCCGTCCTCTGGCAGACGATGGACTTCGACGGCGTCCCCGGCGCCCATCAGCTGCTGCACGAAAACAAGCACCTCGGCAAGATCTCGATCCTCGTCGGCGCCGACTCCGAGGACGACGGCCGCTACGAGGAGGGCCCCGGCGCGATCCGCGCGGAGGTCGGAGCATGAGGGCATTCCAAGCGCAACCGAAAAGGGGTCACTGATGGCGGAGATCTGCAGGCTCGACTGGCACATCGCGCCGCTGCGGGCAGACCGCTGGCTCGACCTCTGGGAGCCGGCGGCGGCGAAGATGCCTGCCTATGGCGCCAAGAGCTGGTCGCTGACCCGCTCGATCGACGACTCGCTGGCCTTCCAGCAGACCTCGCTCTGGGACAAGCGCTCGGACTTCGAACGGTATTGGTTCGCGGCGGAGATCGGCGAGGCCCGGGCCTCGATCATCGACCTCTACGACAAGCCGCTGCTGCCCACCTGGCACACCCTGCTCGCCGCCGAGTAGCTCACTCGCGCTCCAGCGGCGCCATCGTCAGCCCGGCGGAGTCGAGCTGGGCCCAGTAGTGCTCGGCCGGCTCGCGCTGGCCCGACCAGACGATCGCCTGGCCGCTGTTGTGGATCTGGTTGGCCAGCTGGTGCCCCCGGTCGATGTTGACCCCGGGCAAGGTCCGGGCCAGCGTCTGGGCGACGTGCTCGAAGGTGTTGTGGTTGTCGTTGCGGACGATCACGCGCCAGTTCCCCCCGAGGTCTGAACCTGGTCCTGCAGTGCGTGGCCGCTCGACGGTCCCGGTCGACATCGACCGCCATTATGCATCCCATCAGCAGGCCGCAGGACAGCCGGTTTCCGTATCTCCCTGGAATTGACGCTCTCAGGGCGATCGCCGTCCTCGCGGTTTTCTTCTACCACGCCCACGTCAGCTGGATGCCCGGCGGCTTCCTCGGCGTCGACGTCTTCTTCGTCATCAGCGGCTACCTGATCACCTCGCTGCTGCTGCGCGAGTTCCGCCGTGGTGGCCATGTCCGGCTCGGCCGCTTCTGGCTGCGCCGGGCGCAGCGGCTGCTGCCCGCGGTCGGGGTCCTGATCGCCGTCTGCATGATCGCCGCGGCGATCCTCGAGCCCGACCGGATCGACTCGCTGCGCGGCGACGCGATCGCCTCGCTGGCCTACTTCGCCAACTGGCACTTCATCTACAGCCAGCAGTCCTACTTCGACCAGTTCCAGGCACCGTCGCTGTTCACCCACCTCTGGTCGCTCTCGGTAGAGGAGCAGTTCTACCTCTTCTGGCCGCTCGTCTTCGCCGCCGGGATGAAGCTCTTCGGGCGCGGCAAGCTGGTCCTCGGGGTCATCGCCGGGGCGCTCGGCTCGGTCGCGCTCGCCTGGATCCTCTTCGACCCCGGCGCCGACGCCTCGCGGGTCTATTACGGGACCGACACCCACGCGGTCGGACTGCTCGGCGGCGTCGCCCTGGCCCTCCTCTGGAGCCCGATCGAGCTGCGGCGGCGCAAGACGGGACCGATGGTCGGCCCGATCCTCGACGTCGTCGGCGTCCTCGCCCTCGCCTACATCGCGCTCAGCTTCATCCACGTCCACGACTACGACCTCGCCCTCTGGCACGGCGGCTACCTCTGGCTGGCGCTGGTCACGACGCTGCTGCTGGCGGTCCTCGCCCACCCCGCCTCGAGCCTCGGCGCCGTCATCGGCAGGGCGCCGGTCCTCTGGCTCGGGCTGCGCAGCTACAGCTTCTACCTCTGGCACTGGCCGGTCCTCGCCCTCAGCCGCCCCGGCGTCGACGTCGACCTGCCGAAAGGGGTGCTGATCCCGCTGCAGCTGGTCGCGGTGCTGATTCTCGCCGACCTCTCCTACCGCTTCGTCGAGCTCCCTTTCCGCGGCAAGGTGAAAGCACCGGCGCTGCCCGAGAACTGGCTGCGGGTGGCGCGGCCGGCGCTGATCTTCGCGGTCCTGGCGGTGGTTGCCCTGGTCGGCTGGAGCGGCCTCTTCGGCGGCGAGAACCACCAACTCGCGGCGGCGGCCGGCCCGACCGTCGCCCGGATCAAGGCCAAGCCGCTTCCCCCGGCCGCCGAAACGCCGGCCGCCCCGGAAGCTAAAACCGGTGCGGCGGAGGCAACCGGACCGGCCGGGCAGACGGCGGCAGGCCTGCCTCTGCCGACGGCCAAGCACCCGCCGCGAATCGTCGCGATCGGCGACTCGGTGATGATCGGCGCCGCCTCGAACCTCGCCGCCCGCCTCGGCCCCGGCTTCTCGATGAACGCCAAGGTCGGCCGCCAGGCGAACGAATTCGTCGACATCGTCCAGCAGCTACGGCGCGAAGGCCACCACCCCAATGCGCTGATCATCCAGATGGGCAACAACGGCCCGCTCTACAGCGAAGACATGGAGGCGATCCAAAAGGCGACCGCCAACGTCGGCCAGCTCTTCTTCATCAGCGACCATGCCCCGGTCAGTTGGGTCGAAGAGTCAAACCACGCGCTCGCCGAAGCCGCCGCCGACTGGCCCCACACGACCCTGATCGACTGGAAATCAGTGGCCGAGGAAAACGAAGATCTGCTCTGGGACGGCATCCACCTGAAGCCGGCGGCGGCCGGGCTCTACGCCCGCCTGGTCTCCACCGCGGTCCGCGCCAAGGTGGCGTTCCCGCCGCCGCCGAGGAAAAAGGCGGTCCCGCCGAAGCGCCCGGTCAAACCGGCGCGCAAACAGCCGGCGGCGAAGCTCAGAGAACCCGCCACCTGAAGACCGCGATCTGCCCGGTGACGCCGGCGGCGTCGCCGGCCTCGACCCGGAAGACGTGGCGCCCCGGCTTCAGGTGCTGATAGCGGCGCGGCGAGCGACAGATGCCGAACTGCCCGCGATCGAGCTTGCAGCGGAAGCTCAGGTCAGTGCGCCCCGGCACGCCGAAGGCGAAGCGCGCCGTGCTCCGGCTCGAGCGCTTCGCCGGGTGCGCGCGCAGCGCCGGCCGCGGCACCGGCTTCGCTTCGACCGGTGGCCGGCTGGTTTCTTCGCGTGGCTTTTCGGGCGGCATCGGCGCGTAGATCGCCTTGTATTCGGCGGCCCCCCCGGCCAGCACGGTGTGGACGCGACCGCCCCCGTCCGACCATTCCTTGAAGAGGTAGTTGACGCCGTCCCGGAGGTCGGATTTCGGCGCCGCCAGGCTGACCGCCGAGTTTTCGATCGCGTTGAAGACGAAGGGCGCGAGTTTCGAGAGCGAGCCGGCGGTGAGGGTGATGCCGGGCGGTTCGGAGCCGATTTTGATTTCGGCCGGCCGGGCCGCGACTATCACCGTCTTGGTTTCCGCCAGGCCGCGGAAGTCGGTCGCGGTCAGGCTCAGTTCGATGTACGAGGGGTAGTCGTGATCGGGCGCGAAGAGGCTCCCTTCTTCGGTGTTCGGGAAGACCTGCAGCGGATGCCGGTGGCACTCTTCGCTGCCGAAGGGGCAGTGCAGCAGGCGGGACTTCCAGTAGAGCCTTTCCGGCGGCAGCGGCAGGCCGGAGGAGAATTCGACCGCCGAGCCCTTGAAGTCGATTTCCTGGCCTACCCCCCAGGTCAGCGATCCGAGCGGTTCTTCGATCTCGACTTCCGGCGCGTGGTCGCCCGGGTAGACGGTCACTTCGGCGGTGTTGCTGGAGTGCGTGACCTTGTCCGTGACCTTGACGACGACCGTCGCGTTGTGTTCGAAGTCGTTGTAGGTTTTTTCCCGCACCGCGCCGCCTACGGTCTCGAAGCTGCCGTTGTCGTCGAAGTCCCAGGCATATTCGAGTTCGCCGCTCGGCCCGGTCGATTTGCTCGCGTCGAAGGTGACGTTGAGCGGCGTGTCGCCGAAGATCGGGTTCGCGGTCAGCTTCGCTTCCGGGGCGTTGGGGTCGTAGCTGATCTTGTGGATCGCCGCGGGCCCGAAAGCCGGCCCGTAGAGGTTCGAGTAGTACAGCGCCCCTTCCGGCCCTTCCTCGATGTCGACGCCGGGGTAGAGGCCGGCGTCGGAGAGGAACGGCTTCGCCTCCAACGGGTCGGGATCGCCATCGTCATCGGCGGGCATCACGTAGATGCAGCCGCGGACCGAGTCGGCAAAGAACAGGGCGCCCTGGTATTCGGCCGGGAAGACGGTGCCGTGGTAGGGCGAGATCCCGGTGATCGCCGAGCCATTGAAGATTTCGCATTCGTCCCCGGGGGTGACCGGAGCCGAGTGGTCGTAGAAGAAGAAGGGGAGCGAGGTCGAGCCCGGCTGGTGGTAGAGGCCTTCGCAGATGTTCAGTTCGAAGGACTCGTAGAGCGGCTGCGGCCCGTCGGCTTCGTAACAGGGCCAGCCCGAGTTGTAAGGCTGGTCCGGGTCGAGCGGGAACCGGTCGATCTCCTCGTCGGTCGCGAGCCCGACGTTGTCGACGTAGACGTGGCCGGTCACCCCGTCGACATCGAAGCGGTAGGGGTTGCGGAACCCGTAGGCGATGATCTTGCGGTTGTTGGGGTCGAAGCTGCCCGCCATCGGGTTGCCGGGGAAGCCTTCGCCGGTTTCCGGGTCGATGCGCAGGATCGCGCCGCTGAGGCCGGTCGGGTCGCCGGACGTGCGGACGTCCTGGGAGCGCAGTGCACCGCCCTCGGCCGTCGGCGCTTCCAGCGGCTGGGAGGTCCCGAGTTCGACTTCGAACGGGTTGCCCGGTGGGTCGCCGCACTGGTTCGGGTGCGGCCAGCCGAACTGGCCGATGTCGGCGTTGGTGAAGCTGGCGCCGTCGCCACCGCTGACGAACAGGGCTCCTTCGGGGCCGAACTGGAGGTCGCCGACCGAGTGGGTCGAGTCCTGCTGGCACCAGCCTTCGAGCAGGACTTTTTCTTCCGGCCCGGCGTGGTCGCCTTCAGCGGTGAGACGAACCAGGCGGCCGCTGACCGGGCAGGCGTCGACGCCTTCGGGCTGCGGGCAGCCGGGGTCGCCGGTCGGCTCGCCACCGGGGTTTTCCCAGGCCGGCGTCGGCCGGCTCGGTTCGTAGAGGACGTGGTTGTAGGTGTAGAGGGCGTAGACGTAGGGCTTGGCCGGGAAGTCGGGGTCGAGCTCGAGGCCGAGCAGGCCACGGTCGCCGTTGTCGTAGACCTTCTGCTGGAGGTCGGCGAAGACCGTCGGTTCCGGGTCCGAGAGGCTGTCGTAGACGAGGATGTCGCCGGTCTTCTCGGCGACGAAGACCTTGCCGTTCGGGGCGAAGCGGAAATTGGTCGGTTCGTCGATGCCGGAGAAGACGACGGTGTCGCGGAAGCCGCTGGGCAGGGTCACCGCCGCGGCCGAGGACACCCCGAGCAGGGCAAACGCCAGCGCAGCGGCCAGCGCCACGGCGCACTTCGCCGATCGCAATCCCTTTGCCGTCACCTCGAGGAGACTCAACACGCCCGCCCGACGATAGATCCGAAAAGCAAAGGGAAGCTAAAAGGGGCTGGGGACGCGGACGACCACGTCGTCGATGCTGGCGATCATGCCCTCGCCGTTGTTGGCGGCGCCGACGGTGACCGCCGAGGCCTTGCCGATCAGCTCGCCGGAGGCGGTGTCGGTCGCTTCCGCGACCAGGGTCGAGCCGAGGTAGCCGAAGAGCTTGGCCTGGCCCCGTTCCGGGCCGCTGGTGACGTTGACGGCGCGCAGCCGCAGGGCGTTGGCCTTGTTGACGCCCTTGACCGTCGCCTGGTCCTTGACGATCGCGAGGAATTTGCTGCCTTCCGCCGTCACCTTGACCAGCTGCACCTTGCGCTGCAGCGGGTAGACCAGCATCTGGTACTTGGCACCGCCGCCGGCCCGCAGTTCGAGCCCCAGGTAGGCCTTGCGCTGCAGCGCCATCGGGGTGCCGCTGAGCAGGCGCTCGGTGGCGGCGATCTCGAGGTCGCGGCCCAGCACCGGGGTGCGGAAGGCGCAGGCGGGGGTCTCTTTGCCGAGCACGACCCGCAGGGCGCTGTCGCCGCCGCCGCGGCTACAGCTGCGCCCGGAGAGCTTGATCATCTGCGCCCGCGCCGTCGTCGTCTCCATCCCGTTGCGGTAGATGCCGATCATCGCCGCCCCGGCGACCGAGCTGAAAACGAAGGCGCCGGCGGCAATCGCGGCGAGCAATATCGCGCTGAGTCGAAGCTTCATATCCGGCAACCTAAACACAGGCGCCGCGGAAAGATGCGGGCCAGGCGGGCTTGAACGGCGTATTTCGGCCAGCGGGTGCCCCATCCCCCCATTCGGGTGGCAGCAAATACCATGTCCTCCATGAGCAACCACCGACTTCCCGAGCGCGACCGCCCCTGGGTGATGCGCACCTACGCCGGCCACTCCGACGCGAAACGCTCCAACGAGCTCTATCGCGGCAACCTCGCCAAGGGTCAGACGGGGCTCTCGGTCGCCTTCGACCTGCCGACCCAGACCGGCTACGACCCCGACCACGTCCTCGCCCGCGGCGAGGTCGGCAAGGTCGGCGTCTCGGTCGCCCACAAGGGCGACATGCACCAGCTCTTCGACGCGATCCCGCTCGACGCGATGAACACCTCGATGACGATCAACGCGACCGCGGCCTGGCTGCTCGGCCTCTACGTGACGGTCGCCGAGGAGAACGGCGTCGAGCGCGCCCAGCTGACCGGGACGACCCAGAACGACATCATCAAGGAGTACCTCTCGCGCGGAACCTACGCCTTCCCGCCCGAGCCCTCGATGCGGCTGATCGCCGACATGGTCGCCTTCAGCGTCAACGAGGTGCCGCAGTGGAACCCGACCAACATCTGCAGCTACCACCTGCAGGAGGCCGGGGCGACGCCGGTCCAGGAGATCGCCTACGCGCTCAGCACCGGGATCGCCGTGCTCGACGAGGTCAAAGCCCGCGGCCAGGTCGCCGAGGCCGACTTCCCCAAGGTCTTCGGCCGCATCTCCTTCTTCGTCAACGCCGGCATCAGGCTGATCGAGGAGATCGCCAAGCTGCGGACGATGTCGGCGCTGTGGCAGCAGATCGGCCGCGAGCGCTACGGCGTCAGCGACGAGAAGATGCTGCGCTTCCGCTACGGCGTCCAGGTCAACAGCCTCGGCCTGACCGAGGCCCAGCCGGAGAACAACATCCAGCGGATCGTGCTCGAGGCGCTGGCCGTGACCCTCAGCCGCGACGCCCGCGCCCGCGCCCTGCAGCTGCCGGCCTGGAACGAGGCGATGGGCCTGCCCCGCCCCTGGGACCAGCAGTGGAGCCTGCGGATCCAGCAGGTCCTCGCCAACGAGACCGACCTGCTCGAGTACCCCGACATCTTCGCGGGCTCGGTCGTGATGGACGGCCTGGTCGAGGAGCTGACCGCGGGCGCCCGCGAGGAGATGGCGGTGGTCGAAGAGCGCGGCGGCGCGGTCAAGGCCGTCCCGTATATGAAGGCGCGCCTGGTCGAGTCCCACCGCGAGCGGGTCGGCCGGATCGAGAGCGGCGAGCAGAAGGTCGTCGGCCAGAACAGCTTCAAAGAGACCGAGGAATCGCCGCTGACGGCCGGCGCCGACGGCGGCATCCTCACCCCCGACCCCGAGGTCGAGCGCGAGCGGATCGAGGCTCTGGCCGAGTGGAAGGCGGGGCGCGACAACGACGCCGTCACCGCCGCCCTGCAGGAGCTGGCGCGGGTCGCCGCCAACGAGGACGAGAACATCATGCCGGCGACGATCGCCGCCGCCAAAGCCGGCGCCACCACCGGCGAGTGGTCGGAAGTGCTGCGCGAGGCCTTCGGCGCCTACCGGGCGCCGACCGGGGTCGACGGCGCCGCGCCGCCGGCCGAGCGCGCCCAGCTCGACGAGATCCGCAAGCAGGTCGACGCGACCTCCGAGCGGATCGGCCACCGGATCAAGATCCTGGTCGGCAAGCCCGGCCTCGACGGCCACTCCAACGGCGCCGAGCAGGTGGCGCTGCG
>OUMR01000018.1_pt1 | contig 36032 bp, 34 predicted proteins | sample 1691061 | NCBI WGS metagenome assembly OUMR01 (sample SAMEA3914864, study PRJEB12502) | metagenome | biome: forest; material: soil | place: USA | collected 2012-03-12 | depth 0.3 m | reverse complement strand
CGCGCGATCCATCAGCCGACTCCCTCCTATGTCGAGCAATCGACCGAAGCTCAGATCCTTGTCACCGGCATCAAGGTCGTCGATCTGCTCGCGCCTTACGCCAAAGGCGGCAAGGTCGGGCTGTTCGGCGGTGCCGGCGTCGGCAAGACCGTGCTGATCCAGGAGCTCATCCGCAACATCGCCGAGGAGCACGAGGGCCTGTCCGCCTTCGTCGGCGTCGGCGAGCGCTCGCGCGAGGGCAACGACCTCTGGCTCGAGATGAAAGAAAGCGGCGTCATCGACAAAACGATGCTCGTCTTCGGCCAGATGAACGAGCCGCCCGGAGCGCGCCTTCGCGTCGCCCTCTCCGGCCTGACGATGGCCGAGTACTACCGCGAGCAGGGTGGCCAGGACGTGCTCCTGTTCATCGACAACATCTTCCGCTTCGTCCAGGCGGGCTCCGAGGTCTCGGCGCTGCTGGGACGGATGCCTTCCGCGGTCGGCTACCAGCCGACCCTGGAGACCGAGATGGGCGGCTTGCAGGAGCGAATCACCTCGACCGAGCGTGGCTCCGTCACCTCGATCCAGGCCGTCTACGTCCCCGCCGACGACTACACCGACCCGGCCCCGGCCTCGGTGTTCGCCCACCTCAACGCGACCACCGCGCTCTCGCGGGCGATCTCCGAGAAAGGCATCTACCCGGCGGTCGACCCGCTCGACTCGACCTCGACCATCCTCAAGCCCGACGTCGTCGGCGAGGAGCACTACCGCACCGCGACCGAGGTCCAGCAGGTCCTGCAGCGCTACAAGGAGCTCCAGGACATCATCGCCATCCTCGGTATCGACGAGCTCTCCGACGAGGACCGCCAGACGGTCTCCCGGGCCCGCAAGATCGAGCGCTTCCTCTCGCAGCCGTTCTTCGTCGCCGAACAGTTCACCGGCCGCACCGGCGAGTACGTGCCGGTGGCGGAGACGGTTCGCGGCTTCCGCGAGATCCTCGACGGCGAGCACGACGAGCTCTCCGAGGGCGCCTTCTACATGCAGGGCTCGATCGACCAGGTCACCGAGAACGCCAAGGCCGCCGCGGCGGCATAGGGACCTCGTGGCCGCTGAGCACATGGTGGACGTCGAGGTCCTCACCCCGGAGGGTGAGGTCTTCAACGGCGAGGTCAAGCAGGTCTCGACCCGGACCGAGGTCGGCGAAATCGGCATCCTCGCCAACCACGCGCCGCTGATGGCGGCGCTGGCGCCGACCGAGCTGCGCCTCCACGTCTCCGACTCGGAGACGGTCCGCTACGCCCAGTCGCACGGATGGCTGCAGGTCTTCGGCAACCGCGCCCGGCTCCTGCTCGAGGAGGCGATCGCGCCCGAGGACCTCGACGCCGGCGCGCTGAAAGACCAGCTCGCCGACGCCGAGCAGCGGCTCTCCGAGAACGAGAAAGGCAGCGCCGACTTCGCCCGGGCGCAAAAAGACAAGGATCGGGCGGAGGCGTTTCTCGCGATAGCGGGATGAGTGAGGAGCTCGTAGCGCTTGCGGAGCGGCTGATCGGCTACGAGACCTCGGAGCCGGAGGCGATCTCCGAGGCCGCCGGGTTCGTCAAGGGTTGGTTGGAGGCGCGCGGGATCGAGGCTGAGCGCGAGGAGGTCAACGGGCTGCCGGTGATCAAGGCCGAAGTCGGGCCGGCCACCGCACCAACCGTGGTCCTCGAGGGTCATATCGATGTGGTCCCCGCTCATACCGATCAGTTCGAGCCGCGCCGAGACGGCGACCGGCTCTATGGTCGCGGTGCCTACGACATGAAGGGCGCGCTTGCGGCGATGATGCTCGTCACCGCGGCGATGCGCGAGCAGGGCGGCGTCCGGGTGCGGCTCGGCGTGGTCGGTGACGAGGAGTCCGAGGAGAGCAACGAGCGCGGCTGCGACCACCTCGTCGACAGCGGCTTCCTCGGCGACTTCGCGATTACCGGCGAGCCGACCGATCTGCATATCGGGGTCGAGGCCAAGGGGGTGCTGGCGCTGCGCCTGGAGGTGGGGGGCAGGGCCGCCCACGGAGCGACCCCCTGGCTCGGCGACAACGCGGTTCTCAACGCAATCGACGTTTTTCGCAGTATCGAGTCGCTACCGTTTGCCCGGCACAGTTCGGAGCTCTTCGACCGCCCCTCGATCAACCTGGGGCGGATCTGGGGTGGGGACGCCCTGAACAAGGTGCCAGACCGATGCGTGATCGACGTCGACATCCGCTACCTGCCCGACCAGGACCCGGTCGCGATCCTGGCTGCGGTGCAGGCTCTGCCCGGCTGCGAGGCGACCTCGCTGCTGACCCGTCCGCCGGCCACGGTCGACCGCGAGTCGGCCTTCGTCCGGGCGCTGCGGGACTCGGCGACCGAGCACCATCACGGCGAGCCGATGAGCGTCGGGCGCGACGGCGCCTCCGACGCGGTCTCCTTCCTGCGGGTCGGCGTGCCGGCGGTCGAGTTCGGCCCGATCGGCGCCGGTCATCACGGTCCCGAGGAGTGGGTCTCGATCTCCTCGCTGCAGGTGTACCAGCAGGCCCTCGAATCGTTCCTGCGGGCGATCCCGGGTCAGCTTCGCGATGAGTGAGCTGCCCCCGGTGCCCGGCTGGGCGCCGAAGAAGCCGCCGCCGAGCGGCGATCCCGAGCCGGCACCGAAGCCGAAGCGCTTCTGGTGGCGTTTTCTGCTGGCCGGCGTGATCATCGTCACCGTCGCCGCCGCGGCGACCGCGAGCGGGGTCCTGCTCTACGTCGACAGCATCGCCTCCGACCTCCAGCACAACGACCACCTCCACAACAGGCTGCAGAGCGCCCTCGCCAAGAACGATCCCGGCGAACCGCAGAACATCCTCGTCCTCGGCTCCGACAAACGCGCCGGCGCCGAATTCACGGAAGACCCCGGGCGCTCAGATACGACGATGATCATCCGCATCGATCCCAACCAGGGCAGGATCGCGGCGCTCTCGATCCCGCGTGACCTGAAAGTCGAAATCCCTGGCTTCGGGACCGAAAAGTTCAACGCCGCTTACACGGATGGCGGTCCGAAACTGACCCTGCAGGTCGTCAAGGAACTGACCGGGCTGAAGATCAACCACGTTGTCAACGTCGACTTCCTCGGCTTCGTCCGCGCCGTCGATGCGATCGGCTGCGTCTACACCGACGTCGATCGCCGCTATTACCACTCCAACGAAGGCCTGTCGGCCTCCGAGCAGTACGCGGAAATCAACATCCAGCCCGGCTATCAGCTGCTCTGCGGGAAGAAAGCGCTGCAGTACGTCCGCTACCGCCACACCGACACCGACATCGTCCGCTCGGCCCGCCAGCAGTCGTTCATCAGCAACGCCCGCGGCCAGGTCTCGCTCGACGACCTCCTCTTCGGCCAGTCCGACCTGATCTCGATCTTCACCGAATACACCAGCTCCGACATCAAGGACGGCTCGGAACTGATCGAAGTGATGAAACTGCTGGTCGCCGCGCACGGCGCCTCGATCGACCAGATTCACTTCCCGGCCGAACTCGGTCCCAGCTACGTCGAAGCCTCCGAAGAAGCGATCCACGAAGCGGCGAAGGAATTCCTCGGCGAAACCGCCTCGACCTCGAACGACTTCCCGGAAGAAGCGAAGGCCAAGAAGAAGCAGAAGAAGGGCAAGGGGGGGTCGAAGTCCAAGCAGGGCAAGAAGCAGAAGGAAAAGAAAAAGAAAAAGCCGATGGTCGAAGCGAGCCCGCCCGGCAGCGACGGCCTCGTCCCGGCCGGAGAAGCGGGCAAGGCGGAGGCGAAGATCGTCGCCCGCAGGGTCGGCGGCGCCTTCCCGGTCTTCTACGCGACCCGCCTGCCGTTGGGGGCGTCCTACGTCGAATCCAATCCCTACGAACACATCCAGGACCCGCGTGTCTACCACCTCAGATCCCCCGACGAAGAACGCCACCCCGCGTATCGGATGGTCGGCGAGTTCCAGCCGGAATACGAAATCAACTACTTCGGGATCCAGGGGATCCAGGGCTGGTCGGATCCGCCGATCCTCGACAACCCGAGCGAAACGCGGACGATCCACGGGCGCGAGTACGAAATCTTCGTCGAGGGCGAAAACGTCAAGCTCGTCGCCTGGCACCGAGGCGATAACACCTACTGGGTGTCAAATAGCCTGCAGCACGGGTTGACCGGTGAGCAGATGCTCGGCATCGCCCGGTCGGCGAAGGTGATGTTGCCGAAGCGAAAGCACAAATCGAAACACGGAGGGTCCGCGGAATGAGTGAGCAGCGCCAGCCGGTCGGAGTAATCGGAGTTGGCTGGGTGGGCCTGGTGACCGCCGTCTGCTTCGCCGAGCTCGGGCACGAGGTCGTCGCCCGCGACATCCTCGCCGAGAAGGTCGAGGCGCTCTCCCGCGGGGAAGCGGCGATCCACGAGCCCGGCCTCGAGGAGATGCTGCGCCGCAACGCCGAGCGGATCACCTTCACGACCGAGATGCCGGTGCTGCTCGACCGCGCCAAGCTGCTCTTCGTCTGCGTCGACACGCCGCCGACCTACTCCGGCGACGCCGACCTCTCGCGGGTCCGCGCCGTCGTCGACGACCTCCCGACCGGCGGCGGCCACGTGCTGGTGATGAAGAGCACCGTCCCCGCCGGCACCGGCAACTCGATCCGCCGCGACCTGCCCGGCCTCTCCTACGTCTCCTGCCCGGAGTTCCTCAAGGAGGGCTCGGCGGTCGAGGACTTCATGCACCCCGACCGCGTCGTGATCGGCTCTTACCCTGGCGACGAGGACGCCGCCGCTGCGGTGGCGGAGCTCTACGAGCCGCTCGGCGGCACGATCCTGCAGACCGACGTCGCCAGCGCCGAGATGATCAAGCTCGCCTCCAACGCCTTCCTGGCGACCAAGATCTCCTTCATCAACGAGATCGCCAACGTCTGCGAGGAGGTCGGCGCCGACGTCCGCGAGGTCGCCAACGGGATGGGGCTCGACGAGCGGATCGGCTCCTCCTTCCTGCGCGCCGGGATCGGCTACGGCGGCTCCTGCTTTCCCAAGGACGTCAGCGCTCTGAAGATGCTGGCCGGCAACACCGGGTACCACTTCCAGCTGCTGACCGCGGTGATCGAGGTCAACGAGCTGCAGAAGCGGCGCGTGGTCGGCAAGCTCGAGAAGCACCTCGGCTCGCTGATCGGCAAGCGGGTGGCGCTGCTCGGCCTCGCCTTCAAGCCCGATACGGACGACATGCGCGAGGCGTCGAGCCTGGTCCTGGCGGCGCGCCTGCAGGGCGAGGGCGCCGAGGTCGTCGCCTATGACCCGGTCGCCGCCGGGCGGGCCGGGGAACTGCTCGACTCGGTCGAGATGGCCGGCTCGGCGATGGCCGCGATCGAGGGCGCCGACGCCGTCGTCCTGGTCACCGAGTGGGGCGAGTTCGGCGCGCTCGACTGGGCGGCCGCGGCGGCGAAGATGGCGCAGCCGCTGATCGTCGATGGCCGCAACTACCTCGACCCCGCGGCACTGCGCGCGGCCGGCTTCGAATACGAGGGCATCGGCAGGCCCGAGGTAGCGGCCGCCACCGCGACCAGCGAGTAGATGCAGGCAATCGTTCTGGTCGGTGGCCAGGGGACGCGCCTGCGCCCGCTCACCGACACGATCCCGAAGCCGGCCCTGACCCTGGTCGACCGGCCCTTTCTCGCCTATATGGTCGAGTGGCTGGGAGGGCACGGCGTGACCGAGGTCGTCTTCGCCTGCGGCTTCCTTCCCGACCAGCTGCGCGAGGCGCTCGGCGATGGCGAGTGGGCCGGGGTCAGGCTCAGCTACGTGACCGAGCCGCAGCCGCGGGGCACCGCCGGGGCAATCCGCTTCGCCGCCGACTCGCTCGGCGACCGGCTCGGGCCTCGCTTCCTCGCCCTCAACGGCGACGTCCTCACCGATCTCGACCTGACGGCGCTGCTGGCGGCGCACGCCGAGCAGGAGGCGCGGGCGACGCTGGCGCTGTACCTGGTTGCGGACGCCTCCGCCTACGGGCTCGTCCGCTGTGACGAGAGCGGCGCCGTGCTCGAGTTCCTCGAGAAGACCGGTGAGTGCTCGCCCGGCGAGATCAACGCCGGCGCCTACGTGCTCGAGCGCTCGGTCCTCGACCTGATCCCGGCCGGCGAGGAGGTCTCGATCGAGCGCGAGGTCTTCCCGCGGCTGGTCGGCGACGGGCTCCACGGCCTCGCCCTCGACGGCTACTGGATGGACATCGGCACCCCGGAGCGCTACCTGCAGGCGAGCTGGGACATCCTCGAGGGGCGGGTCCAGACCGCCGTCAGGGCGACGGCCCCGGGGATGTTCGTCGGCGCCGGGGTCGAGATCGCGGCCGGCGCCGTCGTCGGGCCGCGCGCCGTCCTCGCGCCGGGCTGCAGCGTCGCCGCCGGCGCCGAGGTGCGCGAATCGGTTCTGCTCGACGGCTGCGCCATCGGCGCCGGCGCCCAGGTCAGCGGTTCGATCCTCGCTCCGGGCGTAAGCGTCGATGCAGGGGCGACCCTGCGCGACGCGGTTGCCGGTCGGGATGAAAGAGTCTCGGCCTAGAGCAATGATCGACGACGTCCTCGGCATTCCCGACCAGCTCCGCGACGCCCTCTGGCGGGTCGAAGGAGCACGCCTGGAGTCCAGCGAAGCGGCTGGGCTGATGATCTGCGGGATGGGCGGCTCGGCGATCGGCGCCGATCTCGCCGTGGTGGCGCTGGGCGACCGGCTGACGCGGCCGATGCTGACCGTCCGGGGCTACGCGCTGCCAACCTGGGTAACTTCTGAGTGGACCGTGCTCTGCTCCAGCTACTCAGGCGGAACCGAGGAGACGCTTGCCTGCTTCTCCGCGGCCGAAGCGCTCGGCGCCCGGCGGCTGGTTGCCAGCACCGGCGGCCCGCTGGTCGACGCGGCCCGTGAGGCCGGGGTTCCGGTCGTCGGCCTGCCGGGGATCTTCCAGCCCCGCGCCGCGGTCGCCTACATGTTCACGATCGCCACCGAGGTCGCTGCCCTCTCCGGGGTCGGGCCGCGGATCCACACCGAAATCGACACCGCCGCGGCCTTCCTCAGCGAGCAGGCCGACAACCTGCGCGAGCGGGGGGCGCGGATCGCCGCCGAGATCGGCGCCACCCCGACGGTGATCTACGGGGCCGACCTGACCGCCCCGGTGGCGCGCCGCTGGAAGACCCAGCTCAACGAGAACGCCAAGCTCCCCGCCTACTACTCCGAACTGCCGGAGGCCGATCACAACGAGCTCTGCGGCTGGGCCGGCGCCGAGGGCGAGGCCGCCCCGGCGGCGGTCTTCCTCGAGGACGCCGACCAGCACCCGCGCGTCCGCCGCCGCTTCGAGCTGACCGCCGAGCTGGTCGGGGCTCACGCCCCGGCGGTGATCCGGGTCGAGACCGTCGGCGAGACCCGGGTCGAGCGCCTGCTCTGGGCGCTGATGCTGGGCGACCTCGTCTCGCTCGAGATCGCCGCCCAGCGGGGCATCGACCCGGTCCCGGTCGAGGCGATCGAGCGCTTCAAGGAAGCGATGGGGCAGCCATGAGCGAGATGCGCGCGATGGTCCTGGCGGCTGGCCTCGGCACCCGCTTGCGGCCGATCACCTACGCGATGCCGAAGCCGATGGTGCCGGTCCTCAACCGGCCGGTGATGGAGCACATTCTCCGCCTCCTGGCCCGCCACGGCTTCGAGCAGACGATCGCCAACTTGCACTGGTTCCCGGAGTTGATCGAAGACCACTTCGGCGACGGCTCCGGCGCGGGCGTGCAGCTCACCTACAGCCGCGAGGAAAGCCTGCTCGGCACCTCCGGCGGGGTCCGCAACGCGGCCGACTTCCTCGGCGACTCCTTCCTCGTCATCTCCGGCGACGCGCTGACCGACATCGACCTGACGGCGATGCGGGAGTTCCACGAGTCCCACGACGGGATCGCCACGCTGGCCACCAAGCGGGTCGACGACACGAGCCAGTTCGGCGTCGCGATCACCGGCGCCGACGGCCGCATCCAGGGCTTCCAGGAGAAGCCCGACCCGGCCGAAGCGCTCTCGGACCTGGCCAACTGCGGCATCTACATGTTCCGCTCCCAGATCTTCGACTTCTTCCCCGCGCCCGGCACCAGCAAGGCCGCCGGCAGCGACGATCCGCCGGGCTTCGCCGACTGGGCGATGGACGTCTTCCCGCGCCTGCTGGAGGGTGACGTGCCCTTCTATTCGCACGAGATCGACGCCTACTGGAACGACATCGGCAACCTCGAGGAGCTGCGCGACAGCAGCCTCGACGCGCTCAACGGCGCGGTCAAGGTCGACTTCGAGGGCGAGGTCGTCGACGGTTATCGCAGCGACCCGCCGGCCGAGGACGAGGGCAAGTTGGTCGGCCCGGTGCTGCTCGGCCCAGGCTGCGAGATCGGCGCCGACGTCCGCATCGACGGCCCCGCCGTGATCGGCGACGGCGTCCGCGTCGGCGCCGGCAGTCGCCTGCGCGAAGTGATCGCCCTGCCGGGGGCGGAGATCGCCCCGGGCTCGGTCCTGATCGGCGCCATCGCCGCCCGCCGCGCCTGAGCCGCGGACCGCGGTTCCATTTGCACGCGGGACGTCTCAAAGGAACCACGGATCCTGGGATCTCACTTTCGCGACAGCGTTGTGGCGAAGAAATGACAACCTGCGCGCCACGCGTCGGTCGCCGGCCCGCAGGATCGAGGGATGGAGATCCTGCACCTCGTCGCGACCACCTTGGCGCCGCCGCTCTGTGCCGCCTGTGGGCGCTCCTGTCGGCCCGAGGCGGTCGTCTGCACCCGCTGTGCCCGCCGGCTCGCCGGCGCCGATCCACTGCTGGGAGCCGGGCCGCCGGGGCTTGACCGGGCCTGGTCCTCGGCTCCCTACGAGGGGGTCGCCCGTAACCTCGTCGCCGCGCTCAAGTTCCGCCACCTGCTCCCGGTCGCCGAGTTGATGGCCGAGCGGATCCAGTGGCTGGCCCCAGCGCACATGCTGAGCGGCACGGTCGTCCCCGTTCCAGCCGCCCCGGCGCGCCTGCGCCGCCGCGGCTTCGACCCGGCCGGTGAGCTGGCCGCCGCGCTCGCCGAGTCCCTCGATGCGCCGCTGGAGCCCTGCCTGCGCCGCCGCGGCGGCCGCCGCCAGGTCGGCCGCACCCGGGCCGAGCGGATCGGCCACCCGCCCCAGGTCCACACCGCCGGAAACGCCCCCCGCAGCGTCATGCTCGTCGACGATGTCCTCACCACCGGCTCCACCCTCACCGCCTGCGCCCAAGCATTGCGCGTCGCCGGAGCCGCCCGCGTCGTAGCCGTCACCTTCGCGCGCCGGCTCTAGACGAGCAATCGACAGCTACGCACGCCGGGGAGAGGGTCGTGGGGTGAGGTCCGGGTCGGCCTCACCAAGCCTCCACAGCTGTTGCGCAGGTGAGGCCCACCCGGACCTCACCTCGCATCGCCATCCCTACGGATGCGCCTCCGCCGGCCGCCCACGCATCTGATCGACCAGCTGCCGCGTCCGCCGCCGCTTGCGCCTCAGGTCGCGGTGCTTCTTGACTTGGCGTCGCACGTCCTCGGCAAGTTCATGCACCGTATGGGTCATCTCCGGCGATGCCTCGTGGGCCCGCAGGGTCACCCCCTTGAGATAGAAGGTCGCCTCCGCCACTTTGCTGTCGACGATTGAGGGATTGCGCTCCTCCGATAGCACGACTTCCAGGGTGGCCAGCGGGGAAACTTGCTGGCCCAAGCGCTGGAAGCGTTTCCGCACCATCTCACGCAGGTCATCCGTCATCTCGACGTTTCGGCCCCGAATCTCAATCCGCATGAGTGCCTCCTTGTGGGTTCGAAGCTCGATGCTACGCCCGTCACCGGCTGGGGGCAAGGGGGTCTTCCGTCTAGAGGCACGGGTTTTCCACCGCGACGCTCAGGAGGCGGGATGGCTCCGGCCCTCTCACCATCGCTACTCTTGAGCAATGCCAGCAATGGACCTCGTAACCAAGGCCCTGCGCGCGGGGGAGGGGCGGAAGTTCAAGGCCTACCAGAAGCGCGCGGAGGCGATCAACCGCTTCGAGCCCGAGATGGAAGCCCTCAGCGACGAGGAGATCATCGAGGAGGCAGACGCTCTGCGCGAGCGGGCCAAGGGCGGCGAGTCGCTCGACGATCTGCTGCCGGAAGCGTTCGCGCTGACCCGTGAGGCCTCGCGCCGCTCGACCGGCCAGCGCCACTACGACGTCCAGTTGATCGGCGGCATGGTCCTTCACGACGGCGCGATCGCCGAGATGCGGACCGGCGAGGGCAAGACCCTGACCGCGACCCTGGCCGTCTTCCTCAACACCCTGGCCGGCGGCAGCGTCCACGTCGTCACCGTCAACGACTACCTCGCCCGCCGCGACTCGGAATGGATGGAACCGATCTACAAGGCGCTCGGCGTCAGCGTCGCCTCGGTCCAGGACGGCGACGACCACGAGACGCGCCAACGCAAATACGCCTGCGACGTCACCTACGGGACCAACTCCGAGTTCGGCTTCGACTACCTGCGCGACAACATGTCCTCGGCGCTCGAGCACTGCGTCCAGCGCGGCCACCACTTCGCGATCGTGGACGAGGTCGACAACATCCTGATCGACGAGGCGCGGACGCCGCTGATCATCTCCGGCCAGCCCGAACAGGCGGCCCAGACCTATTACACCTTCGCCCGTCTCGCCAAACAGATGGTCGGCGTGCAGGCGAAAGAAAAACTGAAATCTCTGGGCGAGTCGAAGGACACCTCGGAGGTCGACTACGACTACGAGTACGACGAGAAGCACAAGACCGTCGCGCCGACCGAGCGGGGGGTCAAAAAAGCCGAGGAATTCATTGGCGTCGACAACCTCTACCTCGGCGAGCACGGCAGCCTCGTCAACCACCTGGTCCAGTCGCTGAAGGCCGAGTCGCTCTACAAGAAGGACCAGGATTACGCCGTGATCGACGGCGAGGTGATGATCATCGACGAGTTCACCGGCCGCATCCTCGAGGGCCGGCGCTGGTCGGAGGGTCTGCACCAGGCGGTCGAGGCGAAGGAAGGCGTGGCGATCCGCGAGGAGAACCAGACGCTGGCGACGATCACCCTGCAGAACTACTTCCGCCTCTACGACAAGCTCTCAGGCATGACCGGAACCGCCCTGACCGAGGCGACCGAGTTCATGAAGATCTACAAAATCCCGGTTATCGAGGTCCCGACCAACCAGCCGATGGTCCGCGACGACCGCAACGACCAGATCTTCAAAACCAAAGACGGCAAGTGGAAAGCCGTGATCGAGGAAATCGTCGCTCGCCACGAAAAGGGCCAGCCGGTCCTGGTCGGGACGGTCTCGGTCGAGGTCTCGGAGATGATCTCCGAGGCGCTCAAACGCGACGGGATCAAACACGCCGTTCTCAACGCCAAGCCCGAGCACGCCGAACGAGAGGGCGAGCTGATCGCCCAGGCGGGCCGCAAAGGCGAGGTCATGATCGCCACCAACATGGCCGGCCGCGGCGTCGACATCAAGCTCGGCGGCGACCCCGAACACCTTGCCATCCACGAGCTGAAGAAGAAGGGCATCACCTACGAGAGCGAGGGCTACCACGAGGCGCTGGCGGAGAAGACCGCCGAGCTGGCCCCGCAGTGCAAGGTCGAGGCCGGAGAAGTGCGGGAGCTCGGCGGCCTCTTCATCTGCGGCACCGAGCGCCACGAGTCGCGCCGCATCGACAACCAGCTGCGCGGCCGCGCCGGCCGCCAGGGCGACCCCGGCGAGTCGCGCTTCTTCCTCTCCGCCGAAGACGACGTGATCCGGCTCTTCTCCGGTGACCGGATCTTCAAAATCCTCGACCGCCTCGGCCCGGTCGACGACGACGGCACCGAGATGCCGCTCGAGGCGAAGATGCTGACGAAAACCGTCGAGAACGCCCAGAAGAAGGTCGAGGAGCAGAACTTCCTGATCCGCAAACGCGTCCTCGAGTACGACGACGTGATGAACGAGCAGCGCCGCGTCGTCTACAAATATCGCCGCGAGATCCTCGAAGGGCGCGACATCTCCGAGTCCGCCCGCGACGAGCTCGAGGGCGTGATCGAGCGGCTGGTCGACGAGTACACCTCGGCCGAGCTGCTCGAGGAATGGGATATGGGCGAGCTGGAGACGCAGCTGCGGCTGATCTGGCCGGTCAGCGTCGACGTCGCCACCCTGGCACCGGAGACGGTCGACCGCGACAGCCTCAAAGACGAACTCGACGAAGACGCGATGAACGCCTACGACGAGCGCCAGGGGCAGCTCGGCGAGGAGCTGATGCGCCACCTCGAGCGCTCGATCCTGCTGCAGGTGATCGACAACCGCTGGCGCGAACACCTCTTCGACATGGACTACCTGCGCGAAGGCATCCACCTCCGCGGCTTCGCCCAGATCGACCCCCTCGTGGCCTACAAAAACGAAGGCTTCACGATGTTCCAGGAGCTGATGCACGCGATCTGGGACGAGTTCAGCAAGCTCGTCTTCCGGGCTGAAATCGAAGTCGAACCGGCCCAGGGCAACGGCAACGCCGCCGCCGCGCCGGCCGCGCTGGCCTACTCCGGCGGCACGTCGGAGGGGCAGCCCTCGGCGCTCGAACAGGTCGCCACCGGCGGTGCCGGCAGCGCGATCGACGTCGCCAGCGCCGAGGCGCCCGGGCGCGCCAACGGCGACGTGGTAGAGACCGTCGTCAAAGACGAGCACGACAAAGTCGGCCGCAACGACCCGTGCTGGTGTGGCAGCGGCAAGAAGTACAAGAAGTGCCACGGCGCCTGAGGGCGCGGTGAGGGTCAGCGACCCGGTCCGGGAGTTCATCCGGACCTTCAATGAGCGCGACCTTGACGGTTTCGTCGCGGTGCTCGACCCCGAGGTCGAGATCCATGCCAGCCGCGGGATGCGCAGGGGGGTGGAGGCGGCGCGGTTGTGGGCGACGCGGGAGCCGGGCGGGGTGCAGCAGACGATCGAGCTCGAGCAGCTCTACGAGGGCGGCACCGAGGGCGGTGGCGGCCGCGCCGTGGCGCTGATCGTGCGGCGCTGGCGCTGGGAAGAGGACGACAGCCTCGCCGGCGAGGACGAGATGGCCTGGTTCTTCGAGCTTCACGACCACCGGATCCGCAGCTGGCGGCCCTTCGAGGACCGCGATGAGGCCCTGCGCGACGGCGGCTTCGGGCCGCCGGGCGCGGCGCAGTAATCTGAAGCCATGGCCGACGCCGCACCGATTGAATCGATAGCCCCGCGCCTGGCCGCTGTCCGTGAGCAGCTGTCCCTGCTCTCGGACTACCTTTGACCCCGCTGCGCTAGAGACCGAGGCGGCGCGCCTGGAGGAGGAGATGGGCCAGCCCGGCTTCTGGGACAACCAGGAGACCGCCGCCAGGACCTCGGCCGCGCACGCCCGCGCGCAGCGGCGGCTGGAGATGTTTCGCGGCCTCGAGTCCGACGTCGCCGACCTCGCCGACCTGGCCGAGATGGCCTCCGAAGACGAGGAGATGGCGGCCGAGCTGGGTGATCAGCTGGGCGCGGTCGAGAAGCGCCTCGACGAGCTCGAGGAGGCGCGCCTGTTCAGCGGTGAGTACGACGCCGGCGACGCGGTCGTCACCGTCCACGCCGGCGCCGGCGGCACCGACTCCCAGGACTGGGCCGAGATCCTGCTGCGGATGTACCTGCGCTGGTCTGAGCGGCGCGGCTTCGAGGTCGAGATGAAGGAGGCCTCGCCGGGGGAGGAGGCCGGCCTCAAGTCGGCGACCTTCATCGCTCGCGGCGAGAACGCCTACGGCCTCTTCGCCGCCGAGCGCGGCGTCCATCGCCTGGTCCGGATCTCGCCCTTCGACTCCAGTGCCAGGCGCCACACCAGCTTCGCCCAGGTCGACGTCGGCCCGCTGGTCGAGGCCGGGCCGGAGGTCGAGATCGACGAGGCCGACCTACGCGTCGACACCTATCGCGCCTCCGGCGCCGGCGGCCAGCACGTCAACAAGACCGACTCGGCGGTGCGGATCACCCACCTCCCGACCGGAACCGTCGTCCAGTGCCAGAACGAGCGCTCGCAGATGCAGAACCGGGCGGTGGCGATGCAGTTCCTGCGTTCGAAGCTGATCGAGCTGGAGGAGCGCAAACGGGCCGAGGAGATGGCCAGGGCGCGGGGCGAGGTCAAAGACGTCGCCTGGGGCTCGCAGATCCGCAGCTACGTCCTGCACCCGTACACGATGGTCAAGGACCACCGCACCGAGCACGAGGTCGGTGACGTCCAGCGGGTCCTCGACGGCGACATCGACGGCTTCGTGCGCGACTACCTGAACAAGACCGCCGCCTCCTCGGCGGCCAAGTAGTGGAGCCGCTGCACTACCTGGAGCGCCCCGCCGCGGCGGGGCCCGAGGGCCTGCTCGTCCTTCACCACGGCCGCGGCACCGACGAGCGTGACCTGCTGCGGCTCGCCGACCACTTCGACCCCGCCCAGCGGCTGCGGGTGGTGACGCCGCGGGCGCCGCTGACCCTGCCCGGCTCGCCCGGGTTCCACTGGTACCTGGTGCCGCGGGTCGGCTATCCCGACCACGACACCTTCCAGGCCTCGCGCGCCGCCCTCGCCGAGCTCCACGACCGGCTCTGGGAGGAGACCGGGGTCGGGCCGGAGCGGACCGTGCTCGCCGGCTTCTCGATGGGCTCGGTGATGAGCTACACGATGGGTCTCAGCGCCGACCGCCCCGCGGTCGCCGGGATCCTCGCCTTCAGCGGCTTCATCCCGACCGTCGAGGACTGGCAGCCGTCCTTCGCCGACCGCCAGTCGACCCGGGTCTTCATCGCCCACGGCAACCGCGACCCGATCATCGAGGTCGGCTTCGCCCAGCGGGCGCGCGAGCTGGTCGAAGCGGGCGGCCTCGACGTCACCTATCGCGAGTCGGAGATCGGGCACCAGATCGATCCCTCGTCCTTGGCCGACGCGATCGCCTGGCTGGGCGAGACGATCCCCGCCTGAGCCGGTGCGGCTCAGCCCTGGCGGGCGGCGGTGAGGACCGGGCCGGGGTCCGACCAGGTGAGGCGGCCCGGGGTGTTGTGGCGGACGGTCAGGTGGCGATCGAGCAGGCGGTTGCAGGAGTGCGGGACACCGGCGGGGCGGAGCTGGATCGTGAAGTTCCTGGCGGCCAGGGCCTTGGTCATCTGCGCCGTTGAGAGCGTGTCGACGTCGCGGATCACGCCATGGGTGCCGAGGTGGCTGCGGTCGCTGCCGAGGCTCAGCGGCCCCTTGGCGCCACGCAGCCAGTAGAGGACCTGGATCGAGCCGGGTGAGTAGGCGGAGTAGCGGATCGCCAGCCGGACCCTGTCGCTGCTGGTGGTTGCGGTGACGGTGGCGCTGGCACTGGAGAGGACGCACTCGCGCGGTGCTTCGGCGTCTTCTTCTTCAGCTTCCGCTTCGCATTCTTCTTCTTCGAATTCTTCTTCCGCTTCGCATTCCGCGAATTCGCCTTCTTCGTCCCCGCCGGATTCTTCGTCTTCTTCGGGCAGGGCGAAGGTTGCGGCGGCCGGCGGATCGCCCGCCGGAACGGTCATCGCCTGCGCCGAGCGGGCGAGGCCGAGGATCGCGATCAGCGCCACGGTGGCGAAGAACGAGGCGCACCAGGCGAACCGGATCAGCTGTGCTTCCTCGATGTTGGCCGTGCCGCGTCGTCGCTTCATGCCCCCTGAATCGGAAGCGGGCCGCCAATTCTTTAGCGACGTGGCCCTGAAGGTGGCCTAGCCGTCCAGCCCGCCCTCCAGCTCCAGCAGCGCCTGCTTCATCGGCAGACCGCCGCCGTAGCCGCCGAGGCCGCCGCTGCTGCGCAGCACGCGGTGGCAGGGGACGACGACCGGAATCGGGTTGCGCCCGCAGGCGGTGCCGGCGGCGCGGACGGCGCGCTCGTTGCCGGCGATCGTCGCCATCTCCGTGTAGTTGCGAGTCTCGCCGTAGGGGATCTTGGCGATCGCACGCTGGACGCGGAGGCTGAAGCCGCCGCTCAGCTGCCAGTCGAGCGGCAGGTCGAAGCGGTCGAGCTTGCCCTCGAAGTAGAGATCGAGCTCACGTCGGGTGCGGTCGAGCCCAACGGGTGCCTCGAGCACTCTTGGGGAGACCTTCCGCGCCAACTCGACGAGCAACTCGTCGGCGTTCTGGTTGGGCAGGCCGAGCCGGACCAGGCCACGCGGCGTCTGCGCCAGCAGCAGGGTGCCGAAGGGGGAATCGGTGGTCGTGTAGGCGACGTCGAGCAGGCCTTCCTGTGCGGCCCGCCGGGCCAGCTTCGCCAGTGCGTCGTTGCTCATGCCAGCTCCTTCCTCAGTCGTTTGATCCCCTCGTGCAGGCTGCGGCGCGCGGCCTCGGGCGAGCAGCCGAGGGCGGCGGCGATCTCGGCGTGGGGGAGGTCGCTGGCGTAGCGCAGCGTCACCGCCGCCCGTTGCTTCGGTGGCAGGGCTCCGACCGCGGCCCAGATCCCTTCGTCGGGCAGCGGGTCCTCGACGGCGACCTCGCGGACCTCGGCCACCGGCACCGGCTGCCGACCGCGGGCGCGGTGGTGGTCGATCGCCTTGCGGTGGGCGATCGTGATCAACCACCCCCGCAGGTTGCCGGCGTCTCCCAGCTTGGGATAGGCGCGCAGCGCGGCCAGGAACGTCTCCTGGAAACAGTCTTCGGCGCCCTCGCGCCCCACGGCCCCGCGCAGGACCGCCATCACGTCGGCGGCGTGCTCGTCGATCAGGATTTGGAATGGCGGCAACTCAGACACCTCGGGGATTAAACGCTGCGCCGGCGGCGAATGTGAGGTGGAAGCCACGAGAGCTGCATTTCCCCTCGTATACGTGGGAAATGCAGCTCTCGCCGGTGATCTAGGCTGCCGCAATGGCCGAGCCGAGCGAGTCGCTGGAGCAGATCGTCGCCCGGGCGCTGGCTGAGGACGTCGGCACGGGGGATGTGACGACCGAGGCGACGGTGCCGGCCGCGGCGCGCGCCCGGGCCCGGATCGTGCAGAAAGCCCCGGGTGTCGTCAGCGGCCTCGCGGTCGTCGCCGAGACGATGCGCCAGTGCGGGGTCGAGGACGTCGACAACCTCGTCGTCGAGGGCCAGTGGCGCGAGGAGGTGCCGGCCGAGGTGCTGTTCGCCGCCGGCCCGGCTCGCGCGCTGCTGGTCGCCGAGAGGACCGCGCTCAATTTCCTCGGCCACCTCTCGGGGATCGCGACGCTGACCGCGCGCTTTGTCGAGGCGGTCGAGGGGACCGGCGCCCGGATCCTCGACACCCGCAAGACGACGCCGGGCCTGCGGGGGCTGGAGAAGGCCGCGGTCGCGGCCGGCGGCGGGCGCAACCACCGGATCGGCCTCTACGACGCGATCCTGATCAAGGAGAACCACATCGCCCTCGCCGGCAGTGTCGCGAAGGCGATCTACGGCGCCCGCCGGGCCAATCCCGACCTCGCCGTCGAGGTCGAGGTCCGCAACCTCGATGAGACCGCCTACGCGCTCGGCACCGGCGCCGACATCCTCCTGCTCGACAACATGGACAACGAGACGCTGCGCGCCGCGGTGAAGCTGCGCGACGAGAACTCCGCCGCCGGCAAGCGCCCCTCGCTGGAGGCCTCGGGCGGGGTCAGCCTGGAGACGGTGCGGGAGATCGCCGAGACCGGCGTCGACTTCATCTCGATCGGCGCCCTCACCCACTCGGCCCCGTCGCTCGACTTCAGCCTCCTGCTCGAACCGGGTTAGCCGTCCTCACTTGAGCAATTTGGAAAGCCGCCGGTCTTTGAGCACGCGGCCGCCGGTCTGCTCCTTGGGGCAGTAGTTGGTCTGGTGCTCGGAGAAGAAGACGGCCTCGATCGTCGTTCCGCAGCGGGGGCAGGGCTCGCCCTCGCGCCTGTGGACCTTGAGCGGCATCGGCACCTTGTCGGGCACCTCGGCGCCGATCGTCTCCTCGTAGTGGTCGATCGCGTCGCCCAGTACGTGCAGCCCCGCGTGCAGGCGCTCGACCTCCTCGGGGCTCAGTTCGGAGCCTTTCTTGAAGGGCGAGAGCCGCGCCTCCCAGAGGATCTCGTCGACCCAGGAGCGGCCGATCCCGGCGATGTCTTTCTGGTGGCGCAGCAGCGGGTGCAGGTGCCGCGGCTGGTCGATCGCCGCGGCGAAGGCGTCGAGCGGGGGAGGGGGCCAGGCTTCCGGCCCCAGGGTCGCGACCATCTCATCCGCGGCGACCGCGTCGCTCGCCAGCAGCTTCGCCCAGGCGCGCTGCTTGGTCCCGAACTCGCGCAGCCGCAGCTCACGGCCGTCCTCCAGCCTGACCAGGACCCGCGAGGCCCGGTCTTTCGGGCCGGCTCGTTTGTCGAAGGCCTTCAGCCGCCCGGCCGACATCAGGTGGACGAGCAGCGCCAGTTCGCCGAACTCGACCACCGGCATCTTCCCGACCCGCCTCACCCCGGTCAGCTCGCGCCCGGCCAGCGCTTCCAGCGGCGGGTCGAAGGTCTTCATCACGTTCATCCCCGGCGCCAGCGCCGATTCCACAGAAGCTCCCAAGAGACTGCTGTTCAACCTCCTGGTGACAATCTCAATCTCAGGCAGCTCCGGCATGAATCAATTCTGGCGGCTCGTGAGGCCGGGGTTGGGGGTGTCCGAGAACGGAGCCTGTTTGCCCCGCCCGCAGGACACCCCCAACCCCGGCCCCGCATACCCCTGCCGCTAGACTTCATTCACGTTCATTCGACCTGGTTCGACCTTTGAGGTCTGCCGGCGAACATCAGGAAAGGAAGGGCTCATGCAGGAGCTCCCGACGATCCAAACCCCAATGCCCGACGCTCTCGCGCCCGCCGAGATCGCTGCCCTCAGCGAGGAGATCCGTGCGCTCGCCGCTCAGCGCAACGCCGTCATCCTCGCCCACAACTACGAGGTGCCGGAGATCCAGGACGTCGCCGACGTGATGGGCGACTCGCTGGCCCTCTCGCGCCAGGCGGCCGCCACCGACGCCGAGGTGATCGCCTTCTGCGGCGTCCACTTCATGGCCGAGACGGCCTCGATCCTCTCGCCCGAGAAGATGGTCCTGATCCCCGACCTCGATGCCGGCTGCTCGCTCGCCGACTCGATCGACGCCGACCAGCTGCGCGCCTGGAAGGCCGAGCACCCGGGCGCTGTGGTCGTGATGTACGTCAACACCTCGGCCGAGGTCAAGGCCGAGACCGACTACTGCTGCACCTCCTCCAACGCGGTCAGCGTCGTCGAGCACATCTGGGCCGAGCACGGCGCTGGGACGGAGATCCTCTTCGGCCCCGACATGTGGCTCGGCGCCTTCGTCGAGCGCGAGACCGGTCTCCTCGACGACCCCGAGCGCCGCTCCCGCTTCCACATCTGGGACGGCGAGTGCCACGTCCACGCCGGGATCCGGCCCGACGACATCGCCCGGACCCGGGCCGAGCACCCCGAGGCCGAGTTCCTGATCCACCCCGAGTGCGGTTGCTCGACCCAGGCGATGGAGTACGTCGCCGCGGGCGACATCGACCCAGACGGGGTCCACATGCTTTCGACCTCGGGGATGCTGAAGCACGTCGAAGCGCACCCCGACGGCAGCTTCATCGTCGCCACCGAGAACGGCATGCTCTACCCGCTGCAGCAGGCCGCGCCGCAGGCGAACCTGGTCGAGGCCAACCGGATGGCCGTCTGCAAATACATGAAGATGATCACCCTGCCGAAGCTGCGCGACTGCCTGCGCGACATGTCCGGCGAGGTCAGCGTCCCGGCCGACATCGCCGCCCGGGCGCGGATCCCGATCGAGCGCATGGTCGCGATCGGCTGACGCCGAGGGCTCCTTCGCGGGGTTCAGGCCGTGAGGGAGGGTCGGGTGGCCGTCTACCTTCGCTGGGATATTCGCCTTTAACGCTTCGTCTCTCGCTGAGATCTCCGCTGCGAATATCAGGACGCCGCTCGTACGACGGCCACCCGACCCTCCAACCGGTCCGCGTCACTGATCGGGAGTAAGGAAGGCGGAGCCGGCTTGCTTCGGAGGGCTTGCGGCAGTCCTAGATTCCAAAAGGCTTCGTCCCTTGGAAGCTTTCGCTTCACGGCTGTTCACCTTCGGAAGCGAGGATGAGGATTCGTGGGGAGGGGTTGGGGACCCTCAACCGAACCTCCCGCTGTTCGTGAGGGCGAGGGTCCTCAACCCCTCCACGCCAAACCCCACCCGGAGCTCCCCGACTCTTAGGCAACTCTCAGCTCCCCCTTACCTCCCGGTTAGTGGCCGGGAGGAGGCTGGGGTCATCCAGTTCCCCCCAAAGGAGACCGCAGATGACCGCAAAGCAAAGTGCCCTGGTGGTGGCCGGCCGCAGCGCCGACTCGCGGGGGCTGATCCTCGCCCTCGGCCTGCACCGCGGCGGCACCCCGACCGCCTTCACCCTGCTCGTCCCGGCGACGCCGCACGGTTTCGCCTGGGCGACCGACATGAGCTCCGGCTGGCCGGAGGCGATGGACCGGGCCGAGCGCGCGACCGCGCGGATGCGGCGCGCCGGCCTCGAGGTCGAGGAGACGATCGTCGGCGACCCCGATCCCTTCGCGGCGGTCGGCGACGTCCTCCACAGCCGCGACTTCGACGAGGTGATCGTCGCGACCCTGCCGCGCGGCATCTCCTCCTGGCTCAAGGTCGGCCTGCCGGGACGGCTGCGCGGGCTCACCGACCTGCCCGTGACCCGGATCGGGATCGACCGTCCGGCCCGGGCCCGCGTCTCCGAGCGCCAACTCGCGATCGTCGCTCCCTGAGCCGTATCTGCACAATTACGAGTGTTCGCTAATAATTCGCTAAGGTTCTGCAAATCACTTTTGGGCGCCTTCTTGCGTGCCCGGAGGGGCAGAGGAGTCACTCTGTCTTTGCAGAACCAAACTCCCTCATGGCGAGATCGAAGAAGAGACAACCCCGTGACGATGAGCCGCGGCGGCCCCGTGGCCGCCGGGCGCCGATCATCGAGCTGAACGACGTCACCAAGGTCTACCCGGGCGGCCACATGGCCCTCGACCGGGTCTCGCTGGCGATCGGCCGTGGCGAGTTCGTCTTCCTCGTCGGCCCGACCGGCTGCGGCAAGTCGACGCTGATCAAGATGCTGATCCGCGAGCTCGCGGCCACCGAAGGCTCGGTCAAAATCGCCGGCCGCGACATCGGCGCCCTGTCGGAGAAGAAGATCCCGCAGCTGCGGCGCAACATCGGCACCGTCTTCCAGGACTTCAAGCTGCTCCCCGACCGCACCGTCTACGACAACGTCGCCTACGCCTTGCAGGTGATCGGCGCCAGCCGCGCCGAAATCCGCGAGCAGGTGCCGCAGACGCTGCGCCTCGTCGGTCTCTCCACCAAGCTTCACAGCTATCCCGATCAGCTCTCCGGCGGCGAGCAGCAGCGCGTCTCCGTCGCCCGGGCCTTCGTCAACCACCCGCCGCTGCTGCTCGCCGACGAGCCCTCGGGCAACCTTGACCCGGTCACCTCGATCGGCGTCATGCAGCTGCTGTACCGGATCAACAAGACCGGCACGACCGTCGTCGTCGTCACCCATGACCGCGAGATGGTCGACAACATGCGCCGCCGGGTGATTGAGCTCTACGAGGGCCGCGTCGTCCGCGACGAAGTCAGCGGCGGCTACACCGAGGAATCGACGAGCGAATTCGGCCTGCGGATGCGCGCCGAGATGGGCGTTGGCGCCGAGGGCGAGCTCAAGACCAACGGCCACGGACACGACTCCCTGCACTGATGTCACGCCTGATCTTCTTCTTCCAGGAGGCCCTGCGGGCCCTGCGCCGTAACGGCGCCCCGAGCCTTGCGGCGATCGTCACCACGGTCGTCACCGTCGTCCTGCTCGGCGTCCTGATCCCGATCTTCCAGACGACCCAGGCCAAGAGCGACCAGGTCCGCGGCGAGCTCAACTTCCAGGTCGAAGTCTTCGCCGACGCGACCAAAGCCGAAATCGGCGCCGCGAAAGCGGACATCGAAGCGGTTCCGCACGTCGCCTCGGTCGCCTTCATCACCAAAGCGCAGGCGCTGAAGGAACTCGAGGAATCGCTGGGCGCGGAGAAAAGCCGCGAACTGACCTCGCAGTTGCCCAAAAACGAAAATCCGCTGCCGCAGAGCTTCCGAGTAACTCCCGACGACGCCGCCAACCTGGAAGCGGTCAAGGCTGCCGTCGTCCCGGTCGGGGCCAACGGTCAGCCGCAGGCGATCGCACCGGCGCTCGGCGAGCCTTTCGAACGCCAGGACGCGACGAAGGAAATCGAGAAGGTGACCAGCGCCCTGAAGATCGTCCTCACCGTGATCACCGTGCTGCTGGTGCTTGCCTCGCTGATGCTGATCGGCAACACGATCCGGCTCTCGATCTACACCCGCCGCCGCGAGGTCGAGGTGATGAGGCTGGTCGGCGCGACCCGCTGGTTCATCCGCTGGCCATTCATGATCGAGGGGGTTGTGGTCGGCATCATCGGCGGCGCGATAGCCATACTTGTCCTGTGGATCGGCAAGATCACGATCGTCGACCCGCTCAGCAATACCTTCAACTTCCTCGAAGCGCAGAACACCACCACTCTCGGCTTCCCGGCGATGGTGGCGATTCTCTTCGCCGCCGCGGTCCTGGTCTCGACGCTCGGGTCCGGCATCACCTTGCGCCGCTTCCTCAAGGTCTGAGGCGGCTGTGAGGGCTCGCGGGGCCGTGGCCTTTGCCGTGGCGCTGGTCGCGGCACTCTGCGCCGGCCTCTGGCTCGGCGGCCACCCGTCCAGCCTGCCCGGCTTCCTGCGCGACCGCTTCGTCGGCGAACCGGCCGGGCTGACGACCGAAGCCGCGGAAGTGATCCAGGGCACCTACTACCGCCCGGTCGGCGACACCGAGCTCGCCAACTCCTCCGTGCAGGGGATGGTCAGGGAGCTGCGCAAACGCCATAAGGATCGCTTCTCCGACTACTTCTCCCCGGAAGCGCTGGAACGCTTCAACCAGGAGATCGAAGGCCACTTCTCCGGGATCGGGCTCAGCGTCACCGAAGTCAAACGCGGCCTGCGGGTGGCCAAGGTCTTCCCCGGCTCGCCGGCGGCCGCGGCCGGGATCGCGGCCGGGGACACGATCGTCTCGGTCGACGGGGAATCGCTCGCCGGCGTCAACAGCAACGAAGCGACGGCGAAAATCAAAGGCCCGGAGGGGACGGAGGTGACGGTCGGGGTGCTCGATGCGAAGACCGGCAGGGTCCGGAAGATGACCCTGACCCGAGCTGAGGTGGCGCTACCGAACGTCAGCCACCAGACGAAAACCGTCAACGGCCACAAGCTCGGCTACATCCGCATGCTCTCCTTCAGCGAAGGCGTCCACGCCGACCTCGCCGCCGCGGTGAAAAAGGTCGAGGGCGAAGGGGCGGAAGGGATCGTCATCGACCTGCGCGCCAACCCCGGTGGCCTACTCGACGAGGCGGTGCTCAGCGCCAGCGTCTTCCTGCCCAAGGACGAAGTCGTCGTCACGACCAAATCCCGGACCCAGGGCGACAGCGTCCACGAGACCGTCGGCGGCAACCTGCCGAAACTGCCGCTGGTCGTGCTGATCGACCGCAACACCGCCTCTTCGGCGGAGATCCTCACCGCGGCGCTGGCCGACGACGGCGGCGCCACCGTGGTCGGCACCCGCTCTTACGGCAAGGGGGTCTTCCAGGAGACCAAAGACCTCGCCAACGGTGGTGCCCTGAAGCTGACCGTCGGCGAGTACTTCACGCCCAACGGGGTCAACCTGGCCACGGTCCACGGGATCCACCCCGACGTGCGGGTCGCCGACAACCCCCACACCGCGGTCGACGAGGGGAAGCAGCGGGCGCTCGGGGTCCTCGCGGGCCGGGCCGAAGGTTGAGCGGCGGCCGGCGCCGATCGGCGGCCCCGCGCGAGCGGCGCAAGCAGCTGCCGCCGGCGCGCGACGCGGTCGAGGCGATGCTGCGCGAGCAGCTCGGCTTCCGCGGCTTCCGCGCCTCGCTCGAGGTCGAGGCGGGGCGGGCGGCGGAGGCGGCGGAGCGCGACTCGGTCGCCCGCCGCGACCTCACCGCGCTGCAGACCTTCACCGTCGACCCGGCCACCGCCCGTGACTTCGACGACGCCGTCTCCGCCCAGCGCGAGGGCGACGGCGCCCGAGTCTGGATCCATATCGCCGACGTCGCCGCGCACGTGCGGCCGGGCTCGCCCCTCGACCTCGAGGCGCGCCGCCGCGCCAACAGCACTTACGTGCCGGGTGCCGTCGAGCCGATGCTGCCGCACGCGCTGAGCAGCGACGCCTGCAGCCTCGCGCCGGGGGTCGAGCGGCTGGCGGTGACGGCCGAGATCGAGCTGGGCCCGGGGGCGCAGGTGCGCTCGGCCAGCTTCTACCGCAGCCGGATCTGCTCCGACGCCCGCCTCAACTATGAGGAGCTGGACGCGATCTTCTCCGGCCGGACACGGGCGCCGGAGGCGGTCGCCGAACCGATCGAGGCGGCGCGCGACGTCGCCGCCGCGCTCGGCGAGCACCGCGGTGCCACCAGCCTCGACGTCGAGTCCTTCGAGCCCGAGTTCCGCTTCGACGCCAAGGGCAATGTCACCGGCGCTCATGGCGTCGCCCAGACCGAGTCCCACCGGCTGATCGAGCGGCTGATGATCCTCACCAACGAGCAGGTCGCGCAGCTGTTGAGCAGCCGCCGGGTGCCGGCGATCTACCGCGTCCACGCACAGCCCGACCCGACCCGGATCGAGCACCTGCTGGAGCAGCTGGCGGCGCTCGGGGTCCCGACCCCGCCGCTCGGCCGCGGCCTGGCGCCACGCAGCGCCGGTGAGATGGCCGCGGAGGCGAGCCGGCTGGCGGGGCGCGAGGCCGCGCGGCGCGGACACGGCCGCGAGGCGTATACATCTCTCGTGCTCCGCTCACTCAAACAAGCGGCTTACAGCGAGCGCAACAGCGGCCACGCCGGGCTCGGCAGCGAGGCGTACACCCATTTCACCTCGCCGATCCGGCGCTACCCGGACCTCGTCGTCCACCGGGCATTGCTGGCGGCGCTGGGGGAGGGGGAGGAGGCCCCGCGTCTGAAGGAGACTCGCGAGGTCGCCACCGAGAGTTCCGCCCGTGAGCGCGAGTCGGCCAAGATCGAGCGCGGCGCCGACGACGTCTGCGCCGCCTACCTGCTCGAACACGAGCTCGGCGAGCGCGGACCCGAGACCGTCTTCGAGGGCGAGATCTCGGGTGTGATCCGGGCCGGTGCCTTCATCTCCTTCGGCGGCGAGCTCGGCGACGTCTATGAGGGGATGCTGCCGATGCGGCGGCTGCCGGGCGAGCGCTGGGAACTGGACCGCGCCGAGGTCGCGCTGCGCGGGCGCGGCAAGGGGGCGACGCTGCGCCTCGGTGACCCGATCAAGGTCCGCGTCAGCGGCGTCGACCCGCTGCGCGGGCGTGCCGACCTGGAGCCGGCGAATGGCTAAGGGCTCATCCGGACACTCCACGCACGCGCCTGGCGGCGGCGGGCCGGCGCGGTTCGGCGTCCTCAGTCGGTCGAATAGCGCTGCTATTCGACCTCCCTGCGTCCTTGCCCCGCTTGGCCCGGCGCTCGCCAGTCACGCACTTGGAGTGTCCGGATGAGCCCGAAGGAAAAGAAGAAACGACTGCCGGCCTCCGGCGACGTCGTCACCAACCGCCGCGCTCGGCACAAGTTCGAGTGGGTGGAGAAAATGGAGGCCGGGATTGTCCTCAAGGGCTCGGAGGTGAAGGCGCTGCGCGGCGGCCGGGCGCAGATGACCGACGCCTACGCCGTCGTCGATAACGGCGAGGTCTGGCTGCGCAAGCTCCACATCCCTCCGTATGAGTTCTCCAGCGTCGATGCGCACGAAGCCGAGCGACCGCGGAAACTGCTCCTGCATCGCGACGAGATCGAGCGGCTGATCGGCAAAACCGCCCAGAAAGGGCTGACCCTGATCCCCACCCGGATCTACTTCAAGGGGCCCCGCGCCAAGGTCGAGTTGGCTCTGGCGCGCGGCAAGGAGGGTCGAGATCGGCGCCGGGAGATCGCCGATCGCGACGTCCGGCGGGAGGTCGAGCGCGACTTCAAGGGCCGGATGCGCTGAGGCTCCGGGGCGGACTCGAACGTCGGTCCGTTGCAAACGCCGACGCGGGCTTGCAACTGCCGGTCCGCGTGCAAGGATGCACGGGAATGCGCGTCAAGGTCTTTCTTTCAACCTCGCTCGCCGGGCTCGCGTCCCTGGCCCTGGTCGCCCCGGCACAGGCCCAGGCGGATTCCTTCCCGAGCAACGTCAGCGACTACGTCAGCGACCACACGGCGTTGTTCGTCGGCGCCCTGGTCGTGGCGATCCTGGTCCTGTTGCTGATCGTCCGCGTCAACCAGCGTCGCAGCAAAGAAAAAGAGGCGAAGAAAGGGGCGGCACCCGGTGTAGCAGCGGCTGTTATTACGCCAGGAGCGGCGGCAGCGACCGCTCCGGGCGCTCCGGCGGCGCCCGCACCAGCTTCTCCGACCCCGTCCCCGCCCGCCGCTTCGCCCGCAGCAGGTACGCCGAGTCCCGCGCCGGCAACGACGCCCCCGACTACGGCGCAGATGGCGGCTGTTCCCGCCGGCGCCTCGCAGCCGCCCCCAGGAGCGCCGCCGACGGCCTCCGGTGGGCTACCGGGTGGGCGCCCGCCCGAGACCGCGCGTGAGCAGCGCAAACGTGAGCGCGACGCCCAGCGCGCCGCCCGCAACGAGAAACGCCTTGCTCGTCGCGAGGAAGTCAAACGCCGCAAAGAGGCCCGTGTTGCCGCCAAGAAGGGCGGCCAGTCCGTCCCGGTGGCTGTCCCCTCTCCGGGTGCCGCCGCAGCCGGTGCGGCCGCCGCCGCAGCAGCCGTCGGCGCTGCCGCCCCCGCGGCCGACGCGGCCGTGCCGCCGGCCCCGAAACAGAAGAAGTTCTTCGGCATCAAGTACGGCGGCGGCAAGCAGAAGCACGAGGCGGCGGTGGCTGAGCAGCGCCTCGCCGCCGCCCGGGCCGCCAACGAACGCGCCCTCGCCCAGGCCCGTGCCGGCCAGCCGATCGACGGTGCGCCGCCCGCCGCGGTGCCGCCCGTCGCCGACCCCGGCCTGACCGCGCCGATCCCGGCGGTTCCGCCCCCGGTCGGTGGTGCTGTCAGCCCCGGGCCGGCAGAGTACGACCCGGTCGCCGCGGAACAGCGGGTTCGCGACAAGGTCGAGGAAGTCCGCTTCGAGGAGCAGCGCATCCGCGCCGAGGCCGACCGCCGCCTGCAGGCGGCGCAGGGCCTCCAGCAGCAGGCGACGCCGGGTTCTCCGGTCGGCGCCCAGGGGACGCCCCCGCCGCTGGCACCGTCCGCCGATTTGCAGAGCGCCGAGCAGCAGTTCGCCGCCGAACGCCAGGCGCAGGAGCGCTCGATGGCCGAAGCTGAGGAACGGCTGAAGCAGATCGAGGAGCGGACCAAAGCCGCCGAACAGCGCGCCGCCGACGCGAAACGCCTGGAGGGCCTGAAGGCAGAGGAAGAAGCGCGCCAGCGGCGGCTCGAGGAGATGCAGCGCAGCGTCGCCGAAGCCGAAGAGCGCGCCCAGGAGGCCGAGCGCCGGGCGATCGAGGCCGAGCAGGCCATCGTCCGCTCGGTCCAAGGCCAGTCGGCGCCGGCCACGTCGGAGTTCTCCCTGCCGACTCCACCTCCCGCGCCACCCGCCGCCGCCTTCGTTCCCGAGCCTTCTTTCGCGCCGCCAGTCCCCGAGGCACCGGCGCCGCCGCCGGTTCCCGCCGCCGAGCCGGCGCCGCCGGCGCCCGAGCCCGTGACCCCGCCGCCGGCACCCGAGCCGCCGACCCCGCCGCCGGCGCCGTTCACCCCCGAGCCTTCTTTCCCGACCCCGGCCGCGACGCCACCTCCCGCGCCGGAGCCGACGCCACCTCCCGCGCCGATCGAGGACCCGCCACCGGCGCCGGAGCCTCCCGCTCCCGAGCCGGTCTCGCCGCCGCCCACGATGTCGCCGGCGTCGCCTCCGAGTGGCGGGCAGGTCGACCTCAACACGGTCACCTTCGAGCAGTTGCGCGAACAGAACCTCTCGGTCACCCAGGCGACCCGGCTGCTCGCCCATCGCGAGCGCCTCGGCGGCTTCCAGTCGGTCGACGACCTCGACCAGGTCGCCGGTTTCCCGCCTGAGGTACTGCAGGACATCAAGTCCCGCGCGACGATCTAGCTAGTAGCCGGCCTTCTCCAGGAGCTTGAGCCAGATCTCGCTGCGGCTGGGGTAGGCGACGACGGCGTGGCGCAGCCGTGGGAGCGGCACCGCGGTGAGGATCGCGATCGTCGCCGCGTGGAGGAAGTCGGCGGTGTCGTAGCCGCTGAAGGTGGCGCCGACGATCGCCTGGCTCGCCTGGTCGACGACCAGGCGAGAGGTGCCGCCGGTTCCCTTGCCCTGGAAGCTGGCGCCCGGCGAGCCGTCGGTGGGGACGTCGACGGCAATCGCGTCGAGGCCGGCCTCCAGGGCCTGAGCCAGCGTCTTGCCGACGGCGGCCACCTGGGGGTCGGTGAAGGTGACCCGCGGTGAGCCAAGGCCTTCTGCCTCCACCCTGACCTCGCGGCCGAGCAGATTCTCGCTCGCGGCCCAAGCCTGGTACTTGCCGATGTGGGTGAACAGGGCCCGGCCGTTGACGTCGCCGATCGCGTAGAGCCAGTCGCGGCCCCCGACCCGCAGCTGGTCGTCGGTATCGAGGAAGCCGTGCTCACCCGTCTCAACGCCGAACGAGTCGAGGTCCAGTTCTGCCGTGTGCGGCACCCGCCCGACCGCGACGAGGATCTCCGCCGCCGCGATCGTCCCGCCGCCCTCGAGGGTGAGGATCACGCCGGGGCCGCCGGCTTCGGCTCGCACGGCCTTGGCGCCGGTGCGGACGTCGACGCCGAAGCGCTCGCGCAGCGCGGCGGCGACTTCCTCGCCGGCGAAGGGCTCATCGCGCCCGAGCAGATGCTCTTCGCCCTCGACCAGGGTCACCTTGGTGCCGAGTGAGGCCCAGGCCTGGGCGAGCTCGCTACCGACCGGGCCGCCGCCGAGCACGATCATGCTCTCCGGCACCTGCCTGGCGGTCGTCGCCTGGCGGTTGTTCCAGGCCTTGACCCCGTCGAGGCCGTCGATCGGCGGCATCATGGCGCCGCTGCCGGTGGCGACGACCACCGCCTTGCGAGCGGTCAGGGCCTTCTCTCCGACCAGAACCCGCAGCTCGCCGTCGAAGCGCCCGGCGCCGCGGTGAAGGTCGATCCCCCGTTCTTCCAACCAAGGCAACTGGACCGAGTCGTCCAGGTCGTGGATCACCTCGTCCCGGCGCTCGAGGATCGCCCGCGGGTCGAGCTTGCTGTCCGCGTCGACCGGGACTCCGGGCAGCCGCCGCGCCTCGGCGAGCAGGTCGGCTGGCCGCAGCAGCGCCTTCGACGGCATGCAGGCGTAGTAGGAGCATTCGCCGCCGACCAGGTCCGGCTCGACGATCGCGACCTTCAGCCCGCCGTCGGCCAGGCGACCGGCGCAGACCTCCCCCGCGGGCCCCGCTCCGAGCACGATTACGTCGTATGAATGCTCGCTCACAAGGTCACCATGCCCGACAACGTACAATTCCAAGCGCAGTGCGCACGGGGGCGACAGGCTTCGACGTGGTCGATTCGTGCGAAAGGTTGCAGGTCGAGGTTGTCGGAGGCCTCGTTAAACCCCGACACAAACCAATACGTGCGGACCATGAGTTCGCCCTCGCCGCTTAGCTAGAACCTAAGCGCTGTGAGAGTCGGTCCTTCCTCGCCCGCAGGAAGGGCAGCCGGCTTCAAAATGCGGGCTCACCCAGGCGGATCGCCCCGTCTTCCTAGGGAAATTTCAGAGGGCTGTGTCTTCCGTAGTGCCCGCCGGCGCGGACCCCGGGAGACGAGACTAAAGCGCCGGCTATACCTGTAGACACCCTCGCGCCGCGTCCGCGGATCCGAGTTCGAATCTCGGCGCCTCCATCATCGACAGCGTCTCCGGCTTAGCCGGAGACGCTGTCGCGATTGGAAAGCCAGGTGAGCACCTGGGCGGCGTCGCGGTCGGGTGGGAAGACGGGGTAGAAGGCCTTGACGATCGTCCCGGCCTCGGCGACGAAGGTGAGGCGGCGGTAGAGGGTCATGGCGCCCGCCTCGAAGGTAGGCAGGCGAAGTGCGGTGGCGAGCGAGAGGCCGGGATCGGCGAGCAGGGGGAAGGGGATGTGCTCTCGCGCTGCGAACTCGGCCTGTTCTTCGCCGCTCTGGGCGCTGATCCCAAGCAGGGACGTGCCGAGGCGCTCGAATTCGGCCCGTGCGTCGCGGTAGGAGCAGCTCTGCGGCGTGCAGCCCCGCGCCCCCGGAATCTCATCCCAGCCTTCGGGCAACGGCTCGCCCGGCGTGCCGGTGCGCGGGTAGACGTAGGCAGCGAGCCGTCCCCGTGCGAGCTCGGCCAGGTCCGCGGTCCCAGTCAGCGTCGACGGCAGTCGCAGCGCCGGAATTTCCATGCCGGCAAGGTGATCGGCCGCCCCGTCGTCGACCGGGACAGGCAGATCCGGCGGCAAGCTCGAGTAGTCGTCGCTCATGATGTGTCGGAGGTTAGACCCCCATCCGGGTCGAAGCTCAGACACCCAACCGGCTGTGTGGTGTGGGCTGGATATCGTCAGCGGTATGGACCGCTACGTGGCCTTTCTGCGCGGGATGAACCTCGGCAACCGCCGGCTCAAGAACGAGGAGCTGCGGGCCGAGTTCGAGGCGCTGGGGTTCGCCGAGGTCGCCACCTTCCGCGCCAGCGGCAACGTGATCTTCGGCTCCGACGGGGGTGGGAGCGAGGCGGCTCTGACCAGGACGATCGAAGCCGGCCTCGGCGAGGGGCTGGGGTATGAGGTGCCGGTCTTCCTCCGCAGCGCCGCCGAGGTGGCGGCGATCGCCGCCCAGCAGCCGTTCGCGCCCAAGCTCCTCACTGCCTCGAAGGGCAAGCTGCAGGTCTCGATGCTGGCGCGCAAGCCGGCGGCCGCCGAGCGCAAGGCAGCCCTGGCGCTGGCGAGGGACGAGGACCTGCTGGCGATCGAGGGCCGTGAGCTCTACTGGCTGCCGAGCGGCGGCGTCAGCGAAACCGAGCTCGACCTGAAGGCGATCGACAAGGCACTCGGCAAGGGCACGATGCGGACGATGGGCACGATCGAGCAGATCGCCGCCAGGCACTGCGCTGGCTAATCAGGCCGCGAGGTCGGAGCGGGGGAGGGCGGCGAGCTTGAAGTCGGCGCTGACGGCGGCGATCTCGGCCGGCAGCTCGGCGAGCTGGACGTTGGCGACGAACTCCATCTCCTCCCCCAGCGGGCGGAAGAAGTTGTCGTAGTGGGTCGGGACGATCGCGCGCGGTTCGAGGATCGGCAGGATCCGTCGCCAGTAATCGTCGGTGAAGCTGCGGCCGGCGACGCCGGCGAGGAAGACGTCGACCTCGCGCTCGCGGATCGCGTCGTCGACGAGGTTGGCGCTGCCCTGGTGGTAGAAGCGCAGGCCGGCGACCGCGATCGTGATCCCCCAGACCTGGCCGCAGCGGTAGGCGCCGGGGGAGAGCGAGTCGAGGTGGTCGCAGGTCAGTTCGCCGTCGTAGGGGACGGCGAGGCCGAGCAGCAGCTTGGAGTGGACGCTGGGCGTGAAGCTGACCTCGAAGGGGCCGAGCTCGTAGGTCCGGTAGGGCTCGACCTCAACGGTCTGCTCGGCGAGGCCGTGCAGGTCCATCAGCCGCACCAGCGAGCGCGAGCCGTACGCCTTGCAGCCGAACTTCCGGGCGATCGCCGGCGCATCGACGGCGTGGTCGAAGTGGGTATGGCCAACGAGCACGCCGACCGTCTCCCCGGGGGCGTGGACGAAGCGCTCCAGCGCCGCCGGGTCGGGCACCGCCGTGCGCCGCAGGACGAGGTCGCGGAACGGGACCCGTGAGAGGTAGGGGTCGATGAAGAGCGTCTTGCCCTCGTAGCTGAGCCGGTAGCCGGAGACGCCCAGCCACTCGACCTCCAGCCCCGCCGGCAAAGTCAGTGGCCGCGCCTGTAGCTCGCCCAGCGCCTGGCCGTCGGCCTGCGCGGAGGAGCGCCGGGTCGCCCGCGCCCTGGCCAGCTCGCCGAGGTGTCGCAGCGGTCCGGCCATCGGTGCTCAGGCCGCGGTGGCGATGGTCGCCGAGAGCTTGGGCGGGCTCGCCAAGGTCTGGAAGACGACGCAGTAGCGCTCGGTCAGCTTCAGCAGGGTCTCGAGCTGCTCGGGATCGGCGTCGGTCTCGAGCTCGAAGGCGAGCTCGATGTGCTTGAAGCCGACCGCCGCCTCGCGGTCGACCGCCAGCGTCCCGCGGAAGTCGATGTCGCCCTTGGCCTGGACCCGTCCGGACTCGACCGCGACCCCGATCGAGGTCGCGACCGCGCGCAACGTCACCCCGGCGCAGGCGACCAGCGCCTCCAGCAGCATGTCGCCGGAGCAGAGCTGGCTGCCGTCGCCGCCGCTGGCGGGGTGCAGGCCGGCCTCGGCGATCGCCCGCCCCGTATTGACGGAGCAGGAGATCCCGGCGCCGAGGTCGCCGCTCGCTTCGAGGGTGACCACGGCACTCTCCGGCGCCGCCTCATAGCTCTCCTTCAGCGGGGTCTGAATCGCTCGCAGCTCGTTCCGGTCCATAGCCGCAGGATACGCGGGCGCGGAGGTCATCTAAGTTGGTCTGTTCGCATGGCGATCGCAACCGCAACCTCCCTGGACGTCCACGTCGGCGGCAAGCTGCTGTTCGCCGACGTCTCCTTCAAGCTCGAGCCGGGTGAGCGGATGACGCTCTCGGGCCGCAACGGAGCCGGCAAGTCGACCCTGCTGCGGGTCCTGGCCGGCGAGCTCTCGCCCGACTCCGGCTCCCTGACCGTGCAGCGCGGTGCCCGCTTGGCCCTGCACGACCAGCGGCCGCCGCGCGAATCGCAGATGACCCTCGGCGACTACGTCTTCTCCGGTCGCAGCGACCTGCTCGAGACCGAGGCCGAGCTGGAGCGGTTGGAGGGCGAGATGTCCAAGGGCGACACCGGCGAAGAGATGATGGCCGCCTACGCCGCCGCTCAACAGCGGCTCGAAGCCGGCGGCGGCTACCGCTGGCGCGACGAAGTCCTCGCGGTGCTGCGCGGCCTCGGTTTCGTCCCCGAGCAGTCCGAGCGCGCCCTGGCGACCTTCTCCGGCGGCGAGCTGACCCGCGCCTCGCTGGCCCGGGCGCTGGCCGCCAAGCCCGACCTGCTGCTGCTCGACGAGCCCACGAACCATCTCGACATCCCCTCCCTGGAGTGGCTGGAGGGGTACCTGGTCGAGCTCGACGCCGCCGTCGTCCTCGTCGCCCACGACCGCTGGTTCCTCGAGGCGGTCGGCACCTCGGTGCTGGAGCTGGAGGCGCAGCGGGCCCGCTTCTTCGCCGGCCCCTGGCACGCCTGGCGCCAGGAGCAGGCCGCGCGCCAGATCGCCCTCGGCAAAGCGATCGACCGCCAGCAGGACGAGATCGAGCGGATGGAGCGCTTCGTCGAGCGCTTCCGCTACAAGGCGAGCAAGGCCAAACAGGCGCAGTCGCGGCTCAAACAGATCGACAAGAAGAAGAAAACCGGGCCGCAGAGCGAACGCCGCGACACGCGCAAACTGCGCTTCTCCTTCAAACCTCCGGAGCGGCCCGGCCGGGTCGTGCTGAAACTGGTCAAAGGCCGGATCGAGGTGCCCGGCCGGGTCCTGCTCGACAACGCCGAGGTGGAATTGGAGCGCAGCGAGCACGTCGTCCTGGTCGGCGCCAACGGCAGCGGCAAGACGACCCTGATCGAGACCCTGGCGGGGCGCAAGCAGCCGGCCTCCGGCAGCGTCCGCATGGGCCACAACGTCAAACTCGGCTACCTCTCCCAGCACGCCGACACCGCGGCCGGCGATGGGACCGTCCTCGACGCCGCCCAGCGCGAGACCGGCCTCGCCGGGCCCAAGGCGAGGGCGCTGCTCGGCGGCTTCCTCTTCTCCGGTGGCGACGCCGACAAGCAGCTGAACGACATCTCCGGCGGCGAGCAGCGACGGCTCTCGCTGGCGATCCTGGTCGCCTCCGGCGCCAACGTCCTGATCCTCGACGAGCCGACCAACCATCTCGACGTCGAGAGCCGCGAGGCGCTCGAGGACGCGCTGATGGAGTACGAGGGCGCGATCATTCTCATCTCCCACGACCGCGCCCTGCTCGAGGCCGTCGGCAGCCGCACCATCGTCTGCGAGGACGGGCGCCTGCAGAGTCACCCGAGCGGCTGGGCCGAGTACCAGCGCCGGCGCGACGAGCAGGCCTCGGCGACAGCCGCGGCGGCGAAGACAGAAAGCTCCTCGCGCTCGACCCGCAAGCGGCGCGGCGCCCAGCCGGCCGAGAAGGCGGCGCGCAAAGCGGCGAAGCTGGAGGAACGGATCGAGCGCGCCGAAGCCGAGCTGCGCGAGGTCGAAGAGGAGCTCGCCGACCCCGCCGCCTGGGCGACGCCGGACCGGGCCGAGGATGCGACCAAGCGCCACGCGGCGGCGAAACGGTCGGTCGAGAAGCTGTTCGCCGAATGGGAGCAGGCCCAGGAGGCTTCCGCCGGGGTGGTTTAAGCGGGGGTGCCGCCGCGCATCACGACGCGCGCCCCGCGGGCCGGGGCGAGGGTGATGTTGCGGACCCGGACCGGCTCGTCCTTGTCGCTGACGGCGCGCAGGTCGGCGCGCTGGACGAACTCGCGCAGGATCGTCCGCATCTCGTATTCGGCAAAGGCGGCGCCGATGCAGCGCCGGACGCCGCCGCCGAAGGGGATCCAGGCGTAGTTGTCGACCTTGACGTCGAGGAAGCGCTCGGGGCGGAACTCGCGCGGCGCCGGGAAGATGTCCTCGCGGTGGTGCAGGGCGGCGATCGCCGGCAGGACGAAGGTCCCGGCCGGCAGTTCGTAGCCGTCGATCGTCGCCGGCGCGGTCAGCTTGCGGGCGACGTCGACGATGATCGGCCGCGAGCGCAGCGTCTCCTTGACCGTGGCGTTGAGGTAGTCCTCCTCGCCGGCGGCCAGCGAGGCACGCAGCTTCGCCAGCACCTGCGGGTTGCGGACCAGGCGCTCGACCGCCCAGGCGAGCCCGGTGGCGGTCGTCTCGTGGCCGGCGCCGAGCACCGTGACCAGCTCGTCGCGCAGCTCCTGGTCGGTCATCGGCGCGCCGTCCTCGTCGCGGGCGCCGAGCAGCAGGGAGAGAACGTCGTCGCGCTGCTCGAGCCCCGGTTCGATCCGCCGCTGGCGGATCTCCTCATAGATGAACTCGTCGAGAGCGTCGCGCGAGCGGACGAACCGGCCCCAGGGGCTGAGCGGCCCGAGGTTGCGGCGCATGAAGGGGAAGGCGGTGATCGCCCCGACCCGGCGGGCGAAATCGTCGATCAGGACTTCGAAACGGGCCAGCCGCTCCTCGTCGTGGACGCCGAAGACGGCGCGCATGATCACCGCCAGGGTGATCCGGGTCGTGTGCGGGCGCATCGCGAACGGCTTGTCGACCGGCCAGCTCTCCATCTCGCGCCGGGTCATCTCGACGATCAGCTCGCCGTAGCCCTCGACCCGCTCGCCGTGGAAGGGCGGCAGCAGCAGTTTGCGCTGGCGCATGTGGGGGGCGTCGTCGAGGGTGAGGACCGAGTTCGGGCCGAGCGCCGGCTCCAGCACGGTGGCGTTCGCCTCACCGGCGTGGAAGACCGAGGGGGCGCCGGTGAAGACAGCTTTGACGAGGTCGGGCCGGGCGACGTAGACGAGCCGGCCGAAGGTCGGGAAGCGGACCGTGAAGATGTCCCCGAAGCGGCGCTGGTAGCCGGCGAGGAAGCCGAGCGGGTCGCGCAGATAGCGGACCGCCTGGGCGACCGCGGGCGCCTTGGGCCCGGGCGGGAAGGCCGCGCGGGCCTCGCCGAGGCGCTGCTGGGGGAGGGTGGCCTGCTCCATTCGGTGCAGAGGTTACGGCAAAACTGGCCAGCCAGCCAGTTAGCTATCTGTCGCGTGGTGAGTTTTGCTCGCCATACCGGCAAAAGTCACCACGCGAGGCTCAGAAGACGATCGTGCGCTCGCCGTCGACCAGGACGCGGTCATCGAGG
>OUMR01000004.1_pt1 | contig 37233 bp, 33 predicted proteins | sample 1691061 | NCBI WGS metagenome assembly OUMR01 (sample SAMEA3914864, study PRJEB12502) | metagenome | biome: forest; material: soil | place: USA | collected 2012-03-12 | depth 0.3 m | reverse complement strand
GTGCAGGAGCTGGCGACCTGCGTGACGGAAGAGATCCCGGTCAAGATCTTCCTGATGAACAACGGCTACATGGGCATGGTCCGCCAGTGGCAGGAGCTGTTCTGGGACCGCCGCTACAGCTCCGTCGACAACGGCACCAGCCCCGACTGGGTGAAGCTGGCCGAGGCCTTCGGCGCCACCGGCATGCGCTGCGAGAGCTCCGCTGACGTCGAGGAGACGATGGTCAAGGCGCTGGAGACCGACGGCCCGGTCCTGCTCGACGTCCGCGTCTCCCAGGAGGAGAACTGCTACCCGATGATCCCGCCGGGCGAAGCCGCCCGCGACATGGTCGAGGCCCCAAGGGCGGTGCGCTGATGGAGGCCGGGACTCCTCAGGTCGTCAAACTCGAGGAGCTGCACCTGCCGGGGCAGCTCAGCGGGCGTAAACACATCCTCTCGATCCAGGTCGAGAACAAGCCGGGCGTGCTGGCCCGTGTCGCCGGCCTCTTCTCACGCCGCGGCTTCAACATCGACACGCTCGCCGTCGGGCCGACCGACGACCCGAGCATCTCTCGGATCACCCTCACCCTCGACGGCGCCGTCCACCCGATCGACCAGGTGACCAAGCAGCTGCACAAGCTGATCAACGTCCTCAAGATCCGCGACATGGAGCCGGACGAGACCGTGGCGCGCGAGATGGCGCTCTTCAAGGTCTCCTCGGCGGTCGAGAACCGGGCCGAGATCATCCAGTTCGCGGAGATCTTCCGGGCCAAGATCGTCGACGTCGCCCGCCGCACGATGACGATCGAGGTGACCGGCTCGGCCGACAAGATCGAGGCCTTCGAGCGCATGATCCGCCCGCACGGGCTCGTCGAAATGGTCCGCACCGGCGAGATAGCAATAGCGCGTGGTAGCGACTGAGCTCCTCCTGGGGGCTCTCGCCAAGGGCGCCGAACGGCGGCGCCGCACGCTGGTCAGCGTCACCGTCGAGGCCGATGTCGCCGATCCCTGCGCCGCGGTGTTCGCCTCGCGGCTGGCCTCCGACCGCTGGTTCTGCTGGGAGCAGCCCGACCGTGAGTTCGCCCTGGCCGGGCTCGGGGTGGCGCACGAAGCCGCCTCGCGCGGTGCCGGCCGCTTCGCCGACGTCGCCGAGGAGTGCCTGCGGACCGGGGGAGACCCGGTCCTCGAGCAGCCGCGCGGGCTGCCCGCCGGCGCCGGCCCGGTCTGGGTCGGCGGCTTCGCCTTCGATTCCGACGGCGGTTCCTCCTCGACCTGGTCCTCGCTCTCGCCGGCCTCGCTGGTCCTGCCGGAGCTCTCGCTCTGCCGCGGCGGCGGGTGCACCTTCCTCACCGTCAACGCGGTCGTCAACCCGGGAGACGACGCCGAGCGGATCGCCGCCGCGATCAGGGCGCGCCTGGCCGGGCTGCAGGGCCAGGCGCCGCTGCCGCTGCTCGACCCTCACCCGACCGCCCACGCCTCGATCCGCAGTGCCCGGCCGCCGGCCGAGTTCGAAGCCGCCGTCGCCGCCGCCACAGCCCGGATCGCCGCCGGCGAGATGAGCAAGATCGTCCTCGCCCGCGAGGTGATCGTCAACGCCGGCGCCGCCCACGACCCGGCGGCGCTGTTCGGGGCGATGCGGATCCAGTTCCCGTCCTGCTTCTGCTTCTGCTGCGGCACCCCGGAGGCGGCTTTCATCGGCGCCAGCCCGGAGCTCCTGGTGCGCCGCTCCGGCGCCAGCGTCTCGACCGTCGCCCTCGCCGGCTCGACCCGGCGCAGCTCCGACCCCGCCGTCGACGACCACCTCGGCGAGCAACTGCTGCGCAGCGACAAGGACCGCCGCGAGCAGCGGATCGTCGCCGAGCGAATCGTCCGCGCCCTGCGCCCGCACGCGGTCTGGGTCGAGGCGGCGCCCGAGCCGGAGATCGTCAAGGTCGCCAACATCCAGCACCTGGCGACGCCGGTGATCGCCCAACTGGCCGACCCGCGCTCGGCGATCGAGATGGCGGGGATGCTGCACCCGACCCCGGCCGTCGGCGGCGAGCCCTGGCCGGCGGCCGCCGAAGCGATCACAGAGCTGGAGGGCATGGACCGCGGCTGGTACGCCGGCCCGGTCGGCTGGATGGACGCGACCGAGGACGGCGAGTTCTGCGTCGCTCTGCGCAGCGCCCTGCTGCGCGACCGCGAGGCGCATCTGTTCGCCGGCGTCGGCGTCGTTGCCGGGTCGGAGCCGGCGGCCGAGCTGGCCGAGACCGAGGTCAAGCTCGGCGCGCTTTTGCCGCTTTTGGCCGAGTAGGGTCGCTGCGTGGGTCGCGCTGTCGTTCTTCTGCTGGCGATATGCACGGTTGTCCTCGCGGGCATGGCCACACCCGTGCAGGCAATCGCCCCCGCGGGTCCGCGGGTCGCGGTCCTGGCTGAGGTTTCCGGTGAGAGCGGGATGGACATCATCACGCTGGGACCTAGCGGGGAATCTCCTCAGACCGTGATCACGGGAGCTGGCTGGGCCCGGCCATCGTGGTCGGCTGACGGAAGTCTGCTGACGTTCGGGGGCTATGGAGCGTGGCGGGGGGAAGTGGTTGCCGTTGCCGATGCTGACGGTGCCGGGCTCCGCTTCTACAGGCGCGCCTCACTCGAAGAAGGCAATCCGGTGATGGCGCCGGACGGACATACGGTCGCTTATCCGTATAAGGGCTCCGCTTGGCTCCTCAACCTCAGGTCGGGCTCGGTGCGGCGAGCGACCCCATGGCGGCTGCAGACGGATTTCGAACCTAGTTCGTTCTCTCCGGATGGCTCGAAGCTCGCCGGGACGACTTCGCCCGGAGCCGGATCGGGCGACGCGGTGGCCGTCGACCTGCGCACTGGCCACGTCTCGCTGCTGGCGCGGGAAGCGTCGGAACCCGTCTATTCACCCGACGGATCGGAAGTGGCCTTCATCCGCTGGAAGAACTGGCGGACGACCTGGGTCGACGATGGCTCGCCGCCGATCGACGAGCTGCGGGTCACCCGGGTCGGCGCCTTTCCCCGATCCCGGCTCCTGCGGCGCAGCCGCAAGCTGCTGGCCTGGCCCAGCTGGGATCCCTCCGGACAGCGCCTCGCGTATTCCCGCACCCGCGTCGTCGAAAATGGCTACAGCGACCCAGGGAAAGGCGATGCGCTGATGGCGATCAACGCCGACGGAACCTGCCTGAGGAAGGTCTACACCAACCGGGAGACCACGCTCTACGGCGCCACCTGGCAGCCGGGGCCGGGCCGCGAGGCCGGACCGATCGACTGCTGAGCCGCCTTTTCGCCGAGTCCGCACTTACCCGCGTATAGCGCGGGTTTCGGCGGACTCACATGTCACGAAAGTCGCACGAGTGCTTCGCTGACGCTTTTGGTGAGGCGCTGGTGGGCGGCGACGTTGGTGGCGCGGTCGGTCTTGACCTCGATCAGGCCGGTGCCGGCGGCCACGGCGGCGGGGAGGTCGGCGAGGGATTCGAGCCGGCGGTGGGGAAGGTCGAAGAGGCCCGCCGCCTTCTCCACGCTGACGCCGCGCGGGGTCCCGAGCAGCGCTTCGAACTCCTCGCCTCCCAAAGCCTCCGCCTGGGGCAGGAAGTGGAAGATGCCGCCGCCGTCGTTGTCGATGACGACGATCCGGACCGGGACGGAGGTCTCGCGCAGGGCGGCGAGGCCGCCGATGTCGTGCAGCAGGCCGAGGTCGCCGCTGAGGATCGTGGTCGGCCTGCCGCTGGCGTGGGCGGCGCCGATCCCGGCGGAGATCAGGCCGTCGATGCCGTTGGCGCCGCGGTTGCAGAGGAAGAGGGCGTCGGCCTCGCCGCTGGGCAGGAAAGACTCCTGGTCGCGGATCGGCATGCTCGAGGCGGTGTAGACGAGCTCGCCGTCGCGGTGGGCACGGCCGAGCGCCAGGTGCAGCGCCGGCTCGGTGATCTCCTCCTCGCAGTCCAGCGCGCCTTCCAGCGCCTCGCGAGTGGCCCGCTCGGCGGTCAGCCAGGTCTCCGGCGCCGGCCGCGGTTCCCGCTCCAGGCGCGCCGCCCAGCCCGAAGCCAGCTCGGTCGGGTCGGCCCGCAGCAGCGCCGCCGCCCGCCGACTCGGCTCGTGCCAGCCGCCGTAGGGGTCGACGACGATCTGGTCGGCGCCGCTCGCCGCCAGCCAGGCCCGCAGCGGCTTGCTGGTCGGCATCTCGCCGAAGCGCAGGACGAGGTCGGGGACGACCGATCTGGCGAAGTGCTCGTCGCGCAACAGCTGGTCGTAGCCGGCGACGACGTAGGAGCGGTCGTGGGGGCCGCAGCGCAACTGCGAGGTCGGCTCGGCCAGAATCGGGAAGCCGGAAGCACGGGCCAGATGGGCGAGCGGCTCGCGCAGCTCGGGGTCGAGCTGGCGCCCGGCGATGATCACCCCGGCGATCGCGTCGCCGATGTGGCCGGCGACCTCGTCGAGCAGGAAGGCGGAGGGCTCGAGGTCGATCCGGGTGACCGCGGTCAGCGGCCGCCCCGGGCGTCCCTGCAGGGCCAGCGGGTCGGTCGCGGTAACCGCTCCCTCGACGGGCAGCGGCGCCAGCGGCTCGCGCCATGGGAGGTTGAGGTGGACCGGTCCCGGCCGCGTCTCACCGCGTGCCGCGGCCAGCGCCCGGCAGGCGACCGAGCGGTAGTGCAGCAGCCCCTCGTCGTCGGCCTCGTGGGTCCCGACTTCGCAGAACCAGCGGACCGAAGAGCCGAAGAGCTTGATCTGGTCGATCGTCTGCCCGGCGCCGATCCCGCGCAGCTCCGGCGGCCGGTCGGCGCTGAGCACGAGCAGCGGCAGCGCCGATTCGTCGGCCTCGCAGACGGCCGGGTGATAGTTGGCGGCGGCGGTGCCCGAGGTGCAGAGCAGCGCCACCGGCTCGCCGCCGGCCTGGGCCGCGCCGAGCGCGAAGAAGCCCGCCGAGCGCTCGTCGAGGATCACCGTCACCTCGATCTCCGGCTGGCGCCAGAGCGCGACCGCCAGCGGCGTCGAGCGCGAGCCGGGGGAGACCACCGCGTGCCGCAGGCCGCCGCGCGCCAGCTCCTCGGCGAAGGCCGAGGCGAGGGCGGTGTTGGCGTTGGTCGGGTCCACGGTGGCAGTGGCACTTGGTCGCCTACGCGGCAACAATTCGCCAGTCAGGCTAAAGCCGGTGCGCCGTCAGCGCATCCTCGTCGATCACGACACCGAGGCCGGGGCCTCGCGGTAGGCGGAGCATCCCGTTGCGCAACTCGCACTCGACGGCGGCGATGGTCGCGGAGAAGAGGCGTTGGGTCGCGAGGCCATGGGCACGCGCCGGCCGGTTGAGGAGGGCGTTTTCGTGGTCGACCGAGGCGGCGAGCCAGCCTCCCGCCGCGATCCCGACCGGCCCGTCGAGCGCGCTCGACGCGTACGAGTTCATCGTCTCGGCGATTTCGAGCCCGGCGTAGAGCCCGCCGACCTTCGAAAGCTTGATCCCGGTCACCTGGAACGCGCCCAGGCCGATCGCCTCGATCGCGTCATCGCGGCAGGCGATGCTCTCGTCGCCGCAGAGCGGGATCGAGGTCAGCCCAGCCAGCTGCGCCGCCTCCTCCATCGTCGCCACCGGCTGCTCCGCCAGTTCGACGTCGAAGGGCTCGAGTTCGTTCAGCAGGCGCGCCGCCGTCTGCGCCGACCAGGCGGCGTTGGCGTCGACCCGGATCTTCGCGTCCGAGCCGATGGCAGCGCGCACGGCACGCACCTGTTCCAAGTCCTCTCCGGTCCCGAGCTTGAGCTTGAAGGTCGTGAACCCCTCTTCGGCCCACTCGAGGGCGTCGGCGGCGACTGCGGCCGGGCTGCCGGCGACGAGGGTCGCGTTGCAGTGGACTTCGATCTGGTCGTCCTCCTCGGCATCCCCGTCCAGCTGCGCCCGCAGGTCGTCGAGCGCGCCCAGCACCGCGCTCAGGGACGGCGGCGCGAGCGTCAGCCGCGGATCGATCATCTCGGCGAAGGAGTAGTCGAGATGCCCGCCCTTGATCAGGTCATGCAGCGCTTCGCTCTCGTCGGCTTCCCGCAGCTCCCGCACGACCTGCTCGAGCGTCGCCCCGCCGCGCATCGAGAGCGGCACCGCTTCGCCGAGGCCGATCAGCCCCTCGTCGGTCGTCAGCCGCAGCAGCACCATCTCCCGCCGCGTCAGCGTTCCCCGTGCGGTCACGTAGGGCCGCCTGAAGGGCAGCGCGTAGGGGATGACCTCGACGGACGTCAGTCGCACGCCCCAAGCCTCTCAGCTGGAGATCAGCAAGCCCGCCGTGACCAGCAGGCTGAAGACGCCCAGCAGGGCGCCGGTTCCCGCCAGCGCCCCGTTCAGCGCCGGGCCGTCGGTGCGGCTGCTCATCGCCCGCATCGGTTTGATCGCCAGCGGCAGCGCCAGCAGGCCGATCAGCGGCAGCGCGCTCGCTTCGCCGGCGGCGAGCGCGATCGGCAGGACGACGAAGGCGCCGAGCACCAGCAGGCGGTAGAGGTTCACCGCGTTGTCGCGGCCCATCCGCACCGCCGAGGTCATCTTGCCCGCCCGCCGGTCGGTCTCGATGTCGCGCACGTTGTTGACGACGATGATCGCCGTGGCGAGGAAGCCGATCGAGATCGAGAGCCCCAGCGGCAGCGCGTCGAGTTGCTCCAGCTGCACGTAGTAGGAGCCGTTGACGGCGACTAGGCCGAAGAAGAGGAAGACGAAGACCTCGCCGAGGCCGGCGTAGCCGTAGGGCCGCGGGCCGCCGGTGTAGAGGACGCCGGCGGCGATCGAGAAGACGCCGACGACGAGGATCACGACGCCGGCGACGGTCGCCAGGTACACGCCGCAGACGACCGCCACGGCGAAGGCGATCCAGGTCGCCCGCATTACCCGCTGCGGGGTCACCAGCCCGGCCGAGGTGACGCGCACCGGGCCGAGCCGGTCGGCGGTGTCGGCGCCGCGCTTGGCGTCGGAGTAGTCGTTGGCGAGGTTGGTCCCGATCTGGATGAAGATCGAGCCGACCAGGGCGGCGAAGAAGGCGCCCCAGCGGGGGACGTGCCCGAGCCACTGGTCCGCCGCCGCCGTCCCGACCAGCACCGGGGCGACAGCGGCGGGCAGGGTCCGCGGCCGGGCCGCCATCAGCCAGATCCTCATGGCCGGCGCGGGAACTTGGAGAAGTCGGGCTGGCGGCGCTCCTTGAAGGCCTCACGCCCCTCGCGCGCCTCCTCGTTGCCGTAGAAGAGGAGGTTGGCGTCGTGGGCCAACTGCTGGATCCCGGCGTAGCCGTCCTCGTGGGCGTTGAAGCTGGCCTTGACCAGGCGCAGGGCGAAGGGGGAGAGGGCGAGCATGTCGCGGCACCAGGCGACCGTCTCGGCCTCGAGCCGGTCGAGCGGGACGACGGTGTTGATCAGCCCCATCTCCAGCGCCTCCTCGGCGTCGTACTGGCGGCACAGCAGCCAGAACTCCTTCGCCTTCTTGGTCCCGACCAGGTCGCGCAGCAGCGAGGCGCCGAAGCCGCCGTCCCAGGAGCCGACCCGCGGCCCGGTCTGGCCGAAGACGGCGTTGTCGGCGGCGATCGTCATGTCGCAGCAGACGTGGAGGATGTGGCCGCCGCCGATCGCGTAGCCGGCGACCATCGCCACCACCGGCTTCGGCAGCCGCCGCATCTGCACCTGCAGGTCGGTGACGTGGAAGCGCCCGACGGAAGCGCCCTCGGGCATGTAGCCGGTGTCGCCACGGACCGTCTGGTCGCCGCCCGAGCAGAAGGCGCGATCACCGGCGCCGGTGAAGATGATCACCCCGACCTCGGCATCCTCGCGAGCGGCCTCCATCGCGGCCGAGACGTCGACCAGCGTCTGCGGCCGGAAGGCGTTGTGGACCTCTGGCCGGTTGATCGTGATCTTGGCGATCCCGTCGGCCTTCTCGTAGAGGATGTCGCCGAACTCGCCGGCGCTGCGCCACTCGATCGGGGCGTAGAGGCTCTCCTCGGGCGGGGCTTCCTTGTGACGTTGCGGCAAGCGATCCTCCGGGTAGGCGTGTCGCGTCCCGCTGGCGGAACGCTAAGAATGCGGTGGCAACGATAGCCAGCGACCCCCCAGGTACGCCCAGCGATGAAATTAGACAACTGGCTCGCCCAGAGATCCCAAAGCTGTCCCGACCGCATCGCCCTGGCGGCTGACGGGGTCGACGTCACCTACGCCGAGCTCGAGGCCGAGGCGACCTGGGTCGCCCGCCGGCTCGCCGCCCACGGCGTCCGCCGCGGCTCGATCGCGGCGCTGACGATGCACCCGCGGCGCGAGCAGGTGGTGCTCTTCCACGCCCTGATGAAGGTCGGCGCGACCCTGCTGCCGCTGAGCCCACGGCTGACAGAGGCCGAGCGGGCCGCGATCGTCGCCGCCGAGGAGCCGACGGTCGACCTCGACGACGCCGGCGAGCTGACCCAGACCGAAGCCGACCTGCCGCTGCTCGGCGAGAACGACATGGACGACGTCTGCGCCCGGGTCCTGACCAGCGGCAGCTCCGGGCTGCCGAAGCCGGTCGGGCTGACCTACGGGAACTTCCTCTGGAGCGCCGTCGGCTCGGGCTTCAACATCGGCGTCGACCCGGCCGACCGCTGGCTCTGCTGCCTGCCGCTGAGCCACATCTCGGGGCTCGGGATCGTCATGCGCTCGGTCATCTACGGCACCACCGCGGTCCTCCACGACGGCTTCGACGTCGACCGCGCCGCCGCGGCGCTGGAGGAGGACGGGATCACCATCGTCTCGGTGGTGACGACGATGCTGACCCGGCTGCTCGACGCCGGCGCCGACCTCTCGAAGCCGCGGGCGATCCTGGTCGGCGGCGGCCCGGTCCCCGAGGAGCCGCTGCAGGAAGCGATCGCCAAGGGCGCGACGGTGGTCCAGACCTACGGCCTGACCGAGACCTGCTCGCAGGTCACGACCCTGGCCCCCGAGGACGCCAGCCGCAAGCTCGGCTCCGCCGGCCGGCCGCTGCTGACCACCCACTTGCGGATCGTCGACGGTGAGATCCTCGTCCAGGGGCCGACCGTGGCGCCCGGCCGGGCCGACGCCGAGGGCTGGCTGCACACCGGCGACCTCGGCCACATCGACGAGGAAGGTTTCCTCTACGTCAAGGACCGGATCGACGACCTGATCGTCAGCGGCGGCGAGAACGTCGTCCCGGCCGAGGTCGAGGAGGTGCTGCTGCGCCACCCGGAGGTCGCCGACGCCGCCGTCGTCGGTCGCGAGGATCCCGAGTGGCAGCAGGCGGTGACGGCGGTCGTCGTGCTCGAGTCCGGCTCCGACGTCACCCCGGACGACCTCCGCCGCCACTGCGGCGAATCGCTGGCCGGCTTCAAAGTCCCGAAACGGGTCGAGTTGGCGGCGGCCCTGCCACGCACGCCCTCGGGCAAGCTGATGAGAAGGGCGCTCAGGTAGCCTGCCCGCCATGAAAACCGACGACATCTTCTACGACAAAGACGCCAACCTCAGCCTGCTCGACGGCAAGACCGTCGCGATCCTCGGCTACGGATCCCAGGGGCATGCCCATGCCCTCAACTTGAAGGAATCTGGCGTCGACGTCGTCGTCGGCCTGCGGCCTGATTCCAGCAGCCGCGCCAAGGCCGAAGAGGCCGGCCTCGAGGTGCTCGACATCGCCGAAGCCGCCAGCCGCGGCGACCTGGTGATGATCCTGCTGCCGGACGAGAAGCAGGGCGAGATCTGGCGCGAGGAGATCGTCGACGGGATCGCCCCCGGCAACCTGCTGCTCTTCGCCCACGGCTTCGCGGTCCACTTCGACGAGATCGCGCCGCCGCCCGGGATCGACGTCGGCATGGTCGCCCCCAAGGGCCCGGGCCACCTGGTCCGCCGCCAGTACGAGGAAGGCAACGGCGTCCCCTGCCTGATGGCCGTCCACCAGGACGCCACCGGCAATGCCCACGACCTCGTCCTCGCCTACGCCGCCGGGATCGGCGGCGGCCGCGCCGCGATCATTGAGACGACCTTCAAAGACGAGTGCGAGACCGACCTCTTCGGCGAGCAGGCCGTCCTCTGCGGCGGCGCCTCGGAGCTCGTCCAGGCCGGTTTCGAGACCCTGGTCGAGGCCGGCTACGACCCGCGCCTGGCCTACTTCGAGTGCCTGCACGAGCTCAAGCTGATCGCCGACCTGATGTACGAGAAGGGCATCCAGGGGATGCACTACTCGATCTCCAACACCGCCGAGTACGGCGACCTGACCCGCGGCAAGCGGGTCATCGGCGACGAGTCGCGGGCGGCGATGAAAGAGATCCTCAGCGAGATCCAGTCGGGCAAATTCGCCCGCGAGTTCATCGCCGAGAACAAGGCCGGCGGCGAGAACTTCGATCGCATGCGCAAAGAGCTCGAGGGTGCCGAGATCGAGGACGTCGGCGCGGATCTGCGCGAGACGATGCCCTGGATCGACAAGGAGTTCTGAGGGTCGCTGCAAACCGGCGCATCTCGGGGTCTTCGGTCGGTCGGATCGGGTCACGCACTGATGTGCGCTCCCCTCACCGCCCTTCCCTGCATCCCCCGACCTGCTTGGTTTTCGCGCCCTCAGCTCTAGAGAGTCGATCGGGCGATAGCTGCAACAGCTTCGAGACCACGGTTCGTGGGAGTGGTCCGGTTGGTCTTCGGGCGAATGTTGCCCGAAGGGCGCGATATGCAATCTGTCATCTGCCCGCCATAGGCGGGCACCATCTGCGCGGAGCCAGCGGGCTTTAGCCCGCGCGACTCAATTCGCCCGAAGGCCAACCGGGCCGCTCTGACCTACCTGTGGGTCTCGCCCTCTGAGAGCTTGCCGTCCCGCCCGACGTAGCCGTCCTTGCCGCCAATCACCACGTAGACCGCGTCCTTGGAGTCGCTGAGGTTGCGGACCTTGCGGGGGGTGGGGGCGTCGACCCAGGCGAGGCCGCCGGGGCCGAGGCGCTGGGTCGAGCCGTCGCCGAACTCGATCTCGACCTCGCCGGAGTGGAGAAAGTAGAGCTCCTCCTGCTCGTCGTGGTAGTGGCTGCCGGTCGCGTAGGAGGGCGGCAGGACGATCGCGTTGACGCCGAAGGCGGTCACCCCGAGCTCCTTGCGGATCTTGCGGAAGCCGGGGCCGTCGCCGAGGTCGTCGAGGTTGGCGACGGCGTAGCCCTCGCCCTTGGTCACGTTTGCGCTGTCGCTCATCGCAGTTCTCCTATGCCGCCGGCGCCGCCGGGGGCGGGGGCTGGACGGCCGGCGCCGCGGGGGCGGCTGTTCCCTTCGCCGCCTCGACGCCGATCGGCGGGTAGTCGTCGGTCAGGATCGCGATGTAGCCGTAGAGCCGGGTGTAGAAGCCGTTGACGAAGGTCAGCGCGTTGTTGATGCCCTCCGGCAGATAGCCGCGGAAGACGATCGTCACCCAGGCGATGACCCCGATCCAGAGGTGCATGTAGTTCACCGCGTAGGAGATCAGCAGCATCGGCAGCGCCAGGATCAGGCGGAAGAAGGCCTTGAGCCGGCTCTGGCGCTCGGCGATCGGCGGGAAGTTGACCCTGACCGGGTAGCTCGGGTCGTCGGCGAGGCCGAACGGCGGCCAGACGTCGGTCTGCAGGTAGAGCCAGGCGTAGGTCCGGACCATGAAGCGGACGACGCCGGAATTGAACTCATACAGCCACTGCGGGTAGCGGCCCATGACCACTACTGCGACCCAGGCGAAGAGGTGGGTGAAGAGGAAGAGCAGGCTCCAGAAGGCGGCGACGATCAGCCACGGGATCGCCAGGAGGATTCGGAAGAAGGTCGTCCCCCGGTTCGGCGTCGGGTTGAAATCGGCTTCGTAGCTGATCGGATACATGCCTCTCGCTCTCTTTTCGGGTTCCCCAGGTGACCGCGCGGCCAGCCTATCCCTGCCCCCGGCGCCAGTCCACCCGCGCCTGTCAATAACCTGTCCAGCCCGATGTCGACCCAGGCAACAGACACCGCCCAGATCCCCGCCGCCCTGAAGCCGGCCGACGGCCGTTTCGGCTGCGGCCCCTCCAAGGTCCGCCCCGAGGCGCTGGCGGCCGTGGCCGAGCGCGCGGCGCTGATGGGGACCTCGCACCGCCAGGCGCCGGTGCGCGACCTGGTCGCCGAGATCCGCGGCGGCCTTTCCGACCTCTTCTCACTGCCGGACGGCTACGAGGTGGTGCTCGGCAACGGCGGCACCACCGCCTTCTGGGAGTCGGCCACCGCCTGGCTGGTGCGCCAACGCTCGCTGCACCTGACCTACGGCGAGTTCTCGCAGAAGTTCGCCAAGTCGACCGCCGCGGCTCCCTTCCTGGCCGACCCGATCGTGGTCGCGGCCGAGCCGGGCGACGCACCCGAGCCGAGCGCCGACCCTGCCGCCGACGTCCTCGCCTGGGCCCACAACGAGACCTCGACCGGGGTGATGGTCGACGTCCGCCGCCCGGCGGGCGCGAGCGAGAGCCTGGTCCTGATCGACGCCACCTCCGGCGCCGGTGGCCTGCCGGTCGACGTCTCCCAGGCGGATGCCTATTACTTCGCGCCGCAGAAGGCCTTCGGCGCCGACGGCGGCATCTGGCTGGCGCTGCTGAGCCCGGCCGCGATCGCCCGCGTCGGCGAGCTCGACGGCGCCGGGGACCGCTGGCAGCCGGCCTTCCTCTCGCTGCAGACGGCGCTGGAGAACTCGCGCAAGGAGCAGACCTACAACACGCCGGCGCTGGCGAGCCTGATCCTGCTCGCCGACCAGGTCGAGTGGATGCTCGGCAACGGCGGCCTCGAGTGGTGCGTGGCTCGGACCGGCGACTCCTCAAGCCGCCTATACGGCTGGGCCGAGGCGAGCTCGTTCGCGTCCCCCTTCGTCGCCGACCCGGCCAAGCGCTCGCTGGTCGTCGGCACGATCGACTTCGATGATTCGGTCGACGCGGCGGCGCTGGCCGCGGCGCTGCGCGCCAACGGCATCGTCGACACCGAGCCCTACCGCAAGCTCGGCCGCAACCAGCTGCGGATCGGGATGTTCCCCTCGGTCGAGCCGGATGACGTCGAGGCGCTGACCGCCTGCATCGACTGGGTGCTCGAGAACGTCGACGGAGTCGCCTCGTGAAGGTCCTGGTCAAGGAGAAGATCGCCGACACCGGCGTCGACCTGCTGCGCGCCAACTTCGACGTCGATCTCGGCCTCGATATGTCCGACGAGGAGCTGCGCGAGAAGATCGGCGGCTACGACGCGATCCTGATCCGCTCGGCGACGAAGATGACGCCGGAGCTGATCGACCTCGCCACCAACCTGAAGGTGATCGGCCGCGCCGGCACCGGCGTCGACAACGTCGACATCCCGGCCGCGACCCGCCGCGGGATCATCGTCGCCAACGCGCCCGAGTCGAACTCGGTCGCCGCTGCCGAGCACACCCTGGCGCTCGCCCTGGCAATGGTCCGCAACGTTCCCCAGGCCCACGGCTCGCTGGTCGCCGGCCGCTGGGACCGGGCCAAGTTCAAGGGCGCCGAGCTCTACGGCAAGACGCTCGGCGTGGTCGGCTTCGGCCGCATCGGCCAGCTCGTCGCCAAGCGTGCCCAGAGCTTCGAGATGGACGTTGTCGCCTTCGACAAGTTCGTCTCCGCCGAGCGCTTCCGCGAGCTCGGTGTCGAGGGCGTCGACAGCGTCGAGGAGCTGCTCGGCCGCTCCGACCTCATCACCCTGCACGTGCCGAAGACGCCGGAGACGATCGGGCTGATCGACTCCGAGGCGATCGCGGCGATGAAAGACGGCGCCCGGGTGATCAACTGCGCCCGCGGCGAGCTGATCGTCCTCGACGACCTGCTGGCCGGCCTGGAGTCCGGCAAGCTGGCCGGCGCCGCGCTCGACGTCTTCCCCTCCGAGCCCTTCACCGAGCACCCGATCTTCGCCCGCGATGACGTCGTCGTCACGCCGCATCTCGGCGCCTCGACCGCCGAGGCCCAGGACCGCGCCGGGGTCGTCACCGCCGAGCAGGTGACCGAGGCCCTGACCGGCGGCGTCGTCACCAACGCCGTCAACATCGCCGCGGTCCGCCCCGAGGCGATGGAAGCGCTGGCCCCGTTCGTGCCGCTCTGCGAAAAGCTCGGCCGCCTCGCCCAGGGGCTCGGCGACGGCTCGGTCGAGCGGGTTACAGCCGAATTCCGCGGCCGGATCGCCTCCCACGACACCAGGCTGCTCGGCATCGCCGTCCTCGTCGGCATCCTCTCCGGCCACACCGAGGAGCCGGTCAACCTCGTCAACGCGCCGCAGATGGCCGAGGAGCGGGGCATCGAGCTGGTCGAGACCAAGGACGCCAGCGCCAAGGACTTCACCGAGCTGGTCACCGTCCGCGTCCAGTCGGGCGAGACCGAGGTCGAGGTCGCCGGCACCAGTGTCGGCCCTCGCAACGAGCCCTACCTCGTCTCGGCCCTCGGCGAGAGCTTCTACCTGCCTTTCGCCAGCCACATCACCGTCTTCCGCTACGCCGACCAGCCCGGCATGATCGGCCGCGTCGGCACTCTGTTCGGCGAGGAGGGGGTCAACATCGTCTCCGCCGCGGTCGGGGCCGAAGAGGGCGGCGCGAGCGCGGTCATGGCGCTGACCACCGACGCCCCGGTGCGTCCCGAGGCGCTCGAGAAAATCATCGGACTCGAAGGTTTCTCAGAAGGACACTCGGTAGACCTTTAGTATTGCGCCGGTGCGAGCGGTGGTGCTAACCGGAACGGGAGGTCCGGAGGTCCTCAAGGTCGAGGAGCGTCCCGATCCCCTGGCCGGCCCCGGCGAGGTCCGGATCGCGGTCCGCGCCGCCGGGATCAACTTCGCCGACACGATGGCCCGCGTCGGCCTCTATCCCGACGCGCCGAAGACGCCCTGCGTGCTCGGCTACGAGGTCGCCGGCGAGGTCGAGTCGGTGGGAGCCGGGGTCGAGGGCTTCGCGCCGGGCGACCGGGTGATGGCCGGGACCCGCTTCGGCGGCCAGGCCGAGCTGGTCGTCGTCAGCGCCGACCAGGTCCTGCCGCTGCCCGCCCAGCTGAGCTTCGAGCAGGGGGCGTCCTTCCCGGTCAACTACGGCACCGCCTACGCCGCCCTGATCGTGATGGGGAGCCTGCGCCAGGGCGACCGGCTGCTGGTCCACGCGGCCGCCGGGGGAGTCGGCATCGCCGCCACTCAGGTCGCCCGCAACGTCGGCGCCGAGATCTTCGGCACCGCCTCTCCGGCCAAGCACGACGCGATCCGCGCCCAGGGCGTCAGCCACGCGATCGACTATCGCAACGACGACTTCGAGGCCGAGGTGATGCGGCTGACCGACGACGAGGGGGTCGACCTTGTGATCGACGCCCTCGGCCCGGCGTCCTTCCGCAAGGACTACCGCCTTCTGCGCCCCGGCGGCCGCCTGGTCATGTTCGGGCTCTCGGAGGCCTCCAAGGACGGCGCCCGCAGCATCCCGGCAGCCCTCAAGAGCCTGGTGGCGATGCCGCTGGCGACGATGCCCTGGTGGAAGAGCCTCAACCTGATGAACGAGAACAAAGGGGTCTTCGGCCTCAACATGCTGAGCTGGTGGGAACGGGAGGGCAACCTCGACCGGGTCACCGCGCCGCTGCTCGCCGACCTGCAAGCGGGCCGCCTCGAGCCCGTTGTCGCCGCCTCTTTCCCCTTCGAGCAGGCCGGCGAGGCCCACCAGTTCATCGCCGAGCGCCGCAACGTAGGCAAGGTCGTGCTGTTGGCATAGGCAGGGCTTCGGCTATCGAGAGCCGAAGAGACCGGACTATGAAGAAGGCGTTGCTAATCGTGCTCACCGTGCTGGTGGCAAATGCCGCCGCGGTGGCGCACGCCGGTGAACGCTCGCTGACCGTGGTCTTCGCCGGCGCCGGCGCGGACGACACGATCGCGATCAGCGTCAGCCCCGACGGCCGCAGCTACGTGATCGACTCGGTGGCGCCGTTGGAAGTGGGCGGCAACATCTGCGTCCATCCGGAAGGGCAGACCAACCAGCTCGTCTGCGAAGCGGCCCCGATCGCAGGCTTCGAAGTCAACGCCGGCGCCGGCAACGACACCGTCACGCTCTCGCGCGACGTGCCGGTCCCGGCGACCCTGCGCGGCGGCGCCGGCGACGACCGGCTGGTCGGTGGCGCCGTCGCCGACAAGCTGATCGGTGGTGTCGGCAACGACACCCTCGTCGGCCGCGCCGGCGACGACTGGCTCTACGGCGGCGCCGGCAACGACAAGCTGGTCGGCGGCACCGGGAACGACCTGCTGCGCGGCGGCAGCGGCCAGAACACGCTGCTCGGGGGGCCCGGGCAGAACGACTCCTCCAGCCGCGCCCTCGCGCCCTGAGCCGGAATCAGGTCTCGGCGCCGGCGACCTTGGAGCGCGGCAGCAGCCGACCGCCGACAAGCAGGACGGCGATCGCCAAGCCGACCAGCGAGAGCGCGGCATCGAGCCGGAACGCCGCCTGGATGCCGTCGACGAAGGGCGGGATCGCGGCCGAGAAGACGGTCGTCGTCAGCCCCAGCCCGATCGAGCCGCCGGCGATCTGGAACATGTAGACGATGCCGCCCGCGAGGCTGGTCTGGGAGTCGTCGACCGAGGTCACCCCGGCCGTCGTCGCGGTCGGGTAGAAGCTGCCGACTCCGAGCCCGAGGACGACCATGCCGGGGACCAGCGAGGCGTAACCGGAGCCCGAGTCGACCAGCGAGAAGATAAACGGCGCGATCGTGATGCAGGCGGCGCCGAAGACCGCCAACGGCTTGGCCCCGAGTCGGTTGTAGAGCGGGCCGGCGATGAAGGAGACGACGGCGAAGACGCCGAGGAAGGGGAGCAGGCCGACACCCGCCTGCAGCGGTGAGTAGCCGAGCTGTTTCTCCATCAACTGGGGCAGGTAGAGCAGCGCCGCGAAGAAGGTCGCCGACATGAAGAGGATCGCCAGGCAGGAGGCGGTGAAGCTCTCGTTGCTCATCACCTCGCGCGGCACCAGGGCGTGCTTGCCGGCGCGGCGCTCGATCGGCACGAAGGCGAGCATCGCCACCACCGCGATCGCCAGCAGCCCGATCACTTTCGGGTCGCCCCAGCCCCAATCGTCGACCTGGTCGAGGGCGACCAGCAGTGAGACGAGGCCGAGCGAGAGCGCCGTGATCCCGGCGTAGTCGATCTGCCGCTCATCGCTCTCGGGCTCCTCGACGTGGACCAAGAAGTAGGTGACGGCGACGGCGAAGATCGAGATCGGCACGTTGAGGAAGAAGATCCAGCGCCAGCTGGCGAGGTCGGTGAGGACACCGCCGATCAGCGGCCCGATCGCGTTGCCCAGGCCCGCCGCGCCGAGGATGATGCCACCGGCCAGGCCCGCCTTCTCCTCCGGCAGGATCGCGAAGGTCATGCCGAGGATCGCCGGCCACATCAGCGCCCCGCCGATCCCCATCAGGGTCCGGGTCGCGATCAGCCAGGTCTCGGTCTGCGCGGCGCCGCCGAGCGCCGACATCGAGGCAAAGATCGCGGTGCCGAGGAAGAAGGCATTACGGCGCCCGAACATGTCCGCCAGCCGCCCGCCGGTGACGATCATCACCCCGAAGGTCAGCGCGTAGGCGTTGACCACCCACTGGATCGTGTTGATGTTGGTGTCGAAATCGCCCTCCATGGTCGGCAGGGCGACGTTGATCGCGGAGAAGTCGTTGGCGATCACGATGACGGCCATTCCCATGGCGGCAAGCGCGAGCCAGTTCGTGCGTTGCGACTTGGCGATCGGGGCAGCCTACGCTAAGGTTCGGAGCCGAATGCAGCCTCGCTTCGCCAACCTCGCGCTTCTCCTTCTCCTCCCCCCTCGGGGGGAATAGCGCTGGGCGGCGCGATAGCCGCAAGAGACATAGGCCATTCGAAACAAGTAGAGAAGGAGAGGTCCAATGGGACCAGCAGCAGACGCAAACCGAGTTCGCATCTTCGACACCACCCTGCGTGACGGTGAGCAATCGCCCGGCATCTCGCTGAACGCCGCCGAGAAGGTCGAGATCGCCCAGCAGCTCGCCCGTCTGGGAGTTGACGTGATCGAGGCCGGCTTCCCGATCGCCTCACCGGGCGACTTCGAGGCCGTCAAGGCGATCGCCGGCCGGGTCGAGGGGCCGGTCATCTGCGGCCTGGCCCGCACCCACAAGGCCGATATCGACGCCGCCTGGGGGGCGGTCCGCGACTCGCAGCAGCCGCGGATCCACACCTTCATCTCGACCTCTGACATTCACATCGAGCACCAGCTGCAGACCGACCGCGAGGACGTCAAGGGCCAGGCCCGGGCCGCCGTCGCGATGGCCAAGGCCTACCTCGACGACGTCGAGTTCTCGCCGATGGACGCGACCCGCGCCGAAATCGAGTTCACCGCCGAAGTGGTGGCGATCGCGGTCGAGGAGGGGGCGACGACGATCAACATCCCCGACACGGTCGGCTACACGACCCCAGAGGAGTACGCGGAGTACCTGCGGCGACTGGTCCAGCTGGTGCCTGGCTTGGGCGACCTGGAGCTGTCCGTCCACTGCCACGACGACTTGGGGCTGGCCGTCGCCAACTCCTACGCTGGGGTCCAGGCCGGGGCGCGGCAGGTCGAGTGCTCGGTCAACGGCATCGGGGAGCGGGCCGGCAACTGCTCGCTGGAGGAGATCGCGATGCTGATCAAGGTCCGTGAGGACGTGCACGGCCTGCGCACCGGCATCAACAGCCGCGAGATCGCCCGCACCAGTCGCATGGTCTCGCGCCTGACCGGCTACGCGATCCAGCCCAACAAGGCGATCGTCGGCCGCAACGCATTCGCCCACGAGTCCGGGATCCACCAGGACGGCGTGCTGAAGGAGCGCAGCACCTACGAGATCATGGACGCGACCGAGGTCGGCCTCGAGTCGAACTCCCTGGTGCTGGGCAAGCACTCCGGCCGCCACGCCCTGAAAGATGCCCTGGAGCAGCTGGGCTTCGTCGTCGAGGGCAACACCCTGAATGCCGCCTTCAAGGCCTTCAAGGAGGTCGCCGACCGCAAGAAGCAGGTCACCGCGCTGGATCTGGAGGCGATCGTCTCCGACGAGATGCGCGAGCGCGCCGACGCCCACGAGCTGACCTCCTTCGAGGTCAGTGCCGGCACCGAGCGTGAGCCGCTGGCCAAGGTCAGCATCAAGACGCCTTCGGGAGAGACCGTGGTCGCCGAGTCCGGCGGCGACGGTCCGATCGACGCCGTCTTCCGCGCGATCCAGCAGGCGACCAAGACCGAAAGCGAGCTGAGCCAGTACACGGTCGACGCCGTGACCGGGGGGGAGGACGCCCTCGGCGAGGTGACCGTGGTCCTGCGCCACGACGGCCGCCTGGCGACCGGAGTCGGCGTCGCCACCGACATCATCGAGGCCTCGGCCCGCGCCTACCTGCGAGCCCTGTCCAACGCCCTCGAAGGCGCCGCCACCCGCGAGGCCGAGGCAGCCACCGCTGCCGCAGTAGTCGAGCGCACCCCCGGCCCCTAACCCGCTCCGCCCCTTCAACGGGGGGAGACTCCCGCCGAGTCCGCCCTTATGCACGGTATGCGTGCACGAGAGCGGACTCGGCAACCGGATGCCGTCATCGCGGCACTCGCGGCTGAGCAGTACGGAGTGGTGGCTCGGTCGCAACTCATCGAGTTGGGGCTGGGACGGGAGGCGATCCGCCGCCGAGTGCTGGCCGGACGACTGCACCAGGTGCAGCCTTGTGTCTACGCGGTCGGTCACACGGTGCTCTCGCAGGAGGCGCGGTGGATGGCGGCGGTGCTCGCCTGTGGGCACGGTGCGGTTCTGAGTCACCGCTCCGCCGCGGCCCATTGGGGGATCAGGGACCACCGGGGCGGCCCGATCGACATCACCTCACCCAGCAAGACGAAGTCACGGGGGACGCTGCGCCGCCATTGCATCCCACTGCCCGCCGACGAGGTGACTATCGAGCGGAGCATCCCGATCACGACCGTCCCGCGCACGATCTTCGACCTCGCCGCTGCCTCAACGCCCGATGCCGTGGAGAACGCCCTGCGGCAGTCCGAATTCCGCCGCCTGTACGACTCCCTCTCACTCCAGGATCTGATCGAGCGCTACCCGGGACACCGCGGCATCCGCTCGGTACGAGCCGCGCTAGCCCGCCGCTCCGAAGCGCCCGGCCGCACCGTCAGCCCACTCGAGGAGCGCTTTCTTCCCTTCATCGACCGCCACGGACTGCCCCGACCGCAGCTCAATGCTTGGCTCGAGGTGGAAGGGAGGCACTTCCAGGTCGACTGCCTCTGGCCCGGCTCCCGCCAGATCGTCGAGCTCGACGGCTGGGAGGCTCATGGCACCCGCACTGCCTTCCGCGACGACCGCGCTCGAGACCGCACCCTCCGGGTGGCCGGCTACGCGGTCACCCGCCTCACCTGGACTCAACTCGACGACGAACCCGAGGCCATCGCTGCCGACCTCCGAACACTTCTAATTACAAGCGTCCGTGATAACGTACAGCGACTATGACTCAGGCAGTGACCGCCAATCCCGACACCAACCCCGCCGACCAGCCCGCCACCGTCGGCCCCCGCGTCCGCGCTCTGCGCGACGCGATGGGGTTCTCGCTGCGGGACCTGGCCGAGCGCTCGGGGGTCAGCGCGCCGATGCTCTCGCAGGTCGAGCGCGGGGAGACCAGCCCGACGCTGGCGGTCGCCGCCAAGATCGCCGCCGGCCTGGAGCTGACCCTGTCGCAACTGCTGCGCCTCGACGAGGGCCAGCACGTCTCCGTCAGCCGCGCCGCCGGCCGTCGCGTCAGCACCCGCGGCGGCCACCGCATCGAGGAGCTGACGCCGCCCCTGCCAGGGCAGCGCGCCGACGTCTCCCTGCACGTGCTGGAGCCCGGCGCCACGACCGGCGGCCGCACCGACCCGCCGATGCACGAGCCCGGCAGCCGCGAGACCGCCGTCGTCCTCGCCGGGACCCTGGCGCTGGTCGTCGACGGCACCCGCTACGAGCTTCCCGAGGGCGACAGCGTCACCTTCGACGCCGACCTGCCCCATCACTTTGAGAACGATGGCGAGGAGCCGACCAGGTTCATCGCCGTAATCGCCGCCGGCCTCAGGCGCGGCTAGGAGGAACGCAATGCCGAAGAACATGTTCGAGAAGATCTGGGAGGCCCACGAGGTCTCCGACGGTCTCATCTACATCGACCTGCACCTGGTGCACGAGGTGACCTCGCCGCAGGCCTTCGACGGTCTGCGCCTGGCCAAGCGCCCGGTCCGCCGGGCCGACAAGACGCTGGCCACGGCCGACCACAACACGCCGACCGACGGCACGATGGCGGCCCGCCTGATCGCCGACCAGCTCTCCCGCGTCCAGGTCGAAACCCTGGAGCGCAACTGCGAGGAGTTCGGCATCCCGATCTACTCACTGGGCTCCAGCCGCCAGGGGATCGTCCACGTGATCGGCCCTGAGCTGGGCGTCACCCAGCCCGGCATGACGATCGTCTGCGGCGACAGCCACACCTCGACCCACGGCGCCTTCGGGGCGCTGGCCTTCGGCATCGGCACCTCTGAGGTCGAGCACGTGCTGGCGACCCAGTGCCTGGTCCAGAAGCGGCCGAAGACGATGCGGATCAGCTACTCGGGCGAGCTCGGGGCGGGTGTGACCCCGAAGGACCTGATCCTGGCGACGATCGGCCGCCTCGGCACCGGCGGCATGACCGGCCACGCGGTCGAGTACGCCGGCCCGGCGATCGAGGCGCTGGAGATGCACGGCCGGATGACGATCTGCAACATGACGATCGAGGGCGGCGGCCGGGCGGGCATGATCGCCCCCGACGAGACCACCTTCGCGTGGGTGCGCGGCCGCGAGGGTGCCCCCGCCGATTTCGAGGACGCCGTCGCCCGCTGGCGCCAGCTGCCCACGGACGTGGGAGCGACCTTCGACTCCGAGGTCGAGATCGACGCCGGCGACATCTCGCCGATGGTCACCTGGGGGACCAACCCCGGGATGGTCTGCGAGGTCACCGACACGGTCCCCGACCCGGCGGCGATGGACACGCCGGCCGACCGCGAAGCGGCTGAGCGGGCGCTCGCCTACATGGGCCTGGAGGCCGGCACGCCGATGACCGAGGTCGCGCCCGAACGCGTCTTCATCGGCTCCTGCACCAACTCGCGGATCGAGGACCTGCGCGAGGCCGCCGAAGTCGTCGACGGCCGCCGCGTCGCCGAGTCGGTCCACGCGATGGTCGTCCCCGGCTCCCAGCAGGTCAAAAAGGCCGCCGAAGCCGAGGGCCTGCACGACGTCTTCCGCAGCGCCGGCTTCGAATGGCGCGAGGCGGGCTGCTCGATGTGCCTGGGGATGAACCCGGACACGCTCTCCGAAGGGGAGCGCTGCGCCTCCACCTCCAACCGCAATTTCGAGGGGCGCCAGGGCAAGGGCGGGCGCACCCACCTGGTGAGCCCGAAGATGGCCGCCGCGGCCGCCATCGAGGGGCGTTTCGTCGACATCCGAGACTGGAGCTGAGAATGCGACCGATAGACATCATCGAGGGCAAGGTGTCGGTCCTGGACCGGGCCGACGTCGACACCGACCAGATCATCCCCAAGCAGTTCCTCAAACGGGTCGAGCGGACCGGCTTCGGCGAGTTCCTCTTCTACGACTGGATCCGCGACGGCGAGATCGAGCTGGAGCCGAACCCGATCCTGGTGACGGGGCCGAACTTCGGCTGCGGCTCCTCCCGCGAGCACGCCCCCTGGGCGCTGGAGGACTTCGGCTTCCAGGCAATCGTGGCGCCGTCCTTCGCCGACATCTTCTACTCCAACTGCACGAAGATCGGGCTGCTGCCGGCGATCCTCGACGAGGAGCACTGCCGCGCCGTCGCCGAGGCCGGCGAGGCCCGGATCGACGTCGACGACGAGACGATCACCTGCGCCGCCGGCGTCTTCGGGTTCGCGGTCGAGCCCGACGTCAAGTTCCGCCTGCTGAACGGGCTGGACGACATCGGCATCACGCTCGAGAACGCCGGCGCGATCGACAGCTTCGAGGCGACTCCGGCCGGCGCCTTCGGGCCGGTGACGACGGCGCTGTAATGGCCGCCGAACAGGCTAAGCCGATGAACACGGGCGCCCGCGAGTGGGACGCCGAGACCTACGACGCCGTTTCCGACCCTCAGTTCAGCTGGGGGATGGAGGTCCTCGGGCGGTTGCAGCTGCGCGGCGACGAGGCGGCGCTGGACGCCGGTTGCGGCTCGGGCCGGGTCAGCGCCGAGCTGTTGGAGCGGCTGCCGCGGGGCAGCCTGCTCGCGGTCGACGGTTCCGAGGCGATGGTCGCCAAGGCGCGCGAGCGGCTCGGCGACCGGGTCACCTACATGGTCGCCGACCTCTCCGAGCTCGAGGTCCCGACCCCGGTCGACCTCGTCTTCTCGACCGCGACCTTCCACTGGATCGCCGACCACGACCGGCTCTTCGCCAGGGTCCGGGCGGCGCTCAAGCCCGGCGGCCGGCTGGTCGCCCAGTGCGGGGGAGAGGGCAACGTGGCGGAGCACGCGGGCGTCATCGCCGCTGTCGCCGCGCAGCCGCGCTTCGCCGAGCACCTGACCGGGATGACCGGTCTCTGGAATTTCGCCTCCGCCGAGGACACCGAGCGGCGCCTGCGCGCAGCCGGCTTCGGCGCGGTCCGCTGCTGGCTGGAGCCGAAGCCGGTGCAGCCGGAGAACCCGCTCGCGTTCACCGCGACGGTCACCCTCGGCCCGGTCCTCGCTCAGCTGCCCGAGGACCTGAGGGCCGCGTTCGCCGAAGCCGTCCTGGCCGAGTCGGCCTCGCCGCTGGTGCTCGACTACGTCCGCCTCAACATCGAGGCCGTTGCCGCCTAGTGGCGCCGATGCGTAGAGTGCGCCCGGCATGAGCCCCGCCCCCCGCATAGTCATCCTCGCCGGCGACGGCATCGGCCCCGAAATCGTCGATGCGGCGATCGAGTTGCTGGAGTCTCTCGGCGAGTTCGAGTTCGACCGCCAGCTGATGGGCGGCTGCTCGATCGACGAGCACGGCATCGCCCTCACCGACGAGGTCTTGGCCGCCTGCAAGGCCGCCGACGCGGTCCTCCTCGGCGCCGTCGGCGGTCCCAAATGGGACACCACCGACCCCGACGCGCCGCGCCCCGAGCAGGGCCTGCTCGGCCTGCGCAAGGGCATGGGCCTCTACGCCAACCTGCGCCCGGTGCGGCCCAGCCCAGCCCTGGTCGGCGCCAGCCCGCTGCGCGAGGAGCGGATCGCCGGCACCGACCTGCTCGTCGTCCGCGAGCTGACCGGCGGCATCTACTTCGGCGCCAGCGGCCGCAGCGGCGACAGCGCCCACGACACCTGCGAGTACACGGCCGAGGAAATCGACCGCATCACCCGCACCGCCTTCGAGGCCGCCCGCCGCCGCGCCGAGAGCTCGGGCCGCAAGCCCAAGGTCACCTCGGTCGACAAGGCCAACGTGCTGGAGACCTCACGGCTCTGGCGCGAGGTGGTCGGCCGCGTCGCCCCGGACTACCCCGACGTGCAACTCGACCACCTGCTGGTCGACAACGCGGCGATGCAGCTGGTCTCGCGGCCGGCCGACTTCGACGTGATCGTCACCGAGAACCTCTTCGGCGACATCCTCAGCGACGAGTCGGCGATGCTGACCGGCTCGCTGGGGATGCTGCCCTCCGCCAGCCTCGGCGCCGACGGCGACCCGGGCCTCTTCGAGCCGGTCCACGGCTCGGCCCCCGACATCGCCGGCAAGGGCATCGCCAACCCGCTGGCGACCTTCCTCTCGGTGGCGATGATGCTGCGCCACGGCTTCGGCCGGGCTGATGACGCGGTGCGGATCGAGGCGGCGGTCGATGCGGTCCTCGAGCGCGGGCTGCGAACTCCCGACCTCGCCTCCGGGACCGTCGTGCCCGCACCGCTGGCCGACGTGCCCCAAGAGGTCGAGGTCGGCACCGCGGAGATGACCACCGCGGTGCTCGAAGAGCTCTCCGCCTAGCTCGCTACGGGGCGGTCACCGCCCACTGGCCGAAGCCCGCGAAGTCGCCGGCGACTTTCGCTTTGGCGACGAGGCCGAAGCCCAGCCGGGTGTTGTTCTCGGCGATCAGCGGCGCCGTTTCGTCGAGGTTGACTTCTTCGGTCAGGTAGATGCAGAGGTTCCCGGCGGTCGCCGCTGGGGCCTGGCCGCTGCCGATGCCCGAGCAGTTGGCACTCGTCTGACCTTTCTTCAGCACGGTAACCGCGGGTGCGTTGCCGCTGATCGGGAACTGGTAGGTGACCGAGCCGTGGCTGAGCTCGGCGGCACCCGCGGCGAAGTCACCGACGTCGAAGACCCCGCGCAGCGTCTGTCCCGGCTTCAGCGCGCCCAGCAACGGCGCCACTTCGGACCCGAGTTTGGCGTTGGTGACCGAGCCGTCCGCCAGCTTCGCGGTCGTCACGTTGGCGTTGGCGAGTTTGTTGGTCGTCACCACGCCGTTCTTGATCGAGCTGGCGATCACCGCGCCGGCGCCGATCTTGGCGCTGCTGATCGCGCCATTGCCGATGTTGCCGGGCAGGACGGAGTTGGGCCCGAGCTTGCCGGCGATTACCGACTTCGGGGCGAGCTTGCCTGAGGTGACGGCCTGCTTGCGGATCGCCGCCGCGGTGACGGCCCCGTGCTTGAGCTGCTTGGGGCCGACGCTGCCCTTCGGCAGCCCGGCGGCGACGGCGGCGCCGCCGAGGGCGACGAAGAGGGCGATCGAGGCGATCACGTTCGCATAGGTGAGCTTCGGGCGCAGCTTGAAATTCATCGGTTCTGGCTCCTTCTCTCGGTTTCAGGCGTCATTCGAGGCGTTGACGGTGAAGACCTTCGTTTGATCGGGCATACGGCATGCAGATCGCGGGCCTATGGCTCTAACAAGCGAAGGCGGCGACCGATTCGGGGAACGCGTTGGGCGCCCGGCAGGAGCCCCCGAGGGGGCTCCCTTTCATTTGCTCACGTGCGATTAAGTATTGGAGCTTGTTGACGGTCAATCTCCAAATCTGAAAGTCTCCCGCCGGTCCGATAGCCGACCAAGGAGATGGCGTGAGCGGGATCATTCGAGCTTCTGTCCTGTGCGTGTTGACCAGCGTGAGTCTTGCGCTCTGCGCGAGTGCGCAGGCTCAGGTGGTCGTCGGCCAGACCGCGTCGGCCACCAACCCGCCGGCCAACTGCGCGTTTGCTCAGCCGGGAGACGAAGTTCAGACCTCGGTCGCAGCTGGTCCCAGCTATGTCGTCCCCGCCAGTGGCGCGATCACCTCTTGGAGCACGTTTGCCGGTGCGGCGCCGGGCCAGACCATGACCCTCAAGGTGTTCCGCAAAGTCGCGCCGTTCTCGTATCTGGTTGTGGCGCAGGACACCCACCCCCTCGCCCTGAGCGTGCTCAACACGTTCCCGGTTGTGATCCCCGTGCAGGCCGGCGACTACATCGGCGAGGGCGAGCCGGGCGGCGGAGCCCCAACCCCGTGTGAATTCTTTACTGGCCTCAGCGGCGACAGCTACCTGTACACGGAAGGCAGCACCGTCGCGCCGAGCGGGACGGTGGCGTTTCCCCCAGGGAATGTGGAAGAAGAAACCCGCCTGAACATTTCGGCCACCGTCCTGCCGCCGCCGACGGTGGCCTCGATCGCTCCCGCCAAGGGTTCGGTCAAGGGGGCCAGCGTCACCATCTCCGGGACGAACTTCGCCAGCGTCACGGGCGTGAGCTTCGGCTCCGTCCCGGCAGCCAGCTTCACCGTGGCGAGTGAAGGCCAGATCACGGCGGCTGCACCGGCGAGCAAGAGCCTTGCCAAGGTGCCGGTCACCGTCACGACGGCTGCCGGGACCGCGACCTCCTCGACCACCTTCGCCTACCAGGGCTGCAAGGTCCCGAACCTGAGCGGTAAGAAGCTGAAGGCAGCGAAGAAGAAGCTGAAGAAGGCCGACTGCAAGATCGGCACGGTGACCAAGAAAGACGGCGCCACCGCGAAATCGGGCAAGGTGAAGAAGCAGGGCCCGAAAGCCGGGAAGATCCTCGCGCCCGGGACCAAGGTGAACGTCACCCTCAAGGACTAGGAGCGGCACCGGCAACACGAGTCGGGGGGCACGGGTAGCGCGATCGCTACCCGGGGACTAAGGGCCCTGTGGCCCTTCGCCTTTTGCGAGCCGTTCCTCGGCAATCCGGACGAGGCCCTCTTGGCCCGCCTTCTTGCGGGAATCCCTTTCGGCTTCGAGGGCGGCGCGGTCGACCTCGACCTTGGTCCGGTTCTCGGGGTCGTAGCGGACGGGGACGATCTGGCCTGGGCCATAGCCCATGCCGAGGTTGACCTCGTAGGCGCTGCAGGAGGCCTCGGCGGTCGTGCCGTCGTCGAACTGGACCCTGAGCTGGAGCTTCCACTTGTGCGCGCCACGGCTGTTGCTCATCCCGGTCATATCGGAGCTCACGATGACCGCCTGCGCACTGGCGCCGTGCTGGAGGACCTTGCCCCTGCCGAACATGGGCGGACTTAATCATGGGCCCGGGGTTGCCGCAACCCCGCACCAGGCCCACTAGCGATACGCCGGTTGTTTGATCGGGCATACTTCCTCGTCATGGACGAGGTCGATCTGATCTGGAAGAACGGCGAGTTTGTGCCCTGGGCCGAGGCCCAGACGCATGTGCTCAGCCACGGGCTGCACTACGGAACCGGCGTTTTCGAGGGAATTCGCTGCTATGAGACCGAGCGCGGACCGGCGGTCTTCCGTCACGCCGACCACCTCAAGCGGCTTGAGCAGTCGGCCGAGCTCTACTACCTGGAGCTGCCCTTCTCGGCCGAGGAGATCCGCCTCGCCACCCACGAACTGCTGAACCGCAACGGCCTGCGCTCCGCCTACATCCGGCCGCTCGCCTACCGCGGCTACGGCAGCCTCGGCCTCTACGCCAAGGACGCGCCGGTTGACGTCATCGTCGCCGCCTTCCCCTGGGGCGCCTACCTCGGCGAGGAGAGCAAGAACGGCGGCATCCGCGCCAAGGTCTCGAGCTGGCGCCGGATCAGCCCCGGCGGCTCGATCCCGCACGCCAAGGCCTCGGGCTCCTACCTCAACTCGATCCTCGCCAAGACCGAGTCGGCCAACGCCGGCTACGACGAGGCGATCCTGCTCGACGAGCGCGGCTTCGTCTGCGAGGGCTCGGGCGAGAACATCTTCGTCGTCCGCGACGGCGAGATCGTGACGCCACCGCACGTCGCCTCAATCCTCGACGGGATCAGCCGCAAGTCGGTGATCCAGATCGCCCGCGACCTCGGCTACACCGTGGTCGAGCGCGACATCGCCCGGGCCGAGCTCTACCTCGCCGAGGAGGTCTTCCTGACCGGGACCGCGGCCGAGCTGGTGCCGGTCCGTGAGATCGACGACCACCCGCTCGGCGAGGGCAGGCCGGGGGAGATCACGACCCACGTCCAGACAAAGTACGAAGACGCCCTCTACGGGCGCGCCGAGGAGTATCTGGAGTGGCTCGACTTCGTCTCCGCGCCGGCGGAGGTTGACGCGGCGGATAAGGTCAGTAGCTGATGCACCGCACTTTCGAGTCAATCGGGCGAATTACCGCAGCCGCCTAGCGGCTGGCGCGGCTATGCCGTGCGCCAGGGCCATCGCGCCCTCACCCCGATCTTCCGACTTGAAAGGCAGCAACTGATGGAACAGGTGAAGCTCTACGACACGACCTTGCGTGACGGCATGCAGGGCGAGGGGATGTCGCTCTCGGCGTCCGAGAAGGCGCGGGTCGTCCTCGCCCTCGACGCGCTCGGGGTGCAGATGATCGAGGCCGGCTTCCCGAGCTCGAACCCGAAGGAGGTCGAGCTCTTCGCCCAGCTCGCCGAGTTGGAGCTGCGGCAGGCGACGATCTGCGCCTTCGGGATGACCCGCCGCCGCGGCACCGCGGCCGAAGACGACCCGGCGCTGCTGACCCTGGTCGACTCCTTCGCTTCGACGGTGACCCTGGTCGGCAAGACCTGGGGCCTGCACCTGGAGAAGGTGACGAAGGTCTCGCGCGAGGAGAACCTGGCGATGATCGCCGACTCCGTCGCCTTCTGCCGGGAGCGCGGCAAACGGGTCGTCTACGACGCCGAGCACTTCTTCGACGGCTACCGCGACGACCCCGGCTACGCGCTCAGCTGCCTCGAGGCGGCAATTGGCGCCGGCGCCGAGAACGTCTCGCTCTGCGACACCAACGGCTCCAGCCTGCCCGATCAGGTCGCCGCGGCAACGGCGGTCGTCAAGGCGAAACTGGGGGAGGGGGTCGAGATCGGGATCCACGTCCACGACGACGCCGGCTGCGGTGTCGCCAACTCGCTGGCCGCGGTGAGCGAGGGTGCCCGCCTCGTCCAGGGCACGGTCAACGGCTACGGCGAGCGCTGCGGCAACGCCAACCTCACGTCGATCCTGCCGGCGCTGCAGCTGAAGATGGGCTTCGAGGTGATCGGCGACGAGCAGCTCGCCTCGCTGACCGAGACCGTCCACTTCGTCGACGAGCTCTGCAACGTCACCCCGAACCCCGACGCCCCCTACGTCGGCCGCAACGCCTTCGCCCACAAGGGCGGCATGCACGTCGCCGGGATCGAGGCCGACGCCCGCACCTTCGAGCACATCGACCCGGCCCTGGTCGGCAACCAGCGCAACGTCCTGCCCTCCGAGCTCTCCGGCAAGGCGACGATCCGCAGCCAGGCCGAGCAGGCGGGGCTGGAGCTCGACGACGCGGGTGCCGCCCGGGCGGTCGAGCGGCTCAAGCAGCGTGAGCACGACGGCTACCACTACGAGGCGGCCCCGGCCTCCTTCGAGCTGCTGCTGCGCCGCGAGGCCGGCAGCTACAAGCCGCTGTTCAGGCTCGAGAGCTTCCGGGTCGTGACCGAGAAGCGGGCCGGCGGCGAGGTCGAGACCGAGGCGACGATCAAGGTCGAGGTCGACGGCGAGCGCTACCTGCGGGTTGCCGAGGGCAACGGCCCGGTCAACGCCCTCGATCGCGCCCTGCGCGGGGCGATCGTCGACCGCTACCCGCACCTGGCCGAGGTCGAGCTGACCAACTACAAGGTGCGGATCCTCGACCAGGATCACGGCACCGGCGCCGTCACCCGGGTCCTGCTCGACTCCGCCGACGGGAGCGGCCGCGAGTGGGGGACGATCGGGGTCTCGGAGAACATCATCGAGGCTTCCTGGGAGGCCCTCGTCGACTCACTGGAGTACGCGTTCCAGTGAGCGATGAGATCGAGCGGATCCCGCTCGCCGCCCCGGACATCGGTACCCGCGAGGAGGAGCTGGCGCTCGAGGTCCTGCGCTCCGGCTGGCTCTCTCTGGGGCCGAAGGTGGACGCCTTCGAGAGCAGTTTTGCCGCCTTCCTCGGGGTCGAGGACGCGCTCACTGCCTCGAGCGGGACGACGGCGCTGCACCTCGGCGTGCGGGAGCTGGGCTGGGAGCGCGGCGATGAGGTCCTGACCAGCCCCTTCAGCTTCGTCGCCTCGGCCAACTGCCTGCTCTACGAGGGCGTCAAGCCGGTCTTCTGCGACGTCGACCCGGAGACCCTCAACCTCGACCCGGCGGCGGCCGCGGCGGCCGTCGGCGTGCGCACCGCCGGCATCCTCCCGATCCACATCTTCGGCTTCCCGGCGGCGATGCCGGAGCTGGAGGCGCTCGCCGCCGCCAATGGCCTCGGGATCCTCGAGGACGCCTGCGAGGCGCTCGGCGCCGTCGACTCAGAGGGCCGCACCGTCGGCGCCCGCGGCAACCTCGCGACCTTCGCCTTCTACGCCAACAAGCAGATGACGACGGGGGAGGGCGGGATGATCATCCCCACCGGCCCGGAGTCCGCTGCCCGCCTGCGCAGCGCCCGCAACCAGGGCCGCGCCGGCAGCATGGGCTGGCTCGACCACGCCGGCCTCGGCTTCAACTACCGGCTCTCGGAGCTGGCGGCGGCGCTCGGCGTCGCCCAGGTCGAGAAGCTCGGCTCGATGCTGGCCCGGCGCGAGGCCGTCGCCGGTCTCTACGAGCAGGGGCTGGCCGGCCTGGAGGGAGTGCGGACCCCGATCGCCGCCCGCGGCCAGGAGCGGCGCAGTTGGTTCGTCTACGTCGTCCGCCTCGACGACGACATCGACCGCGACGCGACGATCGCCCGCCTGGCCGAGCGCGGCATCGACAGCAAGGCTTACCTGCCCTGCATCCACCTCTTCCCGCACCTGCGTGAGCTCGGCTATCGCGAGGGCCAGTTTCCGGTCGCCGAGGCGGCCTCGGCGCACTCGCTGGCCCTGCCCTTCTTCCCGGCGATGAGCGAGGCCCAGGTGACCCGGGTCTGCCAGGAGCTGGCGACGGCAATACGATCGCGCTGATGGCCCGCTTCCGCAAAGACCCCGACCCGCGCTTCTGGCGCCTCAACCGCTCGCTGCCGTTCGACTGGCAGCTGGCCGCGTACGACATCGACCAGTCCCAGGCCCATGCCCGCGGCCTGATGGAGATCGGCGTCCTCGACGCCGGCGAGCTGGAGCAGATCGACGCGGGCCTGGAGCGGGTCCGCGCCCGGATGGCCGGGCACGGCTTCGAGTTCGAGGCCGCCGACGAGGACATCCACATGGCGGTCGAGCGCCTGCTCGGCGACGAGATCGGCGCCCTCGCCGGCAAGCTCCACACCGGCCGCTCGCGCAACGACCAGGTCGCGACCGACGTGGCGATGGTCGTGCAGGCGCACTCGCTGCGGGCGATCGAGCTGAGCGGCGACGCGATGGAGCGCCTGCTGACGCTCGCCGAAGCCCACCGCGACTGGCCGATGCCCGGCTACACCCACCTGCAGCGGGCCCAGCCCGTCTACCTCGGGCACCACCTGCTGGCCTACTTCTGGATGCTCGCCCGCGACGTCCTGCGCTTCCAGTTCGCGCTCGACAGCGCCGGCGTGATGCCGCTCGGCTCGGGGGCGCTGGCCGGGGTCAACTGGGAGATCGACCGCGACTCGGTCGCCGCCGACCTCGGCTTCGCCCACGTCAGCCACAACTCGATCGACGGCGCCTCTAACCGCGACTTCGTCCTCGACTACCTCGCCGCCGCCTCGACCTGCGCGATGCACCTCTCGCGCTTCGGCTCTGAAATCGTGATCTGGTCGAGCACCGAGTTCGGTTTCTGTGAGCTCGACGAGTCCTTCTCCTCGGGCTCCAGCATCATGCCGCAGAAGAAGAACCCCGACTCGGCCGAGTTGCTGCGCGCCAAGAGCCCGCGCGTAGCCGCCTCCTACTCGACCCTGCTCGGCGTCATGCACGCGCTGCCGCTGACCTACGGCAAGGACATGCAGGAGGACAAGGAGCCGCTCTTCGATGCGATCGACACGATCGAGGCCAGCCTCGGGGTGACCGCGGGGATGCTGGAGGGGATCGCCTTCGACCGTGAGCGGATGGAGCAGGCGTCCGGCGACGAGATGCTGGCCGCGACCGAGGTCGCCGACCTGCTGGTCCGTGCCGGCGTGCCCTTCCGCGAGGCGCACGGCGTAGTCGGCGATCTCGTCCGCGACTCGGTCGCCCAAGGCAAGCCGCTCTCGGAGCTCAGCCTCGAGGACCTGAAGGCGCGCTCCGAGCATCTCGACGAGAGCTACTACGAAGTCCTGCAGCGCAGCAGCTGGCTGGAGTCGAAGCGGATCGCCGGCGGCACCGGCTCGGTGCCGCTCGCAGCTCAGCTCGCCGAGGCGCGGGAGACGCTGGCGGCGGTCCGCGCCCGGGTGCGCGACGAGCGCGCCTGAGGCGGTTGTGGCGGCGACGGCGCAGACGCGTCTGCCGGTGAGCTTCTTCGACCGCTCCGTCCACGACGTCGCCCGCGAGCTGATCGGCTGCCGGCTCCTCTTCGCCGGCGTCGGCGGCACGATCGTCGAGACCGAGAGCTACGAGCGCGACGACCCCGCCTGCCACGCCTACGTCGGCCTGACCGAGCGGACCAGCGTCCTCTTCGGCCCGCCAGGGCGCTCCTACGTCTACCTCTCCTACGGGATTCACAGCCTGCTTAACTTCGTCGCCGAACCCGAGGGCGACGCCGCCGCGGTCCTGATCCGAGCCCTGGAGCCGACCGCCGGCCTGGAGCGGATGCGGGCGCGGCGGGGCGACAAGTCCGACCTCGACCTCTGCTCGGGCCCCGGCAAGCTGACCGAGGCGCTCGGCATCGGCCTCGAGCACAACGACGCCGACCTCAGCCGCGACCCGTTCCTGCTGCTCCCCCCGGCGGGCGAGCCTCCGGCGGTCGTCGTCGGCCCCCGGGTCGGCATCACCAAAGCCGTTGATCGACCCTGGCGTTTCAGCGCCGCGGGCAGCCGCTTCGTCTCGCGGCCGCGACCGGCTTAGGCCGGGACCGCGCCGCTACCCGGCGGTTACGCCGCCCCCGCCGCCGCCGCCTTCGGGCGTCGCTTCGGGGGTGGCTTCCGGCGTCGCTTCGACCGGGGCTTCGGTTTCGCCCCCGCCCCCGCCGCCTTCTTCGGGCGCGGCTTCGTATTCGCCTTCCGGTGCCACTTCGTATTCGCCTTCGGAAGGGGCGTAGGTTTCGGTTTCGCCGGGGACGAACTTTTCGCCGCTTTCCTTCGCCGCCTTCTTCGCTGCTTTTTCGGCCTCGTGGGCTTCCTTGATTTCCACCCAGGCGCTCATCACGCTGGCCCAGATCAGCGCCGGGAAGGTGCCGCCCATTACCGGGCCGCCCTCGAAGAGGGTCGTCATCGGCGTCGTCGAGTCGGCGTAGCCGACCCAGACGCAGGCGGTGGCTTCGTCGGAGATGCCGCCGCAGAACCAGGCGTCACCGTTGTTCTCGGTCGTGCCCGTCTTGCCCCACTGGTTTTCGGCGCCGATCTGGGCGTGGGTCCCGGTGCCGTTGGAGACGACGGTTTCGAGGATCCGCTTGGCTTCTTCGGCCGTGCCTTCCTCGATCACCTGTTCATGCATCGAGTCGTTGTCGCCGCCCTTGATCGTGTTGCCGTCCTTGTCGGTGACCTGGGTGTAGGAGACGGGGCTGTCGCCGGGCCGCGGCGCCAGCGTGCCGCTGACCCGGTCGCCGTTGTTGCCGATCGTGCTGTAGGCGTAGGTCCAGCCGACCGGCGTCACGCCTTCTTTCAGGCCGCCCAGGACCATCGCCGGGTTGGTCGAGATCGGGTCCTCGTAGCCGGCTTTGTGGATCGTCGCCGCGATCGAGCGGGTCTTGTCCTCGACCGTCTTGCCTTCCAGGCCTTCGAGCGCGAGCGCCGCATAGATCGAGTTGTCCGAGTAGGTCGTCGCGCATTCGATCGAGCAGGAGCCGAGGTAGCTGTCCTCGTCGTTGGAGACTTCGAAGCGTTCCTTGCCCTTTTTGCCGAAGTAGAAGGTCCGCTGTTCGGATGGGTAGACCGTTTCCGGCGAGATCCCCTCTTCCAGCGCCGTGATCAGCGTGAAGGGCTTGATCGAGGAGCCGGGCTGGCGGTGGCCCTGGGTCGCCAGGTTGAAGGGCGCGGTGTCGAAGTCCGGGCCGCCGACCATCGCCTTGATGCCGGCGTTGTGGTTGTCGATCACGACCACCGAGGCGGTCGCCGGCAGGTAGCCGAGGTAGGAGTTGACCGCTTCTTCGGCCTTTTCCTGCAGCCGCAGGTCGAGCGTCGACTTGATCTTGAGGCCGCCGAAGAAGGCCTTCGAGGCGCCGTAGCGTTCGAGCAGCTGCTGGCGCAGGTAGGCAACGAAGTAGGGCGCCTTCGATTCGAACTTGGGCGGTTCGATGTCGTTCGGCGAAGGCAGTGCGTGTTTGGTCCCTTCCTGGAACTGTTCCTCGGAGATGTAGCCCTGTTCGTACATCTTTTCGAGCACCAGGTTGCGCCGGCCGAGGCTGTTTTCGGGATAGGCCTTGGGGTCGTAGGCCGAGGGCGAGGCGATGATCGCCGCCAGCGTCGCCGCCTCCCAGGGCTCGAGCACCTCGGCGCAGGGTTCGGTCGGGGTGCCGCAGCCGGGGTGGGCGGCGCCGAAGTAGGTCCGCGCCGCGGCCTCGATCCCGTAGGCGCCCTCGCCGAAGTAGATCGTGTTCAGATACTCGGTGAGGATTTTGTCCTTGCTCCAGTGGCGCTCGAGTTTGTAGGCAAGCGCCGCCTCGCGGAACTTCTCCAGGACCGTGCGGCTGCCTTCGGCTTCGAGCGCGTTCTTGACGAACTGCTCGGTGATCGTCGAGGCGCCCTGCTGGGCGCTCTGGCTGAGGATGTCTTTGACCAGAGCGCGGCCGATCCCCTGGAAGTCGACGCCGTTGTGTTCGTAGAAGCGCGAGTCCTCGATCGAGACCACCGCGTTCTTGATGTTCGGGGAGATCTGGGCGCTGTTGAGCAGGATTTTGTTCTGGTCGCTGGTCAGCGTGCCCAGCGGTTCGCCGTTGGCGTCGTAGACCTCGCTGTTTTTCGAGGCCTTGTACTGGGCGAAATTGTAGATTTCCGGCAGGTCCTGGGAGACCGCCGCCATCATCCCGAAGATCATCGAGACGACGGCGAGGATGCCGAGTCCGAGCAGCACGAAGAGCACCCGCACCTTCTTCAGGCGTGGCTTCTTGGGCTTGGCGGGAAGAGCCGGCGGGGCGGGCGGAACTTCGCCGCCGCCGCTTCTCCGGCGCTTTAGTAGAGAGACGGCCATCGAGAGGAAAGAACACGCGCGGGGGCCGGATGGACCCGTCGAGCGGAGGCGGCAGTCTAGCATTGCGGCGATGCCGGATCTGACGCGTAACGCGGTCGACGTGCTGCCCGAGGGCAGGCTCGCGCAGCAGCTCGAGGGCGAGCGGCCGCTGCGGGTCAAGCTCGGGATCGACCCGACCACGGCGGACATCCACCTCGGCCACACCGTCGTGCTCGGCAAGCTCGCCGAGTTCCAGCGCGCCGGCCACACCGTCGTCCTCATCATCGGCGACTTCACCTCCCGGGTCGGCGACCCCAGCGGCCGCTCCGCCACCAGGCCGCTGCCCTCGCCGGAGGAGATCGAGGCCAACGCCGCCACCTACCAGGAGCAGGCCTTCAAGCTGCTCGACCCCGAGCGGACCGAGGTCCGCTACAACAGCGAGTGGCTGCGGATGGAGCCCGAGGGCCTGCTCGGCCTGCTGGCGCAGACGACCGTGGCGCGGCTGCTGGAGCGCGACGACTTCCAGAAGCGGCTCGCCGCCGGCCGGCCGATCGCGGCGCTGGAGCTGCTCTACCCGCTGCTGCAGGGCTACGACTCGGTCGCCGTCGAGGCCGACGTCGAGCTGGGGGGGACCGACCAGAAGTTCAACCTGCTCTTCGGCCGCGACATCCAGGTCGCCTATGGCCAAACGCCGCAGTCGATCCTGACGATGCCGATCCTGGTCGGCACCGACGGCGTCCAGAAGATGAGCAAGTCGCTGGGCAACTACGTCGGCGTCACCGACGCGCCGGAGGAGATGTTCGGCAAGCTGATGAGCATCCCCGACGAGGCGATGGCTGAGTACTACCGGCTGCTGCTCGGCGAGGAGCGGCCCGACGGCGGGCCTAACGAGGCCAAGCGGCAGCTGGGGCGGAGGCTCGTCGACCGCTTCCACGGCGAGGGTGCAGGCGCGGCGGCCGAGCAGCGCTTCAACCAGGTCCACGTCGCCCACGGGGTACCGGACGACATCGCCGAGTGGAAGATCGGCCCCTATATAGGGAGCGAGCCCGATGTGATCCTGCTGCCGAAGCTGATCGGGGCCGGGTTCGAGCTCAGTTCGAGCGAGGCGCGGCGCCTGATCAAGCAGGGCGGGGTCAAGCTCGACGGCGAAACCGTGCCTGCTGACGCCCTGGAGTTGCGGCGCGAGGCCCTCGTCGATAAGGTGCTGCAGGTCGGGAAGCGGCGCTTCCTGCGGCTTGTAGACCCGGTTTCCTGAAGTTTCTGCAGGGGGACTAGGCAAACGTCTGCCGCGGCGCTATACTCCCGCGTCCTTCTGGGGCTGCCTGTTTGGAGCCCCATGCGTGAAGAGCGGCGATTCCCGCCGCAGAGGCGCAGCGGTCTTTGAAAACTGAGCAGCGTGCACTCCGCGGACCCATCAACAGGTCTGCGGGATGTTTGAGCCCGATCCACTCGGCGCGCCAGCGCGCTGGGTGGTCTGATTTACCCGTCATGTCGGTCACCACGATTGTGTACCCGGTGGCCATTTAGATGTGGCATCTCTTTGTGAGAAGTACCTTTCACGGAGAGTTTGATCCTGGCTCAGGACGAACGCTGGCGGCGTGCTTAACACATGCAAGTGGTGCGACGAACCAGGGCTTGCCCTGGGGCAAAGCCGCGAACGGGTGAGTAACACGTGGGTAATCTGCCCCGATGACCGGGACAACCCGAGGAAACTCGGGCTAATACCGGATGATGAGCCTTGGCGTAAGCCTTGTCTCTAAAG
>OUMR01000025.1_pt1 | contig 52369 bp, 58 predicted proteins | sample 1691061 | NCBI WGS metagenome assembly OUMR01 (sample SAMEA3914864, study PRJEB12502) | metagenome | biome: forest; material: soil | place: USA | collected 2012-03-12 | depth 0.3 m | reverse complement strand
GGCGACCGCCGACCTGCCCAACGTCGAGGTTCAGATCTTCGCCACGCTGCTGGTCGAGTTCGCCCGCGACAACGGCGCCAAGGCGATCGTCAAGGGCCTGCGGGCGATCTCCGACTTCGAGTACGAGTTCGAGATGGCGCAGCTGAACCGCAAGCTCGACCCCGGCATCGAGAGCATGTACGTGATCGCTTCTCCGCACTACAGCTTCCTTTCCTCGACCGGGGTGAAGGAGATGGCGACCTTCGGGGGCGACGTCTCGGACCTCGTTCCCGACCCCGTGGCGGCCGCGCTTTCTGAACGCCTGCCCGAGAGATAGGCTGTTGACCTTGCACCACCTTCGTGGGCGACGGCTTGCAAAAAACGGCACGGATCACCACATCCTCACCAAAAACCCCGCATACACGTAGGCTTACGACCTGCAAATGGACGTACTCGTACTAATTGACAAGCTGGACGACGTCGTCCACAACGCTCGGCCCGTACCTCTTACGGACCAAGTGCGTGTGGACCGCGAGGAGATCTACGACCTCCTCGACCAGATGCGCGCGACGATCCCCGAGGAGATCAAGCAGGCGCGCTGGATCGTCAAGGAGCGCCAGGAGATGCTGGCCGAGGCCAAACGCGAGGCGGAGCGGATCGTCCGCGAGGCCCGCGAGCAGCAGGCCCGCCTGATCTCCGACGAGGAGGTCACCAAGCAGGCCGAGCGCGCCGCCGACGAGATCGTCGAGGACGCCCGCAACCGGGAGCGCGAAATCCGCCTTGGCGCCGAGGACTACGCCGACGAGATCCTCAACACCCTTGAAGTCAACCTGCAGAAGTTCCTCGCCGCCGTGCAGCGCGGTCGCGACCGCCTTGCCGGCCGCGACGAAGAGCCCGCCACCGAGCTCGAGCAGCCTTAGCGCCGCAGCGCCTCGTCGATCGAGGCCGCGACTCGCCGTGGTTCTGAAGTGACCTGCCTGTAGGTGAAGCGGAGGATCGCGCAGCCCGCCGCGCGGAGGTCGATGTCGCGATCGCGATCGTCCTCGAAGGCGACGGATCCGCGGTGGTAGCGGTAGCCGTCCGTTTCGGCGACGACCCGCTGCCGGCGCCAGAGAAAGTCCACCTCGCGCCCGGCGACGCGGACGTTCACCTCCGGCACCGGCACTCGATGGCGACGGCAGAGCTTGAGGAAGATGTCCTCGAGCTCACTCCGGGTATGAGCAACGGCACCATCGAGCCCCGTCCGGTAACCCCGCACCTCCGCCTGCCTGATCGCGCGCCGGTGCTCTGCGGTTGGGACGGCGCTTCTCAGGTCGGAAATCGTTTTTGCGGGCTTCGTCACCGGGATCCCCATCCGCGTCGTCGCGTGTCCCACCCGAAGGCTGCGGCGCCGGTGAAGCCGAATTCCGCTCGGTTGGCGTCGTCCCGACGTGGTCGGAACCGAAACATGAATCGGCCCGCGCTTCGCGTCCAGCAGGCGCCAGAGCGCCGCCGCGCTCCGGTGGCTGAGCACAGCTCCGTCGCCGCAGGCCAGCACCGCAGCAAGCCACTTGCCCTCCTTCGAGGGTCGAGGGTGTCCGACCGCATAGACGCCGCGGTAGATCCGATGGAGCTGTCCGTTCTCCAGCCGCCGTCCCACGCCGCTGGAGCTGACCCCGAGCCCATAGAGCTGCTTCCGGGTGACAATCCCATGCTGCCGCCCCGCCAGCCTCGCGAGCGCCGGCCCAGGATTGTCGCGTTTCGCCCGCATACCGGGCGTAAGGCGACACGGCGCGAAGTTCGCCCCCCGAACTACTCGAGCTTGAGGTTGTCTAATGCCGCCCAGCGGGGGTCTTTGCCGCTGTCGTGGACGTGGTCGGCGGGGTCGGCGTCGTTGAGGGAGACGCCGCAGACGGGGCAGAGGCCGGCGCAGTCGGGGCGGCAGAGCAGGCGGGTGGGGAGGGCCAGGAGGGTGGCGTCGTGGGCCCAGCGGCCGATGTCGAGCTCGTCCTCGTCGACGTAGGGGCTGCGCAGCTCGGGGTCGTCGACGCTTGGCTGGTGGACCTCGCGGGACTCGACCTCGAGGTCGAGGGAGGCGGGCTCGAGGCAGCGCATGCAGGGCCCCTCGATGTGGACCGAGAAGTTGATTCGGAAGGCGAAGCCGCCGCTGGGGCGTGAGATCTCGAGCCGGACGGTCGGCGAGGCGGGGTTGGCGCGGTAGGTCTGGCCGCCCAGGTCGAAGGGGTCGAGCTCGACCGGAACTTGGATCCGCTTGCCCTCTCCGTGCGCCAGGGAGAGGCGCGACAGGTCGATGATCGTCGTGCGCACTTGGGACATGGACGAACCTCCGCTGGATACAGGCTTACGATGACTCTTCCGAGCGAGATTACGAGATGGGTCAATTCGACTGGACACCCGAGGTTTACCTGGAGCGGATTCGTGCCGAGGTCCCCGGCTACGACGAGCTCCAAGAGCAGGCCGTGGCCGCGATCCCCTTTGCGCCCGAGCGCGTGCTCGAGCTGGGGATGGGGACGGGGGAGACGACGCGGCGGCTGATCGAGGCCTTCCCCGACGCCTGGGTGATCGGGCTCGATTCGAGCCCGGACATGGTCTTCCGCGCCCGCCAGAGCTACGACGACGTCCAGCTCGCCCGGATCGAGGACCCGCTGCCCGACGGCCCCTGGGATCTGGTCATCTCGGTCCTCTCCGTCAACCAGCTCGACGACGAGAAGAAGCGGGCCCTCTTCCGCCGTGTCAAAGACCACGCCCGCTCGCTCGTCATCGGTGACCTCTTCGAGCAACAGCAGCTGGGTGACCTAGTGGACTGGAGCGGAGGCGAGATCGTTTGGCAGCAAGGCGGCCTCGCGGTGATCCGGGCGGTCTACTGAACGCACGTTCCGGCTACTGGTTGCCAGAAACGGCTACCATCTCGCGTCCGATGGCCGTCCCAAAGAAGAGAACTTCCAGCGCCCGCCGCGATAAGCGCCGCGCCAACCACAAGGCAGCGAAGCCGCGCCTCAACAGCTGCCCGCGCTGCCACAGCCCGCGCCTGCCGCATCGGGTCTGCCCGACCTGTGGCACCTACGCCGGGCGTGAGGTCATCACTCACAAGATCGCCGATCCCACGGCGGCACCGCAGACCGACTCCGAGTAGCCGTGGCGCCTGGGCGCGGCGTGACGGTCGCCCTCGACGGTTTCGGGGCCGAGCAGGGCTTTGACGTACTTGCCGCCGGCGCCAAGCTCGCCGCGGCTGACGGGATCTCCGTCCGCGTCTTCGGACCGGAGCGCTCGCTCGGGCTCGACGGGGTCGAGAACGTCGAGGTCGTCCCGACCACCGAGGCGATCGGCAACGAGGAGGACCCGGTCGCCGCGGTGCGGGCGAAGAAGGGGGCCTCGGTCGTCCAGGCGGCCGCCGACGTCGCCGCCGGACGCTCACAGGCGATGGTCAGCCACGGCTCGACCGGGGCGACGATGGCCGCCGCGACCTTCGGGCTGCGCCGGCTCAAGGGCGTGCAGCGGCCGGCGCTGGCCGTCCAGGTCCCGGTTCCCGGCAAACCAGTCCTCTTCCTCGACGTCGGCGCCAACGTCGAAGTCCGGGCCCAGCACCTGGTCCAGTTCGCCTTCCTCGGCGCCGCCTTCAGCGCCGCCGTGCTCGACGTCGCCGACCCGAGCGTCGGCCTGCTGACGGTCGGGGAGGAGTCCGGCAAGGGCCGTGAGGAGGTCGTCGAGGCGCACCGCCTGCTCAGCGCCGCGAGCGGGATCGCGTTCGCCGGCAACGTCGAGGGCCGCGACCTCCCGGCCGCCACGGTCGACGTCGTCGTCACCGACGGCTTCACCGGCAACGTCGCCCTCAAGCTGCTGGAGGGGACGGCGAAGACCGTCGCCACCGCGGTCGGCGACGCCGCCCGCTCCAACCCGGTTGCCGCGCTCGGCGGCCTGCTGCTGAAACCGGCGCTCGGCGGCCTGCGCCGCGAGCTGCACCCCGACAGCACCGGCGGCGCGATCCTGCTCGGCCTGCGCGCCGTCGCCGTCGTCGGGCACGGCAGCGCCGGGGCCGAGGGGATCGCCAACGCGGTCCGCCTCGCCGCGCGCTGCGCAGAGGTCGACGCGGTCGGCCGCACCGCGGCGCTGCTGGCCGAGGGCGGCGCCGGCCGGGGCGCCTTGGCGGCCGAGGATGGCGCGTGATAGGAACAGGGAGATGAACCGCGACGATGTCCTCACCCTGGTCCGCGAGCACCTCGCCGAGGAGCTCGAAGTCGAAGTCGAGAAGATCACCGAGCAGACCCGCTTCAAGGAGGACCTCGACGCCGACTCGCTCGACCTCTACGAGCTGGTGATGGAGCTCGAGGACCAGTACGGCGTCGCTGTATCCGAGGAGCAGGCGACGAGGATCCAGACGGTCGGCGACGCGGTCGGCTTCGTGGTCGAGCACGCCCCGGCCTAGTCCCTTGGCCGCCGACCCAAGCTCAGCGGTCGCGGCCCTGGCGGCGCTGATCGACGAGCTGCCCGACGAGCTGCACGAGCAGGCGCTGACCCACTCCTCCTGGACCGAGCGGCGGATCGAGTCCTTCGAGCGGCTCGCCTTCCTCGGCGACAGCGTCCTCGGCCTCGCCGTCGCCACCGACCTCTTCCAGCGCTTCGACGCGATCGACGCGGGCGGCCTGACGAAGGTCCACAACCAAGCGGTCAGCGGCGTCTCCGTCGCCGCTGTCGGGCGTGAGCTCGCGGTCCCGGAGATGCTGCGCGAATACGAGCCCGACGACATCGCCGGGGCGATCCCGGCCGAGGTCCTGCTCGACGGCGAGCGACCCCTGCCGGAGGCGACCGAGGCGCTGATCGGTGCCTGCTACCTGGCCTTCGGCTTCGAGCCCACCGCCGCCGCGGTGGCGAGCGCCTTCGAGCCACGGATCGAGCTCGCCTCGGAGACCAGAATCGACTTCAAGTCCGCTTTGCAGGAGCTTTTGGCCCGCCGCGGGGCGCGCGTAAGCTACGAGGTGATCGCCTCCACCGGTCCGCCGCACCGGCGCACCTTCGAGGTGGCGGCGATCGTCGATTCCGAGCGGATCGGGTCGGGTGAGGGGCGCAGCAAGAAGGCGGCCGAGCAGGTCGCGGCCGAGCAGGCGCTGGCGCGGCTCGGTGGCTAGCCACCGGGTCCCAAATTGGGGGTTATCGGCGAGGGATTCGCGTCCGACTCAACCGCGACTCTGGTGGTTCGGCAGGCGAGGAAACTGCGTTTGCGGATGACAAAGCCATGTATCTGAAATCGATCACGATGAAGGGGTTCAAGTCGTTCCCCGAGCGGGTGAACCTCGAGTTCTCGCCCGGCGTCAGCGTGATCGTCGGCCCCAACGGCTCCGGCAAGAGCAACATCACCGACGCCGTCCTCTGGGCGCTCGGCGAGCAGAGCCCGGGAGCGATCCGCGGCGCCTCGATGCAGGACGTGATCTCCGCCGGCGGTAAAAACGTCGGCCAGCGGCGCTCGGCCGAGGTCGAGGTCGTGATCGACAACTCCGATGGCCGCGCCGCGACCGAGTTCACCGAAATCGCGGTCCAGCGCCATCTCGACCGCTCCGGCGACAGCGGTTACCGCCTCAACGGCGCCCGTTGCCGGCTCTCGGACGTCACCGACGTCCTCTCCGACACCAACCTCGGCCGCGAGATGCACTCGGTGATCAGTCAGGGCCGGGTCGAGACGATCATCCACTCCAAGCCGCGCGAGCGCCGGCTGCTGATCGAGGAGGCCGCCGGCCTCGGCAAGCACCGCAAGCGCCGCCGCCGGGCCGAGCTGAAGCTGCGCGCCGCCCGTGACAACCTCGACCGCGCCCTCGACGTCGAGCGCGAGGCCCGCGCCCACCTGCGACCGCTGAAGCGCCAGGCCGAAGCGGCCGAGCTCGGGGCCCGGATCGAGCGCGACGAGCTCGGCCTGCGCGGGCGCTTGGTCTCCGAGGAGCTGCGCTTCGGCGCCGACCGCGCCGCCGCGGCGGCGAAAGCCGCGGCCAAGGCACGGGGGATCAGGACCAAGCTCGAGGAGCGCCTGGCCGAGGTCAGCAAACGTCGCCGCGAGGCCGAGGAGCGCTTCGCCGCCCGCGACCGCGAGCGGACCCAGGCGTGGGGGATGCTGACCAAGCTGCGGGGTGAGCAGGAGCGGGTCTCGGTTCGCGTTGCCACCCTCTCCGGCCGCGAGGCCGAGCTGGAGGCCGGGCTGGAGCGCCTGCGCGGCGAACTCGGGCCGCTGACCCTCGACGTCGGCGCCGGTGGTGCCCCGGACGAGCGCGCCCGCAAACTCGAAGAGGAGCTGGGAGAGGTCGATGCCGGGCTGCGGACCGCGGTCGGCGGCCTCGGGGTCGCCCGCTCCGCCGACGCCGCCGAGGCGGCTCGCGAGGCGGCGCTGGGCGACGTTCGCGCCGGGGCCGAGCGCGCCACGCGTCATGCCCGTCGGGCCGAGGGGCTGCTCGGCGAGCGCCACCGCGAAGCGATGCGGGCCCGGGTCGCCGCCGGCGAGGGGCTGCTCGACGACGTTCGCGCCGCGCTCGCCGCGATCGAAGCGGTTGGCGCCGCGATCCGCGCCCGGGTCGAGCGGACCGAGCGCAAGGTGATCGGCGGCGAGGATGACGGCGACGAGATCGCCGACGAGCTGCGCGCCTGCTCACAGCAGGAGTTCGAGCTGCAGTCGGAGATGAAGGCGGCCTCCGACGAGCTGACCAAGGCCGAGGTCGAGGCCGCCCACCTCGGCGACCGCCGGGCCGAGGCCGAGCGCGACCTGGCGGCGATCGCCGAGCGCCTTGGCGAGGAGATCGCGCCGGCCGAGGAGGCCCTGAGCGAGGAGGAGCGGGCCGACATCGACCGCCGGCTCGAGCGCCTGGAGCGCCGCCGGGCCCAGATCGGCCCAGTCAACCCGCTGGCCAAGAGCGAGTACGACGAGGCGCGCGAGCACGTCGAGTCGCTGCAGGCCCAGCGCGAGGACACCGAGCGGGCGATGCGGGAGCTGGAGTCGCTGATCCGCGACATCGACAACGAGATCGAGCGCGCCTTCGAGCAGACCTTCGACGCGACCGCGAAGAACTTCGAGGAGATGGTCGAGCACCTCTTCCCCGGCGGTCGCGGTCGCCTGCGCCGGGTCAGCCTGCGCCCGGTGCGCGACGAGGAGCGCCCCGCCGGCGAGCAGGAGACTCCCAGCGAGGACGCCGAGCCCGATCTCGAGGTCGAGGAGGAAGAGGAGCGCGACGAGCTCGGGGTCGAGATCGAGGTCACCCCTTCGGGCAAGTCGACGCGCAAGCTCTCACTGCTCTCCGGCGGCGAGAAGTCGCTGGTCGCCCTCGCCTTCGTCTTCGCCGTCTTCCTCGCCCGGCCGTGCCCCTTCTACATCCTCGACGAGGTCGAGGCCGCCCTCGACGACGCCAACATCGACCGTTTCCTGCAGCTGATCCGGCGCTTCGCCGACCGCGCCCAGTTCGTCATCGTCACCCATCAGAAACGGACGATGGACGCCGCCGACGTCCTCTACGGGGTCAGCATGGGCGGTGACGGCGTCACCAAGGTCGTCTCCCGGCGCCTGCCGCGCGAGATCGCCGAGGACGACGAGAGCGGCGACGACGAGGACAACGGCGGCACCCTTTCCGCCGTCGCCTAGACCGCCCTGCCTGGGTACCGGTCTTTACAGATAACCTCCGTGAGGGAGGGTAGGCAAATGGCGCAACGCCACATGGACAGGCTGACGTCGTTCGACACGTCGTTCCTGGCCAACGAGAAAGCAAACGGGCACATGGCGATCGGCGCCGTGCTGATGTGCGCCGGCAGCCCACCCGACAGCGATGACTTCCTCGCCCACATCCGCAGCCGGGTTCATCAGCTGCCGCGCCTGCGCCAGCGCCTGCACTACCCGCCGCTGCGCCTGGGGACGCCCTTCTGGGTCGACCACCGTGAGTTCGACATCCACCGCCACGTGCGGCGCGTCGAGCTTTCCGCGCCGGGCAGCGAGGCCCAGTTCCAGGCCCTGGTCGGGGAGCTGCTGGCGCCGCCGCTCGATCGCTCCAAGCCGCTCTGGGAACTGATCCTGGTCGAGGGCTTCGTAGACGATCGCTTCGCGATCGTCTACAAGACCCACCACGCGATGGCCGACGGCATCTCCGCGGTCGACATCGGGATGCTGCTCTTCGACGTCGAGCCGAACGCGACGCTGGTGCGCGACGAGGTGCCCTGGGAACCGCAGAAGACGCCCTCGCGGCCGGCCCTGGCCTGGCGTGCCGGCACCGGCATCGTCGGCACCCTGGCCCGCTTCTGGCGCTGGATCCGGCGCGCGGTCGATCAGCCCCAGCGTGCCCGTTCCCGCGCCGCCGACGGGATCGCCGGCCTCTGGGAGGTGACCTGGAACCTGGCCCGGCCGGCGCCGCCGGTCCCCTTCAACACCCCGATCGGCGCCGAGCGCAGCTTCTGCTGGGCGAACTTCGAGCTGGGGGACTTCAAGGCGATCAAGAACGCCCTCGGGGGCACCGTCAACGACGTCTCCCTGGCCGTCGCCGCCGGCGGCCTGCGCGGCTGGCTGATCGAACGCGGCCACCCGGTCGACGGGCTCGAACTGAAGGCGCTGGTCCCGGTCTCGATCCGGACCGAAAACGAGCACGGCGAGCTGGGCAACAAACTGACCGCGATGCGGGGGCCGCTGCCGGTCGGGGTCGCCGACCCGGCGCAGCGCCTGCGCACGGTCTCCGAGGCGATGGACACGCTCAAGGCCTCCAAGCAGCCACTCGGGGCGGAAGCGATCTGGGGCCTGAACGACTGGTTCCGGGACTTCGCGCCGCCGCTGCTGCTCGGCCCGACGGCGGCGATCAACTTCTCGACCCGGCTCTTCAACCTCCTGGTCACCAACTTCCCCGGCCCGCAGGTGCCGTTCTACGTGCTCGGCCGCGAGCTGACCGCTATCCACCCAGTCGGCTTCCTCGCCCAGCGCCACGCGCTGGCGATCGCGATCCTCAGCTACAACGGCCAGGTCAGCTTCGGCCTGCTCGCCGACCCGGGCACGCTGCCCGACGCCGAGCGCCTCGTCGGCCACCTGCAGGCCAGCGTCGAGGAGCTTCGCGCCTCCGCGCAGATAGCCTCCCCCGGCAATGGCGACCAGCTGGCAGGAGATGATCGACCTCGGTTCGCGCGTCAGCGCGAACGTCTCGACGGAGTCTGAGGCCGAGCCGCAGCGCCGCGGCGTCTTCAAGCGCCTGCGCGAGAGCCTCTCGAAAAGCCGCCAGGCGCTGGCCGAGGAGATCTCCGCCAGCCTCTTCGACCGGATCGACGAGGAAACCTGGGAGCGCCTCGAGGAGGCACTGATCCTCGCCGACGCCGGCGCCCCGACCACCGCCGCGGTGGTCGAACGGCTCGAGCACGAGGTCGATTCCGGCGCCGTGCCCGCCGACGGCCAGCTCGTTCGCGAGCGCCTGATCGAGATCCTCGCCGAGGTCGCCGGCACCGGCCGCGCCCCGATCGACCTCAGCGGCGAGCCGGCGGTGCTGCTGATGGTCGGGGTCAACGGCACCGGCAAGACGACGACGATCGGCAAGATCGCCTGGCACCTGAGCAAGGAGATGGGCCTCAAGGTGGTCCTCGCCGCCGGCGACACCTACCGCGCCGCCGCCGCCGAGCAGCTGGCCGAGTGGGCGCAGCGGGCCGGCGCCGACCTGGTCCGCGGCGAGGAAGGGGCCGACCCCGGCGCCGTCGCCTACGACGCGATCTCCGCCGCCCGCGCCCGCGGCGCCGACGTCGTCATCGTCGACACCGCCGGCCGCCTGCACACGCAGAGCAACCTGATGGAGGAGCTGGCCAAGGTGAAGCGGGTGATCGCCAAGCAGATCCCCGAGGCGCCGCACGAGACGCTGATCTCGATCGACGCGACGACCGGCCAGAACGGGCTGCGCCAGGCCAAGGTCTTCTCCGAAGCGGTCGAGCTCGACGGCGTGGTCCTGACCAAGCTCGACGGCACCGCCAAGGGCGGCATCGCCCTGGCGATCGCCACCGACCTCGGCATCCCGGTGAAGCTGATCGGGGTGGGGGAGACGCTCGAGGACCTGCGCCCCTTCGACCCCGCCGAGTACGCCCAGGCCCTGCTCGCCGAGTAGCCCGTTTAAGCTGAGCAGCGATGTTCGACCAGCTTTCAGACCGCCTCCAGGCGACCCTCTCCGACGTCCGCTCACGCGGCAAGCTGAGCGAGTCCGACGTCGACGCGGCGATGCGCGAGATCCGCCTCGCCCTGCTCGAGGCCGACGTCAACTTCAAAGTCGTCAAAACCTTCACCAAGACGCTGAAGGAGCGCTGCCTCGGCGCCGGGGTGATGGACAGCCTCGACCCCGGCCAGCAGGTGGTGAAGATCGTCAACGAGGAGCTGGCGGGGCTGATGGGCGGCGTCGGCAGCGAGTTGGCGATGGCCAACAGCGGCCCGACCGTGATCCTGATGGCCGGCCTGCAGGGCTCCGGCAAGACCACCGCCTGCGCCAAGCTCGCCCTCTACTTCAAAAAGCAGAACAAGGACGTCGGGATCGCCGCCTGCGACGTCTACCGGCCCGCCGCGATCGACCAGCTGGTCACCGTCGGCGAGCGCGCCGGCGCCCACGTCTACCAGCAGGGCGCCGACGCCGACCCGGTGAAGATCGCCGAGTGGGCCCTGCAGCAGGCCCGCACCGAGCGCCGCGACGTGCTGATCATCGACACCGCCGGCCGCCTGCACATCGACCAGGAGCTGATGTCGGAGCTGGCCCAGATCCGCAAGAAGACGCAGCCGCACGACGTCCTCCTGGTCGTCGACGCGATGACCGGCCAGGACGCGGTCGGGGTCGCCGAATCCTTTGCCGAGACCGCCGAGTTCGACGGCGTCGTGATGACCAAGCTCGACGGCGACGCCCGCGGCGGCGCCGCGCTCTCGGTCAAAGCGGTGACCGGCAAGCCGATCCTCTTCGCCTCGACCGGCGAGAAGATCGAGGACTTCGACAAGTTCCACCCGGACCGGATGTCCTCCCGGATCCTCGGCATGGGCGATGTCCTCAGCCTGATCGAGAAAGCCGAGGCGCAGGTCGACGAGAAGCAGGCGGCCGACCTGCAGGAGAAGATGCGGAAGGACCAGTTCACGCTGGAGGACTTCCTCCAGCAGATGCGCCAGGTCCGAAAAATGGGCCCGCTCAGCGGCATCATCGGGATGCTGCCGGGGATGGGGGCGATGAAACAGCTGAAGAACGCCGACATCGACGAGGGCGAGCTGGACCGGGTCGAGGCGATCATCCTCTCGATGACCCCGGCCGAGCGAGCCGACCCGCACATCATCAAAGGATCGCGCCGCAAACGGATCGCAAATGGCTCTGGAACTAAGGTTCAGAACGTCAACCAACTGGTCAAGCAGTTCGATCAGATGCGGGTGATGATGCGTTCGATGGCGAACGGAAAGATGCCCGACGCGCAAAAGATGGCGCAGCTTTCGGGGGCGGCACCGCGCCCGAAGGTCCGCAGGCGCTAATCTCTCGCCGCTCATGGCTGTCCGAATCAGACTTAGACGAGTGGGTTCCAAGAAGAACCCGATCTGGCGCGTCGTCATCGCCGACAAACGCTCCCCGCGTGACGGTCGGACGATCGAGACGATCGGCCAGTACAACCCGCAGACGAATCCCTCGATGATCGAGATCGACGAGGAGCGCGCCCGCCACTGGCTGGAGCACGGCGCCCAGCCCTCCGAGACGGTTGCCGGGCTGCTGCGGATCAAGGGCATCCCCGCCTCCGGCAGCTGAGGACGTTCTGGTGACCGAGCTGCTCGAGTTCCTCGTCAGGTCTCTGGTCGAGGATCCGGAGGCAGTTGTCGTCGAGGAGCTCGAAGAGGACGGCGACCTCGTCTACGAGATCACCGTCGCCGAGAGCGACCTCGGCCGCGTGATCGGCAAGGGCGGCAGGGTCGCCAACGCGATTCGGACGATCGCCAAGGCGGCGGCGGTGCGGATCGATCGACGCGTGATCGTCGACATCCTCGACTGACGGGGCGCCCGCCCTGAAGCTCGACATCTTCACCCTCTTCCCGGAGGCGTTCGACTGGTTCCGGACGCAGCGCTCGGTTACGAACGCGATCTCCGAGGGCAACGAGCTGCGGCTCCTCGACTACCGCGCGACGACGCCGCTGAAGGCCGGACAGGTCGACGACTCGCCCTACGGGGGAGGGGCTGGGATGGTGCTGCGGGTCGACGTCGTCGATGCGGCGCTGCAGGCTGCCTACGGGGCGCAGCGGCCGCGGATCGTGCTGCTCTCGCCGACCGGGCCGCTGCTCGACGACGCGATCGCCGACGAGCTGACCGCCGAGGCCCACGTGGCGTTGCTCTGCGGGCGCTACGAGGGCTTCGACGACCGCGTCCACCAGCACCTCGCCGACGACGAGCTCTCGATCGGCCGCTACGTCCTCGCCGGTGGCGAGCTGCCGGCGATGGTCGTCGCCGACGTCCTGATGCGCAAGCTGCCCGGCGCCCTCGGCCACGCCGACTCGGCCGCCGAGGAGTCCTTCAGCCAGGTCCTCGAGGGCATGCCGGAGTACCCGCACTACACCCGGCCGGCCTCCTACCGCGGTTGGGAGGTGCCGGAGATCCTCAAGTCCGGCGACCACGAGAAAGTCCGCCAGTGGCGGCTTGAGCGCAGCCGCGAACGCGGCGGGCATGCACCAGACTGACGTCCGATAGGTACTGCGATCCTGGCACGCGGGCTTTTGTCATCGGCCCGTAAAGCCAAAGTCAGGAGAAACACCTTGCAGCAGATCCGCAGGCGGCTCACGTACGCGACGTGATGTCGTCGCTGGCAGTCTTCCTCGTCCTCGGTGGCGCCACCGCCTTCGCCGCGAACCAGCTCGGCAAGAACAGCGTCGGCACCAAGCAGCTGAAGGCCAACGCGGTCACCACCGCCAAGCTCAAGGCCAATGCCGTGACCACGGCCAAGCTCAAGGCCAACGCGGTGACCAGCGCCAAGATCAAGAACGGCGCCGTGACCGGCGCCAAGGTCAACCTCGGCACTCTTGGCACGGTTCCAAACTCGGCCGCCACCGAAGTGATCAAAACCTCCCACGGAGCGATCTCGCTCGGCCAGGAAGCGGTCGTGCTCAGCCGTGGCCCGCTGACGGTCTCGATTAAGTGCCTGATCCCGACCGGAGCCCCGACCGCGATCGCCCCCCAAGCCTTCATCAGTTCGACGACCGAGGGCTCGACTTTCACCAGCTACGAAGACGGCTCCAACAAACTCGGGCCGTCGACCCCGGAGGCAGAACGGGAGATCAACGCGTATTACTACGCGGACAGCACCGGACCGTTCGATTACGACGGCCCCGCCGACGCAAACGTCAGCGCCCTCGCCGCCAACGGACAGGGCTTCAACGCCTTCATTGGCCTGGCCAGCGAAAAAGACACCAACACCTGCTGGTACTTCCTCAGCGCGACGATCCTCGGCTAGGTCAGGTATTCGGCTGCGGGGCCCGGGCCATGCGCCCGGGCCCCGTGCGCCCGCCAAGGGCGGTATTTCGCCTTTAGCCGGCGCTTGGGTTGGGCGGTCAGACTTCGCCGGAGTCTGCGGGTCGTCTACCATTCCGCAACCGCGCGGTTCCCGCTTCCGGGTCCGGCGGTTTTTTCTCGCTGAAGAACTTCCAATGAGCTCCGTAATCGACAGCATCGAGCGCGCCCAGCTACGGCCGGGCCTTCCGTCGTTCTCCCCGGGCGATCGTGTCCGCGTGCACTTCCAGGTGATCGAGGGAACGCGCAAGCGGACCCAGGTCTTCGAGGGTGTCGTCCTGCGCCGCCAGGGCTCGGGCGTGCGGGAGACCTTTACCGTCCGCAAGCAGTCCTTCGGAGTCGGTGTCGAGCGGACCTTTCCGCTGCACTCGCCAAAGATCGAGAAACTCGAGGTCGCGGCGCGCGGTGACGTGCGACGGGCCAAGCTCTACTACCTGCGCGGCCGGATCGGCAAGGCCGCCCGCGTCGCCGAGCGGCGCTGGGGCATCGACGACGACATGGTTTCCGCGCCCAAGGCGGCAGCTCCGGTAGACGCCGACGGCGTCAGCCAGGAGGAGGTCGTCCCGGTTGAGGATGCGCCGGAGGCCGCGGCTCCCGAGGTTGCTGCGAGCGACGAGGCGCCGGAGGTCGAGGCTGTCGAGGCCGAGGCGACCCCAGAGGATTCCGAGCCGGAGGCGGCCCAACCCGAGGCGGCAGCAGAGACCGATGCAGGGGCAGACGCGGACGCGGCAGCGCCCGAGGCGGGGGAGACCGAGGACAACGCAGCTCCAGAGGATGCCGAGGACGAGAAGCCGGCCGATGCCGGTGACTCCGACGAGGACTCAGCGGCCTGAAACTCGCGATCCCGAAGCCGAAGGGCAAAGGCGGCGGGCTTATCGAGTTGGTCGTCATCGTCGCGCTGGCCCTAGGGCTGGCGCTGGCAATTCAGGCCTGGGTGATCAAGCCGTACCAGATCCCCTCCGAATCGATGGAGCCCACCCTCGATGTCGGCCAGCGGGTCCTGGTCAACCGCTTTCTCTACAACTTCACCGATCCCTCGATCGGCGACATCGTCGTCTTCCACCCGCCGGCAGGCGCCGACTCGGGCCGGGAATGCGGGCTCACGGTCAAAGGCCGGGAGCCGGAAGAAGTCGGCATGTCCTGCCCGAAGCCGACCGCGGCGGAGTCGAGCCAGAACTTCATCAAGCGGATCGTCGCCGGGCCGGGGGACACGCTCTCGGTCAAGGACGGCCACCCGGTCGTCAACGGCGTTGAGAAGAGCGACGAGCCGTACATCATCGCCTGCGGCAGCGCCAACGCCTGCAACCTGCCACGCAAGATCAAGATCCCGGCCGATCACTACTTCATGATGGGCGACAACCGTGGAGCCAGCGACGACAGCCGTTTCTGGGGACCCGTCCCACGCGACTGGATCATCGGTAAGGCCTTTGCCACCTACTGGCCACCAGACCGGATCGGCACCCTCTAAGCCGAAGTCCCACCGGCGCAGGCTGGCGCGCAGCCGCCGCCTGTTCGCCTTCGATCGTGGTTTGCAGAACCGTTTTGTCGCCGGCGCCGACGAGGCCGGTCGCGGCTGCCTGGCGGGGCCGCTGGTCGCCGCCGCCGTGCTGATCGACCACGAGGGACTCTCGGTTTCCGATCGCCGTGCCCTGGCCGGCCTGCACGACTCAAAGCAGATGACCGAGGAGCGGCGGCTGGAGATGTTCCCCGCCGTGCTGCGGGCGGCGGAGCGGGTCAGCGTCGTGATTCGCTCGGCAGCCGGGATCGATCGGCGCGGCCTTCACGTGACCAACCTGGAAGCGCTCTCCAACGCGCTGGAACGGCTGGCGCCCGGAGAGGGCTCGATCAGCCTGGTCGATGGCTTCGCGCTGCCGCTCTGCCGGGTCCCGCACCGCGCCGTCGTCCAGGGGGACGCCACCAGCGCCGCGATCGCCGCCGCCTCGGTGATCGCCAAGGTGACCCGCGACCGCTACATGCACGAAGCGGCGCTGGAGCATCCCGGCTGGGGCTTCGAGGAGCACGTCGGCTACTCGACTCCCGAGCATCGGGCTGCGATCGATCGCCAGGGCATCTCGCCCTTGCACCGGCGCAGCTTCCAGTCCGTTGCCTACACGCAGCTCGGGCTCGCCTGACCGGCGCATCTCGGCGTCCTCGTTCGGTTATGTGCAGAGCACACTCCCTCTCTCGTCCTTGACCTGCTTGGCCAGTCGAGCCCGCCTCAAAAGGCCCCTTCTATGTGCTCGACGTCGAGCACCTGGCCCCCGCGGTCGACAGTGACTCCGACGGCGTCGAAGCGGATCTCGGCGTAGGGCGGGGTATCGCGGTTCTCCGCCATCCAGGCGCTCGCGAGGCGCCGGATCCGCTGCTGCTTGCGGCGGTCGACGGCGAGGATGGGGCGCTCGGGGCCGAAGGCGGAGCCCTCGCGGCCGGCCTTGACCTCGACGAAGACCAGCGCCCGGCCGTCGCGGGCGACGATGTCGAGCTCGCCGTGGCGGGTGCGGGCGTTGCGCTCGAGGATCCGCCAGCCGGCGGCATGCAGGCGACGGGCGACGAGCTCCTCGGCCATCTGGCCAGTTCGGCGGCGGGGATCGGTCATCCCAGGGCCAAGTAGCCGGCCATCGTGAGTTCTCCCCACCTTTAGGCACGAAGAAGTAGGAAACGCGAACCACCCGCGCGAACTTTCTTCTTAGCGTCCTCACCGTGCTCGCCACGGCCCGAACCTTCACGCTCGACGGCATCTCCGCCCGCCCGGTGCGGGTCGAGGTCGACGTCCATCGCGGCCTCCCGGGCTTCGCGATCGTCGGCCTCCCCGACGCCGCGGTCAGGGAGGCGCGCGAGCGGGTACGGGCGGCGCTGGTCAACTGCGGCTTCGAGTTTCCGCTGCGGCGGATCGTCGTCAACCTGGCGCCGGCCAGCCTGCGCAAGGCCGGCCCGGGGATGGACCTGGCGATCGCCGCCGCGCTGCTGAGCGCCTCCGGGCAGCTCGAGTGGGAGGGCCTCGCCGAGGTCGCCCTGGCGGGGGAGCTGGCCCTGGACGGCTCGACCAGGCCCGTTCACGGGGCGCTGGCGATCGCCGAGGCGGCGCGGGAGGGTGGTGCGGCAGTGATCGTCCTGCCCGCCGAGAACGGTCCCGAGGCGGCTTTGGCCCTTGGGATCGACGTCGTCGCGCTCGACAGCCTGGGGCGGCTGCCGGCGCTGGCGGCGGGGAAGTGGGAGCCGTTGCGGCCCGAGCCACTGCCGCTGGAGCTCGGCGCGGCGGCCGGCGGGCCGGACCTCGCCGACCTGCGTGGGCAGCCGCACCTGCGCCACGCGCTCGAGGTCGCCGCCGCCGGCGGCCACAGCCTGCTGATGATCGGCCCGCCCGGGGCCGGCAAGTCGCTGGCGGCGGCCCGGCTGCCGTCGATCCTGCCGCCGCTGGCACCGGTCGAGGCGCTCGAGGTGGCGCGGATCGCCAGCGCTCTCGGGCGGCTGTCAGGGGCGCCGCTGGGCGGTCGTCCCTTCCGGTCCCCGCATCACACGATCAGCCCCGCCGGCCTGATCGGTGGCGGCACGCCGCCGCGCCCGGGTGAGGCGACCTTGGCCCATCGCGGCGTCCTCTTCCTCGACGAGCTCTGCGAGTTCCGCCGCGACGCGCTGGAGGCGCTGCGTGGGCCGCTGGAGTCGGGAGAGGTCTCGATCGTGCGGGCGGGCGGTCAGCGCAACCTGCCCTGTCGCTTCATGCTGATCGCCGCCGCCAATCCCTGTCCCTGTGGTCGCGGCGAAGCAGATCCGGAGTGCAGCTGCGCGCCGGTCGCGGTGCAGCGCTATCAGGGGCGCCTCAGCGGCGCCCTCGCCGACCGGATCGACATCCTCGCCGCCGTCCACCAGCCGAGCGCGAGGGAGATCGGCGGTGCCGCCGGAGAGCCCTCGGCCGACGTTAGGGAGCGGGTCTCGGCTGCCCGTGAGCGCCAGGAGCGTCGCCTCGGCCCGGGGCGATGCAACGCCGAGATGACCCCCGGGGAGGCCCGTGAGTGCATCCTGGCGCCCCAGGCCGGAGCGCTGCTGGCCGAGCTCTACTCGCGCCAGCGCCTCAGCGGGCGGGCTCACGATCGGGCGCTGCGCCTGGCCCAGACGATCGCCGACCTGGCCGGCGCCGAGACGATCGGCGAGGAAGAGATGGCGCAGGCGCTGCAGCTGCGGAGGCGTGACCGTGGCTGAGCCGCGCGCCTGTCCGGACTGCCTGCGCCGAGCCGCCCTGCTCGCCCTGCTCGGCCCCTACATCGAGAAAATCTCGTCTCGGGAGCCGGGCTCGCGCTCGCCGGAACTGCTGCGGCTATCCAACGAGGAGCTGACCGAGGTGGCGGCACCCAGGGTCGCCGGTCAGCTGCTTGCCCGGGTGCGGGCGGTTCCCGAGCGCCGGCTGGTCGAGGATCTCGAAGTCGCCGGCTGCTGGGCCTGCTGTCGCCACGGCGAGCTCTATCCCGACTCGCTGCGCGACGCCACCGACGCCCCCTGGGCCTTGGTCGCCCGCGGCAACCCAGAGCTCCTCGAGGCGATCGAGCCGTTCGGGACGGTGACGGTCGTCGGCGCCCGCCGTGCCACCTCCTACGGCCGCGAGGTCTCCCGTGAGCTCGGGCGCGAGCTGGCAAGCGCCGGGATGGTCGTCGTCAGCGGTCTCGCCTTCGGCGTCGACGGCTGCGCCCATCGCGGCGCCCTCGACGCCGAAGGGCGGACGATCGCGGTCCTCGGCTGTGGGCCGGACAACCCTTACCCGTCGGCTCACCGGTCGCTTTGGCGGCGAATCTCCGAAGTCGGCCTGGTGCTCTCCGAGTTCCCGCCCGGCGCCCAGCCTTGGAAATGGACCTTCCCGGCCCGCAACCGGATCATGGCGGCGCTGGCCGGGATGACGGTTGTCGTCGAGGCGGCGGCGCGCTCGGGCTCGTTGATCACGGCCGACCTCGCCGCTGATCTCGGCCGCGACCTCGGCGCGGTGCCGGGCCCGATCACCTCGCGGGCCTCGGCCGGGCCCAACAACCTGCTCGCCGGCGGGGCCTGCCTGGTCCGCGACGCCCAGGACGTGCTGGACGCTCTGCTCGGCCCGGGGGCGAAGCGGATCGAACGCACCGGCACGCCGCTCGCCCCCGCCCTGGCGACGGTCCTCGCCGCCGTCGACGCCGGTGAGTCGAGCGCCGACGGCGTCGCCGCGGCACTCGGCCTGCCCGGCCCCGAAATCGCCGCCGCCCTCGCCCACCTCGAGGTCCTCGGCTATGTCACCTGCTCGCCGATGGGGCTCTACTCGCGGACGCTGCTGCCGCTGGGCGGGTGACGCCGCGGCTCGAGTCCGCCCTGACCCGTGTCCTACCCGGGCAATCGCGGACTCGTTTCAGCGAAGAGGACTCTAGGCTCCCCGGATGAGTGCGAAACCCGTACCCGCCGTGCTCTCGATCGCAGGCTCCGATTCCGGCGGTGGAGCCGGTGTCCAGGCCGATCTCAAGGCGTTTGCCCGTTGCGGGGTGCATGGGATGAGCGCGATCACGACGATTACGGCCCAGAACACGGTCGGAGTGGAGATGATCGAGGCGGTTTCGCCGCGGCTGATCGTCGCCCAGGTGCGGGCCGTGGCCGAGGACATCGGCGTCGACGCGGTCAAGATCGGGATGCTGGGGACCGTTGCCACGGTCGACGCCGTGGTCGAGGCGCTCGCCTACGTCGGCGAGGCGCCGATCGTGGTCGACCCGGTGATGGTCGCCGAGAGCGGTGCCGCGCTGCTCGACGACGATGCCCGTGGCGCCCTGGTCGAGCGCCTGCTGCCGCTGACCTCGGTCGTCACCCCGAACATCCCCGAGGCGCGGGTGCTGACCGGCCTGGGGGAGGGGGCGAGCCAGGAGGAGCTTGCACGCGGCGTGCTGGCCCTCGGCCCCGCCGCGGTCGTCGTCACCGGCGGCCACAGCCTCGGCCTCGTCGACCTCTTCTTCGACGGTAAGGCGCCGATCGAGATCCCCGGCCAGCGCCATCCCGACGGGGCCGCACATGGCTCCGGCTGCACCCACTCCTCGGCCCTTGCGGCCTTCCTCGCCCGCGGCGCCAAACCGCTGCAGGCTGCCGAGGCGGCCCGCCGCGTCGCCTCTGCCGCGGTTGGTGCTGGGCTGCGGGATCTGGGAAAGGGTCCCGGTCCAGTCGACGTCTTCGAACTGATCGAGCGCGAGGCTCAGTAGATTTCGTCCTATGAGCACCGACGGCACCACCACCAAGCTCCCGCGTCCCCGCTCGGCGACCGTCTTCGACGGGCCGGACCGCGCCCACTCGCGCGCCTACATGAAGGGCATCGGCTTCGACGACGATGCGCTCAGCCGGCCGACGATCGGGATCGCCAACACCTGGACCGAGGCGATGCCCTGCAACTTCCACCTCCGCGCCCTGGCTGAGCACGTAAAAGCGGGCGTCCGTGCCGCCGGTGGCACGCCGATGGAGTTCAACACCGTCGCCGTCTCCGACGGGGTGACGATGGGGACCCAGGGGATGAAGGCCTCGCTGATCAGCCGCGAGGTGATCGCCGACTCGATCGAGCTGATGGCCCGCGGCTACCAGTTCGACGCGATCATCGCCCTCTGCGCCTGCGACAAGACGATCCCCGGCTGCGCGATGGCGCTGGCCCGTCTCGACGTGCCCTCGGTGCTGCTCTACGGCGGCTCGATCGCCCCCGGTCACTGGCACGGCCGCGACGTCACCATCCTCGACATCTTCGAGGCGATCGGCGCCCACAACGCCGGCGACATGAGCGACGAGGAACTGAACGAGCTCGAGGGCGTCGCCAGCCCCGGCGCCGGGGCCTGCGGCGGCCAGTTCACCGCCAACACGATGGCCTGCGCCTTCGAGGCGCTGGGGATCAGCGCCGGCGGCTCGGCGATGGTGCCGGCCGAAGACGACGACAAGAACACCGTCGCCGAGAAAGTCGGCGAGCTGGTGATCCGCGTCCTCACCGACGACATCACCCCGAGCAAGGTGATCACCCGCGACTCGCTGGAGAACGCGATTGCCTGCGTCTGCGCCTCCGGCGGCTCGACCAACGCCGTCATCCACCTGATCGCCCTCGCCCATGAGCTCGGCATCGAGCTGAAGATGGCTGATTTCGAGCGGATCTCGCGGGCGACGCCGCTGTTCGCCGACCTCAAGCCCGGCGGCCGCTTCGTCGCCACCGATCTCTATGCCGCCGGCGGCGTGCCGGTGATCCTCAAGCGCCTCGACGAAGCCGGACTCCTGCACCGCGACGCGCTCACCGTCAGCGGCAAGACGATCGGCGAAGAGGCCGACGCGGTGGCGGAGGCGCCGGGCCAGGAAGTCGTGCGCCCGCTCGACAATCCGCTCAAGTCCGAAGGCGGGCTGGCGATCATGGGCGGCAACCTGGCCCCGGAAGGCGCTGTGGTCAAGCTCGCGGGCACCGAGCGCCGTGCGCAGACCGGCCCCGCCCGCGTCTTCGAGACCGAAGAGGCCTGCTTCCGCGCCGTCAAGGAACAGCAGATCAATGCCGGCGACATCGTCGTGATCCGTAACGAGGGTCCGGTTGGCGGCCCAGGTATGCGCGAGATGCTCCAGGTCACCGCCGCGATCGTCGGCGAGGGATTGGGGGAGAGCGTCGCGATGGTCACCGACGGTCGCTTCTCTGGCGCCACCCGCGGCCTGATGATCGGCCACGTCGCCCCTGAGGCCGCCAAGGGCGGTCCGATCGCGGCGATCCGCGAGGGTGATGAGATCACCGTCGACATCGACGGCCGCCGGATCGACGTCGCTCTCAGCGAGGAGGAGATCGCCGCGCGCGTCGCCGCCTACGAGTCGCCGCAGTCACCGTTCGGCCGCGGCGTCATGTCGAAGTACGCGGACACGGTGTCATCCGCTGCTCACGGCGCGATCACGAGTTAGCTGGCGCGGCGCATTTCGGCGTCCTCGGTCGCTTGTGTGCGGAGCACACGGCGCTCCCTGCGTCCTTGCGCTGCTTGGCCAGCTAACTCGTAGCTAGGAACTCGTCCAGCACCAAGTTGAAGCGCAGTGGCCGCTCCAACTGGGGCAGATGGCCGGTGCGCTCGAAGATCTCCAGCCGCGATCGCGGCAGGCGGCGGTGGTAGCTGATCGCCGCGTTGACCGGGATCACCCGGTCCGAGAGGCCCCAGACGATCAGCGTCGGCTGCTCGATTGCTGTCAGCTCCTCGCGGATGTCGCGTCGGATGACGCTGTTCAGCGCCGGTCCGAAGCCGGGACAGCGGCTGCCCCCGGCGACCTGCTCGAACATCAGCGCCGCGCCAAGTTTGTTCGGGAAGCGGAAGAACGGCGCCAGCGTCAGCTGGCGGCTGCGCGGGCGGGAGAGGATGCCGCGGCCGCGGTCGGCGATCAGCGGCCCGAATTTCTTCCAGGCATAGGCGGTCACCGTCGCCCGCTCTTCGGGGTTCCAGGTGTTGAGGATCCCGGCCGCGGAGACCAGGACCAAGCGCTTGAAGCTCGCTGGGAAGGCGCTCACCGCCTCGACCGCGATGAAGCCGCCCATCGAGTTGCCGACCAGGGTCGTCCCCTCGAGGCCCAGCTTCGCGCAGAAGTCGTGGATCAGGCGGCCGTAGGCCGGCATCTCGATCTCCCAGGAGGGCATCGGGCTGGAGCCGAAGCCGGGCAGGTCGAGGGCGATCGCCCGCCGGCCGGCGCCGAAGTGGGGGAGGCTCTCGAGCCAGTTCTGCCAGCAGCCGGAAAGGCCGTGGATGAAGAGCAGCGGCTCGCCCTCGCCGATCTCGACGTAGTTGACGCTCGCCCCCGGTAGCTCGACGCTGCGCCGCTGCGCTCGCCAGTCGACCCGCTGCCACTGCGGATGCCGATCGGGGTTGCCGTAATCGGTGCCGGAGACGATGCGCGGGTCGCGGGCGCTCGTTTCGGGCTCTGGGGCCACGGCCGCTAGTGCTCGTCCTTGCTCTTGCCCTCGGTGATCGTCCGCACCTCGTTGGCGTTGAGGAGCATCCGCGCCCCGTCGATCCGGGTCGCTTCGAAGAGCGGCGGTTTCACCGCTTCGGCGGCGTCGATCCGCTGCCGGACCTCGTCCCAGCCCTCGCTCACCGCCACGTAGTGGTCATCGCCGAAGCGAATGTAAGTCGGCATCGCCCCGACCCTAGCCGAATGGTCGCAATCGCTACGATCGCCGCAGGGATGGGGCAGGCACGGAAGCTGAAAAGACAGTTGCCCGCGCTCGCGGCCGCGTTTGCCGTCGCGCTGGCGATCTGGGCGCCGGCCGGAGGCGACGCCGCGGCGACGCCGGGCTGCCCCTCGTTCGAGAGCCAGGCGGCGGCCCAGACCTACTTCGTCGAAGCGGGCGGCAGCCCGGCCCGCTCGATCGGCCGCCTCGACCCCGATCGCGACGGCGTCGCCTGCGAGGGCCTCGGCGCCCCCTACCAGGGCATCGCGACGCTCGGCTACAACAAGAAGCGGGGCTTCTTCTACGGCGTCGCCTCGATGCCGCCGCTGGCCTCGGGCAAGGGCGAATTCGCCTGCCTGAGTGGCAACCGCCACTGGCCCGACGGCCCGCGCTGGGTCAACGTCTTCCGCGTCAAGCCCAACGGCGACGTCTCGATCCTCGGCTCCCACATGGCCAGCGCCGAAGCCAAGCCGGAGACCGGCAGGCTGGTCTGGAAAGTCGATAAGCCGATGCCGCTCCCCGGCCGCTACTACGCCGCTTTCGAAGAATCGGTTCGCACCTCGCCCTACGGTCGCAACCCGTGCCCGGAATTTCGCTCCCGGACCGTGAGCTTGCCCTAGGAAGGGCTGCGGCTACGCGTAGCCCATCCGTTCCAGCACCGGGATCTCGCGGATCTGAGGGGGCTGAAGGTGGTCCCAGAGGATGCCGCGGGGGCGCTCGTACTGGCGCTCGACTTCAATCACGGCGCGCGGGGTGGCGATCATGTCGCAGGGAAGGTCGTGCGAGGTGACCATCAGGTGCTGGCGCAGGATCTGGATCGGGTGGACGGTGGTCGCGACCGTGGTGTGGGTGTCGATCTTGCCGGCGTCGACGAGGATCCCGTACTCGAGGTCGTGGTAGCCGCCGCCTTTGCCGACGCGGGCGCCGCTGAGGTTGACCGCGACAGAGCCGCAGAGGACGAAGTCGATGTCGGGCAGCTCGTCGAGGGCGATCACCCGTCCGTGCTTGAGCGCGCCCTTGATCGTCGCCGCCTCTTTCAGCGCCGCCTTCGAGAGTTCTTTCGGGTCGAGGACGCGGAACGGGTGCGGGTCGCGCAGGCGCGGCACCGCCATGATCACCGTCTTGCCCTCGTCCAGGGCGATCCGGCGGGCGTGGGTCTGGGGTGAATCGGGGTTGGCCTTGATCACCCGGGCCCGCTTCCAGAGCCGGTGCCCGGCGAGCTTCTCGGCCGCCAGCTTGGCGCCGGCGAAGTTGGGGATCCGGCCCTCGGCCCCCGGGAAGCGGGAGACGCCCTCGCGCTCCATCGCTTTCCAAACCTCCTTGCGGACCTCGTCCTTGGAGCGCATCGGCGAAAGATATTAGGCGCGGCTGCCGATAAGACCGACGCAACTGCCAAATTGCAGGGAAGACAGACGTCCGAGGCGAATGATCCAAGCGCCTAGACTTTTCGAAGACGTGGTGTGCATCGCAACTCTGGGGAGAGCTGAAAGCACCGATGGGCCGTAGGAGTCAAATAGCAGCAGCAGCGATCGTCCTCGTGGTTTTGCTCCTCGCTGGGGGCGCTTACGCGTACGACAGCTCGCAGAAGGACAAGATCGCCGACGGCGTCACGATCGCCGGCGTCGATGTCGGCGGCCTCGACGCCGATCAGGCAACCGCCGCGGTCCGCCACCACCTGCTGGCGCCGCTGCGCCACTCGCTCCAGGTCAGCTTCGACGGCGAAACCTGGACGCTGCCGGGGGCGAAGCTGAAGGTTCGCGCCGACGTCGACGCGGCTGTCCAGGAAGCGATCGAGGAGAGCCAGGAAGGCGGCCTGCCCAGTCGCCTCGTTCGCTACGTCACCGGCGGCGAAGTCGACGAGCCGGTCTCCGCCCAGCTGAGCTACTCGCAGCCGGCGATCAACCGCTTCGTCCGCCACGTCGCCGCCGAAGTCAACCGCGAGCCCGAGGACGCCTCGGTCAGCCCGAGCGGCGACTCGCTCGAAGTCGTCGCCGGCAAGGAGGGTCGCAAGCTGCGCGACGACCTGCTGACCGAAGAACTCGAAAAGGCAGTCCTCAACGCCAACGCCGCGCACACCGTCGTCGTCAAGGTCCACTCGACCAAGCCCGAGGTGACGACCAAGGACATCGCCTCCAAGTACCCGTCCTACCTGACCCTCGACCGCGCCAACTTCACGCTGCGGCTCTGGGAGAACCTGAAGCTGGCCAAGACCTACACCGTCGCCGTCGGCCAGGAAGGGCTCGAAACCCCTGAAGGTCTTTACGCGATCGAGGAAAAGGAAGAAAACCCGACCTGGCACGTGCCGGAATCGGACTGGGCCGGCGACCTCGCCGGGCAGACGATCCCGCCTGGCCCCTCGAATCCGATCAAGGCCCGCTGGATGGCGATCTACGAAGGCGCTGGGATCCACGGCACCGAAGAGACCGAATCGCTCGGCAGCGCCGCCTCTCACGGCTGCGTCCGGATGGCGATCGCCGACGTTGAAGAGCTGTACGACCTCGTCGAAGTTGGAACTCCGATTTACATTGGCTAGCGACGCGGATACCGGCGCATCCAGCGACCGAAGGGAGCGATGCGAGCGCGAAGCGTGAGTTCCTCGTTCGGTCACGCGCAGAGCACACTCCCTCTCTCGTCCTTGACCTGCTTGGTCTCCCCGCCGCTTGGCGCAGGACGAATGAGACTCAGGGCGAATCAAAGACGGTGAATTGGGAAAGCGCTCTTGCCGAATACGACCGTGACCTGCGGGCGCGCGGGTCCGCGGAGCGGACGCGGCGGGCCTACGGGGTCGATCTGGCCGGGTTCGTCGAGTGGCTCGGGCCGCAGGGCCTGGGACCGGGTGACGTGCGCCACCGCGACGTGCGCCGCTACGGCGCCGGGCTCTCCAAGGCCGGGGCGATGCCGGCCACGGTGGCCCGCAAGCTGGCCGCGATCCGCGGCCTCTACGGCTTCCTGGTGCGGACCGAGCGGGCCGGGTCGAACCCGGCCGAGCTGGTTTCCAGCCCAAAGCGCTCGGAGAAGCTGCCGAAGGTGCTCAGCACCGAGCAGATGCGCTCGCTGCTGGAGCGGATCCCGGCTCGGACGCCGCTGGAGCTGCGCGACCGGGCGATGCTCGAGCTCGCCTACTCCTGCGGGCTGCGCTGCGAGGAGATCGTCAACCTCGACGCCGGCGCGATGGATTTCGAGTCCGAGCAGCTGCGGGTTCTCGGCAAGGGCAACAAGGAACGGATCCTGCCGGTCGGCGAGCCTGCCCAGGACGCCCTGACGCGCTATTTGGAACGGGGACGGCGGGCGCTGGCCACCGATCCGCGCGAGCAGGCGCTGTTCCTCTCCAAGAGCGGCCGCCGCCTCTCCAACTCCGACATCACCCGCCGCCTCGGGCTCTGGACCCGCGAGGCGGCGCTGGCGGCCGGGGTCTCGCCTCATTCACTTCGACATTCCTTCGCAACCCATCTCTTGGAGGGAGGGGCCGATCTGCGTACGATCCAGGAGTTGCTGGGCCACGCCTCCATCTCGACCACCCAGGTCTACACCCGCGTCGACGCCGCCCGACTGCGGGACACCTACGCGGCCAGTCATCCCCGCGCATAAGTCCAATCCGTCCAATCGAACGTAGAATCCCCTAACTCCATGGAAACCGGCGTAAAAGAGGTTGAGCTCCGCGATCTATGGCGACGCTACAAGGGCGACGGGGACAACACCGCCAGGGAGCGGCTGGTTGTCGCCTACTCGCCGATGGTCAAGTTCGTCGCCGGCCGCCTTGGTGCCGGCCTGCCCTCGCACGTCGAAGACGCCGACCTGATCTCCTACGGGCTGGTCGGACTGATCGGCGCGATCGAGCGCTTCGAGCCCGAGCGCGGGATCAAATTCGAGACCTTTGCGATGACCCGGATCCGCGGCTCGATCATCGACGAACTTCGCTCGCTGGACTGGGTGCCGCGCTCGGTCCGCTCGCGGGCGCGGGAAATCGAAGTCGCCCAGGCCAAACTCGAGCACGAACTGCAGCGGGCGCCGACCGAGGAGGAGCTGGCCTCGAAACTGAACATGAGCGAAGTCGAACTGCAGAGCTCGCTGCTGGAGATCGCCAACTCTTCCGTCTACGCCCTCGACGAGCTCTGGACCGTCTCGGACTCCTCCGGGGACCAGGTCTCGCTGCTCGACACGATCGCCGACGACGGCGCCGCCGACCCGCAGCAGGCGCTCGACACCAGCGAGGTGAAGGAGCGGCTGACCGAGGCGATCGGCTCGCTGCCCGAGCGCGAGCAGCTGGTCGTCGCCCTCTACTACTACGAGAACCTCACCCTGCGGGAGATCGGCGAGGTCCTCGGGGTCACCGAGTCGCGCGTCTCCCAGCTGCACACCAAGGCCGTGATGCGGCTCAAGTCCCACCTGCAGCAGGACTAGCCGTGCGCTGGCGCCTCCGTCACCGGCGGGAGCAGCACCTCGACTCGGCGCCGGAGCCGGCGGTTCGCAGCTCCGATCCCGCCGCCCGCGGGGCGCGGGGGGCACGGCGCGGCGCGGCCGGGCACGACCAGTCGCACCACCTCGAACTTGCCGCCGCCCGCTTCAACGCCAGCGAGGCCGGCCATGCGGTTCGCGGCTTGGTCAAGACCCTCGGCGACCCCTGGGTCTCCGTCGGCGCCGCCGCCGGGACAGCCGACGAGGTCCGCGTTACCGTCGCCTGGGACCTCTCCTGGTACCAGTGGGGGGTCGACCTCGGCGACGAGGCGCGGTCGGTCTACGAGCTGCGCAAGGGCGGCGAGATCTCCGAGCTCGACGCCCCCGCGCGGCAGTGGAACGCCTCGGTGATCGAAGGCGGCGGGATCGCGATCGTCGCCCCCAATCGTCGCCTCACCCAGGATGCGACCCGGCGTTGAGGCACCGGCGGCGATGAGCAGGCTGACCGTCAACGTCGACGGCGGCGCCAGGGGCAACCCGGGCCCGGCGGCGATCGGGGTCGTCGTCCGCGACGCCGACGGCGAGGTGATCGAGGAGCGCGGCGAGCGGATCGGCCGCGCCACCAACAACGTCGCCGAGTACAAGGCCCTGCTGCTGGGGATCGAGGCGGCTGCCGCCCACGGCGCCGAGCACCTCGACCTGGTCGGTGACTCGGAGCTGATCGTCCGTCAGGTCGAAGGCCGCTACAAAGTCAAGGACGCGACGATGCGCGAACTCCACGCCGAGGTGAAGAAGGCGCTGGCCGGCTTCGACAGCTGGACGATCAGCCACGTCCGCCGCGAGAAGAACGCCGACGCCGACCGCCTCGTCAACGCCGCCCTGGACGGCGCCTGATGGCCGAGCCGATCCATCCCGGCGTCGACATCGGCCACGTCCACCTCAAGGTCGCCGACGTCGACCGCTCGATCGGCTTCTACAGCGGCGTCCTCGGCCTCGAGCTGATGCAGCGCTACGGCGCTGACGCCGCCTTCCTCTCCGCCGGTGGCTACCACCACCACCTCGGCCTCAACTCCTGGGAGTCCAAGGACGGCTCCCCGCCCCCGCGCGGCACCACCGGGCTCTACCACACGGCGATCCGCTACCCGACCCGCCGCTCGCTGGCCGATGCGCTGAAACGGCTGATCGACGCCGGCATCCCGCTGACCGGCGCCTCCGACCACGGCGTCAGCGAGGCCCTCTACCTCGACGACCCCGATGGCAACGGGGTCGAGCTCTACTGGGATCGGGCGAAAGAGGATTGGCCGCAACCCCAGCCCGGCCAGAAGGTCGAGATGTTCGTCCACCCGCTGGACCTCGACGACCTGATGGCGGAGCTCGAGAAGGAGGAGTGACGATGGAGATCGAGGTCGCGATCGCCGGCGCGCACGGCAAGATCGGTTTGCTGCTCGGCAAGCTCTTGGTCGAGCAGGGGCACACCGTCCTCGGCCTGATTCGCAACCCCGAGCAGGAAGGCGATCTGCACGCCATCGGGGTCGAGCCGGTGATCTGCGACCTCGAGGGCGATCACGACGTCGCCGCCGCGGTCTCGGGCGTCGATGCAGTCGTCTTCGCCGCCGGCGCCGGTTCCGGCAGCGGCGTCGCGCGCAAGCGGACGATGGATTTCGAAGGGGCGGTGAAGCTGATCGAGGCCGCCAAGGCGGAGGGCGTCCGCCGCTACGCGATCGTCAGCGCGATGGGCGCGGCCAGCCCACCAGCCGAGGGCGGCGACGTCTTCGGCGAGTACCTGCGGGCCAAGGCGGACGCCGACGCGGCGCTGCGGGCCAGCGGCTTGGATTACACCGTCGTCCGTCCCGGCGGGCTGACCGATGCGCCGGGCACCGGCCTGGTCAGCGTCGGCGAGCGGCTCGATCGCGGCGAGATCCCACGCGCCGACGTCGCCGCCCTGCTCGCGGCTGTCCTCGTCACGCCGAATACGATCGGCAAGAGCTTCGACCTCGTCTCCGGCGCGACCCCGATCGCCGACGCCGTCGCTTCGGTCTAGGCCGAGCCCGGGGGGCGATCCGTCGGAAGTACACGCCCGAGCGTGTAAAAGCGGCGGATCTAGGCAGCTGGGCTAGTAGCCACGGTGCCGCTCTCGACCGGGTGGCCGCCCTGGCGCCACGCGCCGACGCCCTGGCCGACGTGGACGACGTCGGCGAAGCCCTCGCGCTGCAGGATCGAGGCCGCCAGGCCGCTGCGTTTGCCGCCGCGGCAGATCGTCGCGATCGGGCGGTCGCGGGGCAACTCGTCGAGGCGCCCGGCGAGGTCGCCGTAGGGGATGTGGAGCGAGTCGGGGATGTGCTCGCCGGCGTACTCGGCGGCGTTGCGGACGTCGAGGATCAGCGGTGGCTCCTCGCCCTCGGCGCGGGCTGCCAGCTCGTTCGGGTCGATCAGCTCGATCTTCTCGATCGGCCGCTCCTCCGTGCGCCAGGCGGTCATCCCGCCCTCGAGGAAGCCCCGCACCCGCAGCCCGACCGCGGCCAGCAGCTCGGCGGCGTCGCGCTCGTCCCCGTCGGAGGCGGCGACGACGATCACGTCGGCGCCCGGCGGGGCGACGCGTGAGACCTTGGTCGCGAAGCCGGTGTCGTAGGCGGAGGTGCTGAGCGCGCCCTTGATGTGGGCCTCGTCGAACTCCTCGTTGGTGCGGCCGTCGATCACGACGGCGCCGGTGGCGACGCACTCGGCGACCTCGTGCGGGGTCAGCGGCGCCGGGGTGCCGAAGTCGTCGACCAGCGGGCCACGGTTGAGAGCGACGATCTCGGCCAGGTTCGGTGGCTTGTCGCCGAGCGAGGCGACCGCGTCGGCGACGAACTCCGCCTCGTCGTCGATCGCCAGGGCCGGGTTATGGCGGCGCTCGAAGCCGATCGTCGAAGAGGTCTTGAGGTCGATCCCCGAGCCGCCGCAGAGTGAGCCGCCGAGGTGCGCCGGCCAGACCTCGACCTCGTCGCCGAGGGTCAGGAGGCGCCCGTGCAGGGAGCGGAACATCTCGGCAGCGCCCTCGTGGGGCTCGATCGCCAGGTCGGGGCGGGCGACGTCGCCGATGAACAGCGAGTCGCCGCCGAGCAGCGCCCAAGGGGCGCCGTCGCGGCTGGAGTCGCGCAGCAGGAAGGAGGTGTGCTCGGGCCGGTGGCCCGGGGTGTGGATCGCCTCGATGCTGACCTCGCCGAGGTCGAGGACCCAGCCGTCGCCGAACGGCTCGTGCTCGTACTCGGCTTCGGCTAGCTCGTGGATGTGGATCGTCGCCCCCGTCGTCCGCGCCAGGCGGCCGTGGCCGGAGACATGGTCGGCGTGGTTGTGGGTCTCGAGGACGTGCTCGATCCGCACCCCGTGCAGGCGCGCCAGGCGGCGATAGGGGTCGATGTCCCACTGCGGGTCGATCACCGCGGCGCGCCCGGCGTCGCGGTCGGCGACGAGGTATGAGGCGCAGCCGAGGTCCTCGTGGATTATCTGGCGGAAGAGCATCGCTTCCAGGCTAGCGGGAAAGGAGCACTTGGCCTGGCCGATCGGAAGTTCCGATCGGGTGCCGAGGGGAGGCCGGGAGGGCGCCTCCGTATCGTGCCCCACGTGGCGACCCTCTCTCGACCCGTGACCTTCTGGTCGATCGCCGCGATTCTCTGCCTCTACCTGGCGGCTTCCGCCGCGCCGACGCCGCTCTACGTCGTCTATCAGGACGAGTGGGGCTTCTCGGCGATCACGCTGACGCTGGTCTTCGCGATCTACGTCTTCGGCCTGCTCGCCACCCTGCTGGTTCTCGGCCGCCTCTCCGACCACGTCGGCCGGCGGCCGGTGATTGCCGTCTCGATCAGCCTCGAGGCCCTGGCGATGGCGATCTTCATCGTCGCCGGCGGGGTCGCCGTGCTGGCCCTGGCGCGCATCGTCCAGGGGGTCGCAACCGGGCTCGCGATGACGGCGATGGGGGCGACGCTGGTCGACCTCGACCCGCCCGAGTCCCCCGGCCTGGCGGGGATGGTCAGCGGCCTGGCCCCGATCGGCGGCCTGGCCATCGGTGCCCTGCTGGCCGGCGCCCTGGTCGAGTACGGGCCGCTGCCGACGCACCTGATCTACGTCCTGATCCTCGCCGGCCTGCTGGCGGCGGGCCTCGTCGCTCTGCGGATGCCCGAGACGGGGTTGCGCCGGCCCGGTGCCCTGGCCTCGCTGCGCCCCAAGCTCGACGTCCCCGCCCGGGTCCGCGCCGAGCTGCTTGCCCTGGTTCCGATCACGGTCGCCTCCTGGGCGCTCGGCGGGCTCTACCTCTCGCTCGGCCCCTCGGTCTCCGCCCAGGTCTTCGGGATGCCCAACCACGTGATCGGCGGCCTCGTGGTCAGCCTGCTCTGCGGCACCGGCGCCGCGACGATCTTCCTGCTCCGCGGCTGGTCGTTTCCGAGCGCGCTCAACGTCGCGGCCGGTTTCCTCGCCGTCGGGATGACCGTGACCCTCGCCGGGCTGCTGGCCGAGTCTCCGGCGCTGGCCGCGGCCGGCACCGTCGTCGCCGGCGTCGGCTTCGGCGCCTCGGCCCGGGGCGGCTTCGGCACCCTCGCCGCGATCGCCCTGCCGGCGGAGCGCGGCGGCCTCTTCGCGGTCTTCTACGTCGTCTCCTACCTCGCCTTCAGCATCCCGGCGCTGGCCGCCGGCCTCGCCAGCAGCTCCGCCGGCCTGCGTCCGACCGCGATCGTCTACGGCGCCGCCGTCCTCGCCCTCAGCCTCACCGCCGCCTGGGCCCAGCGCCGCCTCAGCGCCCGCCAAGCCGAGGTCTCGCCGGCGCCGGGTTAGCCGGGGGCTTGGAGAAGGCACAAGCGGGCGCGCCCTGGTGGGAGGCTCAGCGCATAGGTTGATCTCGTCCGGACCCGCTCCCAAGGAGAGCCAAGATGTCGACCGCCGCGGCCCCCGAATCCCTGCTCCTGCTCAGCGCCGAGGAGCTGCTGATGACGACCCGCGGCGTCCGCAAGCGGCTCGACTTCACCCGGCCGGTCGAGCGCGACGTGCTGCGCGCCTGCGTCGCGGCGGCGCTGCAGGCGCCCTCGGGCTCCAACCGCTGGGCGCTGCAGTTCGTGATCGTCACCGACCCCGAGCGGCGGCGGGCGATCGGCGAGGCCTACCGCTCCGGCTACGCGACCTACAAGAGCCTCGACGGCGTCTACATCGGCAGCATCGAGAAGGGCGACCCCGAGCGCGACCGCCAGCAGCAGCGCACCGCCGACTCGGCCGACTTCCTCGGCGAGCACTTCGGCGAGGCGCCGGCGATCGTCGCTGCCTGCTCACCGGGCCGCGCCGAGGACGGCCTGCCGATCCGCAAGACGACGATGCTCGGCAGCGTCATGCCGGGGATGTGGTCGTTCATGCTCGCCGCCCGCTTGCGCGGCCTCGGCACCTGCTGGACGACCGTCGGCCTGTTCGAGGAAGAGACGACCGCGGCGGCCTTCGGGATCGACCACGAGGCGGTCACGATCGGCGCCATCTCACCGGTCGCCTACACCCGCGGCACCGAGTTCAAACCGGCGCTGCGCCCCGATCCCGACGAGGTCATCCACTGGGACCAGTGGTAGCGCCGGTTTAGATGGGCGGCCTGCCGAAGCGCATATTGTCGCGCCTGCGCCTGCCGCTGATCGCGGCGCCGATGCTGCGCGTCTCCGGGGTCGAGCTGGTCACCGCGGCCTGCCAGGCGGGCGTGGTCGGTGCCTTTCCGGCCGCCAACGCCGGCGGGGCTGAGGAGCTCGACCGCTGGCTGACCGAGATCGAGGCCGCGACGGGCGTGGGGGAGGGCGTCGCGCCGCACTGCCCAAACCTGATCGTCCGCGACCCCCGCCTGGCCGAGCACCTCGAGGTCGTCGTCGCCCACCGGGTCGAGATGGTGATCGCCAGCGTCGGCTCACCGGCGCCTGTCGTGGAGCCGCTGCACGAGGTCGGAACGCTGGTCCTCGCCGACGTCGCGACGCTGGCCCACGCCCGGAAGGCGGTCGCGGCCGGGGTCGACGGCCTCGTCCTGCTCAGCGCCGGGGCGGGCGGGCAGACCGGCTGGATGAACCCCTTCGCCTTCACCCGCGCCGTGCGTGGGTTCTTCGACGGCCCGATCGTCCTCGCCGGCGGCATCAGCGACGGCCACGCCCTGCGCGCGGCGCAGGCCCTCGGCGCCGATCTCGCCTACATGGGCACCCGCTTCATCGCCAGCCGCGAGAGCATCGCCGGCCCCGCCTACCAGCAGATGCTCGTCGACAGCTCGCTCGACGACGTCGTCCTCACCGCCGCCTTCACCGGCCTGCCGGCCAGCATCCTCGCCCCCTCGATCCGCGAGGCCGGTCTCGACCCGGCGGCGCTCGACGAGTCGATCACCTCTGACGATGCCGCCGCCCTCTATGGCGCCGGCGCGACCGGGGCGGGCCCGCGCCGCTGGAGTGAGATCCTCAGCGCCGGCCACTCGGTTTCCGGAGTCGACCAGGTCGAATCCGTCGCCGAGATCGTCGCCCGGACGCACGCTGAGTACCTCGACGGCTAGCCCGCTCGGTCACCTCAAGCGAGCAGTGAGGTTCAGCCGGTGCTCGACGGCGTGATCATCCCCCGCAATCTGCAGTCGACGGAGTCGAGATGGAGGTCGAAGCGGGCGAAGGCGGTGCCGACTTCGGTGTCGCGGGCGATGACGTCGAGAATGCTGCCGTGGGGAGTCGACGGGTCGGATATCCCGAATTCGTTGGTGGCCGTTTCGTGAACCGACAGCGCTTCGGCACCCGAGTCGACGCTCTTCGTCCCGTAGGCGTCCAGGGTGCCGAAATTGTTCGCCGCCGCGAGGCCGAGTTCGGCCACTCCCGACAGATTGCACGAAGCCTTGACCAGCACTCCGTTCAGGCTCTCAACCGTCGTCCGCCCGACGCCTTCCGGAACCGCGACATCGACGGTAACCGCGCCCGGGCCCCGCGGGCCTTCCTTGCCGCTCGGGCCTTCGGGCCCGCGCGACCCGTCCTTGCCGGGAGCTCCCGTCAGGGTCTTCCTGGCCGCCGCGCTCAGTTTCACCGGCGTGACGGCACCCTTCTTCAACTGCTTCGCCCCGACGCTGTTCTTGGCGAGCTGCGTGGCGGCAAACGCGGTGGCACCGCCGAGGGCGATGAACAGGGCGATCGTCGCGACGACGTTGGCGTAGGTGAGTCGGGACGGGAAGCGCTTCATGGGTCCTCCTTGGCGATTGGACGGAGGACGAGACCGGTGGGACTCTCGCAGGCAGTCGGCGAAGCAGCAAGCCGGATACACGCTTCGACGGGCGGCGGTGACGATTCCCGGACGCAATCTCGGTCTCTCCGACTTCACCGCCACCACGAAAAAGGTGCCTTCAAGCTAAGATTCGCCACCTTGCGGCTGTAGCTCAGCTGGCTAGAGCGTCTGCTTGCCATGCAGAAGGTCGAGAGTTCGAATCTCTTCAGCCGCTTCCTTTCAAACCGGCGCCCTTTGGGCGCCGGTTTCTTTTTGACCGCAGCTCCCTTGAGCTCGATCTCCCCCTACTGTTGACCGCTGGTCGGTAAGCACATAGGGTTATCGACCACTGGTCAGCAACGACGTGGGAGGTATGCGATGACAACCGAGACTAGGCTCGAGCAGATGGCTATGACGACCGAGTATCAGCCGTTCCCCAACGAGGAGGGACGGAACACCCGGCAGTCTCAGCTGGAGATCCCTGCGATGGTGCGGGCGCTGGGGATTCCGAGCGGCGCGCGGATCCTCGAGGTTGGGTGTGGGCGGGGAGTCGCGCTGCCCGTCCTCGACCAGCTGTGCAGCCCTCGGCGACTGGTGGGTCTCGACGTCGACCCGGAGCTGCTGGTCGAGGCTGCGGCGAATCTCAACGAGTACGGGACTGCGGCAGAGCTCTGCATCGCCGACGTCCGCCATATGCCGTTCGGCGACGGGACTTTCGATGTGATCGTCGACTTCGGCACGCTCTTCCACATCGCCAGACCGCAGGCCGCATCGGCGGAGATCGCTCGGGTCCTTGCTCCGGGCGGGATGTTCGTCCACGAGACGAAGGCCTCGCAGTTGCTCTCGCATCCGGTCCGCTCGCGGGGCCGGCGTCTGCCGCGGTTGGAGCACGATGGCCTGCGGCGTGAGCGCTGGGCGATGCTCTGGGCCTCTCGCATCAAGGGGTTGCCGCCGAAGCTTGCGCGGACCTGAAAATAGTCGAGACCCTGGAACCCGAGCAGGCGAGCGTGGATCTCACCCCCACAGCTCGCGGCGCAGCATCGCGTTGCCGCGCTCGAGTTGATCGATCGTGGCGCTGGTGACCGAGCGCGTCCGGGTGGCGCGATTGATGCGGGCCTGGACCTCCCGGTGGGACTTGCCGGTGCGACGGGCGACGTTGGCGACCAGGCGGCTACGCTCGCCGCGCAGGCGCTCGCGGGCCGCATAGGCCGACTCCCGCTCGGGTTCGACGTCCTCCGACGCGGCTTTCGGCTTGGCGAGGGCGGCCGCTTTCTTCGCCGCCGGCTCGGGGTCATCGGTCGGGAAGAGCTGAAGCGCGGTCTCGCTCATGATCGCCTCGTCCAGTTCGGCCTCGCCCGAGCTCAGGGCTGCAAAGCCGCCACCCGGCTCGCTCTGCTCCGGATCGAATTCGTCCAGCTCCTCGACCTCTTCCTCCTCGGCGTCCGGCGAGAGGTCGAGCGCGTGGCGGCGCTCCAGCTCGATCTCGTGGGCGAGTGCCTTCAGCCGCGAGTCGGCGGGCATCAGGAGGTAGCTCATCTGGCGGCGCGGCCTCGGGGTGGTGCGGATGAAGCGGCCGACCACCTGGCGGAAGAAGAGCTCGGTCCGGGCCGCCGTCGCATAGACGCCGACCCGCAGGCGTGGGATGTCGACGCCCTCCGAGACCATCAGGACCGAGACCAGCCAGCGTCGATCGGAGGAGGCGAAATCGGCGATGCGCTGGCTGGCGCCGGGCTCGTCGCTCATCACCAGCTCGGGTTGCTCGCCTGAGATCGTCCCGAGCCGCGCCGCAATCGCCCGGGCGTGATCCTGATCGGAGGCGATGACCAGGCCGCCCGCGTCGGGGTGCCCGTCGGCGCGCACCTCGCTCAGCCTGGCGTCGCCGTCGCGCAGCACCTCGCCCATCCACTCGCCCTCCGGGCTGAGGGCCGTCCGCAAGCGCCGGGCCGTCTCCGCCGCCGGCAGGACAAGGTCGAAGTCGGCGCTGCGCAGGCGACCGTCCGAGATCCACTCCATCTCGCCGTCATACGGCAGGAAGGTGATCGGGCGGCATACCCGGTCGACCAACGCCTGCGGATAGCCGTAGGCGTAGTCGGCCCGGCTGAGGCCGTCCTCGTCGTAGGTGACCCAGGGAATGGCCGAGTTGTCGGAGCGGAACGGGGTGCCCGAGAGCAGCAGCCGGAAGCGGGCGCCGTCGAAGGCCTTGCGGGTTTGCACGCCCCAGGCGGCCAGATCGCCCATGTGGTGCGGCTCGTCGGCGATCAGCAGAGTCGGCCGGCGGCCCGCGGCCAGCCGGTGCGTGTCCGCCCCGGCGGCGATCGTCTGGTAGGTGACGGCGACGCCGTGGAAGTCGGCCGACTCCGGCCCGTCCGAGTTTGGCCTGTTCGGCTCGAGGTCGATGCCGTAGCGGCTCGCATCGGCGGCCCACTGGCGGCAGATGTGGGTGGTCGGGCCGACCACGACAACGCGTGAGACGAAATTGGCGCTCAGCATCCGGTGGGCGATGTGCAGGCCGAAGGTGGTCTTGCCGGCCGCCGGCGTTGCCGAGGCCAGGAAGCTGGGGGCCGAGTGCGCCCGCACGGCCTCGGTCGCCTCCCGCTGCCACGAGCGGAGGGGTCGGGCATCGGGCCAAGGCGGGAGCGATCGGGCACGCGCCCCGCCGTCGATCAAATGCTGAGAGGCGTCGTACAAGGGCGCGCCACAATAAGGTCGCCCGCGGTCGGACGGCCGCCGACCCCGAACAGGCCCGATCCGTGCCTAGCCCGAGTAGCCCCGGGGGCCGTTCGTGGAGGCGAATCTTTACATCAAGGTTTTTGGGTAATAAGTAAGGTAATAGCGGGTAGGGCTGAAGGCGACGGCGGCTAGTCGAACGAGCGGGAGGCGGCAGATGGCACAGGGATCGGCAGTGAATCGGCGGGCTGGACGAGTCGGCGGCTGGGTGGTTGGTCTGACCCTTGCGCTCTGTGTGGCGCTCTTCGCGCCGGCCGCGCGTGCGGTGGTGCCGCCGGGACAGGATCCCTTCTACACCTACACCGGCAGTACGCCGCTGGCGAGCGTCGCTCCGGGCACGGTGCTCAAAACCCGCACTCTCTTGGCCCACATCGCCGGCCTGCCGCTGCCGGTTAAAACGGTGCAGCTGCTGTATCGCTCAACCGGGCAGACCGGGCAGCCGACGGTCAACGTCACCTCGGTGTTGAAGCCGCCGATCAGCATCGGCGCTCCCAAGGTCGTCGCCTACCAGTCTTTCTACGACTCGCTCAACCCGGACGACGAGCCCTCCTACTCGCTCTCCGGTGGGGTGACCCTGGGCGGGGTCATCCCCGACATCGAGACGCTGTTGATCGCGCCTGAGCTGAGCGCCGGCCGCGCGGTGGTTATCGCCGACACCGAGGGCGAGGCGGCTGACTTCGCCGCCGGCCCCGAGTACGGGATCAACACGCTCGACTCACTCCGGGCGGCGATCAACTCCTCGGCCACCGGCCTCTCCGGGACGACCAAGATCGGCTTGATCGGCTACTCCGGCGGCGCGATCGCCACCGAGTGGGCGGCCGAGCTGGCCCCGAGCTATGCGCCGGCGATCAACAGCCGCCTAGTCGGTGCCGCCTTTGGCGGCGTCCTCGTCGACCCCGCGCACAACCTGCACTACGTCGATGGCAGCGGCCTCTGGGCCGGCGTCATGCCGATGGCGATCATCGGCGTCTCGCGCGCGTTCGGCATCGACCTGACGCCGTACCTGAGCGAATACGGCAAACAGATCTACAACAAACTGCAGAAAGCCTCGATCACCGAAGTCCTCGGCCAGTACCCGGATCTGACCTGGGCGCAGCTGGCCAAGCCGGAATACCCGACGCCGGAGAGCATTCCGCTCTACGTACAGGTGGTGAACCAGCTGATCATGGGCACGGGCGGAACGCCGACGACGCCGCTCTACATCGCTCAGGGTGCGAACGGTGAGCTGGAGGGCACCAGTGGCACCCAGCCCGGGATCGGCCGCGGCGACGGCGTGATGATCGCCGGTGACGTCCGCACGCTGGCCCGCGAGTACTGCCAGCACGGCGTCAAGGTTCAGTACGACCAGTACGACCTGTTTGCCCACGTCGAAACCGCGATCCCCTGGCTGACGAGCGCGATGCCCTGGCTGGATGCCCGTTTCGCCGGCTGGCCGGCGCCGCAGAACTGCTCGCAGATCGCCCCCGGCAACCCGTTGACGCCGATCCCGTGAGCTAGTCCCGCCCGAGAGATCAGCTGGTTTGGAAGTGCGCCGCGAAGGCGTCGTGGCGGAAGTCGAAGATCCGCTCGAGGTCGCGGCGCACGAAGAGGCGGTGGGCGACCTCGCCGAGCGGCCCGAAGGGAATCGCGTAGCGGACGGTGTCGCGCATCGTGCAGCCACCGGCGCCGTCGGGCTCGAACTCGTGGGTGTGGTGCCACGTCGCGTAGGGGCCGCGCAACTGGGTGTCGGTGAAGCGCAGCGGCGGCTCCCAGGTCTCGATCCGCGTCCGCCAGCGGATCGGGACGCCATGCAGGCGCAGCCGGTAGTCGAGCAGCGTCCCGGCGCCCATCGCGATCGGCCCCGGCGTGGTCACCTGGAAGTGGATCCACGGCGGCGTCATCGGCTCGAGGTTGAGCTCGTCGGAGTAGAAGTCGAAGGCGCGGTCGGGGGTCACCGGGACGTGCTGGCTGCGTTGCAGGAGGTGCTCGGCCACGGGCGCCAGTCTTGCAGGGCGCCGTTCCCGGTCGAGTAGCTTTGGCTGATCCCACAGAGCACGCTGATCGCAGGAGCGACGGGGTTCGTCGGCGGCCGCCTGGCGACGGCGCTGGCCGGTTCTGGCCCGCTCAGGTGCCTGGTCCGCGACCGTTCGCGGGCGGTGGGGCTGGAGGAGCTGGGAGCTGAGCTGCGGCTCGGCGACGTCACGGACGCGGCCAGTCTCAAGGGCGCCGGGGAGGGCATCGACGTCGCCTACTACCTCGTCCACGCGATGGCAGGTGGGGCCGGCTTCGACGAGCGCGAGCGCCTCGCCGCCACCAACTTCGGGCGGATGGCCAGGCGCGAGGGGGTCGGCCGGGTCGTCTACCTCGGCGGCCTCGGCGAAGAGAGCGAGTCGAAGCACCTGCGCAGCCGCCACGAGACCGCCCGCATCCTCGCCGCCGAGGGACCGCCGCTGACCTACTTCCGGGCGGCGATGGTGGTCGGCGCCGGTAGCGAGTCCTACCGCACGATGCGCTACCTGGTCGGCCGTCTGCCGGTGATGGTGACCCCGACCTGGCTGCGGACGCCGACGCAGCCGATCGGGATCGACGCGGCGATCGAGTACCTGCGGCTGGCGCCGTCGGTCCCCGAGTCAGAGGGCCGCGAGGTGCAGATCGGCGGCCCCGACGTCCTCTCCTACTCCGAGATGCTCGACCGGATGGCGATCGCGCTCGGCAAGCGCCCGCGCCGCAAGATCCCGGTGCCCTTGATCACGCCCTGGCTCTCGGCGCTCTGGCTCGGCCTCGTCACCCCGGTGGACACCCAGGTCGCCCGGCCGCTGGTCGAGGGCCTGAAGACGGCGACCGTCGTCACCGACCCTTCCGGCGCGGCCCCGTTCGCGATCGAGCCCGAGCCGTTCGACGAGGCCCTGCGGCGCGCCTTGGCCGAGGAAGTCGCGTTTGGATAACGCCAACTCCGGGGACAACTGGGAGATCCCAATCCAAACGGAGGAGCAACATGACGATCGTTGGAATTCTCGTCGTCATCATCCTGGTGCTACTGGTCATCTACCTCTTTCAGAGAGTCAGGTAGCAGCGCCAAAAGTCCCGCCTGTGCGGGACTTTTGCGTTGGGGGATCGCGGGCGCCGGGAATCAATCCGGGGCCGCTGCAACTAAGCTGGGGCGGGTGAGATCTTCGCGGACCGTCGCCGTCGCCCTGGCCTTCGCCCTCTTCTCCCTGGCTGCGGCGGCGGGAGCCCAAGCAGCCTCGCTACAGCCGATCGGCCAGTTCGACCAGCCGATGTTCATCACCTCGCCGCCGGCCGAACCGGACCGTGTTTTCGTCGCCGAGCGCAAGGGCCGGATCGAACAGCTGCAGAACGGCGTCGTGAGCAATTTCGCCGATCTCAGCTCGGTCGTCAATTGCTGCTCCGGCGAGCGTGGGCTGCAGACGATCGCGATCGCTCCGGACTTCGCCACCAGCGGCCGCGCCTACGTCGACTACACCGATGAGGATGGCGACATCCGGGTCGACGAACTGCGGGCGCAGGGCACGACCGCGCCGCTTTCGACGCTGCGCAACGTCCTCACGATCCCGTTCCCCGGTGACGCCAACCACTACGGCGGCCAGCTCGAGTTCGGGCCCGACGGCTACCTCTACGTCTCGACCGGCGACGGCGGTGACGGCGCCGGCAACGACGAGCACCACAACGCACAGAGCACCACCAGGCTGCTCGGCAAGATCCTCCGCATCGATCCCGCTCCGAGCGGCGTGCTCCCGTACACGGTGCCCGCCGGCAATCCCTACCCGGCAGCGGCGCCGCCGCTCAACTCGATCTGGAGCCTCGGCCTGCGCAACCCGTATCGCTTCTCCTTCGACCGCAGCGATGGCTCGCTGCTTCTTAGCGATGTCGGCGAACAGGCGCGCGAGGAGGTTAACTTGATGGCACCCGGCACCTCGGCTGGGGCCAACTTCGGCTGGAACTGCTTCGAGGGGCGCCTGCCCGCCGCCGCGACCGACCCCGAGTGCGGGTCGCCGCCGCCGGCTGGGTACGTCAGCCCGATCTTCGAATACGGCCACAAAACCGCCGCCGGCGCCTACGGCTGCGCGATCATCGGCGGCTACGTCGTCCGCGATCGCAGCCTCGGCGACCTCTACGGGCGCTACCTCTACAGCGACTACTGCAACGGCACCGTCCGCTCCTTCTCGCCCGCCGATCCGGCGGGCAGCGATCGCTCCGAGGGCCTGACCGTCGGCGAACCGACCAGCTTCGGTGAGGATTCCTGCGGTCGCCTCTACGTCGCCAGTCTGGCCGGCACCGTCTCCCGCCTGGTCGGCAGCACTGCCCCGACCTGCGGCCTGATCATCCCCCGGGTCGGGATCAAGGCTCAGAGCCGCAAGGTGAAGAAGGGGCACCGGGCGCTGATCACAGCCTTCGTCTCGCCCTGCAAGGAACCGAAGTCGGTGACCGTGGTGCTCTACCGCGGCCGGGCCAAGGCCGGCTCGACCCGTCTCGGCCGCGCCTGCACGGCGATCTTCCACCCGCGGATCAAGCGTCGCTCCAACTTCCGCGTCAAGATCGCCGCTGGTGAGATCTACGAAGCCGGGGTCTCGCGGCGGCTGGCGATCCGCGTCGCCCACCGCAAGAATCGCGGTTAGACATGAGTACCTCGACCGCAGCCGGCATCTTCCTCATCGTGGTGCCGGTGGCGTTCAACCTCGCCTTCGGCCTGCTGGCGTCGCGCTTCGACTATCCCGACGTCCTGCGGCTGCCGACGGACGAGGTCCTCGATCGCTTCCGCAAGGGCGGGTCGAGCCTGGTCTTGCTCTGGTGGGCCTTCGCGATGACGGCGCTGCTGATGGTGCCGCTGGTCGTCCTCCTCGGGCTCTCGCTGCCGGGGGCCGGGGGCGGTCTCCTGGCCGTCGCGATCGCGGTCGGGGTCCTCGCCGGGCTGGTCCAGTTCCTCGGCTTGATCCGCTGGCCCTTCTTGGTGCCCTACCTGGCCCGTGTGGATGGCGATCCGGCCGCCAGTCCGGCCCGCCGTGAGGCCGTCGACGTCGTCTTCCAGTCCTTCAACCGCTACCTCGGCGTCGGCGTCGGCGAGCACCTCGGCTACCTGCTGACCGGCGCCTGGAGCGTGCTGACCGGCATCGCGATGACCCAGAGCTCGGCGACGCCGGTCTGGCTCGGCGCCCTCGGCATCTGCGTCGGCGGCGCTCTGATCGTCTGCGCCTTCGAGTTCGTCGGCAACTTCGAGCCGGTCGGCTGGGAGATCGCCGAGAAGCTGACCCCGCTCGCATACATCGTCTGGTCGCTCTGGCTGATCGCCGGCGGGATCGCGGTCATATGAGCCTCGGTGCTGAGATCGCGATCGGCGCGGTGGTTGGCCTGGCGCTGGGGATCGGCGTCAGCGTCGCCACCGACCTGCCGCTGATGCCGGAGGTCGGCCTGCTGCTCGGCGGGGTCGGAACCTGGCTCTGGCGCCGGGATCCCAGCTCCACCTAAGGAGAAGGCGGACGCCGCTTCAGGCCCTGACGGCCTCGGGCTCCGGCATCGGTGCCTGACCGGGGCCCGATCCGGCCGGCGTCAGCACTTTCGGGACGTAAAGGCCGGCGAAGAAGCAGAGGACCAGGAAGCCGGTCGCCATCAGGAAGGTGTCGGTGAAGCCGGTCACGGTCGGCAGGTCTTCGGCGGCGAGGTTGCTGGCGATGAAGGTGGCCGAGAGCTGGCCGCCGAGGGCGCCGCCGAGGGTTCGCATCACCGTGTTGACGCCGCTGGCGACGCCGGTCTGGCTGCTGGGCACGGCCTGCACGATCAGGTTGCCGAGGGCGGCAAAGGCGAGGCCGATGCCGACGCCGAGCAGCGAGGCGGCGACCAGGAACTGCCAGGGCTCGCTGTGGGCGACGGTGAGCAGGGCAAAGGAGGCGCCGGAGAACACGGTCCCACCCAGCAGCGCCGCGCGCGAGCCGAAGCGGGCGGAGATGCGCCCGGCCATCAGGCCGAGGATCGTCACCCCGATCGTCGCCGGCAGCAGGTACAGCCCGGACACGACCACCGAGGCGCCGAAGCCGAAGCCGGTGCTCTTCGGCAGCTGGGCGAACTGGGGGAAGACGACAAAGGACGCATAGAGGCCGGCGCCGAGCAGGAAGGCGGCCAGGTTGGTGGTCCAGACGCCGCGCACGCGCATCATCGCCATGTCGACCAGCGGCGTCTTGCTGCGCACCTCGACCGCGATCCAGGCGCCGATGAAGGCGAAGCCGACGAGCGCGAGCCCGATGGTCTTGCCGGACACCCAGCCCCACTCGGTCGTCTGGCTGACGGCCAGCAGGACGCCGGAGATGCCGAGGGTCATCAGCGCCGCCGCGGTCCAGTTGACCTTGCCCGGCGTCCGCACCGGAGATTCCGGGACCAGCCGCCAGGTGGCGATCGCCGCGATCACGATCAGGACCAACGGAATCCAGAACAGCCAGTGGTAGTTGAGGTGCTCGACGATGACGCCGGAGAGGACGATGCCGGCGCCGCCGCCGGCGCCGAGGATCGCCGAGAGCAGGCCGATGCTGCCGGCCACCTTCTCGCGCGGGAACTCGTCGCGGACGATGCCGAAGGCGAGCGGGAAGATGCCGCCGGCGACGCCCTGGATGAAGCGGGCGGCGATCAGCAGCGGCAGCGAGCTGGCAACGGCCGCCAGCAGGGTGCCGACGCCGAGGACTACGAGGGTCCAGAGCAGCAGTCGCTCCTTGCCGTACATGTCGCCGAGGCGGCCGATGATCGCCGTGCCCACCGAAGCCGCCAGCAGGTAGCCGGTCAGCAGCCAGGCGATTCCGGTCTCGGAAGTGTTCAGATCGTGCTGCATGGTCGGCAGCGCCGGCACGACAAGTGAGCTCAGCATCGCGTACGTCAGCCCGCCGAGCGCGAGGACGGCGAGGGTGACGTTGGGGTGGGTGCGGTCGGCGGTCTCGGAGGCCAAGCTGGGGGAGAGCGGGTCTTGGGATGCGGAATGCAGGTTCCGGTGCGGTCTCGGGGTACAGTACCGGAATGGCCGTTCCGGTTAAAGCCGCGCCTTGCTGGTCAGAGCTCGATCCCGAGCGCAAACGCGCCCGCCTGCTGGAGGCGGCGGGTGAGGTCTTCGCCCAGCGCGGGCTCGACGCGCCGATGCCGGCGGTCGCCGCCGCGGCCGGTGCCGGGGTCGGCAGCGTCTACCGCCAGTTCCCCTCCAAGCGCGACCTGCTCGCGGCCCTGGTGGTCGAGCGCCTCGAAGAGGCAGAGGCCGAGGCCGAGGCGGCGCTGGCCAGCTCCGACGGCCCCTGGGTCGCGCTGACCGCCCTGCTGCGCGACTTCTCCGAACGCCACGTCGCCGACGAGGTGCGGGCCGAGGCGATGGCAAGCGTCTCCACCCACCCCGACGTGGTGCGCGCCCTGGCCGGGACGTCTGTCGCCTGGGAACGGCTGCTCGACGCGGCCAAGGCCGGGGGCCGGCTGCGGTCCGACGCCTCGATGCTCGACGTTCACCTGCTCTTCGCCGCGATCCGCGCCGCCGGCCCACTCGCGCCGGGCGCCTGGGAGCGGATGCTGGAACTCGGGATCGACGCGCTCGCGATCTCAGGCTGAACTGCCGCCGGCGCCGGGAGTGCGCCCCGGCTCAGGCTTCGACGTGGACGAGGGTGCCGACCGGCGTGTAGGGCCAGATCTCGGCCGCGTCTTCAAGCCGCATCTCGACGCAGCCAAGGCTCTGCGGCGAACCGTAAGAGGCACGGTCGAAGGTGTGCAGCGCGTCGCCGCCGTTGAAGTAGCTGACCCACATGATTCCCGGGTCTTCGTAGTGGGAGCCATCGGGGTTTTCGCCGCTCATCGTCGTTTCTTCCAGGTGCTCGAAGACGGGGAAGGTGCCGAGTTCGGTTTCGGCCCCGGGAATGCCGGTGTTGGCCGGGGCGGTGAGCACGACCTTGCCGTTGTGCCAGAGGGTCGTCTGCTCCGGCAGTGCCTCGCTGACGTAGACGTAGGTGTAGCCGCCTTCGGAGCTGCGCTTGCCGGCGATCGCGTCCTTCAGCAGGGCGTCCCAGACTTCGGCCCCGGCATCGCCGTCGGGTTCAATTTCGTGCTCGGTCTCGAAGGCCATCAGGGCGCCTTCGGTGATCACCGATTCCTCGCCGGCGGACCAGAGTTCGCGCAGGCTCGCGGGGGTGTTGGGGTAGCGCCATTCGAACTTGCCCTTGGGCGGCTGGACCGCGGCCCGCAGCTCGCCGGTCGGCGTCCGCTTGACCGGCGCGCCGGTCGGCTTCCAGGTGACCGGCAGGTAGCCGGCGTCGGCGAGCAGCTGCTGCAGGCGCAGCGTCGATCCCGGCGGGATGTTCCAGTCGATCTCCTTGGCGGCGTGCAGCGAGCCATCGCTCCCGATCACCGCGACCTTCTTCGGCAGCTTGGCTTCGACCGTGGTGCTGAGCCCGGCGCCGTAGCCGGAGGGCTTGAAGAGCAGGGTGTGGCGGTCGACCTGGTGCCAGCTGCCGGAGGCGGCGGGGACGAGCGTCGGCTTGGCGTCGCCGAGCACCTGGTGGACCGGCTTGGAGAAGGTGAGGCGGAGGGGGGTCGCGGGGGAGACGTCGGTCCCGGGCGCCGGGCTGGCAGCGACGCTGGGCGACTTGCTGGCCGGGAACCAGGTGACGCTCTGCGGCTTGCCCGGCCGCTCCCAGGCGCGCGGCACGCCGGCGACGATGACGGTGCCGACGGCGGCCTGGTCACCAAGGCTGACCGACTTGCGGGGGTGGGAGAAGACGCGGTGGTGCAGGTGGCCGGGGACGCCGTAGGCGACCGAGCGCACCGGCTGGTCGAAGCTGACCCGCGGGGCCGAGCCGGGGTGGACGGTGAGCCAGCGGCTGCTGACTCGCGCCTTTGGCGCCTGCAGGGTGAGGTGCTCCTCCTGCTCCTCGCCGACCAGCCAGCCGACCGCGGCCGGGCGCTTGACGACGACGTCGACGGTGACCTCCTCACCGGGGGAGAGCATCTCTTCCGGGACCAGGCGCCCGTCCTTGACCGCGATCGGGATCGGCTTGCCGTCGGGGCCGGTGGCGTGGACCTGCTCGACGCTGCCGCCGAAGGCTTCGGTTTCGACCCGCGCCAGGGCGCTGGAGTCGGCGCTGAGGCTGGAGCCCGACAGCGCGAAGGCGGCGACCGCGAATCCGCCGAGGACGAGGACCAGGACGGCGATCCCGATCAGGCCGCCGCGCAGCCACCAGCGCGAATGGCGCTTGGGCTCTGAGCCGGGATCGAGCCGTGACTCCTCGTTCACCAATCAGAGGATAAGCAGGTGGCCACCCGGACCTGATGACAGAATGCCCACTGGTGGAGGGCGTGCGGCAATACGACTTGGCGTTGTTCGGGGCTACCGGGTTCACCGGGGGGCTGACCGCTCGCTACCTGTCCGAGCACGGGCCGGCGGGGCTGCGCTGGGCGCTGGTCGGGCGCAATCGCGCCAAGCTCGAGGCGGTCGCGGCGCAGCTCGCTGAGGTCGACGCCGCGGCGCCGGCCCCCGAGATCGTCGTCGCTGACGCCGCCGACCGCGCCGCCCTCGACGAGGTCGCCGCCGCGGCCCGGGTCGTGATCTCCACCGTCGGCCCCTACGCGCTCTACGGCGGGCCGCTGGTCGCCGCCTGCGCCGCCGCCGGGACCGACTACGTCGACCTCACCGGCGAGCCGGAGTTCGTCGACCGGACCTGGGTCGAGAACCACGCCGAAGCCGAGCGCAGCGGCGCCCGGATCGTCCACTGCTGCGGCTTCGACTCGATCCCGCACGACCTCGGCGCCTACTTCACGGTCAAGCAGCTGCCCGAGGGCGTGCCACTGACGGTCAACGGCTACGTCCGCTCCAACGCCAGCTTCTCCGGCGGCACCTACGCCTCGGCGATCAACGGCTTCGCCCGTTTCCGCCAGACCCTCGGCGCCGCCAAGGAGCGCCGCGGCAGCGAGCCGCGGGCCCAGGGGCGGAAGATCCACTCGGCCCCGCCGCGGGTCCGGCGCGACTCCGAGTTCGGCGGCTGGGTGGTGCCGCTGCCGACGATCGACGGCGCCATCGTCCGCCGCTCCGCCGCGGCGCTGGAGCGCTACGGCCCCGACTTCACCTACGGCCACAACATGGTCGCCCGCCAACTGGCGACGATCGCGGCGCTCTCCGCCGGGGTCGGCACGGTGGCGCTGCTGGCGCCGCTGCCGCCGACCCGCAAGCTGCTGCTCAAGCTCAAGGCGCCGGGCGAGGGGCCTGACGCGGTCGAGCGCAGCCGCAGCTGGTTCCGGGTCCGCTTCGTCGGCGAGGGCGGCGGCAAGCGGGTCGTGACCGAGGTCTCCGGCGGCGACCCCGGCTACGGCGAGACCTCGAAAATGCTGGCCGAGTCGGCGCTCTGCCTCGCCTTCGACGAGCTGCCGCCGAGCGCCGGCCAGGTGACGACGGCGACGGCGATGGGTGACGCACTTCTCACAAGGCTGCAGAGCGTGGGCATAGCCTTCAAGGTTCTGGAGCCGGCGAAAGCCTGACCAAGGGAGCGGGAAAGAGTGTCCTCTGAACATCTCGACGTGCTGATCGTCGGCGCCGGCCTCTCGGGCATCGGCGCCGCCCACCACCTGCAGCAGCGCTCACCGGGGAAGAGCTACGCGATCCTCGAGGCGCGCGCGGACATCGGCGGTACCTGGGACCTCTTCCGCTACCCCGGGATCCGCTCGGACTCCGACATGCACACCCTCGGCTACAACTTCCGGCCCTGGACCGACCCGAAGTCGATCGCCGACGGCCCCTCGATCCTCAGCTACGTCCGCGATACCGCCCGCGACGGCGACATCGACTCGAAGATCCGCCTCAACCATCGCGTCCTCAGCGCCGCTTGGTCCAGCGCCGACAGCGCCTGGACCGTCGAGGCCGAACGGACCGACACGGGGGAGACGGTGGAGCTGACCTGCGGTTTCCTCTTCATGTGCAGCGGCTACTACCGCTACGACGAGGGCTACACCCCCGAGTTCCCGGGCCTGGCCAACTTCAAGGGCGAGGTGATCCATCCCCAGCACTGGCCCGCCGACCTCGACTACGCCGGCAAGCGGGTTGTGGTGATCGGCAGCGGCGCGACGGCGATGACGCTGGTGCCGGCGATGGCCAAGGACGCCGCCAAGGTGACGATGCTGCAGCGCTCGCCGACCTACGTCGTGACGATGCCGGGCGAAGACGCGATCGCCAACAAGCTGCGCTCGATCCTCCCGGCCAAGGCCGCCTACGCGATCGTGCGCTGGAAGAACGTCACCCTGCAGGGCTTCTCCTACCGGCTCTCGCGCAAGCGGCCGGGGCTGATGAAAAAACTGCTGCGCCGTGGCCTGGTCCGGGTCCTGCCCGAGGGCTACGACATCGACAAGCACTTCAAGCCGAGTTACAACCCCTGGGACCAGCGGCTCTGCCTGGTTCCCGACGCCGACCTCTTCCGGGCGCTCTCCAACGGCAGCGCCGAGATCGCCACGGACACGATCAAGGGCTTCGACGCGGACGGGATCGAGCTCGACTCCGGCGCCAAGCTCGACGCCGACATCGTCGTCACCGCGACCGGCCTCAACGTCCTCTTCCTCGGCGGCATGAAGGTCAGCATCGACGGCGAGGAGCCCGACATGGCGAAGCAGATGACCTACAAGGGGATGATGCTCAGCGACTTCCCCAACTTCGCCTTCACCCTCGGTTACACCAACGCCTCCTGGACCCTGAAGGCCGACCTGGTCGCCGAATACGTCTGCCGCCTGCTCAACCACATGGACACCGGCGGCTACGCGGTTTGCACGCCGCAGATCACCGACCCCTCGGTCACCGAGGAGCCGCTGCTCGATTTCAACTCCGGCTACGTCCTGCGGGCGCTCGAGGGGCTGCCCAAACAGGGCTCGAAGGAACCGTGGAAGCTGAAGCAGAGCTATCCGTTCGACCTGCGGGCGATGCGCTTCGGCCCGCTCGAAGACGGGACGATGCAGTTCCGCCGCGCCGCGCCTCAGCCGGCCGCGACCCAGGTCCTCGCCGCGGCCTCTTCGCCGAGCTCGTAGACCTTCACCTCGCCCGGGGTCATCCAGGCGAAGAGGCGGAACGCTTTCTTCACCCACTCGGCGTCGCTGACGATCGCCGAGCGCTTCCAGGCCGAGTGCTTGAGGAAGCCGAGCTCGAGGCCGGTCTTGGCGTCCTCCAGCCAGGCCCGCGGCTCCAGCTCGTCGAAGTCGGAGAGGACGAACAGCATCCGCACCTCACCCGCCTCGACGGCCGCCTTCAGGGTCGGGACCAGGACCTCGCGGTAGTCCTCGACGGTCAGCTTCCCGGAGGCGCGGAACCCGATCGTCCCGGCTGGCATGTCCTCGATCTTCTCGACCATCTCGTCCTCCTCGATCGGCTGTCTGGGGCTCCCGAGTCTAGGAGGGGCTAGCCGATCAGATCCAGCGAGAGGTCCCAGAGGCGCTCGGCGTTGGCCGGGTCGAGCGCGTAGGGGGCGACGCCTTCGATCCCGATCTCGCCCCGGCTCTCGAGCACTCGCGCCTCGTGGCAGTCCTCGAAGTAGCGGCCGCCGATTCCCTCCAGCTGGGGCGAGGTCGCCAGCAGCACCGAGGTCGCGGCGCCCTGCTCCGGGGTCTTCAGCCGCACCCCGGCGTCTTTGAACCGCTTCATCGCGCCCTCGATGTAGTCCGAGCCGCCGACGTGGCGCTGCAGGTTGGTGAAGATCCCACCCGGCATCAGGGCGTTGGCGGCGATGCCGTCATCGGCCCAGCGCCGCGTCGCCTCGACCGCGAAGAGGACGTTGGCCGTCTTCGCCTGGCCGTAGGCGAGGAACGGCTCGTAGGGCCGGAAGTTGAAGTCGAGGTCGTCGAAGATCACCGGCGAGCGCAGGTGGCCGCTGGAGCTGACCGAGACGATGCGGGCGTTGCCGGCAGCCGCCAGCGCGTCGTGCAGCCCGAGCGCCAGGGCGAAGTGACCGAGGTGGTTGGTCGCGAACTGCATCTCGTGGCCGTCGGGGGCCAGGGTCAGATCCTGGATCGCCATCACGCCGGCGTTGTTTACGAGGATGTCGAGCGGGCCGTCCCAGGCGGCGAGGAAGGCGTCGATCGAGGCGCGGTCGACCAGGTCAAGCGACGCGACGAGCACCGCCTCGTTGCCGGTCGTGCTCTTGACGTCGGCGGCGACCTCCGCGGCCGTGTCGAGCTTGCGCGCGGCGATCGTCACCTCGGCGCCGGCCGCGGCCAGGGCGCGGACGGTCTCGACGCCGATCCCGGAGGCGCCGCCGGTGACGATCGCGCGCTTGCCGGTCAGGTCGATGCCGTCGACGACCTCGAGCGCGGTCGAGTCGAATCCGAAGGGGGTCTGGATCAGGGTGGGGGAGGCGTTCTCGTTCATCCACCGATTGTGGCGGTCGGGCGACCTCGGCAAACCGGGGTCAGGCGCCAGCTAGTCTTCCCGCCATGGACGACCAGCAAGTTCTCAGCCGCATCGACGACCTCGTCAAAGAGGAGGAGCAACTGCTCCACCGCCACGAGGGCGAGGCCAACCTCAGCCCCGAGGAGCACGCCCGCCTGGAGGAGCTGAAAGTCCAGCTCGACCAAGCCTGGGACTACCTCCGCCAGCGCCGCGCCCTGCGCCAGTACGGCGACGATCCCGACGACGCGAGCCCCCGCGACGCCGGCACGGTCGAGGGCTACGGCGGCGTCAGCGACTTCGACGACACCGCGCCCGACTCGCCCGCCTAGGCGGAGAGCCGGCTAGAGCCCGGCGATCGCCTCTTTCGCCGTCTCCATGTCGGCGCCGGTCAGCTCCCGGTACTTCTTCATCGCCCCCATCCGGTCGCCCTTTTCGGCCAGTTCCAGCACCTCGACCGGGACTCCCGCGCTCGGCGCCTCATACGGCACCCCCGCCTTCTCGGACAGGAGCGCCAACTGCGCCTCGATCCCTCGCAACCGCGTGAAGATCTGGTCGACGAACGAACTCAGCTGGTAGTCGTTGTAAACGGGCATCGGGTCTCCCTCCCGGCAGTGGTTGACCTACAGAAAGCGGCCCAGACCCTATCCCGCACCCGCCACTCAGCAACTCCTTCGCGCCGCTAGGCTTCACCGGCCTCCCGGCGCCTTGGCGGAGTGGCTACGCAGCGGCCTGCAAAGCCGTTTACACCAGTTCGATTCTGGTAGGCGCCTTTCGCTCTGGCATGAGGTTTGTGGCTTGCTAGAGCGGTTTGAGCGGCCTTCGAGGCCGCTTTCCGAATCCGGCTAGTTCCGGTTGTCACCGGTTGTTTGTGTGGCGGACGTTGGCACGACGTTGGCACGGTCAAGCCGGAATCGGCCGCCGCTGGAGACAAGTAACTGGGCGGGCTACAAGGAATCAGGACGCGTATTCCGCCGCCGCCCTGTGGTTCATCTTGTCCGTATGTCCAAATTCGCCCAGAGTTCCGCTAAGGGATACCCGTCCAGGTGATCGCTCTTCTCTACCTCGTCCTCGGCGCAGTCGTCGGCTTGCTAATCCAGCGGGCCTATAACGTCCCACGCGATATCCGTCGCCACGACGAGCGGATCAAGAACCGCGACGAGGACCTGATCACCTGGATCGAGGATGACCAGAAGCAGCTACGACGGGAGACGATCTCCCTGAATATCGCCGACTCCTCCGCGCGCAGACGCAAAATGCCGCCTTATCTGCTCGCTTTTCAGCAACAGCAACTAAAAGACCAAGTTCTGCACCGCTATCGAGACCAGCTCCGCGACGCCGAGCGGGTCGCCCGCGATGTTGAATTGTCAGAGCAGCTGCCGCACCGACTCACGCGGAGAGCGCTGCACCGGCCAGTGCCCGCATTGACGGCTCCGGCCGCAAAGGCCGACACCATTGAGGGATGGACGACGCCAGCCGATGAGGCGTTTGAGGTGAGGTTGCAGAAGATCGGCCATGAATTCGGCGCCCTCGGAGCCCGCCTGTCTTCAACGTAGAAGCCGATGAGTTTGGGAGTGCAGCGGCGGCGAGCTGAAAATCAAGGGCGAAAACGGCCAGGTCCGCGCTCAAGACACCCTCCCAACGGCAGCGATATGCGTCGTTCGTGGGGCTGAGACGGTCAGCAGTCAGCCGCGGCTATCGGGCCAGTTACAGCGCTTGGCGATGTGCCCGTGCCTGTTGCTCGTGAGGCTAGGCTGGCGAGACTCTGAATCTCCTGCCGGACCGCGCCCTCGTCCCGCCCTCGTCGTCGCGGGACAGCCTAGGCGGGGAGTGCCTTGGTTCCGTCGCCGGGAGCTGCTCGAGAAGCGAAACCCCGATGGCCTCTGCGAGAAGGGGAGGCACGGCGTCCCCTACGACGCGATATCCATTGCAGTGAGTTGCCGGGAATCGATACCAATCCGGAAACGTCTGGATGCGGGCGCACTCGCGGACGGTTAGTTGTCGAGGCTCGTCCGGGTGGATGGCCTGATGGCTACTGTGCCGCGCCGTGCTGTCCTTCTTGCGCTT